>Ga0302324_100004930_pt1 | contig 29392 bp, 27 predicted proteins | sample Palsa_T0_1_FD_201949 | JGI IMG/M metagenome (GOLD analysis project Ga0302324, IMG submission 201949) | Peat permafrost microbial communities from Stordalen Mire near Abisko, Sweden - Palsa_T0_1 | ecosystem: Environmental > Terrestrial > Soil > Palsa > Peat permafrost | place: Sweden: Abisko...
GGATTGGTTTTGAGTGAGGCGCGGAAGGAAGCGAGATCGGCGAAGCCTGCTTTTTTGGCGACGGCAGTCATCTCGGCTTGGATACGGTCCATCTCGTGGAGACCGAGTTGGTGTATCTCGTCCGGCGTCATCTGAGTGGTGGTCCGAGCGTAAATATTGTTCTGGTAGCGCTTCTGGCCGTCGGGCAGAGAGGTGACGGCAAGCGCAGTGCGGCCTTTAGGGGCGTAGTCGGTACGAATGAAGGCGGCGAAGGTGCGATATGCGGGAAGGACGTCGGAGTTGACGGCGTCGGTGATCTGCTGGGTCAAGCGCTTCTGGTCTTCGAGCGAGATGTCTGCTGGATATTTTTTGGTGGGCGGAAGAAATGGATCGGCGTCTATGATGCCCTGGCACTGGACCGGAATTTTCTCCATGAGGAAGCGGACCGGCATCAAGCCGTCGTTCATGCCCGCGCGGAGGACCTCGGAGGTCTGGGTGAGAACGCGGGGAATCTGGTGAAGACGGGCAATGTAGTCCCGGTAATGCTAACGGAGTCGAGCGGGACGGAGAGGGGTAAGTCCGCGACGCTGGTGTGGACGCCGTTCTGCTGGTTGACGGGCATCTCGTACTCTTTGAGGTCGAAATCGGCGATGCGCTGGCGGAGAAGGCGGACCAGAAGATCGTGGGAGAGCTGGTCCTGATCGGAGAACCCAGCGGACGGGATCGCGTCCAGGCGGGTGAGGAAGTCGACGTCCGCCTGGTGGTGCCGGGCAATGGAGTCGAGGGAGTAGTCGTCGAGCTTGTCGTTGTAGCGGTAGTCGCCGTAGGCGGTAGCGCGCTCGGGCGAATTGCGAAGGTCGGACTCGTATTGGTCATCGAAGAGCGCGTTCTGGGCCGCGAGGCGGTCGGAGAGCGGTTTGAGGTTATCGGGGAAAACGGAGCCGGCAAGGATTACTAGACAAAGCAAAGGCAAATAAGGGCGCATGGTTTGTGCATGGTAGCAGACGGACAGGTTGCGCGAGAAGGCCGAGACTGCCCTTGTTTGGGAGACTCCGGCTGGAATTGCAGCACGGACTGGCGAAACGCCTACCCTTTGCAGAAACCGCAAGGAGCGGGGCACCGTAGAATCCCGAACTTCGGGCCCGATCAGTAGTTGCCGGAGGGGGCGGCGGAAGAGGTTTGGGCGGCGCGGGATTTCGCGGACTCCAGCTTCGGAGCTTCGGACTTACCCTCGCTGATGGCTTGCTCGATGATTTTTACGCTGGCGCTGGCTCCGATGCGGGTGGCGCCGGCTTCTACCATTTTCTTGACGTCGTCAAGGGTGCGGACGCCTCCGGAGGCTTTTACACCCATGTCCCCGCCGACCGCGGCGCGCATCAGCTGCACATCTTCGGCGGTGGCGCCGCCGGTGGAGAAGCCGGTGGAAGTCTTGACGAAGTCGGCGCAGGCATTTTTCGCAGCGATGGAGCCACGAATTTTTTCGTTGGTATCGAGCAGACCGGTCTCGAGGATAACCTTGCAAATGGCGCCGCCGCGGTGGCTGGCTTCGGCTACTCCGCGAATGTCGGCCTCTACGGCCTCGAGCAAGCCGGACTTGAGGGCGCCGACATTGATGACCATGTCGATTTCCTGGGCGCCGAGCTTGATGGCTTGCTCGGCCTCGTAAACCTTGATTTGCGGGAGGGTGGCGCCCAGTGGAAATCCGACTACGGTGCAGACTTTGACGCAGGAGCCGCGAACTAGTTCGGCGGCCTGCGGGACGTTCCAGGGGTTGACGCAGACCGAAGCGAACTGGAAACGGACAGCTTCCTCGCAGAGAGTCTTGATCTGGTCGCGAGTGGCGTCGGGCTTGAGCAGGGTGTGGTCAATCAGCTGAGCGACTTTGGCTTCCACGTTTTTCGCGGGGTTGTCCAGGGTGAGCCGGCAAGCGCCGGCGTCGAGGGCGCGGCGGGTCTTGTGAGAGCAAATATCGCCGCAGCGGTCGGTACACTCGGGGCAAGTGCCTTCGACGTGCAAGCCGTAGTTGAGGTGGTGGCCCGGACCAAAATACGTGCCTAGGTACTCGAGAACTTCCTGGGCTACGGTGAAGATGATCTCTTCCAGGGCAGCCTGTTCGATGGGCGGGGGATCGCCATGGGGATCGAGTCGAGCGGCGAACGTTTCCGGGGCGCGGGTAATTTGGGCGGGTGACGCCTGGCCCGGAGATTCTTTGCGGTGCTGAGGAGAGTCTGCCACGTTCAGGGAGTCCTGTTGCGGTCTTCGATGGCTGTAATTTTGTCGACGCGGCGTTGGTGACGGCCGCCGGCAAAGGGAGTTTCGAGCCAGAGCGCGAGAATTTCGCGGGCTACTTCCGCCGGAATCAGGCGCGCGCCGAAGGTGATGATGTTTGCGTCGTTGTGCTCGCGGCTGTTGCGCGCCGTAGCTCTATCGTAACACAGGGCGGCGCGGGCGCCGGGAACCTTGTTGGCGGCGATGGCCGAACCGATGCCGGCAGAATCGATGACCACGCCGCGCCAGGCTTGGTGGCTGGCGACGGCGTCGGCAACGGCTTCCGCGAAGTCCGGATAATCGACGGGATCGGTGCCCGAGGTGCCGAGGTCGATTACGGTGTAAGCCCAGTCACTCAAATAACGCTTGAGTTGTTCTTTGAGTTCGTAGCCGCCGTGGTCGGCGCCGATGGCGACGGCGCGGCCCTGGGCGTTGGCAGTTCCCGAATCTGCACTGCCTCCCGCGGGAGGCTCGATAAATTTGATGGTGATGGAACGGCGCGCGGCTTCGTCGGCGGCGAGCGCGGTAATCAGCGTGCTTGGGGAAACCGAGACTTCCCCGCCGGTGGGGATTTTTTCGAGGTCGGAGAAAGTGAGGACGGAGCGCGGCACGGCTACTCCGGGGGCAGCGTCAGGACGCAGACGTCCTTTAGATTGCGAAAGCGCTCGGCGTAGTCGAGGCCGTAGCCGACGACGAATTCGTTGGGAATGGTGAAGCCGACGTAATCGCCCTTCACCGCCTGAACCCGACGAGAAGGCTTATCGAGCAGTGCGGCGATGCGGAAGGATTTGGGGTGGCGCTGCTCGATGACGCGGCGCAGATAGTTGAGGGTGAGGCCGGTGTCCAGAATGTCCTCGACGAGGATGACGTTGAGACCCTCGATGCTGGAGTCGAGATCTTTGTTCACACGCACCTGTCCGGAGCTTTGGCGACCTTTGCCGTAACTGGCCACGGCCATGAAATCGATGGAGGTATCGAGATTGATCTCGCGGATTAGGTCAGAAAGGAAGATGCAGGCGCCTTTGAGCACGCCGATCATGTGGATGCGCTGGCCTTTGTAGTCTTTGGTGATCTGGAGGGCGACTTCCTTGACGCGCTTTTGGATGGCGGTGCGTCGGATCAGAACTTTTAATTTTTCTCCGGCTTGTTCGGGCATGTTCGGCGTCCTAATTATGGAAGAGCGGGTAACTCTAGCGCAGCGGGTGGCGAATGACAAGACGTCTGCCCGCGTTGTGTCTGCCCGCGTTGGCGGTACGGCTGCTATGGGCGGCAAAGGCGGCTGTGGGCTTGGAAGCGGCTTGGCCTGGCGGGATTTCTAATGCAGTTAGTGAAACGCCTCGCGCCTGGCCAGCATCGCCAGGATCGTTTCCATGCGCCGCTGCCTGGTTTCCGGCTTTTTCGCAGTCTGCAGGCGGTAGGAGATGGCGTAGCGGTTGGCTTTGTTGAGGGAGTCGAAGAAGGCTTTCGCTTTCTTGTTTTTGGCCAATGCCGCCAGAAAATCGTCTGGGAAAGTGGCGTTGCTGGGGGAATCGTAGGCGGATGTCCAACGGCCGTCGTTTTTGGCGGCATCTATTTCGGCATGGCCTGCGGCCTTCATCCGACCCGATTGTATTAGCCTTTCCGTGTGCTGCGTGTTGATTTTGGACCAGCCACTTTTCGGGCGCCTGGGGCAGAACCTTTGCAGCCAGGAAGACACATCGTGGCGCTGCTTTTGGCCGTCGATCCAACCGAAGCAGAGCGCCTCGTCCAAGGCCTGCGCGTAGGTGATGGATGGCTCTTGCGAATCCTTTTTGAAAATGCGCAGCCAAATCCCGTCGGACTTGTGGTGATTTGCCTCCAGCCATTTACGAAACGCCACGGATGATCGGAAGGGACGGATTTCGTTCATACAAGATGGTAATTGCCGGCACCTTTGCCGGTATCGCGCCCGCACCCCCAATAATCCCATGATACGAGCAGTACGGCGCGAGTCAAGGAATTAGTCGGCGGGAGGCGAGGGCCGCGGCGCTTTTGCGCTGAGAAAGCGCCGAAAGCCGATGCCGATGAGGATCAGGCCGGTGCCGAGAAGCAAGAGAGTATCCGGCTCCGGCGCCGGATCGAACTGAACTTCTGGCGCTTGGGAGACCTGCGGAATGGCCGCCAAGGCGTTGACGGATAAATCGATGGCGGGATTGGGCAAGGTGGGCTCGGTGAACGACCAAGCCGGTGCGGAATCCGCAGGCTTGACGGAGCGCGGAGCGCTGGACGGCGGCGCGGAGCGAGCGTCGATGGAATCAGCGTTAGCGGGAGCCGAACTGCCGAGAACGATAAAGGCGATAACGAGACCGAGGCGGCACACAAACACACGAATTCTTTCCGAGCCCGGCATCCGCACATTCCCCCAACACAATTCTAAGGAACTCTGAGCCCGTACGGTGATGGTGCAATCGCATTACCAAATGGCAGATGATTCACGAAGGAGAGATTTACAAAGGATTATGCGGATCTAGCCCCGCGAAGTGAAACGAGAATGCGGAAATTTTTTGACACGAATGGAAGAGCACGCGACGAAATTGACAAAATTTTCACCATCGTACAATTTAATTTTCGATGCGTTCGATCGGTTGGACAATGAGCAAGCGTCGAAAAAAATTCTCGAAACAAAAAATGTCGGCGGGAAATGTCGGCGGCGCCGACATTTTCAAGCGAGGACCCACGCCCTGGAAAATAGGAGCCCGGAAAAGACAAAACAGTTGCAAGAAATTTACCGAAGCGAGGGAGGGGCGGTGGTTTTCAACGGGACCAGTTGTTTATCGCGGATGGTGTAGTGCGACCCGCGCCATTCGATGCGGTTGTGAAAGAAGCTGGCCAGCCAGACCACGAACCCAAATGCATCGCGTACTGGGAGCATCCACATGCGGCAGCGCAAAAGCGAATCTCGCACTCCCCACACTCCTACCGTCCAGGCCATCGCGCCGCGTAGCACCAGATATGCTGCCACGTAGGCGACCGAGACGGCTGCGGAGGGTGCGATGAGCGCCGCCAAAATCGTCCACGGGAGGCCATGCGTGACGATCAGGCCGACATGCCCGAGTGGTCGTGAGGAGCGCAAGGTCAAATTCCAGCGAAGCTGGTGGCGGAAGGACTGGCCCAGCGTTTGTACGGGGAAAACCGTTGAAACGGGATAGGGAGACAACTCGACGCGATAGCCGCTGCGGGCGATGCGGTTGCCCAGCTCGTAATCGTCACAGAAAAAATTGACCAACGCCGCAAAACCGCCGATGCCAGACAGGCGCGCCTTGGTGGTGACCATGGTGGCGCCTAGCGCAAATTCGATATCGCCGAGTTGCCAGGCGGAAAGCACGCCGGCGTCGAAATCGCTGGAGATGCCGATGGCTTCCAGGTCGGCGGCGAGCGACGATGGAGTGAGTCCGCGGTAAAGGCAGGTGACCAAGCCAACGGATGAGTCTTGAAACGGAGAGCTGACGGCACGCAGGTAACCGGGATCGACGCGGATGTCGCTATCGCAGATGACCAATAGGTCGTGGCGAGCGTTTTCAGCCAAGCGGACAAGCTTATTCATCTTTTGGCTCGCGCCGAGTTGCTCGCAGCCGATCAAGAGGCGAATGGGGACGGAAGGAAAATCACGTATGACCTCTTGGATTACGGGGATGGCGGGGTCGCGATCGTCGGATACGTTAAACAGAATCTCAAATTCTGGATAATCCTGGCGAGCGAAACTCGCAAAGTTCTCGTAGGCCTCGCGGTCGAGTCCGCGGACAGGCTTCAGAATGCTGATTGGAGGGGTGAAATTCGCCGGAGGCGGAACGGGGCGACGGTAGAAGCGCAATGCGGCGAAGGTGGCGAGCAAGTAATAGAAAAAGGGAGCCATCGCGAAAAGGAGCAGAGCCCAGCGGATTATCAACCACGGCATGGCGGGCTGGTCAGCTGATGCAGACCAGTGTGACTCCGACACAGACCAGAAGAACTCCCACCCAACGCTTGGGAGGGACGCGTTCGCCGAGCAAGTACTGGCCGCCGAAGGTGCCGGCGACGTAACTGAGCGCGGTCACCGGGATTACGAAGGTCACGTTCTCCCAGGAGAGCATGGCGAGGAGCGCGAAGAACGCAGCGGTCATCAAGCTGATGCCCAACCACATCCAGCCGATGCGGAAGGCGTGGCCGACTACGCGAGCGACATTGCGTGGCGAAAAATCGTGAACTTCCCCAATTTGCTTCATGGCGCGAGAAACGGCGAGTTCGCCTCCGGTACCGGCGAAGACAATGATAATCAGCGAAAGGGCCTCGGGGAGGTTCATGAGGGCTCCGTCCCGGTGGTGCGCGGCGGTGTATGGCCTACCAGAAGCACGCCGAGGCAGATCACCGCGACGCCGAGCCAACGTCCCGAGCTCACGGCTTCGCCGAGGACGTAAATCCCCAGAAGCGCCACCACCAGGTAGCTGACTGCGGATGCTGGCTGGACGAAGCTGTAATCCGCCCACGATAGAACCATCAGGTAGCAAATAAAGAACATCAGCAAGGACCCTATGCCCAACCAAATGGTCCCCGAGGTAATGATGAGCAGGAAATAGTGCAGCGAGGAAGCCAGCGTCCAGCTCTCGATTGCACCGATGCGCTTCATGCCCATGCGCAGGAAAACGTCGCCGAGGGGCCCAAAAAAGACCATGAGCGCAATGAATGAAATGGTTTTAGCGTGCAGGTTGCGGTTGGGCTTCATCAGACTCACGCGGTGTGAGTTTCTCCAGCGATTTCGGAGTTGCTGGAAGGCGGCATGGGAGGAACGGAGATCATGGGCACTTTGTCCATGCCTTTGCGAACCAGCTTCCAGCGCTCATAGCGAAGCTTCATGAAGGACGAAGCCTCGTGGTAGAGGCGCTTGCGCTCGTGGGCATCCCACAGAGCGTCGCGGACGATGCGCCAGGCGACGCGCGGCCGGAAATAGTATTCGTCGTAGAACTTGTTGACGCCGGTGACCATGTCTTCGCGCGACAGATGCGGATACTGGAGGTGAGGAAGCTGGTGTCCGTTGACGTCGGAAATGGCTTCGCCGGCGAGAAAACCTTCGCGCGTACCCTGATCGTAGAGCTCGGTACCGGGATAGGCATGAGCCATGGAAACCTGGATGGTCTCGCAGTCCAGCTCCTTGGCGTATTCGATACTCCTGCGCATGGTTTCCTTGGTTTCACCGGGCAAACCGAGGATGAAGTCGCCGTGGACCCTGATGCCTGCCTTCTTGGCGTTCTTCACGAAGTTGCGGCCCATCTCAAGGGTGGCGCCCTTTTTGATGTTTTTGAGGATCTGGGCATCGCCGGATTCGAAACCTACGATCAGCAGCCGGCAGCCTGCATCGGCCATAGCTTGAAGAGCTTCGTAGTCGCCGTGGACTCGAGCAGTACAGGACCACTGGAAACCGACGGGCTGGAACTTCTTACAGAGTTCGAGCACGCGATCCTTGCGAATGTTAAAGGTATCGTCGTCAAAAAAGAATTCCTTGGCCTGCGGGAACATCTCGTGGGCCTGGCGAAACTCACGGGCCACGCTGTCGGTGGAACGAACGCGCCAGGAGTGGCCGGAAAGAGTCTGGGGCCAGAGGCAAAAAGTGCAGAGCGCCGGACAGCCACGGGTGGTGTAGAAGGAAACATAAGGGTGGAGCAGGAATGGGACGTTGTAGTTCTCGATAGTGAGGTGCTGTTTGTAAACATCAGTAGCAAACGGGAGCGCATCCAACTCGGCGGTTTGCAGCAGCGGCCGGGAAGGATTGTGGACGGGCTTGCCGTCTTTCAGGTAGCTGGCGTTGGCGATTTCCGAGACGGGCTTGCCGTTGGCGTATTCGACCACGGCGTGGTCGAACTCGCCGCGTACGACGAAGTCGATGTCATGGCTGGCGAGCAGGCTTTCGGCGGGCTTGATCTGGACCTGAGGTCCGACGAAGCAGACTTTCAGGCCGGGATTGAGTTCCTTCATGCCGCGCACGATGCGCAGGTCGCTTTCAAAGCCAACCGTCGAGGTGAACAGAACCAGGAATTCGTAATCTTTGGCAATCTGGATGGTCTGGGCAATCGAGACGTGGTCAGGAGGTGCGTCCAGAAGACGGCTGCCTGGCAGCATGCCGGCAGGATAGGTAAGCCAGACCGGATACCAGTAGGATTCGATCTCCCGAGTAGCCGGCCAACGCGAACTGGCGCCACCGTCGAATTTCTCAAAGCTGGGGGGATTCAGCAGCAAGGTCTTCATTACTGATGGCATCTAGCTTCATCCTCCGTCGGAATAGCGGTTCGGGTGAAAAGGCGGTATCCCGGTACCGACAACGCCCAAGGCCGGCGTATGTGCCGCAAGGCCCTGCTTCCATTGTACTTGATTTCGGGCGCAACCTAGAAATAACAAAACAATGTGCTTTACGTGAGATGACTTGAGGGCCCTGAAGGATGCGTGCCAATTTGGGAAGGCGGCGGAGCCGTACCCCACCATTTGCAGGAACGTTAAGAGCCAGCGCTACACGCTCACGTCATTGGAAGATGCGTGCGAGTTGGCCGGAGGCCTGCATCAGGGTCAGCTCTTCTTTCTGGCGGGCAAATTCGGCGTCCAGGAAGGCGATCCATTTATCGTTCTCTTCCAAGCGGCCCTCTTCTAGATCTTTCAGGGTGGCGTGGCCCTGTTGATACTTTTCCTGGATTCCGCCGAGAGATTCCTGAGCGAGTTGCAGGTCCAGGCGAGCCACTTCCCTGCCGGCGTCGAGTTCGCGGACGGCTTGGACCTGTTGCTGGACGTCGATGCGGACTTGCTGACGAGTGTTGTTCACGGTCATTTCCGAGGCGGCGAGCTGGTTCCGCGCCAAGACTACGTCGGCTGCGGTTTTTGCGCTGAACAAAGGAATATTGATGGAGAGTCCGACGGTGACGTTATTGCGCTGAAAATGATTGTAGAACTCGCTGTAGTTGTTGAACTTTGTCAACACTTCGTACTCGCCGATCCAGCTGACGCTTGGCAACCAATAGCTTTCTCGCGTTCCTTTCAGAATGTGCTGACGGGCGCTGAGATCGTCTTCCGCTTCCTTGATCAGCGGGCTGTTGCGCAGGGCCAGATCGGAAAGTTCGGACGCGCTCTGTTCGGGGATAACCATGGTTTCGGCGGGTTCCACTTGCAGGGATTGGTCCGGCGGGTAGCCGGTCATGTCGCGGAGTTGCACAGTGAGCGTTTGATCGCTGCCTTCGAGTTGAATGACGTGCTGCTCGATGCGCGCCAGGGTCAGCTCGCCTCGAGTAACTTCCATGGGCAACTCCAGGCCGGAGGACAGGCGTTCGCGGACCAGATCGACAATGCGCTGCTGGCTCTCGCGCTCGGCGCGCAAAAGCTCTAACGAATGACGCACCTTGGCGAGCTCGAGATAGATGGACGCCGCGCGAACGATGACCGAATCGCGGGTGCGGTCGAGCTCCAATTTTCGCATCTCGGCGCGGTCTTCGGCGGCCTTGAGTTGGCCGCGCAGGAGCGGGTCGTACAGCGCTTGGGAATAGGAGAGATTGAAGATCGATGGGCCTTGTCCGCCGGGAGCGGCCGGGAATCCGCTGGTGTAAGCGGCGCCTGAACCGGTGTAGAGATTGGGCCTGAAGTCGGCGCGATTCACGCCGGCTTCGCTCTGCGCGATCGAGTATTGGACGCGAGCCAGGGCGATGTCGCGGCTGTTCTGGATGGCGAGAGCTACGGCCCGCTTGAGGGTGAGGGCGGCGGTAGAGTCAGGCTCTTGCGCGAGGAGCATGGGAACAGCTAGCAGCAACAATGCGAAAGTATTTAGCGTAAATCGATTGAAAACTTTCATGATGCGATGCCTTTGCCCCTTGCGACTGAAAATCGGGGCACGTACGTTAGTTTCCGGTAATTCAAGACGCCCCCTGTTCCCAACGCAGTCCCCGAACTGAGAAAACCTAGAACTATTCATAGCGGAGCGACTCGGTGGGGTGGAGGCTCGCGGCGCGGTTTGCTGGGAGATAGCCGAAGACCAAACCCGTGCCGCACGAGACTACGAAGGCGGCTAGCACCGAGAGCCAGGAAATTGGAATCTGAATGGGTGCGGGGACCGGCAAGAGAGCGAGCAGGGATCGACTCAGAACCGGAACCATGACGCCGATGCCGATGCCAATCAACGCGCCGAAGCCGCTGATGATCACCGCCTCCATCAAGAACTGCGAGAGGATATGGCTGCGCCGGGCGCCTACGGCCATGCGAATTCCAATCTCACGCGTGCGCTCGGTCACCGTCACCAACATGATGTTCATGATACCGATACCGCTTATGAGCAGGGCGATAAAGGCGATGAGCAACAGCACGATGGTCAGCGCGAAGGAAATTTTTTCGGCGGAGTCGCGAAGCGAGGCCAGATTTTGCACGCGATACTCGGCACCGGGGCGGTGGCGGCCGTGCAGAATTTCGCCCACGTCATCAGCCACCTGCTGCACGTTTCCGGGCGAGCTGGCCTGCGCGTATAGGGTGCTGACAAAATCCGTGCCGGTGTAGTACTTAATCAGGCCGAACGGGACGATCACTGACTTATCGGTAATCTCGGATTCACCGAAGGTGGAAACGCGCTCCTTGAACACTCCGATCACCGTGAAGTGCAGGTTGCCCACGCGAATATCCTGGCCGACGGCATCGTCGCCGGGGAAGACCACTTTCGCCAGTTCTTCGGTGAGCAGGCAGACTTTACTGCGGGACATCATGTCATCCGGTTCGAAATAGCGGCCGCGGAGGACGATGAGGCGCCGGATTTCCTGGAATCCCTGGGTCACGCCGACCAGGTTCACGGGATATTCCACGCCGCCGGCCACCACGGTGAGAGGAATATTGCGGGTGGCGGCGACGTAGGACACATTGGAAGCTTGCTCGCGGATGGCTTGCGCATCGTCCAGAGAAATTTCGTCGGCCACGGCGGAATTCTGTTCACGGCCGATGTGCGGGTGATCGACGAAGACCAGGTTGGCGCCTACTCCTTCAATCAACTTGATAATGTAGGTCTTTCCCGCGAGGGCCACGGTCACGACCAGGACGATACAGGCGCTGCCGATGATGACGCCGAGCATGGTCAGGCCGGCGCGGACTTTATTGGCGCGCAATGCTTGCAGAGCCAGCAGCCAAGTCTCCGACCAAAACATGACCTTGGAGGCCTGCATCAACTCGGGGGCTATCGGGACGACGTGGGCGATCGTCTCGCTGTGGGCAATACGGTGGGCGGCGTTTTCGACGGTGCCCAGGAGTCCGGAATGGTGGCGATGTGATTCCATCAAATTCCATCAAGCCGCGCGGATCAGCCGCGCGGCTAAAAAACCTAGTGCGCCGCCTTTTCGAGCTGGTCGAGGCGGGTGCGAGCTTCCTTGCGATTCGGATCAAGCTGTAAGGCCGCTCGGAACTGTTCGGCGGCTTCGGCGTGCTTGCCCTCGAGTTGATAGAGGCGGCCCAGCCATTCGCGGGCGGCGGCATGAGGCGGCCAATCGCTGCGGTCAGGAGTGCTGGCCAAATAGGATTTCAGGTACTGCTCGGCTTGCGGGAGCTCCTTGGCGGCCATGATGCGCTGTACGCCGCGATAGAAAGCTAGCCGCGGATCGGAGGGGACCACCTTCGCGGCAGCATCGATAACGTTGGCGAGGTCGGCGGCGCGGTTCTGCTTTTGGTAGAAATCGGCGGCAGCGAGAAACGCCTCAATGCCTTTGGGCTTGGCGTCAAAGGCCTGGTGATATTCGTTGTCGGCGAGATCGGGCTTTTTGAGGGCCAGAACATCGTATTGCGCGCGCGCCACATGCCCGGCGATGGGGTCGATGGCGGCGATGGCGTCCACCTGCGCTTTGGCTTCGTCCTTGCTTCCCCCGGCGATCCAAGGCGCGTCGAGGCAGTACTCTTCCAGATCGCGCCGCGCCGGGATGTTGGCCGGATTCAAGCGAACGGCGGTCTCGAACTCTGATTTGACCTTGCGGGCGAGGGTGAAGCTGCGTTCGAGGTCCGCTTTTTCTCCGTTGGCGCGGCCCAACCACTGGTGGTAAAGGGAGTTAGAAGGCGCAATCTGCACCGCTCGCGCGAAATGGGCGATAGCCTGATCGAAATTGCGTTGCTCGTAGAAGGCGCGGGCGATCCAGAAGTGCGATTCGGCGTCGCTGGAGGTGATCGCAGCGGCGGTACGGAGCGATGTGATGGCGCCAGAATAGTCACCGCCATTGAATTGCCGCTGCGCGATTTGAACCGGCGACGATCCACCATGGGCGGACTGGCCCCAGGCAATTCCAGAAAAAAGAATGCCGCCCACGCAGGCGATCAAGTATAGATATCCGGGGCGATGATTTCGGATCACGATTTTGATCTCCTAAGGAATGTCCCGCGGACGAACCACCATTCCATTGCGCAATGCCAAGTCGCCTTGCAAAGCGACGCGGTCGCCTTCCGCGAGACCGCTGAGGACTTCGTCCCGAGTGCTGCTGGCAATGCCGACGGTAACCTCGCGGCGCTGCAGGCGGTTGTCGCTGAGTAGGTAGACGTACCGAGTTTGATCGTCGGTGCGCACCGCAGCGCGCGGAACAGAGAGCGCCTGGTGACTTTGGCGAACCAGAATGCGGACTTCCACGTTAACGTTGGGAACCAGCTCCATCGCGGCGTTGTCCACGGTGCAATACACCTCGCCAACGCTGCGGTTCCCGAGCGGCACCACTTGTTTGGGGGCCAGTTCGGTACGGCCCTGCCAGATCTTGCCGGGCTTGGCATCCCAAGTTACTTCCACGACCTGATCGGCTGCGAGCCATCCCAGATCGGGCTCATCGACGTAGGCGCGAACACGTACCCGGCGCAGATCGGCGATTCCAGCGATGGTCTCGCCGACGGTAACGTAGTCGCCGACACGGACCGGCAGGGAATAAAGAATCGCGTCAGCGGGCGCGATGACCGTGGCGGAGCGCAGTTTCTCTTCCAGGGAACGAATCTGATCGTTGGCCTGCTGGACGCGCAGGCCGGCGCTATCGGCATCTCCGGGAGCGAGGCGCGAGAGTTCCTCGCGGCGCTGATGGGCGATGGCCAGGGCCGCGTCCGCAGTGGCGAGCTGATCGGTGTTTTGGTCCAGCTCATCTTGGGTGGCCGCGTGTTTCGCGACCAATTTTTTGAGAGCGGCCTGGCGCCGTTCGAGATTGGCGACGCTCATTTGGGCGTTGTCCAAGTCAGCCTGGGCTTGCGCCACGGTGACCGGAGGGCCGCCGCCGCGTGCATTACGCAAATCGGCCTGAGCGGCGAGCAGGTTGACGCGGGCCTGAGCCAGCTGGGCGCCAAGATCGGCAGCATCCAGGGTGAGCACCACCTGACCGTGGTGCACCGCTTGGCCCTCGATCGCGGAGACGGACTGCACAAAGGTCGGGAATTCGGCGTGGGCGATGGTCGCGTCGATGGGTTCCACCTTACCGTTACTGGTGACCACGGCGTTCAGGTCCTGGCGCGTGACGCTGGCCACCTGAATTAACGGGGGCTTGCGGCGCCCTACAACGCCGACGACGGCGAGCAGGATCACCACCCCCGCAAAGATTCCCAAACCTGTTTTCGTTTTGCGACCGTTTGCCATGGGCTGACTACGCAATCTTAAGCGGGTTTCTCCCAAATATTCACGAAATTGTAGCAGCAAGTCCCACCGTTGCATATAAATCCGCCGGTGGCGTTGCGCGAACGGGCCGGCTGCGAGATGCTGTCAGACGACGGGCGAAATGCCGATTGCATTCGTCATCTCAGAAAATTGGATGCTGCGAACCGGGGTTCGGGCTGAGCTTCGTGAGCGCGGGATCGAAGCGATGGGAGTCGAGTCGGCTCGAGACGCGGTGGCGCAGATGGACGGCGGGGCACGGCCCGCAGCATTGGTGGTCGATGCCGGAACTGGGGCGAGAAGCGGGCATGCGGCGGGCGCGGACGTTGGCGCGGAGAATGCGGCGATTGGGAGGCTGCTGGATAGCGGCGTGCCAGCTATCTTGATCTCGTCCCGGACGGTGACGTCGCCGCCGTGGAAACCGGCGGTGTTGCTGCCGCGGCCGGTGCGGGTGGCCGAGATTTTGGCGGCGGTCCTGCGGCTGTTGAAGGGTTATGCGGTGTAGGCTAGAATCCGGACATGAGCGACACACCCCAAGCACCGACGAAGGAAACCGTGGGCGCGCACTCGCCGGAAAGCGCCGGCTCCCATGGCAAGGATGCCGCAGCGGCTAGCGGACCGAAAATCCACCGCGTGTGCATCAGCTGCAACAATATGTTTGTCGTCCCCGTCGATAACTACGAAGCGAAGCACTGCTCGGTATGCCATAAGGGTTGAAGTCCTGGGGCCTGCGCCGGCGCTGGCATCCATTCCGTCGCGACCACGCTTTCCGCAAATTTGAAATCACGTTAGAATGCCCGCCGGTGAATCGCGGTGCGCCCTGAGGACATTCGATGAAGATCTATAACGAGTACATCACTTTGCAGACGGAAAAAGTTCGCGAATTCGTGGACATTACGCCGCGGGTGAAAAGTGCAATCGAAAAAAGCGGATTCGTGGAAGGGATCGTGCTGGTGGCGGTGTTGCATTCCAACGCGGCCATTATCGTCAACGATTCCGAGCCGGGGTTGCTGGAGGACGTACAGACCTGGCTGGATTCCCTGGCTCCGGTGCGAGACGACTATAAGCATCCCAAAAAATTGGAGAGCAATGCGTCGGTCCACTTCCAGACGATACTGCTGAACCAGCAGGCGGTGGTGGGCTTCACGGAGCGGCGGCTGGACCTAGGGCCGTGGCAGTTCATTCAGTTTGTGGAATTGGATGGCACCCGGCCGAAGCGGGTGCTGGTGAAAGTGATGGGCGAGTAGGGCGCCACGTTGGTGTACGGCGGCCTCCTGTTCGACCACGTAAGGGAACATTGATTTGAGTTTTTACCGCCACGGGTGGTGGCGCTACCTACATGAAGTAGAATGATTCCTTCCATGGCTCACCCTGGCAGCGATGTTTCCATGAATTCCCTTCCCGGTAACGCTCCTCCCATCATTGATGTTCGCGAGCTATCCAAAGGATTTCGGTCGTTCCGGCGGCGCGAGGGTGTGTGGGGTGCGGTGCAGAATTTGGTCGTTCGCGAATACAAGACGGTGGAAGCAGTCCGCAAAGTGAATTTTGCGATCCAGCGCGGCGAGATGGTGGGTTACATCGGGCCGAATGGCGCGGGTAAATCGACCACCATCAAAATGCTTACCGGAATCCTGGTGCCCAGCTCGGGGGAAGCGCGGGTGAACGGATTCGTACCCTACCGCCAGCGCCGCGAATACGTGAAAACGATCGGCGTGGTATTCGGGCAAAGAACCCAGCTGTGGTGGGATATCGCGGTGGTGGAATCGTTCAAGTTGCTGCGGCGAATTTACGACGTTTCGCAGCGGGACTTCGACGCGCGCATGGAGCATTTCAATCACATCCTAAAAATCGGCGACTACCTGCACACTCCGGTGCGCAAGCTTTCCCTGGGCGAGCGGATGCGCTGCGACATGGCCGCGGCGTTGCTGCACAATCCCCCGCTGCTCTTTCTCGACGAGCCCACCATCGGACTTGACGTGGTGGCCAAAGATCACATCCGGCAATTTCTGCGCACCATCAACCGCGAATTCCATACCACGGTATTGCTGACTACCCACGATCTGGACGACATCGAGGAGCTGTGCCGCCGCATCATGATTATCGATCGCGGCAGCGTGCTTTTTGACGGCGCCCTGGAGCACCTGAAACAGAAACTGCTGCGCACCAAGCAGGTGAAGCTCGTGTTGAAGGATCGCGCGCAAATCGCCGGCGTGCAGAGCATCTCCACAATCGCAACGGCAGTGGAGCAAGTGGACGAACTCACCTATCGAATCATCTTCGATCCGGCGCAGATTTCCACCGCCGATCTGATCCGCAAAATTCTGGCGAACGTAGAGATTCGCGATCTATTGATCGAAGACGAGCCCATCGAAGAAATCGTGAAGCGAATCTATGCCGGAGAATCCTTGAGCGACGCGGGAGTGGTGAGTGGCTACGCTGGCTGAGACCCTGGCGCCGTATGGGGGATTCGCGCGGGTGGGCTTCGTCAACATCCTGGCGTTCCGGCTGCGGTATTTCACCGGGATATTGACGTACCTGATCAACGTCACAGTGTACTACTTCATCTGGAGCGCGGTTTTCAGCTCGGGCCAGGCGATCGCGGGTTACAACCTGGAGCAAATGGTGACCTACGTAAGCGTAGGGTGGATTCTGCGATCGTTTTATTGGAACACGATTGATCAGGAAATGGCCTACGAGGTGATCGAGGGCAAGATCGCCATGGACCTGATCAAGCCGGTTTCGGTGATGTGGATGTGGATTAGCCGGGCGATTGGGGAATCGGCATTTCGGCTAGGACTTTTGACCGCGCCCACAGCGGCGGTGATCGCACTGGCGTTCCCGGTGCGCGGGCCAGCGTCCGGTTGGGCGTTTGCGCTGTTCCTGTGCGCTGCGCTGGGAAGTTTCTTCCTGATGGGCGCGATCAACTTCATGGTTGGAACGTGCGCGATCCCGCTGAAATCGATCCTGGCGTTGATTCGCACCAAGTATTGGTTGATCGAGCTGCTTTCTGGCCTGTTGATACCGATGAGTTTCTTTCCCAGGAGCATACAAAGAGTGCTGGCGTGGCTGCCCTTTGAGCACATCGCCTATACGCCGCTGCAAATCTACTTGGGCAAACTCGATTTCCATCACGCGCTAGTTGCCGTTGCGGAGCAGTGGTGCTGGGTGATCGTACTGGTGGGGTTGGCGCATTTCTGGTGGGAGCGGTCGCTCTCAAAGATTACGATTCACGGAGGCTGATTGGGCGGCGAGGTAACCAGCGGAGGGTCGGTACAAAGCTGGGCTCCGGGAGCGGCGGGTGAGCCGGAATCGGTGTGGGCGAAAGTGCAGCGCCATGTGGAACTTTTCGTGGAATATTTTCTGCAATACGCGAAAGTGCGCATGAGCTACCGCGGCGATTTTCTGATCAGCCTGGCTACCAGCATCGCAGCTACTCTTTTCGCGATGGGCTTCCTGGTGGTGCTATTCATGAAGACGCCGAGCCTGGCCGGCTGGCGATTCGATGAAGTGCTTTTTCTCTACGGCTTTTCTCTGATCCCGTATGGAATATTCAACGTGGTGAGCTTGAACCTCTACGAATTCGGGAATAACTACATCATCGAAGGCAAATTCGATCGCGTGCTACTTCGGCCGGTATCGTCGTTGTTTCAGGTGTTGTTCGAGGCGTTTCGGATCGAAGCGCTGCACGAAGTGCTGATAGGCCTGTTTGCGATTCACTATGCCGGCGCGCGGCTGGGCCTGCACTGGACCGTAGGCAAAACCGTGCTACTGCTCTTCTGGGGGCTGTGCGGCGGGGTCATCTATATAGCAGTGTTCTTGCTACTGAGCAGCTTATCTTTCTGGTTCGAAGACCGACTCGGAGTGCATCCTCCGTTTTGGAATCTCTTCGCCTTTGGGCGCTATCCCCTTCCTATATACAGCGGGTTCATTCAGTTTGTGCTCACCTGGATCATACCGTTCGGATTCGCATCGTTTTATCCCAGCGCGCGGTTGATTGGCCGGGCAGCGTTCAGCCCTTATGCAGCGTTAATTCCGGTGGTCGCCGCACTGTGTTTGACGCTTTCGATGGCCGCGTGGCGATTGGGCACGCTGCACTATGAGTCAACCGGTTCGTGAATATCCTTCCGCGCGGATCCGCTGAAAACCGCATAATGTTAGAGCTAGGTGAGAGCGCGTAGCGATGCGAATCCTGAAAGTGGTCCAATCCTATTTTCCGTTTGAAGAGAAAGGCGGGACTGTTTTTAAGGTGCGGGCGCTGGCGCGGGCGCTGGCTCAGCGTGGAAATTCGGTTTCGATTCTGACCGCAGATTTGGGGCTGGGCCGCACCCATCACGGCTTGGAATTGGAACGTCACGAGTGGGGTTGGCGCGCGAACGTCGACGGAATCCCGGTGATCTACCTGACTACGTTTGGGCACTATCGTGCACTCACGTTAAATCCGAACGTGATCGACTTCAGCCAAAACGCGCTGGAGCGATTCGATATCGTCCATTTTTACGGGCTCTACGATCTGCTGGGCCCAGCGGTGAGCTATTTCTGCCGCCATCGCGCGCTTCCGTACGTGGTCGAACCCATGGGCATGTTTCGTCCGATCGATCGCGGCTTCTGGCTGAAACGGGTGTGGCATTCCGCGCTGGGGCGGGCATTCCTGCGCGGCGCGGCGGAACTGGTTGTCACATCGGAGCTGGAGCAGCAGGAATTGCTGGATAACGGAATTCCACCGGACAAAGTTGTGTTGCGTTACAACGGAATCGACCCCGAAAGTTTTGAGGACCCGCCCGCCGCAGGACTTTTTCGCGCGGCGTGGAATCTTGCCGCGGATGAACCGCTGATCGTATTCCTGAGCCGCTTGATACCGCGGAAGGGCGCGGACATGGTGATTCGGGTATTCGCGAGGGTTTGTGCCAAGAGTGGCCGGCTAGTGATCGCAGGACCGGAAGGCGAATCCGGATACCGGGAATATTTAGAGCGTTGCGCGCGCGAAGCGGGATGCGCGGAGCGCGTGGTGTTCACCGGACCGATCTACCGTGACGAGAAAAAGGCGCTGCTGCGCGACGCCGACATTTTCGTGCTCGCTTCGCAATACGAAAATTTCGCGAACGTGGTGGCCGAGGCGATGGCCTACGACGTACCGGTAATCGTCTCCAATACCTGCGGGATCCATTCCCTTGTGCAGGACCGCGCGGGCATGGTGATCCCGCCGCAGGAAGAAGCTTTGGCAGCAGCACTGCAGCGGTTCCTGACCGATGAGGCGTTCTACCTGAAGTGCCGCGCGGGGTGCCGTGAGGTGGTGCAGGAATTGGGATGGGACCGGCTGAGCGAGCAGATGGAGGGCTTTTACCGGCGAGCGCTGGAACGAAGCGTTAAGGCAGTTCCAAACACCGTGACCGGCGTCAGAGAGCCTTGAGAACGGTAACCGCGCGATCGTCTTCAAACGCGGCGTCGCGCGTGTAGCGGCCCACTTCATCCAGAATGGCATCGGCGATGTAGGAGGCAGGCTCACCACTGCGGCGGCGGACGAAATCGACGAGGCGATCGATACCGAACTCTTCTCCTCCCGGCCGGGCTGCCTGCGTCGTTCCATTCGAGAAACCCACAAAAATGTCACCCGGCGACAGCCGCGAAAATCCGCGCTGGTACGTGCATCCGGGAATCATGCCCAGGATAATCCCGCCTTGCTCGAGGCGCTCGGCCCCGCCGTCCGCACGAATCACCACCGGGGCAATGTGCCCCGCGTTGATGAAATGAAGCACGCCGTGAAGCTGATCGAGCAGCGCTAGAAACATGGCCACGGAAAGAGCGGTGCGCGCCGAAGCAAGCCAAGCTTCGTTGAGAGCCGCGGTCAATTTTTCCATGGAGTGGACGTTGGCGGCTAACGCGCGGAAAACCGCGCGGAACTTGGCCATGCCGGTGGCCGCGATCCATCCCTTCCCTTCGATATCCGCGAGCACGGCCATGGACGACCTGGAATTCAGGGAGAGGAAATCAAAAAAGTCGGCGCCGACCGCGGGTGATCCGCGGTGCGACGCAGCAAGCTCGAATCCCGGAATGTGCAGCGAAGTTTTGGCCAAGGTCTCGGCATGAACGTCGCGCGCTAGTTCCAGATCACGATCGTGCTGGGAACTCAGCCGCAAAGTGCGGCTGCGGCGAGCGTTTCCGAGCGCCGCGGCGAATGGACCGGCGAGTGAGCGTAATACCTGCTCGTCGTCCGCGGTGAATCCCTCGCGTTTGTTCAAAAGTTGGAGAACGGCAAAGGTCGTGCCGTTTTTGGCGGTCAGTGGCCAGGCGAGCAAGGTGCGCGTGCGTTGGCCTGGAGCACGGTCGACTTCGGCAGCGAACCGGGAGTCCGCGTACGCATCGAGAACGTTGACGCTTTCGCCGTGCCGCGCGACCCACCCCGCAACGCCTCGCGCGGCGGAGAACCGGACTTCTTTTTCCTCGGCACCGTGGCGAGCCAAGGACCATATCTCGTCCCGTTCGGGATCGTAGAGGAAGACGGTAGCGCGCTCCGAGCCGGTGTAGCGTACCGCCAACTCCGAAATAATCTGGGTGATATCGCCGAGGTCGAGAGTTGAGTTCAGACGCTGGAAGGCGTCGAGAATCATCACCATCTCCGGTCGGCTGAAGCCCGGCGCCGGTTCGTCCAGCGCAGCCTCCGCGTAGCGCCGTAGTTCATCCACGCGATCGATGGTGGTAGGCGGTAGCGGAGAATCGCCGAAAGCTTCGAGGATTCCCAGCCGATGAGATGCGTTGCCCAGCACCCACGCCAGATGTTTTCCGCTGGCCGGGACCGGCTGAACTCCGGAAAGCAACTGCCCCGCACGGAGCGTATTGGCTTCCGGCAGGTGGCCGACCTCGTGGGTTACCGCGGGACGTTCGCCAGCCACGCGCCAGAAGCGAGCCCCGGCGATGCCGTTTTGCGAAGCGACCAGGTTCACCAGGCGCGCCGCCACTTCCGCAGGTTCAGTGCCGGGATAGAACGCTTCGGAAGCGAGCTGCGCTCGTTCGGGATCGGGGGCAGGGTCGGGGCGGCCGGGATGGATGGGCGGCACGCGGCTCATGAAGGATTGCCGCGATGGGTAACCACCAGCATGGTGATGTCGTCATTCTGCGGCGCGCCCTGGGTGAATTCCCTCATACCGTTGGTAATCGATCGGGCTAGCTCGTTCCCGGAGGTGCCGCTGAATGCCTGCAGGATGGTGCGCAGCCTGGTTTCGTCAAACAATTCGTTCTGAATATTGGAGGCCTCGGTCACACCGTCGGTGTAGATCACCAGAACGTCGTTGGGAGCGAGTTGGATCGTGGAAGACAGGAACTCGGCATCCGCGAACATGCCCACCGGAACGCTTTCGGCCGGCAGCGAGTCGAGCGAGCCGTCCCCGCGGCGGAGCAGCGGGGGGACGTGGCCGGCGTTGACGTATTCGAGTTTGCCGGAGGGATCGAGCACACCGTAGAACAGTGTGGCGTAACGTTCTTCGATGCTGCGCTCGCAGAGATATTTGTTCACGCGCGTTACGGTTTCCGTGAGCGGAATTTCCAGCGCGGCGGTGGTAAAGAAAACCCCCTGCAGCAACGTGGCCAGCAGCGCCGCAGAAATGCCCTTCCCGGAAATGTCTCCGATAAAGAAGCCGTAGCGGCCGCCACTGAGCTCGAATACGTCAAAACAGTCGCCACCGACCGAGAGACACGCCAAGGTAGTTCCGCAGATTTCCAGGGTGGGCGAATTGGGAAACGATTTGGGAAGCAGGTGGCGCTGGATCTGGCTGGCGATTTCGATCTCGTGATCGAGCCGGGCCTTGGCGCGGGAAGCCGCAAACAGGCGGGCATTTTCAATCACCGTGGCGCACTCTCGGGCCAGCGTACGTAGAACTTCGCGGTCCAGATCCGAGAATGCGGTAACTGCGGTGTGGCTGTCCAAATAAAGGACGCCGAGCAGCTCGCCCTGCCGCGTGGTGATGGTAGCGTCCACCGCCTCGATGGTCGGCAACTTTTCGATCGGGATGGCCACCACGGTGTGCAGTTCCATCCGGGCCACGCTCTCCCCAGCGGACATGGCCGGGTTGTCGCCGGTGTCGCTGACGATCATTTCCCGGCGGGTATTGACGACTCGCTTGAGCACGCTCCGCGACACCTGCACTTCGTCGGCGCGTAGTGTGCCGCGATGCGCATCGCGCACCACCATGGTTTGCAATTCGCCGGCGGCATTCGCCTGCAACAGCACTCCGCGCTCGGTCCGGGTAACCTGAATCGCCGCGTCTACCACGGTGGTAAGCACATCTTCCAGGGAAAGACCGGTACCCATGGTGCGCGCCACGTCGAGCAGCACGCCCAAGTGATAGAGCTCGCGGGAACCTTGCTGGGTCGGCGGCGGTGACTCCACGCGCTGGATCAACTCTTCGATGGACGCCGTTTCGCCCACATAAACGAGCTGATAGGAATCGGACATACCGAAATCAATGGTGTCTTTGGCCTGCAACTCGTGGCGGATGACCTTCTGTCCGTTGACGAACGTCCCGTGGCGGCTGCCGGCGTCTTCCAGGATGTAGGTGCCCTGCGGCGCGATGATTTGCGCTTGCTGGCGGCTGATCCGGGAATCACGAAGGGTTAACTCGTTGCCGGTCTGGCGACCGATGCGGAAGGGCAAAGCGGTAATAGCGACTTCGCGGCGAACGCCGCCGGGCTCAATTACCATGATCCGAGGAGCACGCGCCATTTAGGGTGGTCCGGATCCGCGGCCCGCGAAATACGGCAAGGCGGCCAGGGAATCGAGACATCGCCATGTTAGGGAAACTTAATGACGATGTAAATACTTTCCGGTGAGGGTGTTGCATCTGCCTGCCAATCGGGAGGGGAGCGCCCGGGGGCGGGGTGATGATACAATCTGACAGATTACGGATCAGGTGAAACATTCGCGTGCCCCCCGCCGTACTAACGGTCGAGGAACTGGGTGCAGCGGACGGCGAACCGCATAGAACTCGCCGACCTTCCGATTCCCTGCTACCCCATCGCCGCCGGCGGTGATCGAGCATCCAAGGAACGAAAATTTAGCGTATGACTTCAACTACTCTACCTCCTCCCAAACATGATCTCGGATCACTGCGGATCGACGATCGCTCGCGCACCAGCGGAAAATCCGGCAAACGCGTTGCCATAATCCTGGTGGTGTTAGCGTTGCTGGTAGCTGCGGGCGCGGCTCTTTTCTTCTGGAAAGGACGCACGCCGCTGGTGGAGGTGGCGGTGGCCCGTACGGCGAGCGATCCGCGCGCCCAGGCGCTGCTGAACGCGAGCGGATACGTAACTCCGCGACGGCGCGCTACTGTGGCCGCCAAGATCACCGGCCGGGTAACTGGGGTCTTCTTCGATGAGGGTGTACACGTTCGCGACCAACAAGAACTGGCCACGCTGGACGACTCTGACGTGCGGCGTGCGCTCGATTCGGCCAAAGCGGATCGCGATGCATCGCAGGCGGCGATCGCCGACTTCGAAGTGCAACTGAAGTATGCCGAACTGGAGTTGAAGCGAGCGGATTCCCTGCAGGCCGCCGGCGTGCAGAGCCAGGAAGCGCTCGACACCGCGCGCACCAGCGCCGACAGCCTAAGGGCCAAGATCGCGCTGGCCAAGAGCCAAGTAGCCTCCTCGGTGGCGCGCATCGGCGAAGCACAACAAGCCGTGGACAATTGCGTAATTCGGGCGCCGTTTGACGGCATCATCGTGTCCAAGGACGCCCAGGTAGGCGAAATGGTCTCTCCGATATCGGCGGGTGGAGGCTTCACGCGAACCGGAATCGCCACCATCGTGGACATGAATTCCAACGAAATTGAAGTAGACGTGAATGAGTCTTACATCGCGCGGGTGAAACCGGGACAGAAAGCCATCGCGACTCTAGACGCCTATCCCGATTGGCAGATAGCCTCTTCGGTGCGGACGGTAATCCCCACCGCGGATCGCCAGAAGGCTACGGTGAAGGTGCGCGTGTCATTCGATCACCTCGATCCGAAAATTCTGCCGGACATGGGAGTGAAGGTCGCCTTCCTGAGCGACCAACCAACGGCGGAAGGAAAAGCGCCGGTGGCCAAGGCCATCATTCCGCAGAATGTGGTGCGCAAAGAGGGCGACGCGCCGGTGGTGTGGCTGGTGAAGGATGGCAAGATCGAGCGGCGCGCGGTGACGCTGGGTGCCGAGCACGGGAGCGATGTAGAAGTGATGGCGGGAGTTTCCCCCGGGGATTCGCTGGTGCTCCGCGGTCCAGAAGGATTGCACGAGGGAGAAGCGGTGGAGATTAAGCAGTAGTCGGCAGCGCGATTACGCCACGGAGGAAGAGATGGTCCGAGTAAACGGGCAAAGCGGTCCCTCGAGTTTGGTGACGGTGCGAGGACTGGACAAGAAGTACAAGCGCGGGAGCGAGGAAATCCACGTCTTGCAGGGGCTCAACCTGGACGTCGATCCCGGCGACTTCGTCGCGTTCATGGGCCCCAGCGGTTCAGGGAAAACCACGCTACTGAACCTGCTGGGCGGATTGGACGTGCCTTCGGCGGGAAGTATATCGGTGGCGGGCGACGAGATCACCAACATGTCCAGCGGGAAGCTGACCCAATGGCGTGCGCGCCACGTGGGATTTATCTTTCAGATGTACAACCTGATTCCGGTGCTCACCGCGTTTCAGAACGTGGAGCTGCCACTATTGCTAACCAAGTTGTCGAAGGCCGAGCGGCGCAAGCACGTGGAGGCAGCGCTGTCGGTGGTCGGGCTCTCCGACCGCATGAATCATTACCCCCGGCAGCTTTCCGGCGGACAAGAGCAGCGGGTGACCATCGCGCGCGCAATCGTTTCCGATCCCACGTTTTTGCTGTGCGATGAGCCCACCGGCGATCTGGACCGCCGCAGCGCGGACGACATCATGGCGCTGATTCTGCAGCTGGTGAAGGAACACGGGAAGACGGTGTTGATGGTCACCCACGATCCGGTGGTGGCGCGAAAAGCTGACATCACCTTGCACCTGGAGAAGGGCGCTCTGGTGGAAGCGGGCCGAAGCGAAGGAGCGATAGCAGGAGGCGCGGCATGAAATTTGGTTCACTACTTTTCGCCAATTTGTTTCGGAAAAAACTTCGATTCATGCTGACCATCGGGTCCTTCACCGTGGCCCTGTTTCTGTTTGGCTTGCTGGCGGTGCTGCGCGGATCTTTCGGCGGAGGCCTGGAGGTAGCGGGCGTGGACCGCTTGGTAATCATCAATCGAACCTCGATTATTAATCCTGTGCCGCTGTCGTACCGCGACAAAATCATGCAAATCAAGGGGACCAAGGAAATCACTTACGACAACTGGTTCGGCGGGGTGTATCAGGACGAAAAGAATTTCTTTCCGCAGTTTGCGATCGACGTCGATAACCAGCGCCAGGTATTCAACGAACTGCAGGTTCCCGACGACCAATGGAACGCCTTTCTGAAGGATCGGCAAGCCGCGATCGTAGGGGCGGCGCTGGCCAAAAGGTTCCACTGGAAAATCGGTGACCGTATCCCGCTGAAAGGCACCATCGTTCCCGGGACTTGGGAATTCAATATCGTCGGCATCTACCACGGAAAGCGCGTGCAGGACGATGAGACCCAGTTCTGGTTTCAGCACGCCTACTACGAAGAACGAATGCCGCAACGTTTGAAGGGTCTCGTGGGTTGGTACACCGTGCGCATCAACAATCCCGACGATGCCCCGCGTATCTCCAAGGCCATTGACGACGAATTCGCCAATTCACCCTACGAGACCCGCACCGAAACCGAACAGGCGTTCGCCTCCGGCTGGGTAAAGCAAATGGGCAATATCGAAGGCCTGATCATGACCATCGGAATCGTCGTGTTCTTCACCCTGCTGCTGGTGACTGGCAACACGATGGCCATCGCGGTGCGAGAACGCACCGGAGAACTGGCGGTGCTAAAGGCCGTTGGATTCTCCGATCGCGCCGTGCTCTCCTTGGTGATGGCGGAATCTTTACTGATCGCCTGCGTAGGCGGCGCGCTGGGCTTGGCGCTGGCCAAATTGTTCACGCTCGGCGGCGATCCGACCCACGGCCTGCTGCAATTCTTTTTCCTGCCGGGATCGGCGATTGCAGTTGGCTTGGCGCTGGCGCTGTTGATCGGCGCGGCGAGCGGTATTTTGCCGGCGATTGGTGCGATGCGCCTGCGAGTGGTTGACGCACTACGGAGGGTGTAAGCGTGGCGATCCCGATTGTGTACAACTTGAGAAGTGTGCGTGCGCGATGGACCTCTTCGGTAGTCGCGATTCTAGGAATTGCCGGCACCGTGGGAGTATTCGTGGCCATGCTCTCGATGGCCAAAGGATTTCAAGCGACGCTGGTTGCATCGGGCTCGGCGGGGAACGCCCTAGTGACTCGCGCTGGCGCCACCTCGGAAATGACTGGGGCGGTGTCCTTGGACGAAGTGAAAGTGCTGCAGGACGCGCCGGGCGTGGCGCATGGCTCCGACGGCGCGATTATGACTCCGGAAGTGGTGGTGATTGCGCCGTTCCCGCTCATCCGGACCGGCACCGATGCCAACGTTCAGGTCCGCGGAGTATCGCCGAAGGCGCTGGAAGTACGCTCGAAAGTGAAGATCATCGCGGGGCGGTTTTTTCAGCCCGGCCTCACTGAGCTGATCGTCGGCCGCAACGTGGCAAGCACGTACGTGGGGCTGGCGCTGGGCGACACCGTAAAATTCGGCGGCGGCACATGGCATGTCGTGGGCGTCTTCGATGCCGGCGGCTCGGCGTTCGATTCGGAAGTGTGGTGCGATTCGGTGGTCTTGAATCAAACTTACAAGCGGCCGGACACCATTTATCAGTCGGTGACAGTGCACCTCACATCGCCCGACGCTCTGCAGCAATTCAAAGATTCGGTGACCGCCGATCCGCGCATGTCGGTGGACGTGACCCGCGAGGTAGACTACTACTCCAAACAGTCTCGCGCGGTGACCACTCTGATCGTCGTGCTGGGAACCATGATCGCCATCGTGATGGGGATTGGAGCGGTATTCGGCGCGCTCAACACCATGTATTCGGCGGTCTCCGAACGGTCCCGGGAAATTGCGACTATGCGCGCTCTTGGTTTCGGCGGGCCCAGCGTGGTGATTTCATTCTTGATTGAAGCGCTGCTGATCTCCTTCCTCGGCGGCGTGGTGGGCTGTCTTGCCGCGCTTCCGTTGAACGGGCTGACCACCAGTACCATGAATTTTCAGACCTTTTCCAGCTTGGCGTTCGCGTTTCGCATCACTCCGGTGCTGTTGATGACTGGAATTATCTTTGCCCTGTTTATGGGAGTGGTTGGCGGGCTACCGCCGGCTATTCGCGCCGCGCGCCGCCCGGTGGCGCAAGCTCTGCGAGGCTTGTAGCCTTTGTCCGGTGAACCCGCTAGTTCGTTCCCGCAATTTTCGACGCCAAAACCATCACCAGAATTCTGCCGTCGGAGTGAAAACTTCCGCCAGTGGCGGTGAGCGCCTTGGTGAGCGGCTCCGGCGGACTGACGTGGGTCAGTTGGGAGAGCAACCCGGTCTCGTAGAAGGTTTCGCCCAGGTACTCGCGCTCCAGGTCGACATCCGGATCGATTTTGTGAGTGAGCCCGTTGTTGCGGTCGTCGCGCTCGAATCCGATGTCATGCGTCGCGGCGCCCACCCAGAAAACTTTGGCGCTCACATCGAAAGGCGCCTTCCATACGCGAAGGTGATTCCGGGTCTTCACCACGTTGAACGGAGTGGCGTGCGCAAAGCCGTAGTCCTGTGGCCTGCCGAAGAGGTACAGGATGCTCATGGGCATCTCGAGGTATTCATCCTTGGATAACGACGCCACCAGTCCATGCAGTATGGCGTCGTCCCTAGTTTTATCCGCCTGAACCCAGCCCGCACTCTTGAATATTCCCTGCAGTTCGGTTTCCGACCCCAAGATCATGAAGTTAACCATGTCGCCAGGATTTCCGGCCTTGTCGCCGACCCGCCGAGGAATCTTGTTCATAACCGCCGTGGTGATCGCAGGAACGGGTGTATCCGGCGGGGGGTACGCGACCAAGCCGCCGGTCTTGGAACCCTGCGCCAGAACTTCAATGGCGGCTTCGAAGCTGCCCTCGGCTTCATCCCTCTTCTGCTGATTGATTCCTAAATACAATCGCCCCGGAACGATCACCGTAATCTCTTTGACCGCGCCAACAGCAAAAGGCTGGGCTGCGCCATCGTCGCCGATGCGCCCGATCACCGCGGCGCGATTGCCGTCGGGCACGGGGAAAATCCGCATCAGATCCTTCCAACTCCGGGCGAGGCCATCCGGACCGGTGGAGATCGGCGCATTGCCCTGTTTGTCCGCGGCCACCTGGATGGTTCCTGAGCAGGCAATGCGAATTTTCTCACCCGCTTGCAAGTCTATCTTGGTGTCGGTCCAGACTTCCTCACCCGAAATGCTCACCGTTTGCGACGACGTCTGCGCAGCCGCTCGCGGCCGTCCGGCGCGCATGTACGTCGCGGGAGTGGCCAGCAACAGACAACCCAGCCACGCCAACACAAGAACCGGCCTGAGAATGCGGGAAATCATGATTACCTCGTCGCCAGAAGAGAAAATACGGTCCGTAAGATATCTTTCCGCCGTCGCCGGCTGCAACCGGGAGCGCCTTCGCTCTGACGCCAGCCCGGGCTCGCATACCTAGATGAACCAAACTTCCCCTGGGGTTGCGCGGAATCGTTGAGTGGCAATTCGTTGGAGGGAGACCTTCGGGATTCTCGGGCTGTAGCCTGCCCGCGGTTACTGTTGCGGCGTTTTCTTCATGCGCAAGAGGCCGGCGAGCGCGGTGGGATCGCTAGGGACCATGAGCAGGCCCGCTTCGTACTCTTTCGCTGCCCGCTCGAAATCGCCGCGCCGCTCGTAGATCGAGCCCAGACCTATATGCGCATCGCTGTCCAGTGGATTCAATTCCAGCGCCGCGTCAAGCGCTTTCGCCGCCTCATCTTCGCGGCCCAGTTCCCCTTCGACTTTTCCCAGTTCGTCCCACACCAGGTAGTTCGGCGTGCCTTCGGTTGCCAGCCGCAGTTGCTCTTCGGCGTCCTGCAACCGGCCATGCTCGACGTAAAAGCGGCCGAACTCGCGGCGCACGATCGAACTGAGCGGAGCGATGTCCGCGGCCTGCGCAAAGTCATCTTCGGCTTCCGCCAGGCGGTTCTGTTTGTCGCGAAGCTCGGCTCTCCACATGAAAGCGCTGTTCAGCTTCGGTGAATACCGGATCGCCTCGTTCAGATCGCGATCGGCCTCAGCGAAGTCATTTTCCTCCACCGCCGCCATTCCCAGATTGGTCAGCGCCAATGCGTTGTGCGGCGAATCCTCCAGCGAGCGCCGCCACTCTCGCTTGGCCATCTCGAAATTGCGCTTCTCCCAATAGACGATGCCCAGGTTAACGCGAATGCGCGCCGCGGTGGGCTCCTGTTGCAGCGTTTTGGTGTACAGCGTTTCGTTGCTCCTCCAATCGCGATTCCGCCCGAATGTCGACCCCACGCAGGCCAAGCCGAGCAGCACCGCTGCTGCAGCGACCGC
>Ga0302324_100004931_pt1 | contig 29391 bp, 26 predicted proteins | sample Palsa_T0_1_FD_201949 | JGI IMG/M metagenome (GOLD analysis project Ga0302324, IMG submission 201949) | Peat permafrost microbial communities from Stordalen Mire near Abisko, Sweden - Palsa_T0_1 | ecosystem: Environmental > Terrestrial > Soil > Palsa > Peat permafrost | place: Sweden: Abisko...
GTCTCGATCGTTCGCGTCGTGCCGAACATCACGCGGCCGCCCTGCGCTTCGGCGAGGGCCATCACTTCGCCGATCAGTCGCGACTTGCCGGCGCCGGCCTCGCCGGTGACGATCGCCGTCGTGGCAGCGCCGCGCGCGGCGGATTCCCACGCGCGGCGCATCGCCGCAAGTGCAGCCTCGCGGCCGATGAAGGGGAACGCGGGGCGCGCGGTCCGCGCTTCCGCTGTCGCCGGAGCATCGGGCGAGGTCGCGTGGTCGTTGCTGCGGATCGCCTCGAGCAGTGCGAACGTTTCCGGCATGGGATCCGCTGCCAACTCCTCGTGCAGCCGGCGCCGAAAGGCATCGAAATCAGCCAAGGCGCCGGACCGGTCGCCGGCCGCGAAGCGCAGCGACATCAGCCGGCGAATTGCGTCCTCACGCAGCGGGTCAAGGCGCAGCAGCGACTGTGCGTGTGCGATCGCCCCGGCATAATCGAGTGCGCGTCGCCCGCGCTCGACGAGCGCGACCAGATTGACGGCCTGCAGCGAGCGCAGGCGTTCGCGTTCCTGCAGCGCCCAATCGTCGTGAAAATCTTCGAGGTAGTCGCCGCGGTAGAGGTCGACCGCCGATTCGAGTTCGCCGGCCGCCGTGAGCCGCTCGTAGTCGGCCGTATCGAGCCGCAATGGCGCGTCGGGATTCCAGCGCAGGCTGACCTTATCGGCGATCACCCACGGATGCTGCGGATGCGCCTCCGGGAGCGCTGAGAGCGCCCGGTGCAGGTGCCGTCGCAGCGACGCCCGCGCGCTTTCGTCCTCTTCGTCCGGCCAGAACAGTTCGGCGACCGCGGCCCGCGACAACGAGCGCTCGCGGTGCAGCAACACGTAGGCGAGCAGCGCGGTCGCGCGGCGCGGGCCCCCGAACGGACGAAGCCGGCCCTCCACAAAGAGCGCGGGCTTCCCGAAAAGGCAAACGTGCGCGAGCGTCTTGGCGGAATTCGTGGCCCCTGTGCTGCGCATTCCCGTCCAGAACCTCCGGCCGCGTAGTTGGGCGGAGGACCTCGCGCCGCCTTGGTCCATGAGCGGGCCACGGGTGGACGGACCGGAGACGATGCCCCGGTATGCTCGCACCGAAAAGAGTCCACAAGCATCGCCCGCGTGCGCGTACGTTTCCCCCACACGTCGATGAGGATCGAAGCATGACAATCCCGATGTCCGTCCCGTTGCTCGTCATTGCATTGCTTGCGGTGGCACCAGCGGAGCCCCAGGTCGCGCAAGCACCGGGTTCCCCTGCGGTGCACGAGTCGAGCCTGCTGCCCTCCCAAGAAGCGCTCCTGGAAGCTCGCGTCACCGCACTCGAGACCGAGGTGACGCAGATGACGTCAGACGTCAAGACCCTCAAGAAGCATGCCCATCAGTATTTCACCCTCAAGGGTCCCTCGATGTACATGTCGATCCACGATCTTTCAGTCGCGATGCAACCGCATTCCAGCACGCCGACAACGCAGTACTTCGTCCCGCTGACGCTCTCACCGAGCAGCCAGCCCGGAGTCGGCGGCGTTCAAAGCTGGACTTCGGCGCCCCTGACGCCGCCGTAGCACGTCGCGAGGTTGCGGCGGCACCGCGGGTTGAAGAGTTCGCGGCGCCATGAGTAGCATCGACTGGTTGCTCGACTCGGATCCCGCTATCCGTTGGCAGGCGATGCGCGATCTTACCGACGCGTCGCCGGCGGCGCTCGTCGCGGAACGCCGTCGTATTCCGCACGAAGGGATCGGCGCGGAGATTCTCGCTCGCCAAGGCGCGGACGGCCCGTGGCACCGCGCGGGTGCCCCCGACTGGTTGCCGACGCTCTTCACGATGCTGCTCCTGCGGGCGACCGGCGTCGACCCGGCCGACCCCGTGGTGGCGTCCGCGGTGGCTCGTCTCGAAGCGGGATTCGCATGGGACGAAGAATTCCGCGATACGCCGTTCAAAACGTTCTTCGAGGGCGAAGTCGAGCCGTGTATCAATGGCGGCGCGCTTGCGCTTGGCGCCTACTTCGGGCGCCCGGCCGAGGGCCTCGCGCGTCGTCTCGTACGCGAGCAGCTCGAGGACGGCGGTTGGAACTGCGAAGCGCCGAAGAGCGCGCGTTCATCGTTCCACACCACGATCTGCGTGCTGGAGGGGTTGCTCGAATACGAGCGCGCGCTCGGGTCCGCACAGGAGACCACGGCAGCGCGACGGCGCGGCGAGGAGTATCTGCTCGAACGCGCGCTCTTCCGGCGGCTCTCGACCGGCGAGGTCGCGAATCCGGCGTTCCTGAGATTTGCCTACCCACCCCGCTACCACTACGACGTCCTGCGTGCGCTCGACTATTTCCGGGCCACCGGTGCTGCGGCCGACGCCCGTGTCGCGGATGCGATCGAGGTTGTCGAAAGCCGGCGGCAAGGCGATGGCCGATGGCTTCTCGATGCGGCGCACGACGAAGCGCTCGCGTTCCCGTTTGAGGAATCCGTGGGCGAGCCGAGCCGCTGGAACACGCTGCGAGCGCTGCGCGTCCTGCGTTGGTACGCGCGGCGAGAAACTCCAGCCGCGTAGGCCGGTTGGAGCGGCGGCTCGCTCAGTTGGCGAAATCCCATTCCCAGGCGTTCCACCACTGGGCGATCGACGGCGAAACGGTATAGTTCCGCAGGCCGTCGATGTGGATGACGATGCGCCGCGCTTCGTAGATTGGGATGTACGGGACGGTCGCTCGGATGCGGCGCTCGACCGGCGCGTAGATCGCGGCTCGCGCGCGCGAATCGTCGGTCGTCAGACCGCGGCGTTCTCCGGCGTCGACGAACCGGTCGCAGTAGCGGAAGACGTTGTCGCCGGCGTTGGGAAACCGGTCGCAGCCGAGGTAATCCAGGTTGTCGGGGTCACGCGGCAGCGTGTACGAGTAGGCGGCGAGATCGTAGGTGCCGGTTTGGACCGGCCCCTCGAAAGAGAAGAGCTGATTGTACGGCGAGTTCTTGAGAGTCACGCCGATGCCGATGTCGCGCAGCCAGGACTGGACCAGCACGGCGATCGTGTTTCCGGTTGCCGAGCCGGTGACGGTGTAATACACGAAGTCCAAGCGCTCGCCGTCCTTCGACCGAATGCCGTCCCGGCCGAGCTTCCACCCATGGGCCTCGAGCAATCTGCGCGCGCCGGCGGGATCGTACGGATACGCGGGGTTCGCAACGTATCCGATCGCACTGGGCGGAACGATGTCGCGCGCCACGGTTCCGACGCCGTGGGTCACCTTGTCGATCAGCGCTTGATCGTTGAGCGCGCGCGCCATGGCCTGGCGCACCTCGACGTGGCGCAGTCCGGGCCGGGCGTCGTTGAGCGCCAGGATCGACATCGAGTCCCATCGCGCGAGGCTGGTCGATACCCCCGGAAGCCGCCGGTAGTTCTCGTAGAGCCCGCTCGAGGATTGCGCGACATCGATTTCGTGCGTACGCATCTCGTCGAGTATCGTGTTTTCATTGGGGATGACCGTGAAGATGATGCGGTCGAGCTTCGGGCGGCCGCGGAAATACCGGTCGTAGGCTTCCAGTTCGATCCCGCGGCCGCGGTCCCAGCGCACGAATTTGAATGGCCCGCTGCCGACCGGTGCGGCGTTGAACGGCGCTTCGTTGATCGTCGCCCGTCCGGCCAGCAGATGCTCGGGCAAAACCGCCTTGGCGCCTTCCTGCAGCGAGGTGAAAAACCGGGTGACGAAGGGCGGCGAGCGGCGCCGCAGGTGCACGACCACCGTGCGCGCGTCCGGCGTGTCGATCCACGCCACTTGGTCGTATCCCTCGCGATGAAAGACGTTGTTGCGCGGATTCATGACCAGGCGCCAGGTGAAGGCGACGTCGCGCGAGGTCAAGGGGACGCCGTCATGCCACGTAATGCCCGCCCGGAGGTGATACACGACGGTCTTTCCATCGCGCGAGATGCCGTGGTTTTCGAGCGAGGGGACGTCTTCGGCGAGATCGCCGATCAACTGTCCGCGGCCGTCCGAGATCACCAGCGTCGAGTAGATGAGCGCCGACAGATGCTCGGTCAGATCCATCGTCGAGAGCAACGGGTTGAGCCGATCGGGTTCGGCCAGGTCGGCGATCCGCAGAACGTTGGCGTGCGGGGCCGTGCCGCGCGTGCACGCAGCCGGCATCAGGCACATGCTCCCGAGCAGGGCGCAGCCGAGGAAACGCGACAGACGCCGCTCACGCGTACTCAGACGGTGATTCCCCGTGCGCTCGCTTCGGCGAGAATGCGATCGCGATCGCGCCACCAGGAGTAGTACGCGCCTTTATAGCCCAGCGCGACCGCCTGCTGCAGGAACGGATTGTCGGCGTAGTTGTTGCTCTCACCGCGCTCGCCCCCGGGCAGCGTAGGCAGCGCAACCCGGTAGTGCTCGGACGCCGGAACGTAGTCCCGGATCCAGCGGATCGTATTAAGCCACCGGCCGTCCGGACGTTCGATCGTCGCGCGATCCTCGGGAAGGTCGGGCGAAAAGTAGAAGACCGGGCGCAGTCGTCCATCCTCGTCGAACCAGAATTGGCGCTCGTAGGCCGCCATGGAATCACAGCGGTCCAGTGGGGTCAGCACGATGTCGTCGCGCGCCGTGTTGGACTGCAGCCCGCGGATCACGTGCCGGCCGTCCGACTCGGCCGCGAATCGGATCCCGAGCGGCGCGTGCGGAAACACCTGGAGTCCGAGCGTGTAGCCGATGACCGTCGTCGGCAACTGCAGCGATTCGTCGATCGTGTGCTTGATCGTCTCGAGGGTCTCTCCCGGCAAGCCCAGCAGCAATTCGGTCGTGATCATGATCGCGCGCTTCGCCAGCAACTCGGTCACTTTCCACACGTCGTCGATCGTATAGGCGAGTCCGACCCGGCCGCGCGGCGGCTGCCACACCGCGAGGTGTTCGCGACACATGTGTTCGGCAGAGAGGGACACGCCTTTGCAGCCGGCCTCGGCCAACAGATCCGCGAGTTCGGTGTCGAACGGGACCGGGTGCGCGTATATCCAGAGCCGCACATCGCGCAACGGGTTGCCGGCGCGTCGTCGCCGGTCGATGATTTCTCGCAGCAGCCGTTTGGCGTGCGCGGGTTGGATGTTGAACTCGCTGTCCGCCGTATGGATGTCGTAAATGCCTTGCGCCGCCATCGATTCGAGTTCGTCGACGACCGCCGCCACGGTCCTCAGCGTCATCGACGATCCCTTGGCGTCGGGTTCAACGCAGTGGTTGCACGCAAACGGGCAGCCGTTCTTCGTGAGCACGTTGCCCAGACCGCCCCGCTCGTAGTATTGCCGGTTGTCGACCCGGTTGGGCATTCCGGAGCGTCGACGATACGCCGTCGCGACCTCGGCTCGCAAGCCGGGACCGCCGTCCGGGGCTCTTGCGACGGAGGTTCGAATGCCGTCACCGTCCCAGAACAGCAGCCCCGGAACCGTGTCGGTCGAACGTCCCGTGACGAGCGCATCGGCGAGGTCGCAGAGAATGCGTTCCCCCGGACCTTTCACGCCGAAGGGTGTCTTGAAATACTCCAGCGCCGCGTACGGCATCGAGGAGAAACCGGCGCCGCCCAGCACGATCGGAGCCCGCGTGAGGCGCCGGATCTCATCGATGACCGCGAGATGGTCGGGCAAGAAGACCCGCTGCTCTTGCGGCTGCACGCTGCCCGCGTTACGCAGCGTGACCCCGACCAGCAGCGGTTCGTGCGCAGCGAAGTACTCGTCGAGGCGCCAGCGCTCGCGGCGAAACGTCAGGTCCAGCACGTCGACCTCGAAGCCGGCGGCCTCGAGGTGCGTGCAGAGGATGTCCAGCGCATACGGGGTCACCGGAGGCCACACGAAGTTCGGGTTGACGAGGGTGACCAGCCCGTTCGAGGCCACCTGCGAAGCAAGCAATAGCGACTCCGGTTACCGGAGAAAGGCGCGAGCGCGCCGGTCTTCCCGGCACGCTCGCAACCCTGCTCGGTTCAACGGAAACGTGCGGAGTTTTACGGCTCCGCGCCCACGGTGATCATTACCGGAGCTGCGCTGTTGCCGCTGATGGCGGCGATGCTGGCGACGGTACTGTAGATGTGGCTGCTGCCCAGCGTCCCGATTCGTTCATGGCCGTTGACCATCGAACGCGTGAAATTCAACGATAGCGCTTGGCTGCGGCCGTTGAGTTCGTTCGCGGCGCCCAGGGCCACGCGGCCCGCGCACGAGGTGAGCGCCATGTGCATCGGAACCTTGGCCGAGAACGCGCAGCCGCCGCTGCCGTTGGGCGTCGTCGGTGCGTTCGCCACGACGTTGCCGTTGGGCCCGCGAACCTGGGCGGTCACGCCGCTGCAGCTCAAGTTGACCCCTTTGCCGCTGATGACGCCATTGAGCGTCGCCATTTGCGGGGCAGCCATCATCCCGGCGGGGGCGGGGGCGGAGGCGTCGAGCGCGGCGAGCGAAGCGGCCGGCGTCGCAGCGACGAATCCGAGAGTGACCAGCGCGGCACTGCAAAGTGTCGCCGTAACAAAACGCATCGTGACTAGCTCCTCATACGGTTTGACGAGAGCGACGTCGAACGGACGTCAGGAACACGCGTGCAATGAAAACGTGCGGAGAGTTTACGGCTCCGCGCCCACGGTGATGGTGGCCGGAGGTGCGTTGGCGCCGGTGATGGCGGGGATGCTGGCGACGGTACTGTAGATGTGGCTGCTGCCCAGCGTCCCGAGACGTTCGTGGCCGTTGACCACCGAGCGCGAGGTCATCATGAACGTCTGGTGCGTGCCGCCGTTGAGTTCGTTCATGGCGCCGAGGGCCACGCGGCCCGCGCACGAGGTGAGCGCCATGTGCATCGGAACCTTGGCCGAGAACGCACAGCCGCCGCTGCCGTTGGGCGTCGTCGGTGCCGTCGCCACGATCTTGCCGGTTGAATCGTGAACCTCGGCGGTCACGCCGCTGCAATTCAAGGTGAGCCCTTTGCCGGCGCTGATGACGCCGTTCAGCGTCGTCATCGAAAAGCCCGAAACAGCGTTGGGCATAGAGGCGTCGAGCGCGGCGAGCGACGCGGCGGGCGTCGCAGCGACGAATCCGAGAGTGACCAGCGCGGCACTGCAAAGTGTCGCCGTAACAAAACGCATCGTGAGAACCTCCTCATACTGTTTGGCAGGATGGCGTTGAACGGACGCGTCGACGACCTCGGCAAGAGACTCAATCGTGCCGTTGACCGACTGCTTAGTACACGGCCGTGCGGGGGCCTGTGCCGAACACGCTTTCGTGATCTGATGCTCGCTTAGTTCGCTAAGTAAAGTAGCCTTCCTCCGCCTACGGGGCTGATACCGCCGCCTGATTGGCGACCAGAATCAGTTGCGATTCATGTTTGGTCAGCGTGCCGCGCATGACGACCGCGTGTCCAACCAGCGCGTCGAGATCCAATTGAACGCCGGCTGCCAGGAACACGCGGGCAATCTCGTGGCCGTGAGGGTCCGCGAGGAAGTAGCCGTGGGTGTCGGTACGCAGCGTGCCCTTGACCGAGGTCAGGTAGTGCGGTTGATCGGCGACCCCTCGGGAGATCGTCGCGAGCTTCTTGTCGGGATCGGGTCCGCTGAAGTTGAGGATCGAGGTGATCTGCGCGAGACCGTTTCGCTCGGGCGTCCAGATGGTCGTGATGCGCGACGTTTCTCCGGCGCCCATCGGCGGCGTATCGGCGCGCGCAATCTGCACGCCGTTGACGGTGACCGTCAGCGGGGCCCCTTGCTCGGGGTAGGTGCCGGTGTTCTGCACCGTTGTGACGATGATCGAGGCGGTTCCCACATACGCAGGCGCCGTGATGACGAGCGACGTGATTGCCAAGTCGTGGAACGCCGTCGAGGCTCCGCCGCCGGCACCGAGGTTCAGCGTGAAACGCCCGATGTTCGAGAAACCCGTTGACGCCGTATTGATCAGCGCGCGCACCCGCCAGTAGTACAAGCCTGCGGGAAGCGGAATGCCGGGACGCTGGAGGCTGGTGAACCCAGCACCGGGGACGTTCTGATTTTGGAATGAAAAGATCGTCGTGCTGGTGGTGACGTCGACCAGGACGTGGCTGGTGATGTCGGGAGCATCCGAGATCTGCAGTTCGTAGTACACGACGAAAGGCGACGCCGCTTGCGGCGCGCGCGTGTGCGACTGCAGAGCGAAGTTGTAGATGTTGCCCGGATTGACCGGCGTCCATTGGAAGAGGATCGGCACGCCGACGCCGAGCAGCGGCGAGATCAGCGAGGGGGGCGGGACCTGCGGCAGCGTCTGCGCATCGGCCGCCTTCAGCAGCATTGCCAAAACGGCGGCCGTGAGCGCCGTGGCGACACGGGCGGCCCGTTGCAGGCGGTGCGAAAGCGATGAAGGTCGCATCAGAACTGGAAGTTCAGATTGAGCGCGCCGGTGGATGTGCTGATCATACCCATGTTCTCCGTGAGGGTGGCCGACAACGAATACGGCGACTGATTGGGCTTGAACGTGAGGCCGTAATTGAACGTCGTTGTCGGCGGCGAACTCAGACCGACGAAGGGATGCGCGAACGAGTGGCTCACCTGGGTCGCGAACGAGAACGGACCGCGTACGATCGTTACCGACGCCGTTGCGGCGCTGTTGAGGCCGGTCGAGCTCGACACGTTGGCCTCGTTGAGCATCAGGTTGTAGCCGGCGGTGACTGTCACTCCGGCGAACGGCGCGCGCGACACCGTGACCGCGTCGCTGATCACGTGCATGAGCGTGTTGCTATTGTCGCGCTGGTTGGTGCTGGCCAGCGTGAGCTGGATCGCATAGGGCCCGCGATTGGTCGTATACGCCAATGACGTATTATCGTTTCCGCTAAACGGCGCGATCGGGTCGCCGGTTTGGTGCTGAATCCCGTTCGTCGACTGGAGTACGACACTGTCGTTGTTCTGCAGGGGGTAGGTGAACGATGCGGATTCGGTCCAGAAGTGGGTTTGCTGCTGTAGGCTGGAGCCGGGCAGCGCGTCGTGGTAGCCGTTAGCGGAGAAGAGCGCTTGCACGATGCCGAGCGGAACCGAGAGCGACGCCGTCTCCGCTTCGTTGTCGGGTTTGACGGCGGGAGCGCTGAGGTCGGCGTAATTCGCGCCGGCCCGGATGTACCCGAACGAGAACTGCGCCTTGCGCAGCATGAAACCGAAGGTCAGATCGACGACGCCGTCGGTGCGCTGCGTGTCGGTGAGCGCGTCGAGATAGTTGACGACACCGTAGTGCAGTTCGTAGGTGAGCGTCGTGCCGGGCGGCTTTCCGACTAGGCCGCCACCCAGGAATTCCCCGTTCCGCAGGAAGCTTTGGCCGGTTTGCACGGGCCCGGTGACCTGTTCGAAGCCGCCGGTGAGTTCGAACGGGTCGTTGAACAGCGGGAAGCTGTAGGACAGCGCCTCGATCTCGAAAGGATTGGTCGTGGCGTGATCGCCCGAGACGATCGCCATCTGCAGCGTATGCGCCGTATCCCCGAACGCTTGTTTGATGCCGACGCCGGTCCCGGTGACGCCGGCGAACACATCCTTGTCGAAGGACGGTGAGAACGTGCCGATCTGCGTCAAGACGTACTGTGATTGCACGTTGACGACCGGCATGCCCGAGCCCGGCGTGGTCGAGAGGCCTCCGCTCGCCGTATAGCTGTTTCCGTTCCCATACGCGCCGCTCAGATTGAGCGTCCCGCTTTGCGCGCTCTGCGCCGCGAAGGCTTCGTTGTTTGCGAGCGTCCCGCTGAGTTTCGGCGAACTCGCCGGCGCCGGCGTGGGCGCCGTGGTCGGCGCCGGCGCGGCGCTCGGTGCAGCTGAGGCCACGGGTGACGCGGCAGCCGAGGCGGCCGGCGCGGGCACGGTTTGGCCGGGCACGCCCGGCTGTCCGGGAATCGCCGCCGGTCCGGGGACGGGCGTCGCGCCGGGCGCGCCCGGTTGACCGGGCGGCGGAGCCGGCACCGGAGCGAACGCGACGGCGGTCCCCGCTCCGACCACGATGCCCACGGTCACCGAATCGTTGACGGTCCCGCCATGCCGCACCCGCGCGATGACGTTGAGCGCCCCCTGATATCCGCCCGGGATCGGCAGCCCGAGGAAGAGGAACGTGGTCTGCCCGGGGACGGCGGAATCCTCACCCGGCATGGGGTCCGCCGAGGTAACCAGCGTCCCCGACGGATCGGTCGCGATCAGCTGCACCGTATACGATCCCGCGCTCCAAATCGTGGTGTCGCTCGAGGTGACGCCCACCTCGAAGGTCGGTGTGTCGCCGGCCGCAACGGTCAGCGTTTTCGCGACCAGCTCTTGCACGGCCGAGTCGGCCGCGGCGGCAAGCGGTAACCCCGCGAGCACGAAAGCGAGCAATGCGGACGTCCAACGCCGCAGAAAACCGCTCGTCGCATGAGCGACGCGATGTCCGTGGATCCGAGCGCGCAGAATGATCGACACCTCGCCAAGAGAGGCAGTCGGAGAGTCTTACTGGCCGGTTCCTCTACCTAGTGAGGCCGCGTATTCCTCCATCGCTACTCTTGACCAAGGAGAGGTAGCGTACGACCGTGAACAGCGCCGAAGTTTTCCGGGGAGCGTCGTTTACGACTTCTGGAATGTCCGCGTACCGCAATTGGTTCGCCGCGCCGGCGTTGATCGCGTTCGTTGCATTCGCCGGTTGCGGCGGCGGCGGTTCTTCTGCGGGCCCGGGCACTGCGCCGGCCGCGGCGGGCACCTTCACCGCGAACTTCACGTTCACGATTCCGGCCGCTCCGGCGGCGCTCGCGCGGCGCCCGGCGTACATTTCCGCCTCCTCGAGCTCGCTCGTTATCAACATCGTGTATCCCGGTGCGACGGTGCCGGGATTGGTGCTCAACGTCAACCCGTTGCCCGCAGCATGCTCGGTGACGGACGGCGTGACGATGTGCAACGTGGTCGTCGTCGCGCAAGCGTCGGCGAAGAGCTTCATCGTGACCTTTTTCGACGCGCCGAACGGCCAGGGCAATGCGCTCTCGACCTCGACGGTCGCCGTGCCGCCCGCTCCCAACGGCGTGGCGACGATCAACCTCACGCTCGACGGCGTGGTCGCGCGGGTCGGACTCAGCCTGGTCGGGCTTGCGTACGGACGGCCGGGTTCGGCGCCGCTCGTGGTGACGGCGTACGATGCCGACGGCAACGTGATCGGCGGCAGCACGCCGTACAGCGCGCCGATACAGTTGAGCACGTCGTCGGCCGCGCTCGCCCTCTCGACCACGACGGTGACCAGCCCCGCGAGCACGGTCAACGTCACCTATAACGGCGTCCTCGACCCAACCCTGCTGGTGATCGCTCAGCCGCAGGGCAAACCGCCAATTGACCTTCAGCCGTTCGGCCCGACCCCGACGCCCTACGCCTCGCCGTCGCCGTCGCCGACGCCCACACCGGCTCCGCTGGTCGCTCTGCCGCCGCTTGCGCCGTCCCTTACGTTGACGGGCCCGGCGACGGTCTCGGTATCCGAGATGGGATATCGCGGGCAATACACGGTGATGAGCAGCAACACGCAGGTGGTGACGGTGACCACGCCGGTCACGTCAATCGCCGACGTGACGGCGATCGCCATCGATGCCCTCAACTCGGGGACGGCCAACGTGACCGTGACGGACTCCAACGGGCAGTCGGTCGTGTTCCCGGTGACCGTCACGCTGACGCCGATCACGATCCAAGGCGTGCGCCACGGGAGCCAGCGATGATGCGTTCGTTTGCGGTGCTCGCCGCTGCCCTGTTGCTCGCAGCCTGCGGAGGCGGCGGTGCCGCCGTATCCACACCGCCGAAATCTTCCGGCCACGGTACCGGCGTGCTCGCCTTCTCGATCGTGATTCCGGTCAAACCGGCGCCGTCGGCGGCGCGGCGCAAACCGGCCTACGTCTCCGCCGCGACCCAGTCGGTTTCGTTTGCGGTCGGTGCCTCAACGCCGCAGGTTGTGACGCTGGCACTGGGCAGCCCGAGCTGTCCGCTGGGCCAGCTCGGCTATACGTGTACGGCCGACGCGAGCGTTGCGGCCGGCGCTAATCAGTCGTTGACGATCAAAACGTTCGCGTCCACGGACGGATCGGGACCGGTACTCTCCCAGAACACCGTCGTCATCACCGTCGTCGCCGGCCAGACCAATCCGGTGACGGTGTCGCTCAACGGTGTCGCAGCATCGCTGGCGCTCGCGGTCAGCGGGCCGGTCTCGAAGTGCACGCCTTCCTCGGTTACCGTGACGTGGAGCGCTTTGGATGCCTCCGGCTATACGATCATCGGGCCAGGCACGATCGTGGCGCCGGACGGCACCGCGGTCGCACCGACGCTCGCGGTGTCGGACGCGATTCGATTTACCGTCGGCGCCCCGGCCGGGAACAGTTGGAACGTCGCGTACAACGGCGCCGGCGGCACATCGCCGGTCACCTTGACAGCGAGCAACCCCGGCGTCACCGCGGGAACGGCGCCGCTCACACTGAACGCCGGCTCGCTGCTCTTCATGACCGCAGCCAATACGGTACGCTTCGTCGCGCCGCCCTATAGCGCCCGTTTCTCTGTCATCTCGAACGGCGTTTTTACGCCGGTTGAAGTCGCCGTCGATCCTTCGTGCACGCTGTACGTCGCAAACTTCGGTGACGGCGGCGCCGATAACGTGACCACCTATGTACCGCCCTACACGGGTGCACCGGTGGCGACGATCCCCGCCACCAACGTGACGGATATGGCGCTCTCTTCGACCGGGAATCTGTTCGTTCTCAACGGAGACCCGACCGATACGGTGACGGAGTTCGCGCCGCCCTATACCGGCGCCCCGATCGCGACGGTGAATCTCGCGCCTGTCGGTACGAATTTCGGCACGCCAGTCCAAATCTCGGCCGATTCGGCGAACGACTTCTTCGTCGTCTCGTCTTTCTACATGGCGAACTTCGTGCGCGCCTATAGCCCGCCGTACAGCACGTTCACGCTCGTCCAGGGCAACACCAACCCGCAGCGGACCCTGGAGCAAGCGGGGACCAACAATCTCTTCATCACGAGCTATACCAATGCGCAGCTCGAATACGCGCCGCCCTATACCGGTGGGCCGATCGCGACCATCAGTCCTGGTGAGAGCATCGGCGGAGGCGGCCTGGCGCTCGACGCGGCGGGTGACTTCTTCGTCGCCTACTCCGGGACGAGCCAGATTGCGGAATATCAGCCGCCGTATATCGCGCCGGCGGTCACCATCACAAGCGGAGTCAATAACCCGGTGATCCTCGCCCTCGATCCCGCGACGGGAAACCTGTTCGCCTCGAACGTCCCGCCGTTCCAGCAAGTGCCGCAGCCGAAGACGGTGACGGTCTACGCGCCGCCCTATACATCCGCGCCGTTTGCGACGCAGAACATTACCGGGAACGGCGCGCTTGCCATTTCCCCCTAAGGGGCGTTAGCGCGGCTGGGGCATCACCCGCACGGTGTCGGGTGCCGGTGACGGCGTCGGAGTCGCTTGGGGTGCAAGCATCGCGGGGGCGTTGAGGGTGCGGATCGTCGCCGGCGGGTTGGCGGTATCGCTCATGCGGGTGAAGTTGAAGGTGATCGTTTCGGTCGCCGTGTCCGACGCGCCCGAAGCGCGATAGCTGCTGACGAGCACGTCCTGGAAGGTCAGCGTGCGCGCGCCCACGACCAGCCGCATCATCGGGATGTGCTGACCCATCGTCGCCGCTTGGAACAGTTTGGGGCTGATGGTCTTATCCAAATTCTTGGTGACCTGAAGTGAACTCGGCTGCCGCGCGGCGCCGGCGCCCGACGCTGCCGTCGTCACCGGCATGCCGAGCGTGAACGAAGTCACCGGCACGCCGCTGGGCGCGCTGGCTCCAAGCGAACCCTCGAAAAAGAGCGTCCCAACCGACGCGGCGCCGGCCGGCGTCATCGAGGCCGCGACCAGCAGCGCGCCCACAAATGCGGACGCAGCAAGGGTGGTGAATTCCGCGCGTAGAGCTCGCAAACGCGTCATGACGTCCTCACATTCGGTTAAAGCGGCGACCGACGATTTCGGTCCTCCCGGTTCGCTCCCTTGTTTTGGTCAGGCGCTAGTAGCCCAAATAGACCCGGCGAACGCTATCGTTCTGCGCCAGTTCGGCACTCGGGCCGTGCATCGCGATACGGCCGGCCTCGAGAATGTATGCGTGATCCGCGGTCGCCAAGGCGACGGTCGCATTCTGCTCGGCGACCAGAATCGTCACCCCGTCGCGTTCGTTGATCGTGCGGAGCAAAGCGAAGATGTCGCGCACGATCATCGGCGCCAGGCCGAGCGACGGCTCGTCGAGCAGCAGCAGCTTCGGTTCCATCATCAGCGCGCGCGCGATCGCAAGCATCTGCTGTTCGCCGCCGCTAAGTGTCCCCGCCGCCTGCGATCTGCGCTCGCCGAGCCAGGGAAAGTAGCCGGCAACCCGCTCGTAGCGCTGCGCGACACGCTGACGGTCCTTGGTAAGATAGGCGCCGAGCGAAAGGTTTTCTCCGACCGTGAGCGAGCTCAGCGTTCCGCGGCCTTCGGGGACGTGCGCGACGCCGCGCCGCGCCGCGTCTTCGGGCGCGCCGACCAGCGGCAATCCGGCGAACGCGACCGTCCCGCTCGTCTTGAGCGCGCCGGTCAGCGCTCGCAGCGTGCTCGTCTTGCCCGCTCCGTTCGCGCCGAGCAGCGCCACGATCGTGCCCTCCTCGACGTCGAGATCGAGGCCGCGGATCGCTTCGATCTCTCCGTACCAGGCATGCAGGCCGCGCGCTTGCAGCAGTGGCGCGGCCACCGCTCGGGCCGGCGCCGTCACGACACCGTACCCAGGTAGGCTTCGACGACGGCCGGATTGGCTTGAATCGCGGCCGGCGGTCCATCGGCCAGCTTCTTCCCCGACGCGAGTACCACGATGTGATCCGACACGCTCATCACCAACTGCATGTGGTGCTCGACCATGAGAATCGTGGTGTTGAAGTCGCTCGCGACGCGCCGGATGGTCGCCGCCAGCGCGGTAACCTCATCGTGACTGATCCCCGCAGCGGGCTCGTCGAGCAGCAGCAGTTCCGGCTTGGCCATGATGGCGCGGGCCAATTCGACCCGCTTACGAATGCCGAACGGCAGTCCGTGAACCGGACGCTTTGCAAGGCCGTCCACGTCGAGCTTCGCCAGGACGTCCATCGCTTCGTCGACTGCGCCGGGCTCGGCGTCCCAATCGCCGAAGCCGCCGGGGAAGCGGGTGTGATAACCGACCAGCACGTTGTCGAGGACGTTCATGCGTTCGAACAGCGCAAGATTCTGAAACGTGCGGGCGATGCGCTTTCCGGCGATCTGCTGCGGCCGCAGCCGCAGCAGATCATCGCCCTTGAAAAGCACCTCGCCCGAGGTTGGCTCGTATAGACGCGTGATGCAGTTGAAGCAGGTCGTCTTGCCGGCCCCGTTCGGTCCGATCAGCCCCGTGATGTGGCCCTCGGCAACGTCGAAGGTCACGTCGTTCAGCGCGGTGATGCCGCCGAACCGTATGGTGAGGTTGCGCACCGCGAGCAGGGCCGGCATGCGGCCTACTTCTCGGCCATGGTCAACGATCGCGTATCGATGAGCACGCCCGAGGGCGACCAATCCGTTCCCAGCCATTTCGCGGTGATCATCTGCGTGATCGGAAAGCGGAACGTCGGCGAGGTATGGATCACGACGCCCGGATAGGCCCACGGGTTGTTCTTTTCGAGCAGGTTCGACGCGATGTCCATCACCTTCTTGCGGGTCAGGTCCTTGCCCGCGCGCTGCAGCACGTCGACCATCGTAAACGCGATCGCAACGCCGTAGAGATAGTTGAAGTCGTCCTTGTCGGCCCCGGGCAAATACTTGCCCATGATCTCGTCGTAGAGCTTCATTCCGGCGTCGCCGGCGTAGCGGGCGTGGTTGGCCGGGTCTTTGAGGTAGAGCGTGCTGATGACGCCGGCCACCGCCGAGGCCCCCCCGCCTTTCGCCGCCGCGTTCATGAACGGTACGGCGCCCGAAACGTTGTTGAGGTAGGTCGTCGGATGCCACGACTGCTGTGCGGCGGCAACCATCGCTTGGATCGCAAACTTCGGCGTGGCAAAGATCATGAACGTATCGCAGCCGGCGGCCTTGAGCGTCGAGATCTGCGAGCTGACGCTGGGATCGGAGGTCTCGTACGAGGCCGCCTTGACGATCATGTTTTGATGCGGGCCCAGACCGCGCTTGAGCCCCGCGATATAGTCCTCGCCGTAATCGTCGTTCTGGTAGAGAATGCCGATCTTGGCCTTCGGATGATTCTGCAGGATGTCCTGAGCGTACAAGATCGCTTCGGCTTGGTAATCCGGCTGCCAGCCGATCGTCCAGGGGTATTTCTGATAGTCGTGGCCCCACGTCGAAGCACCGGTGGCGACGAACAGCTGCGGCACCCCGTTTTGGTTGAGGTAGGGCCGGATCGCGGTGTTGACCGCGGTGCCGAGCGTATCGAAGATCGCGAAGACCTTCTCTTGCTCGACCAGCTGGTGCACGATCTGCACGGCCTGCGGCGGGCTGTACCCGTCGTCTTTATCGATATAGCGGATCTTGCGGCCGTTGACGCCGCCGCGCTCGTTCACGTAGCTGAAGTACGCCGCGATGCCCTTCCCGATATTGCCGTATGCCGAGGCGGGGCCGCTATAGGGATGCGTGCCGCCGAGCAGGATCTCGGTATCGGTGATACCGGGATCCGCGGCAAAGGCGGGGCGGACTGCGCTGCCGCTGATGCTGAGCGCGAACGTTGCTGCGAGAATGCCGGTTACGGCTTTACGGTAGGCTGGGATCACGAGTACCTCCTGCGGGCGGGGGTTTGCGCGGTTCGCGCGTGAGTTGATCGGTGCGGGCGGGCGACGGCAGTCCTCGAACGAGCCGGCGCGTCAGGCGCTGCACTCCTCCGACGATTCCGTCCGGAACGAAAAGCATCATCAGGATCAGGGTGACGCCGTAGACGACGCTCGGCGCGGCAGCATTGATCTGCTGGGCCACGAGCGGAAGAAATTCGATGACGATCGCGCCGACGAGTGCCCCCCAAAAGGTCGTTATGCCTCCGAGCACGGCTCCAATCAGCAGCGTGATCGAGAGCGCGAACGAAAACGTATCGGGGCTGACGTACGCCGTCGTCATCGCGAAGAACGCGCCGGCAAGACCGGCCAGGACGGCGCTCCAGCCGAATGCCAGCGTCTTATACACGTGAGGGTTGACGCCGAAGGAGATCGCGGCGATGGGATTGTCGCGCAGCGCGCGCAGCGCGCGGCCGGCCTTTCCACGTATCAGGAGCGCCGAAACCAGAAACGCGGCGCCCGCCGTCGTCCAGACGATGTAATAGAGCCATTGCTGATCGGCGAGCGGGACCCCGGCCGGCGCCTTGATGGGGTCCAAGGAGAGGCCGCCAAAACCTCCGGTGATGCTCTTGTAGTGTTTGAGGAACGACGGCATCGCGACCGCCAGGGAAAACGTCGCCAGCGCCAGGTACACGCCGGCCAGACGAAGGGCGATCGCGCCGATGATCAGGCCGAACGCGCCTGAGGCGATCGCGGCCAGCGGAACGCCGATCCAGTACGGCCAGCCCAGATTGTGGGCGAGTACGGCTGCGACGTAGCCGCCCAGCGCCATAAACGCCCCGTGTCCGAGCGAGATCTGGCCGTTGTATCCGGTCAGGATGATGAGGCCCAGGATGGCGATTGCGTATGCAGCGACATAGATGAAGTCGAAAACCAGGAACGTCGGGCTGATCGCCGGGAGGAGGACGATCGCCACGATTGCGATGCCGATGCGAAGCGCGCGAGCGACGCTCGGAGGCACTATACTCGCTGCACCGTTGCGCGTCCGAACAAACCGGACGGCTTGATGACGAGTACCGCGACGATGATCGCAAGCGCCGCGGCGAGCCGCAGCTCGTTGCCGATCATCTCAACGTACGTGCCGAGCAGGTTGAGGACGACCCCCAGAATCAGGCCGCCGACGACCGCTCCGATGGGGCTTTCGATGCCGCCCAGAACGGCGGCCGCGAACGCGTAGACGATCACGCTCTGCATCATGTTCGGATCGAGGAAGACCACCGGAGCGATCATGATCCCCGAGATCGCTCCCACGACCGAGGCCAATCCCCAGCCCAGCGCGAGCATCCAGCCCACGCGGATCCCGAGCACACGGCTTTGGTCGGGATAGATTGCCGCGGCCCGCATGGCGAGCCCGAGCTTCGTTTTCTGGAAGAACAGCGTCACCAGGCCGAGCGTCACCAACGAGACCACGATGACGCCGACATCCTGTGCACTGAAGGCGACGCCGCCGACCTGGAGCGGCGTAGTCGGAAACGGCGAAGGGAACGGCTTGACGATATAACCCCAAATCCACCCGGCCAGACCGTTGACCGCCGTGAACAATCCCAGCGTCACGATCACGACGGTGAGCTGCGGAGCGCGCTCGACCGGACGTATCACGAGCCGCTCCAGAGCGACGCCGCCGGCGAATGCCGCCACGACCGTGATGAAAAACGCCGCCGGCAACGGGACGCCCATCTGCACCAGCTGCCAGGCGATGTAGGTCGAAAACATCGCCAGTTCACCCTGGGCAAAGTTGATGACGCCCATCGACCGGTAGATCAGGACCAGCGCGAGCGCCATGCTGGCGAAGATCGACCCGGTCGCCAAGCCGCTGACGATCTGCTGGGCAAGAAGCTGCACGAATTCGCGAAACCTTCCGAGCGCTCAAAGCGGTGCGAGGCGGAAGAAATTTCCGACAAGGGCAGGGGCGAACCTGCGGCAGCCCTAGATCAGAAAACCAGCGATCGAGCCCGCGAGTTTGTCGGCGGTGCCTTCATCGACCGTCCGGCCCGTCAAAGGTGCCGGCGAGGCTGCCCCGCCGGATCGAACGAACGCGACGTTCCAGCCGGACTTCTCGCGCGAAATGGTCGCCTTTGCCGCGCCGAGGGAGATCGTCGCGGGCTCGCCGAGTGCGCGCGGCGGCTGATACTTGGCCCCGGGCACGCACGACAGCACGCCGTCGCCGATCGCCTCGCAGAAGTCGCGAAACGTCACCGGCGTGACGCGTTCAATCGACCTGCCGCAAAAAGGTCAAGGCCGTCATCAAGTCGTCGGCGGCAGGTTCGATTCCGCCCTCGCGCACGGCGTCGGCGAAGACCCGTTCGAAATAATGCCGCAACGCGACGCGCGTCGTCGCGTCCAGTGCGCCGCGCACGGCGGCCACCTGACGCAGGAGATCGAGCACATAGGCGTCGTCGGCCACCATTTCGAGAATATGATCGATGTGCCCACGGGCTGTCTTGAGCCGGTTGATCACATCGATCTTTCGCTCGCCCGCGAGGGCTTTGCGGTGGGTTTCGTGTTCTTGAGTGCGGGGGTTCGGATTGATCGACATCGGTAAGCGCACCTGAGCCCGGCGCGGAGGCGACGGGCGACGAAAGCGTCATAGCGCCGCCCTGCATCGGGGCTGCGCGGCTATCTCAGGCGTGCGGAGGGCCGCGAACTTGCCGTCGGGCAAGCGCGGGTTCGTCGAAGCGGCGCGGAGCTTCGAGAAAGACGGGAACCGGCGCCGCCGGCGTGAGCGCCGCCCACGGGAGTACGAGCCGGCGAAAGAACGTAATCGCCTCGGCAACGCTCTCTGCCAGCCAGTGCAGGAGTTGCGAGAGCACCGCGACGACGGCAATTCCAACGATCGCGTGCAGGAGCAGGCTGACGAGGATCGGCCCGCCCAGCCAAATCGTTCCGCCAAGATCGTGGCCGTCCACCACGAGTTGTTCGAGCGTCTCCATCACGTACAGCACGCCGATCTGTCCGGCGAAGATCGCGGGCGAGAGGCGGGCCAGCGCAGCCGGCGAGAGCGCTGCGTCGGAAAGGCGCAGCCATTGGGACGGCGTAGCGCTCTGCGCGAGAGTGCGATGCACGATCCAGGCGACGAAGAGCGCCGCGCACAGCAATCCTGCACTGAGCGCGGGGCCGATGTCGGCAGTGCTGTGGTCGGTAAAACGGCCGGCACCGAACGCGCCGGCATTCGACAACCCCTCGACGAATGGATCCGCCACCGCCGCCGAGATGATGGCCGCTGCGGAACAGAACATGAAACGAGCCAGCGCCGAAGCCGAAAGCACCTGCAATCATTCCCGTCGACAAACGGGGAATCCCTTAGTTTAGGGGGTCGCGAGCGTTAGCGCTCCTACGGTGAGCGCCGCGGTCAGGCGGTCGCGGTCAGGGAGCGCGAAAGATCACTTCGGGTCGCGGGACGTGCGGAGCCGAAGGGTTTTGTGCGCGGGCCGGCCCGCCGACGCTGATTTCGGGCGCACGCTGCGGCGTGTTGGCGAGGTTACCGCGCACCAGCTGGGTCACGCTGCCGGTGTGGATTCGCACGTAGCCGGCGTCGCGGTTATCGCCGGGCATCACGATCAGCACGGCATTACCGTCGCGCACCGAGGCCCATCCGACCACCGTACCGTCGCGTGCCGTCAACGGCCGCGCGACGACGCGGGCCGCGGGCTGGACTTCGATCACGACCGGCACCGGTGCGGCGCCATCCGCAAGCATGCCCGGTACGTTCGACTCGCCCGTGCGGCTGCCTGGTCGTCGGCGACGCTCGGCCGGGTCCATTAGACCAGCTCCGGCGCAGCCAGCGCGGGTTCGCCGCGGTCGAAGCGCTCGAGGTCGGGGGCGCGCAGCCTCACGCGCGTCGCGAGCAGCAGGGCAACGATCGCGGCAATCCCCAGCAGCGCGAGCGCGAGCACCAGCACGTCGGCGTCGGCGATACCGAGGCTCAGCGCATGCGGCAACGCGCCGGCCGGCGCGCCGGCGGGCAGCGGGTTGCCGGTCACATACGCGCGTGCGGCGGCTTCGACCGTGGCGGCCGGTCCGGAGCCGGCGTCGGCCAAGTGACGTGCGGTCTGCGAACCGATGGTGTGCTGCACGCCCGGCACGCTGATGAAACCGCCGGTCAGCCGAAACAGATTGAGCAGCGCGATCGCGCGTCCAACCAGTGCGCGTTCGAACGAAAGTGCGACCACGAAGAGTCCCGGAGAAACGCTGAGCCCCGCGCCGAACGCGCCGAGCGTGCCGATCCAGCCGGCGTCGTGCGCGGAGACCGGCGCGGCCAGGCATGCGGCGACGGCTGCAGCCGCGATGAACACCAGGCCGGCCGCGCCGGTGAGGACCACCCAGCGCGTCGTCACCAGTCGTCCGAAGACCGCACCGCTCGCCAGCGCCGCCAGCACCTCGGGCCACAGCGTCAGGCCCGCGCTCTGAGGCCCGAGGTCCTCGACGCGCAGCAGCGAGAGGGTCAGGCCGGCGCTGAGGGCCGAGAAGGAAACGCTGCCCATCACGGTCGCGATCGTTCCGATGATCGCCACCGACGTCGCGAGTTTGCGGACCGGCACCAGGGGATGCTTCTTGGCGGCTTCGAGCGCAATCAGCGCCGCGTAGGCGGCGACTCCGGCTAGGATCGGACCGATGGCAAGCGGATCGTGCAGCCCGCTGTCCGCGAGCCGGCCGGTCCCGACGTAGACGCCGGCCGAGCCGAGTGCCGCCAGCAGCAGCGCCGCCCAGTCCGGCGGGTCTTCCGTCGCTGCGGGTTCGCGCTTGGCCAGCGTGAACGCGGCCAGGAGCAACGCGATCAGCGCGACCCCGACCTCGGCCGCGAACAGGACGCGCCACAGCCACGATACCGCGACCAGCGCGCCCAGCGGCGGCCCCAGCGTCGCTGCGCCGAACAGAGCCGGCACCATCACGCTCGCGGTTGCCCCAAGCTTCTTGCTCCCGAAGCCCGTCAGCAGCGGCGGCAGGATCACCACGAAGAGCATCCCGGACATCAAACCGTGCACGACGTGCGCGGCGAGCAATACCCCGAAGGACGGGGCCGCGGCGCTGGCGAGCGCGGAGACCAGCGAGATCACCAAGAGCACGTAGAACAGCCGCCGCGCTTCGACGCGTCGCCCGAGTTCGGCCGCGAGCACGCAGCCGAACGCCAGCGCGGCGTCGCTCAGCAGCGGCAGCGCTGCCGCCAGCGCAGGTGCGACGTGCAGATCGGCGCCGATGACGGCCGAGTCGAGTGAGATCGCGCTCGTGTTGATGAGGCCCGGGAAGAGGGTGAGGATCACCAGCACGACGTTTGCCGTGTACGATTGAGTCAGGTGAGGCTTTGCCTGCATCTCAGCTCGCGGCGGCTTCGGCGCGGTCGGTGAGCAGCGTCGTGAGGTGTTTGCGGCGCCAAAAACGGAAGTAGTAGATCGACTGAAAGAGCAGGTTGGCAGAGAACGCAACCGGATAGGCCGTCCACACGCCGTCCAAACCGTAGTGCGGTGCCAGCGCGTACGCGACCGGCACCTCGACGCCCCAGATCGAGACGATCGCCAGCAGCGTCGGCCACAGCACCGTCCCGCTCGAGCGCATCAGCCCCGAAAGCACGGCCGACGTGCCGAAGATCGCGTAACTCCAAAGGGTGATCGCGAGCAGATCGTGGGCGGTCCGCAGCACCGTCGCGTCGGTGATGAACCAGCCGAGCACGCTGCGGTCGAAGACGTAGACGATTGCGATCAGGCTCCCGCCCAGCGCCCAGTTCAAGCCGACGCCGGCGCGCGCGATGCGCGTCAAGCGGTCGAGCCGTCCGGCGCCGATCGATTGCGCGCCGAAGATCGAAGCGGCGATGCCGATCGAGATGGCGGGAAACTGGACGTACGAGACAATCTGGTTGACCGCGCCGTACGCCGCCGTCGCGCCCGAGCCGAACCGGTTGACCAGCGCCAGAACCGCGATCTCCGAAAGCGATACGGTGACGACCTGTATGCCGGTCGGCACGCCGATGCGCAGCAGCGTCCGCACCAGCAGCCAGTCCAGTCGCATGTGGCGCACGATCGAGAGGTCGAGCGCCAGCGGATTCTTTTCGCGCGCGAGCGCGACCAGCAGAAACGCCAGCCCGACGACGCTGCCGGCCAGGTTCGCGACGGCCGCACTCGCGACCCCGAGGTGCGGCAGGTCCAGCCAGCCGAGGATCAGCGCCGGCGTGACGACCAAAGTGGCGAACGTGCTGACGATCAGCGACACGAAGGGGGTGCGAGAATCACCCGTTCCACGGACGAACGTCGAGTACGCGAGGTAGGTGAAGATCAGCGGCAGCCCGAGAAACACGATGCGCGCATAGCCTGCCGCCGCATCGAAGATGTCGGCCGGCGTCCCGATCACGTGCAGCAGGGTCCGCACGAAGATCGCGCCCAGCCCGCCGATCACCGCGCCGCCCCCGATCGAGAGTGCCAGCGTCGTCCCGGCGACGGCTTTGAGCCGCTCTTCATCGTGCGCGCCGTAGGCCTGCCCGATCAGGATCGTGCTGGCGCTGAAGATCCCGATGAAGAACGAGATCATGAAGAAAACGATCGGAAAGAAGCCGGCCGCCGCCGCGAGCGCATGCACGTCGATCAAGCGACCCAAGTAAATGCTGTTGAGCGTGGCCGACGCAGACTGCAGAATGTTGCTGAGCATCAGCGGGATCAGAAAGACGATCAGCGAGCGCCAGATCGGCTTGGAATCGTCGATCGTCGGACCGCGACGCTGCATCGCGCTTCTGTATCCCCCATTTCGTCGATTGCCCTTTCCACGTTTCCGGGGAGGGGCGCGGCGCGCGCCGAATCGTCGGGGCGGCGGGCGATTAGCTCAGCGGTAGAGCGTCCCCTTTACACGGGGAGGGCCGGCGGTTCGAATCCGTCATCGCCCAGATTCAGGTCATATTTCATATCATAATAGGAAGCCCATGACACCTCGCTCGCTCGTCGCGAGTGCCTGCGCGATGCTCCTGCTTGGCGCGGGTGCGCCGCCGGCACTCTACACCGGCTTCGCGCATCCGGAACGGGTGACGATCATCGGCTATACCGGCGACGCGATGGAACCGTTCATCACCCGCGACGGCCGCTATCTGCTCTTCAACAACCGGAATTTTCCGCCCGAAAAGACCGACCTCTTCTACGCCGAGCGAGTCGATGTGCGGACGTTTCGCTTTCGCGGACCCCTGGCGGGAGCGAACTCGCCCGATCTCGATGCGGTCGCCTCGGTCGATTGCGGCGGGAGGCTCTATTTCGTCTCCAACCGCAGCTACTCGGCGACGCTCTCGACGATTTACCGGGCGCGGTTTCGTGACGGTACGGTGACGAACGTCGAGATCGCGCCCGGCGTCTCCCGGCTACGCCGCGGCGCGGTGAATTTCGATGCCGAGATCAGCCCCGACGGCGGCACGCTCTATCTGGTCGAAAGCGAGTTTCACTTCGGCAACGGACCCAAGAGCGCGAGCATTGCGATCTTCCGCAAACACGGCGACGGTTTCGTTCGCGATCCGGACAGCGATACGACCATGCGCGCCGTCAACGCGGGCGACTTGCAGTACGCGCCGTCGATCTCCGCCGACGGTCGGGAGCTGTTCTTCACGCGACTGATCGACGGGCCGACCGGAAGCACGCCGGCGATCTTTCGCAGCGTGCGCCCCGATGCGCGCAGCCCGTTCGGCGCACCTGCCCGCCTGAGCGGCGCGCGCGGTTTCGTGGAGGCGGCCTCGCTCTCGCCGGACGGCCGCGTGCTGTACTATCATGCCTTCGAAGGCGGCCATTTTGTCATCGACTTGCTGACGCGCCCGGCGGCGCTCGCCGGTTCCGGCTCCGCCTGCCGTTCGCAGCCGGCTCGCTGAGCGCAAGCAGGTTCGCTTTAGGCCGGGGTCAGCACCGGCGTGACGTCGAGTGTTGAAGCGCGCCGCAGATCGCGCGGTGCGCTTTCGTCGAAGGCGAGCCCGCGGTGCATCGTGCAGCGGTTGTCCCAGATCACGAAGTCGCCCGGCCGCCAGGTATGGCGGTACACGAAGGCCTGCTGCGTTGCGAGCGCGATCAGCTCGCGCAGCAGGATGCGCCCGTCCGGCACCGGCCACCCGACGATGCGCTCCGCATGCGAGGCCAAGTAGAGGCCGCTGCGGCCGGAACCCGGATGCACGCGCACGAGCGGATGTTCCGCGCCGGGAAACTGAGCGCGTTCGGCGGCGCTGAAATCGGTGAAACCGATCGTTTCGCGCGAATACATGATCGAGTGGAAGGCGCGCAGGCCGGCGAGCTGCGCCTTGAGCGCGTCGGGCAGCGCGTCGTAGGCGGCGCGCATGTCCGCGTACTCCGTCTCGCCGCCGGTTGCGGGCACGGTTTTCGCCGAAAGCATCGAGTAGCGTGCCGCCGGCTGCTGAAACGACGAGTCGGTGTGCCAGAGACGGTTTCCCAAGCCGTGCATGCGGCGGCGGTCCGCGCGCTCGAGCGGACGCCCGTCCTCGTCGAGATTGGAGATGTCGGTGATGCCGTCGTCGTGCAGCCGGCGCCGCGTTTCGAGCACCGTGCGCGCGACCTTCGTCACCAGCTCGCCGTCGAGCCGGCGCGCGAACGCCGTATGCTCGTCGTCCTCGAACGGCTGATCCCGGAACACGAGCACGGCGTAACGGTCGAGCGCGGCGACGATCGCGTCGAGATCCGCGCGGGCAGAGGTCTCGCGCAGGACGAGACCATCGGCTTCGCCGGCGAAATTGGGCCGCATGGGGCGTACGGTCAAACCCATCGTGGAGCCCCTTCCGGCCGCTCGGGCGCGCGTCCTCGCAATGCCGGGTGCCGGCGGCCGGCGACGCGAAATGACGCACCATGAACGGCGCCTCCCAGGTTCCAAGCCCCGCCGCTCCGGCCGTGCTGACCAGCGCCGCGGCCGGGGTCGCAACGATCACGCTCAACCGGCCGGAGAAACGGAACGCCCTCTCGCTTGCCGTGATGCGTGAGCTGATCGCCGCGTTTGAGCGGATCGGCGGCGACCGCTCGCTGAAGGCCGTCATCCTGCGCGGGATCGGGCCGGCCTTCAGTTCCGGACACGACTTGCGTGAGATGCTCGACCGCAGCGTCGCGGAGTACCGGCTCACGTTTGATGTGTGCGTTTCGCTGATGGAGAAGATTCAGTCGATCCCGCAGCCGGTGATCGCCGAGATCGCGGGCATCGCAACCGCTGCCGGCTGTCAGCTCGTCGCGACCTGCGATCTCGCCGTCGCTTCGGAAGAGGCTCGGTTCGCGACGCCCGGCGTCAAGATCGGATTGTTCTGCACGACGCCGATGGTCGCGCTGACGCGCGCGATCGGTCGCAAACGCGCGATGGAGATGCTGCTGACCGGAGAGCCGATCGACGCGCGCACGGCCGCCCAGTGGGGGCTGATTAATCGAGTCGTGCCTGCGCACGAACTCGCGGCGGTGACCGCTGCGCTTGCCGCATCGATCGCCTCGAGCGCCGGATTTGTGGTTGGACTCGGCAAGGCGGCATTCTACGCGCAGATCGACCTCGATCAAGCCAAGGCGTACGCGTACGCGAAAGAAGTGATGTCGATGAACGCGCTGGCCGAGGACGCCCACGAAGGGATCGGCGCGTTCGTCGGCAAGCGGCAGCCCGAATGGCGAACGTAAGTTCTCGCGCGTGCCGCTCGCGTTAAGCAACCTTAACGGAGCCCTTTTTCTGAAGCCAGGATTCAACCGGCCGGATTCCAATGGAGTGCAATCCGTCCGTGGGCAGCGTCTGGGACGCGTGCTATCGTCGCCCACACCCGGTAGTAGGGCAACCTGCTACGCGACGGCATCAAGACCCGCTCAACAGCGGGTCTTGGTGTATCTGAGGGGACGGCCACTTCCCGGCGAACAGGCGGCGGCGTGACCTATCGTCGCCTGCTGCTGGCCGCTCTCGCCGTAGGACTGCTGGCCGCGCTCTTCGTCGCGGCCCGGCGCGAGCTTCATGAGCACCGCGCGAACCGCGTCGAGATCGTGCTCGACGACCAAGACTTCATCGCGCTCGCGCAATCGTATGCCTACGACCAGCGTGCGTTCTTAATCGCGTTGCGGCGCGCCGGCCTGACCTCGCTTGCGGTTCAGGAAGAGTTGGGTGCTTCCGTAGCATCGTCGCCGTCGGCAGCCCTGTACACCGGCTCGGCGCTGCTGGCGCAGGCGCGGCTGACCGGACTGCGCGATCCGGTCTTTGCCGGCCTCGAGGCCGCGCACGCGCTGCGCGCCGACGAGATGTACTTGGTCGCCTACGATCGCGCGACGGCCCAGCGCTATGCGTACCAACTCCGCATCAAGTTCTCGGCACGCGCAGTTCGGCTGCTGCACGCGAATCTGCCGGTCGTCTTCGCGCTGCGCACGCAGCCCGATTATTTCGCGAGCGTCGGCCTCGGTTTGCCGTCCGACCGCGTCGCGCTCGCACAAGCGCTGCACCTGCACCTCGTCCCGCGGCTGCAGAACGACGAGCGCTTCAAGGCGCCGCAGATCGATGCGCTGCTCGACGATGCGGTGCGCGGCCACGACGCGCACACGGTGATCTTTTTCGGCTTGAGAAATCAGGCGCTGGGGTATCCCGACGCGCTCGATGCAACCGCGGCCCGGATGATCGGCGACCATCTCGACTTCGGTACCGTCGAAACCTACGACATCAAACAGAATCAGGCCGGAAGCGAAGCGCTGGCGCGTGCGCTGCCCGACCACATCGTGCGCGTCCAGGCGATCGCCAAAGTCGAACAGGATAAACTGCGTCCCGAGGAGATCGTGGAGCGCTTCTTACTGGGCGTACGCGAGCGCAACATTCGCGTCGTCTATCTGCGGCCGTTCGGACACCAGTGGGACGGCCGCTCGATCGAGGCGACGAACGTCGAACTGGTGCGTCGCATCGCGGCGGGCATTCGCGCGGCGGGGCTGCGGGTCGGGATCGCGACCCCCTTCCAACCGTTCCTCGTGCGCTGGTGGGAGATCGGCTTGGTCTCGCTGGCGGTGCCCGCGATCGTTTTGCTGGTACTGCTCGACGTGTTCGGCCTGGGCACGGCGCGCTGGTTGATCGCTGCCGTCGTCGTCGATCTGGCGCTGCTCGCGGCCGGTTACGGCCTGCACCACGACATGGCGGTGCGCAAGTTCCTGGCCCTGATCGGCGCGATCGTCTTTCCGGTGGCCGGCTTTGTCGCGATCGCGCCGGCCTTTCGCGCCGCCGCGTCGCCATCGACGCGAGCCGCAATCCTTGCCGGCCTGCGCGTTTTGGCCGTCGCGCTCGCGGTGACCGCCGGCGGTGTGCTGGTGGTGATCGGCTTACTCTCGACGCCGCTGACGATGACCGAGGTCGATCGCTTCAGCGGCGTCAAGCTCGTGCTCGCCGCGCCCCCGCTGATCGTCCTGCTGCTGTTCCTTTTCACTGCGCGGTGGGGCGCGCGTGTCGCGCCGTCGCGCCTCGCGGCCTCACCGGTGACCGCGCTCCAGCTGGCCGTCGGCGTCGTCCTGGCGGGGGCGGCATTTCTGGTCCTGGAACGCAGCGGAAATCAGAGCGATATCGCCCCGTCGGCTTTCGAACTCGCGGTGCGCTCGCACCTGACGGCGCTGCTGCAGGTGCGCCCGCGGTTCAAGGAGTTCGTGGTCGGCTTTCCGGCCTTGATGCTGGTGCCGGCACTGGTGCCGTCCGATCGCGCGCGCTGGGGTTGGCTGCTGGCGCTCGCCGTCGGCGTCGGTTTAGGCGATGTCGTCGACACCTTTTCGCACCTTCACACCGCGCTGGCCGTCTCAGCGCTGCGCGTCTTCAACGGCGCGGTGATCGGCATCGTCTTGGGCGTGCTGGCGATCCTGATCTACCGCCGCTTCCGGCGTCCGTGAGATGGACGCACGCCCGCGTTTTCTGTTGAGCGGCTACTACGGCTTCGGGAATCTGGGAGATGAGGCACTGCTCGAAATCATCGTTGCCCGGTTACGGTCTCGCTGGCCCGGCTGCGCGATCGATGTCCTGAGCGGCAATCCCGCGCAGACGGCCCGCGACTTCGTCGTCGAGGCGACCCCGCGCATGGACGTGGCCCGGGTGCGGCAGGCGATCGGGCAGGCCGACGTCGTGCTCTCAGGCGGCGGCGGGCTGCTCCAAAACGTCACCAGCCTGCGCAGCCTCCTCTATTACGCCAACGTGATTCGCTCGGCGATTCGGGCCGGGAAGCGCACCATGATCTTCGCGCAGTCGATCGGACCGCTCGATTTCTTCGGCCGCGCCGTGGTGCGCAACTTCTGTCGCGGCATCACGGCGGCAACGGTCCGCGACGAACGTTCGCGCGTACTGCTCCAAGCGCTGCTGCCGGGGGTCGCGGTGCAGCGGACCGCCGATCCCGTCTTTCTGTTCGAACCGGGGGCGGTGCCGCTCGACCTGGCGGCCGAAGGGCTGGGCTCCGACGCTGCTCCGCTGGTCGTGGTCTGCGTCCGCAAGTGGCATGGAGCAGAAGCGACCACCCAGGCGCTGGCGGCTGCGGTCGACCGGCTGGCGGCGGAGCACGACGCCCGCGTCGCCTTCCTGCCGCTGGGCGGCTCGGGCGACGCCGAGGTGTCGACCGCGATCATCCGGCGTTGCGCCTCGACACCCGTCCTGCTGCCCGACTACCCCCTGGCCCAAGCGGCGCA
>Ga0302324_100004932_pt1 | contig 29390 bp, 21 predicted proteins | sample Palsa_T0_1_FD_201949 | JGI IMG/M metagenome (GOLD analysis project Ga0302324, IMG submission 201949) | Peat permafrost microbial communities from Stordalen Mire near Abisko, Sweden - Palsa_T0_1 | ecosystem: Environmental > Terrestrial > Soil > Palsa > Peat permafrost | place: Sweden: Abisko...
GGCCGGGCCGACGACGCATCTGCCCCCTTGCATGCAGCGCTTGGCAAGCGGAGCAGGAAAATGATCTAATGCGGCAGGGGAACCCTTTTTTGAAGTCGAAGCGATCGACTAAGCTCGGCCTTCGGGAACAGCACAAACTTGAAAAACGTCAGCGCATTCGGGCCGCGGTGCGCGACCTGTTCTCCAGGCATGGCTATGACACGGCGACGATGCGCCAGATCGCCAAGCGCGCGCACGTGGGGCTGGGAACCCTGTTTAATTACGCCCAGGACAAGGGCGATCTAATTTTTCTTATCTTTAATGAGGAGCTTTCCGCCGTAACCGACGAGGCGCTGGGCGCGGCGCAATCGCAAAAGCGTTTACTGGAACAATTGGTCGGCTTGAGCCAACCGCATTTCCAGCTTTTTGCCAAGACCCCTGGCCTGTCGCGCATCCTCTTAAATAGCATGACGTTCTACTCCGAAGGCATGCATGCAACCGAATTTCAGCAAATTCGGGGCCGGCTGCTTTCAGGGATTGAAAAGTTGGTCAGAGCGGCGCAACAGGACGGGCAGATCACGTCGGGAGAAGATGCGACGCTGATCGCGCGTCATATCTTCCTTGTTTTTGCCGGTGCGCTCCGCTGGTGGGTCGCGGGGCGGAAGCCCGATCCCCAGGAGGGCTTGGCCGAAATGAAACGCTTGTTTGAGCTGCAGATCAATGGGCTCCACGCCGCGCCCGCACAAGGGACGAGCCCGGAAGCACAAATCGATAGTTCCGCGACCCTGCATTGATTTGGGAATTCAACTTGTAAATCAGAGCTTGTCAGATTTTCAAGCGCTGGAAGAGCCGGACTGCGTTGGCGCGGCCGATCGCTTCCACGGTATCGCCGGGCAATCCGGAATGCGCCAGATCGCTCGCGGTGTCTCCTGCGGAAAGAAACGGAAAATCGCTTCCAAAAACAATTTGGGAACTGGGGACGATGCTTAGGAGAGCGGAGAGAGATGTTGGATTGCTCGCGCTGGCGGTGTCGTAATACTGGCGCTTCAATTCGTAGAGCACACCGTTCGGCACTTGAGCCGCCAAGTCCTTGGGAGAGGTTCTGGCCATTCGGTTGGCCAGGATCGGCATGGCTCCCCCACCATGCGAAAAAATAAATTGGACGTTGGGAAACCGGGAGAAGGTTCCATTCGTGAGAAGGCTTTCGATCGTCCGGGTCGTATCGAATAGAAACTCGATGGTGGAAGCGGGCACATGGGGCAAAAGATTGGCGCAACAATTCGGGGCATTCGGGTGAACGAACACCACCGCTTTGCGGCGATCCAGTTCTTCAAAAACGGGCGTGTACAGCGCGTCTCCCAGCCATTTGTCGCCGTAATTGCTTAGCAAAGCGATTCCGTCCGCGTGAAGAGTGTCCAACGCATATTCCATCTCGACCAGGCTCCCCTGGGGGTCCGGCAGGGGAAGCGCCGCCAGCAAGCCGAAATTCGCCGGATGGTCTAGAACCAGCTTGGCGCCGAAGTCATTGCTTCTTCGCGCCAGGCTGCGGCCGGCTTCCCCGGCGTCAAACGTGACTCCCGACACGGCGAGGGACAGCATGGCGGTCGAAACGCCATTTTTCGCCATGTCATCCATCGAACTGGCCGGCGACCACACGGGCATTTTGCCAACGTCGGGAACCGCGCGCCGCAGGTCCATATAAAAAGGTGGGAGCATGTGATGGTGCACGTCAATCCGCCCTGCCCTGGGATTGGAATCGACGACCGGCATTCCCGCAAGAAGCGAGCGAATGGAAAGAGCGGTGCCGGCTCCCATCGCCGCCAAGCGTTGGAGTGCTGCTCTGCGCGAAACGCATCCCCCGGAATTTTCGGAACGCGGCCCGGTCGGAAATTGCGGAACGCCACGACTTGCATTCGCATCCGCCTTCATTTTTTCGCGATTCCGTTCCAAGGGCTGCTGGTTTGCGATTGCCATGCGGCATCCTTCCGGGATCCAATTGCGCCCCGATGCGCGCCGAACTTTTGCGACTTTTCTTACTTCGTTGATCGAGACGATATGCCCGCGGCAGGGTACTGTCAAGATTTACGAAATTTCGGTTTGGTAGGACAGCACGTTCTCCGACTCATCCGGATCCGGTATTTGCTCGACGAAGCCCACCAATCCACAAGTTCGGGGTAAGATATCTTGCGGATGGATTTAGAACATGTATGGCCAAACGTCGGGGCGCCAGGGTTTTCCATTCCTCAAGGCTCTTCCGCCAGCGTGCCGCTGGATAGAAACTTTTTGCGAAAGGAAACGAAGGGATGAGCCTGCGGATTGCCGTAGACATCGGAGGAACGTTTACCGATTTGATCGCTTTCGATGAGCGCACGCAGCGCATCCAGCAAGCCAAAAGCCTCACCACTCCGCGCGATCCTGTCGAAGGAATCCTGGATTGCATTCACAAAGCGGCGCTGGATCCGAAATCCATCGACAATCTGATCCATGGCTCGACCATCGCGATCAACACGCTGATCGAGCGCAAGGGCGCAACCGTCGGCCTGATCGTCACGCGCGGCACACGCGACGTCTACCTCATCGGCCGCGGGAATCGCCCCGAAGCCTACAATCTTTTTTTCCATCGGCCGCGCCCACTCGTGCCGCGCCATCGCACCATCGAAGTGGCCGAGAGAATGTACGCCTCGGGCGAAGTCCGCGAGCCTCTGAATATCGACTGCGTGAAAGCGGCGTGCGCCGAACTCGCCAAGGACGGCGTCGATGCCATCGCCGTTTGCTTTTTGCATTCTTACGCGAATCCCGAGCACGAGCGCATCGCCGGAAAAATCATCGAGGACGCGTTGCCCGGCCGGTACGTCTCCTTGTCCCACGAAATCCTGCGCGAATATCGCGAGTACGAGCGCATGTCCACCACGGTGGTCAACGCCTACATCGGCCCAAAAGTTGGCGGCTACGTTCGCAATCTGCAAGCGCAGCTCGAAACGCGCGGCTTCCGCGGCGATCTCGCGATGATGCAGTCCAACGGCGGCGTCATGGCGCCGTCAGCGGCTGTCCGCCGCCCGGTGATGATGATGGAGTCCGGCCCGGTCGGCGGCATCATCGCCTCGGCGGAAATCGGAAAGACGCTGGGCTACAAAAACGTCATCTCCTTTGACATGGGCGGAACGACGGCGAAGGCGAGCCTGGTGCAAGCGGGCGAGCCCACCATGGCCGAAGGATATTACGTCGGCGGCTACGCGAGCGGCCATCCGGTGATGATGCCTGTCGTCGATGTGGTCGAGGTGGGCGCCGGCGGCGGAAGCATCGCCTGGATCGACGAGGTCGGCGCGCTCAAAGTGGGGCCGCAAAGTTCCGGGGCCGATCCGGGGCCGATCGCGTACGCGCGCGGCGGGCAAGAACCGACGATCACGGACGCCAACGTCCTTCTTGGCCGCATCGGCGTCTCCGATTTTCTCGGCGGCGAAATGCGGCTCGATCGCGAGGGCGCCCTGCGCGGCATTACGGAACGCATCGCCGCGCCGCTACAGATGGATGCAATGACGGCCGCGCGTTCCATCGTTCAAATTGCCATCGCCAAGATGTCTCTCGCCGTGCGCGAGGTTTCCGTCGAAAAGGGATACGACCCGCGCGATTTCGTGCTGGTCGCGTCCGGCGGCGCCGGCCCCGTGCATGCCGTCGCCATCGCGCGAGAGCTTCACATTCCTACCGTGATCGTGCCGCGTTTCCCCGCGCACTTCTCCGCTTTAGGCATGCTCATGGCCGATGAGCGCCACGATTTTACGAGGACGTTTTACAGCGATCTGCAAGATGCCGATTTTTCAGCTCTTCGGAAAATTCACGCGGAGATGGTGGAAGAATCCAAGCATCTGCTCACGCCGGGAATCGCCGCGGCGCATCAACTCCTTCTCGACCTTCGCTACGTTGGGCAAGAGTTTACGCTGCCCGTGCCCGTGGACGGCGCGCAACTCGATGCCGGCGATCCCGCGCCGATTCGCGCCGCGTTCGATGCGTTGCACGAGCAGCGCTACGCCCACCATTCTTCCTCCGAACGCGTCGAGATCATCAATGTGCGCCTCGTCGCGCTGGGCCGGCGCGACAAGCTGGTCCTGCCGCCATTGGCCAAGGGCGGCGCCGTCGCGCAGAAAGAGATGCGTTTGGTGCGTTTCGACGAGCGCGATGCCGAAATCGACTGCCCGGTTTATTCCCGCGACGATTTGCCGCCCGGTGCGGCATTCACGGGACCCGCGCTCGTCAGTGAATATGGCTCGACGACGGTGCTCTTTCCGGGCGATGATCTCACCGTTACCGGCACGGGAGAACTTGTCATTTCCCTCAGGAGGGATTCATGACGGAGAGGCTCGATCCCGTCACACTCGAGGTCATCCGAAACGCGTTGCCCGCCATCGCTAACGAAATGGCGGCGGACCTGCATCGCACCTCGTACAACATGATGATCTACGAAGTGCGCGACTTCTGCACGGCGCTCGTCGCCGCGGATGGCGCACTCATCTCGCAAAATGTCGGCGGCGTCTCGCATTTCATCGCCGACCTCGGCGCGATCATCGTCGATGGCATGAACCGCTACGGGCGCGCCGGATTCAAACCCGGCGACGTCCTCATCACCAACCATCAGGCCGTGGCCGGCCAGCACCTGAATAACATCGTCATTTATATGCCCTACTTCTTCGAGGGCGAGCTGCTGCTTTTCTCCATCGTTCGCGCCCATTGGATCGATATCGGCGGCTTGAGCACAGGCTTCGGCGGTGAGGCGAAAATTCTCGACCCTTGGATGGAAGGCCTGCAGCTCGATCAGTTCAAAATTTACGAAGCGGGCAAGGTCAATGAGCTGCTGCTGAAAATTATCCGCGACAACATTCGTTTCCCCGATTCCTCGCTAGGTGACATGCGCTCGCAAATCGCGGCCTGCCGCCTCGCCTTCCGCCGACTGGATGAATTATTTCTGCGATATGGCCGCGTCACCATCCTCGCCGCCATCCAACAAATTTTCGCCGAGACCGAAACGAAATGCCGGAAAATCGTTTCCGCCATTCCGGACGGCGTGTACGAGGCGGAATCTTTTCTGGACAACGATGGAATGCTGCGCGATGAACGCGTGCGCCTCCACGCGCGCGTCACCGTCGCGCAAGGAAAAATGACCATCGATCTGTCGGGCTGCTCGCCGCAGCGAAAATCGGGCCTTAATTCTCGCACCCTAGCTGGAGCCCGCGTCGCCTACAAAGCCCTTACCGCCCCGCTCGACCCCGTGAACGAAGGCGCATTCCGCGCCGTGGACGTAATCATTCCCGAGGGAAACATCATGATGGCGCGCTTCCCCGCTCCCATGGCGGGCTGGAGCCTCATCGTGCCCACGGTGGTGGACACCATTCTCACCGCGCTCGCTCCGGCCATCGCCGATAAAATACCGGCGGCGCATCACGGCCTTTTGGGCGGAGCGGTCGTATTCTTCGGCGTGCATCCGAAAACGGGGAAGCGTTTCATCGTGCAAAGTCTCGAAGGCGGAGGCTGGGGCGGGCGTCCTTCCGAAGATGGCGAATCCGGATCCGTTACCATCTGCCAGGGCGATGTGCGCAACGGAACCATCGAATCCATCGAACTGAAAAATCCGGTGTTGATCGAGGAGCGATCGCTGCGGTGCGATTCCGGCGGCGCGGGAAAATTTCGCGGAGGGCTCGGCATCGATCTGCGCGTACGCAACCTGGCCGAAGGTCGATGGAACCTTCACCGGCCGCGCCGCATCGATTGTCCGCCCTGGGGACTGTGGGGCGGGAAGTCCGCAGGAACCGCGGACTACATGCTTAAACTCCCTGGCGAACTCGAATTCACCAGCAAGGATGAGTCCCAATATCTTGTGCCCGTCGATTCGGAAGTAATCGTGCGCACCGGTGGCGGAGGCGGATGGGGGGATCCGCTGGATCGCGATCCGGAAATGGTGAGCGCCGACGTGATCGAGGATCTAGTTAGCGCGGAAAAAGCGCTCAGCGAATACGCTGTCGTTCTCGATCCGAAAAGCCATGCCGTGGATGTAGCCGCGACCGAGCGCCTCCGCGCGACGATCAGATCGAGCCAGAAAGTACAGGTCTAAGAAGGCCTATGATGAGGCGATGCAAGGTGTGTTGTAGCGCCGGCGTCCCGCCGGCAATTCTCCCGATCCTGACACGGCGCAAAAATGCCGGCGGGACGCCGGCGCTACGAAGACCCGCATTCCTCCGATGCGTCGTTTTGTTGGCAGTGATTTCCAGCGCCGCGTTAAATGTGTCGGCTCAGGCCATCATGAAAGTGCGTGTCGGAAAAGCAATCGGGGAAGCGTTCTCCTTCACTCCGCTTGACATCGGCATCGAGACGGGCATTTTCAAAAAGCATGGAATTGAAATCCAGAAATACGATTTCGGCGGCAGCGCCAAGTTGCAGCAAGCGCTCGCCGCGGACAGCATCGACATGGGCCTGGGCTCCGGCCCGGAACTCGCCTTCATCGTCAAGGGCGCGCCGGTGCTGGGAGTGGCCGCGATGGCGGACGCGCCGCTGCTCTTGACCGTGGTCGTCGATAAGAACGGGCCGATCCATGCGGCAGGCGACTTGAAGGGCAAAACCATCGGCGTTTCGACAAGAGGCTCGCTCACGGATTGGCTCGTCCACGATCTGTCGCGCCAGCAGGGCTGGGGAACGGACGGAATTAAAACTTTGCCCATGGGGGCGGACGTTTCGCAGATTGCGGCATTAAAGACGCACCAGATCGACGGCTGCGTCATCGATTTGGCCGCGGCCTATCGACTTGAGGAAGAAGGAGCCGCGCGGATCGTCGTGCGGTTCGGCGGCCTGTTCAAGAATTTTCACATTCATATTATCTACGCGCGCCGCTCATTCATCGACAAAAATCCGGACGCCGTGCGCGCTTTCCTCGCCGGCTGGTTTGAGACGATTGCCTTCATGCGCCAGAATAAAAACAAAACCGTCGAGATTTCCAGCCGCGTCATGGGGGTTTCCCCGGAGATCGCCGGCAGGGTTTACGACGAGCTAATACCCATGTTCAACTTAACTGGTAAATACAACCCCAAAGCACTCGAGGTGTTGCGGCGTTCGTACGTCGAAATGGGAATCCTTCCAAGCGAGCCCGACATGAGCCAGTTGGTCACTGAAAAATTCTTGCCGTCCGCTTCCAAGTGATGAGCCGCGCCCGATTCCGCTTTTCTCCGCGCACTCGCGGCGAGAGGATTTTCATATCGTGACGGACCCCACGCCGGCGATCAGGGTGGAGGGCGTGACCCAAGCCTATGGGGCGCCGGGGGACGCGCTGCGCGTCGTGGCCCTCGAAAGCGCCTCTCTCGAGGTGGCACACGGCGAGCTTGTTTGCCTCATCGGGCCGAGCGGATGCGGCAAGAGCACACTGCTCAACTTGATGGGCGGCCTCGCCGTTCCCGCCGCCGGAAAAGTTTGGATTGATGGCGAACCAGTGACCGGGCCATTGCCCCGGAAAGTCGCATTCGTCTTCCAGGAGAATGCCCTCTTCCCGTGGCGCACCGTCCTCGACAACATCAAGCTGGGCCTGGCGTTTCAAGGCGTGCCGCAAGCGCAGCGCGAGTCGCGGGCGCGCGAATCGCTCGAAGCCGTCGGACTCTCCGGTTTTGCGAATCATCATCCCGGCCAATTGTCCGGCGGAATGAAGCAGCGCGCCCAACTGGCGCGCGCCCTCGGCTTGCAGACTGAAATTCTGCTGATGGACGAACCATTTGCCGCGCTCGACGAGCAGACGCGCATGGTGCTGGGCGAGGACCTCTCCGTTTTGCTGGCGCGAACGGGAAAAACAATCGTCTTTGTGACGCACAGCTTGGTGGAAGCCATCTTTCTTGCCGATCGCGTCGCCGTCTTCAGCGCTCGTCCTGGCCGAATCAAAAAAATTATTTCCGTGAATGAAAAGCATCCTCGCAATCGAAACTTTATGACGTCGCCGAAACTCAGCCAATTGCGCAACGAGCTTTACGATCTCTTGCACGATGAAATCCGCAAGACGTTGGACCAGCCGGCGCCCGATCCCGGCCCGGCCGCCGGGGAAACGTTTACGGCGGACGAAGGTGGAAAAACGTGAACGGCTCGCGGCTTGCGCAACGCGCGGTTCAACTGGGATTTCTCGTCCTGGTGGTATTGGCCTGGCAACTGACAATCATGCGCGGAGGCGTCAGCCCGCTTCTGCTGCCCGCGCCTGCCGCCGTCTACCGCGAATTTGTATCCTTATTAATGACGGGCATGTTTTGGCCTGATCTGAAAGTGACTCTCTATGAGCTGTTCGTCGCGTTTTCGATTGCCGCTGTCGCCGGGAGTTCTATCGGTTACCTGGTGAGCCGCTCTCGCTACGCGATTCGTGTGTTCGACCCGCTGTTTGCCGGAATCTTTGCCATCCCCGCGATCCTCCTATATCCGCTTTGCGTTCTTTTCTTCGGTCTCGGCCCGGGATCGAAGATCGCCATGGGCGCGACGATTGCTTTCTTCCCCATCGTGCTCAATACGATTTCCGGACTGAGCCGCGTCGATTCCGTCTTTGTGACTGCGGCGCGTTCCATGGGCGCCTCTTCCCCGCAAATGTTCTGGTCCGTGATGTTGCCGGCCGCTTTTCCGATCATACTCACGGGGCTGCGGATGGGCCTCATCCTGGCCTTTCTCTCGATCCTTGGGGCTGAGACGATTTCATCTCTCTCCGGACTCGGCCATCAGATCGCGGGACTCGCCGAGAATATGGATACGGCGAGCATGTTTGCCTACATTGTTTTTGTCCTGCTGATCGCGTTCGTGCTGAATTTCGCGGTTTCATTCGCCGAGTCGCGCGGGCGGCGCGAAGGCGGCATGAGCGCAACAAATTCCGCGGCAGGAGAGAGCAACGCCCGGGGCGCTGCGAAAATAATATTCCACCCGGCCGTCGTGCGCCTTGGAGTGATCGCAGCAATTCTCGCGGCCTGGGAAGTGGGCGCGCGTCTATTCGGCGATCCGCTGTTCGTAAGCCCGCCCTCGCGCGTGCTCGTCGCGATGGTGCATCTCGCGCGAGATAAAAACGTCGTCGCCGCCGTTTCTCTCACGTGCTGGGAACTCATCGTGGCGTTCGCGCTTTCATTGATCATTGGTCTCACGGTGGGACTGATCGTCGGCATGCATCGCTTCACGCGCGGCTCGATTTATCCGATCATTCTGTTGCTTTACGCCATGCCGCTCGCAACCATCCTGCCGCTTTTCGTGATCGTCTTCGGAATCGGCGCGGCCTCGAAGATTGCGTTCGGCGTGAGTCACGGAGTTTTCCCGATTATCCTCGCGGTCGCGGCCGGCGTCCAGAATATCAAGCCGATCTTGCTTACAAGCGCCAGATCGATGGGCGCGAGCCGCCGCCAGGTCCTATTCTCGATCGTGTTCCCGCACATGATTCCGAACCTTTTCACGGGAATGAGGCTCGGCATGAGCGCGGTGCTGCTAGGCGTGCTTCTCGCCGAACTTTACGTCTCCCAGTCAGGAGTCGGCTATCTTACGAGTCTGTTCACGCAAACTTTCCAGCCGCAAAATCTGTTCGCGCTCATTGCCGTGCTGGCTGCGATCGCCGTGGCGCTGAATGAGCTGTGCCGCTCATCGGAAAGAAGGCTCAGCCGTTGGCATGTATGATGGGTTTTGTGGCGCAGGCTTCAGCCTGTAGGGGTTTGCGTCAGCCTAGACAAAACCCCACAGGCTGAAGCCTGCGCCACATAAACTTTAGTAACACATCGATCGTTGAGATTCATACGAGGCTTTCACATGTCCAAAAAATTGGAACTGTCATTCGCCTGCGGCGATTATGAAATTACCCGCCCGCTCATGGAAGGCTCTGTCAAGGCCGATGGAATCGATCTGACCGTGCTCAGCGGCGCGGGCTCGCGAGAGCGCCACTGGCGCATGGCGCGCGGCAACGAATACGACATCTGCGAGTTCAACTCCTGCGCCTATTTCATGGCGCGCGACCGCGGCGTTCCCTGGACAGCCATCCCGGTCTTCACGCATCGCCGCTTCCGCCACGGCTTCATTTTCATCAACACGACGAAAGGCATCAAAAAACCGACGGATTTGATCGGACGCAAAGTGGGTGGTACGAATTTTCAACCCGCCGGAAGCATCTGGGCTCGCGGAATCCTCGAGGAATTTTTCCACGTGCCGCACAAAGAGCTTTTCTGGATCACGGAGCGCCCCGAAGACGTCGAATTCACGCCGCCGCCGGGACTTTCGATCGAGAGGATCCCGCCCGGAAAATCCCTCGACGATATGCTCGCCGAGGGCGAACTCGACGCCATGATTTCGCCGACCTTCCCGGGTCCTTTCCTCAAGGGGGACAAGCGCGTCGCGCGCCTCTTCCCCAACTACAAGGAAGTGGAAGCGGAATATTTCCGCCGCACTGGAATTTTTCCCATCATGCACGTGACCGTGATTCGCCAGGAAATTGTCGACCGGCATCCTTGGGTCGCCGCGAGCCTGGTCCGTGCGTTTGACGAAGCGAAGCGCATCGCCTACGAGCGCGTCCGCAATCCTCGCGTCGTTCCGCTCGCCTGGTTCAGCGCCGCCTGGGAAGAACAAAATGAAATTTTGGGTCGCGATCCGTGGATTTATGGCCTGGGCGCGGCCAACCGCAAAAATCTGGAAGCCGCGATCCGCTACACGCATCAGCAGGATTTGATCCGCCGCGAGATTCCCCTCGCGGAATTATTCGTGAATACAGATGACGAAGAACTCGGCGATAAGACGCGCATCTAAGACAGGACGCGAGCGCAAGGTCCGATTCGATGAATGCTGACGCGAGAACCGACGCGGTGCTTCGATGCATGTGCGAGCACGGCATCGATTTGCTGATCGCCTGCTCGAACGGATTGCAAATGCCGGACCTTCCCGACCCGGTGGTGCATCTCAGCGGATATCGTTCGCTCGGCGAAAGCTTCGTTCTCCTGCATCGCAATGGCACGGCGAAATTGATCGTCTCCCCCGCGGCGGATGCGGAACGGGCGGCCGCCTGGGGAAATCCTCCTGCGGGCATTGCGACCGACGATCTTGTTGGCACGCTCGATCGAGAACTCGCGGACTGCAAGACCGTTGCCGGACGCGCCGCCATCGTCGGCCTCGATGCGATGCCGCATGATGTGGCGGAGCGGCTCCTTGCAATTCAGCAAGGCGCCATGCTCTCTTTCGACGATGCCTTTTACAGCGCCAACGCTAGAAAGACATCCGCGGAAATCGGCAGAGCGAGGCGCGCCGCCGCGATTGCGGAGCAAGGATTGGAGCGGCTTGTTGCGCTGGCGCGCCCCGGCATGCGGGAATGCGATCTGGCCGTTGAACTCAACTGCTACACAAAGTCTCTCGGCGCCGACGACAATTTCCTGATGCTCTGCGCCTCGCCGCATAATCCGGCGGTGAGTCCGTCGAGCAATCGAAGGATCGAGCAGGGAGATATTCTCATTACTGAACTGACGCCAAGCTATGAAGGCCAATTCGTGCAAATTTGCCGGACCGTCGCCATCGGCCCGCCGCGCGCCGAAATCCGGGAGAAATACGATCTCGTCGTGCGCGCCATGTGGGCGGGCATCGAAGCGATCCGCCCGGGAGTTACGATGTCGCAGGTTTGCGCCGCGATCGATCGCGTCTTGCAAGCGGCAGGCTACGCCGAATATTGCCGGCCGCCGCACATGCGCCGCCGCGGGCACGGGCTGGGCTGCGGCTCGGTGTCTCCGGGCGACGTCGCCGTGGACAACGAAACCGTTCTCGAAGAGGACATGGTCTTCGTCGTCCATCCGAATCAATATTTGCCGGAAACCGGCTATCTGATGTGCGGGGAGCCCGTCCGCGTCACGGCCACCGGCGCGGAAACCCTCAGCACGAAAACGGCAGCACTCGCCGTAATTAGTAGTTAGCAACTAAATAATCTGATGCGCATGAAAAATACAGCGCTGCTCACTGGACCCTACGATTGGGACCCGGCGCTTCTGCCCCTCGCCGAATTCGAGGCGCGGCTCGCGGCCGTGCGGCGGGGCCTCGCCGAGTGCGGAGCGACTTCCCTGCTCGTCCACGGCCACAGCATCGAGCACGGCGCGCTCGCCTACCTCACCGGCTTCGTCCCGAAACTGGGTCCGGCGTTCGCCCTCGTGCCGCGCGAAGGCGCGATTCGCATCCTCGTCTCCGGCGGCGCGGGAATGATCGGCTCGGCAAAACTTCTTACCTGGGTCGAAGATGTGCGCCCGCTGGGCAACCTCAGAAATACTATAAGTGAATGGCTCCGCGAAACAGTTCGTGATGGCCGCGCGGTACTTGCTCTCGGTGGCGGAAAGATCATGGCACAGCGGCCTTATTCAGCGGTCGCGTCCGCGATTCAACCTTCTGGCAAGACGATCGATATGGATGATCGGCTTGACACGCTGCGCCGGCGCAAATCCCCGCGCGAGTTGGAATTGTTGCGCGAAGCGTGCCGGATCCTCGATATTGCCTGCAGCGCATTGGAGCGCGCCGCGGCGGATGGTTCGAATGCGCGCAGCGCGGCGCTGGCAGCCGAGCGGGCCGCCTTTGACGCCGGCGCGCAAGACGTTCGAATTCTCGCCAGCGCGCGAAACGGCGGCCCGCCCTTGCCCTTCGATGGCCCGAGCGGCATCCGCGTCTCGCCGCTTCTGGCGTGCCTTGGAGTGCGATTCGCGGGATATTGGGCCGAAGGCCTCGTCACCATCGGAGCGCCGCAAGGCGGGGCTTTGGCGCGCGCGGAATCAGCTCTTGCAGCGATGCTGCGGGAAGCGCGGCCCGGCGCAACTTCGAGCGATCTCACTCGAGCGGCGGCTCAGCATTTGCCGCCCTACAAGGTTCACCCGTTGGTGGAAACCAGCGTTGGCAATGGGATTGGTTTATCGTTCGAAGAGCCGCCAATTTTCGGCCGCGACGAAAAAGCGCGATTCGAACAAGGCGGCGTTTACACACTTCGGAGCGGCGCGATGGGCGAAGGCGGCGACAACGCGATTGTCTCGGCCATGGTAGCGGTAACTGCAAATGGAGTCGATGTCCTGTGGTCAGCGATTCATCATTCCGTTAATCAGGGAAACACAAAAGGATCGAGATGACCGTTTTGGAGCAAATGGGGGAATGGGTTGCGGCAGTGGGAGACGCCCCTCTGCCACAAAGCGTCCGCCAACGCTTGGCGATTCATCTTCTCGATACGGTCGGCGCGTGGATTGCCGGAGGCGCAACCGAGGAAGGCGAGAAGCTCGCGAGCCTGGTTGCAGGTCCGGGCCGGCCGCTTTCCGTATTTGATCGCCAGCCGCTCGATCGCATCGCGCTCGCGGTGGCGACGACACGGCTCACCGAGATCGACGATATTCACATGCCATCGTGTACGACGCCCGGCTCGGTGATTATCCCGACCGCTCTGGTGGTTGCGGGCCATTTGCAGCAGCGAGACGCGCGGGGTTTCGCGCACGCCCTTCGCGCGGGCTATGAAGTGATGACTCGTTTCGGCGCGGCGATTTCAGGGCCTCGCGTGCTGGAGCGCGGGATCTGGCCAACGTACTTTGCAGCGCCGATGTGCGCGGCCGCCGTTACGGCCCGTCTGCTTGGCCTTACCGCGGAACAAACCGCCAACGCCCTCGGCATCGCGCTGGCAATGACTAGCGGTGCGCCGGGCAGACCCACCGGCGCATCGCCGCGATGGCTGCTGCTTGGGATGGCCGCGCGCGACGGTTGCGCAGCGGCGCTGGCCGCCGCGGATGGCTACGCGAGCGACCGCACGCTGCTCGATAGCGATTGGATGACCCGCACTCACGGGATTGCGTGCGATACCGGCCCGCTCGTGGCCGCCGTTCAGGGCGATGGCGCGGTGGGCGCGCTAAGCCTCAAGCCGCATTGCGCGGCAAAACAAGCACTCGCGGCGATCGAAGCTTTCCACAATCTTCTCGGCCAAGGTATATCGCCACACGATATAGTTAGGTTGCGCGTGTCCGTGCCCGCGGCATACGCCGAAATGATCGGACGCCGCGACGCCGCCGGACGCCTCGCGCGAATCACAAGCGCCGCCTACCTGCTGGCCCTCGCCGCGCACCGGCCGGACGAACTGGACGACATTGCGCGCCCCAACTTATCGGGTGACCCGCAGATCGCGGCCTTCATGGCCCGCGTCGAGGTCGCGCCCGACCAGGCGCTGGAGCAATACTATCCGGAACGCTGGCCCGCCCGCGTCGAGGCTGAATTAAGAAACGGCCGCACGGAATCAAATTTCGTGCTCGACGCGATCGGCGACCCGCCGCGTTCCCGCGATCTCGATGTGCGCGCCAAGTTCCATCGCCTCGCCGATCCGGTAGTCGGCCGGCCCGCAGCCAACGAAATAGCGGAGGCATGCCTTGCCGCGACTGCCCACGACGAAGCCTTAGCGGCACTTTGCGCCAAATTCATCTCCTAGCCTGGAAGTTTCGCGGCGGTCGCGGCTTGAATTCAGATTTCACCTAAAATCAAATAACTGGCGCGGGCTTGGTGGCGCCGGCGTCCCGCCCGCGGTTTTGCGACACGGCACAGTTACCCCAACCGCCGGCGAGACGCCGGCGCCACCATTCCTACACGCCGCACGAAAGGATCGGACTGTCGAACGAATTCCTGGAATCTTATCGAGATAGCAAAACGAACCGGGCCTTTACCAGCGGCCAGGGCGGGAGTGCTCAACTGGCAACGCGGCGGAAAACGATCTTGCCTCAGACCGAACGTCTACCTAAGCTTGGGTTGCATTGTGTACGAAAATTCGATTTGGATAAAACTTGGGAAGGTATAATGCAACCAAACAAGGATTTGCAACGTAGCACCTCCGCACCTCCAGGCGTTCCGATTTCCTTCGGAGGCGGATCCTCCTACGTGGGACCGGGTCTGCAAATTAAAGGCGAAATTACCGGCAACGAAGATCTCAAACTGGATTGCAAGGTAGAGGGATTGATTTCCATCGGGGGTTTTCGCCTGACCGTGGGACCGGGCGCGCATTTGCACGCCGACATCGTGGCCCGTGAAGCGCTAATTTCCGGCGAAGTGATTGGAGATGTCAGCGCCGTCGACCGAATTGAAATCATGAAAAGCGCCTCGATCGTGGGCAACCTGACCACCGGCAAGATCGTGATCGAGGAAGGGGCCTACTTCAAGGGAGACGTGGAGATCGGCGGCCAAAATAACCAAGTCGGGACGGATTTGGATTCCCTTCTCCGCGGCGCGAAAAAGGCGTAACAGAAATGAGCCGGATGAAATCGGCTCGAGTTTGGACAAGACTCGCGGTCCCTCGGTAGAAATCCCGCCAACTCTCGTAAAGAGCTCCGATGAGAGCGCGGGCATTGCCGGCCGGCGCCCTCCTTTCCCTTCGCGGATCTGCGGAGCCGACTCGCCTTCCATCCTACTTACGCTTGACATCGAAGCGCCAAGTGACAATGATGGCGTCTAGAACCAATATGAAGCGCTTCTGGATTGGCGTCATTTCCGCAATCGCCCTTGCAGGCGGATTCTCCCTCCGTACGATTGCCTTTGCCCAAGCCCCTTCCGAGCCATTTCCACCCGTGGCGACCGTCAGGCAACTGATGCTTGACCTTATCCATCCCTCGTCCAATGACATCTTGCTGGCGATCTTCCGCGGCGGGCCGAAAGATGAAAAGGAGTGGGCGGCGGTGCGGCGCAGCGCGTTGACGCTGGCGGAATCCGGAAACTTGCTGATGATGCAAGGCCGCGCGCGGGATCAAGAGGACTGGATGAAGGACGCGAAATTGTTGGTGGACGCCGGAAACTCCGCGTACAAAGCCGCTCAGGCCAAGGATGGCACCGCACTCGGAGCGCTCGCCGGAGCGGTAGACGCTTCCTGCACGACGTGCCACAAGCAATACCGGCCGAACGTGTTTCTGAAGGACGGAGGTTCGAGATGAGCTATTCCCGCAGAAATTTTCTCAAGGCCGCCGGATACGGCGTTGTACTCACGGCCGTGGGCGGGGAAACGCTCTTCGCGGGTTCTTTGACCTCTCCTCCCGTATCGCCTGCCGTGGCGCGGGCGTTCTCAAGTGAAAAGGCTACGTTCCTAGTCAACGGCAAATCTTATGCCGCCGATTACGAAGCGCGCACCACGTTGTGGGAAGTGATTTCGATGAAGCTGGGCTTGACGGGCACCAATCGGAGCTGCAATCGCGCCTCCTGCGGCGCCTGTAGCGTTCTGTTGGACGGCACGCCGTTTTATTCCTGCCACACTTTGGCGACGGAAGCCGTGGGCAAGAAAATTCTAACCATCGAAGGCGTGGGCGACGAAAAGAACATGCATCCGCTGCAGCGCATCGGCCACACGCGTGTGGCCGCGGATTGCGGCTTCTGCACCGCCGGATGGGTGGTCACCGCGAAAGGGCTCCTCGACAAGAATTTGAATCCGAGCGAGGACCAGGTGAAGGCGGCGCTGGCGGGCCATATTTGCCGGTGTTCGGCGTACCCGAACATTATTCGAACGGTCATGGATAGCGCGGCCGTCATGCGCGGAAGCAAGATCGCCATCGAGGCCGAACCGGAATCCGTCGTTCACATCAAAATGCCGATGGTGCGGGATTATTCGACGAGTGGCGGACACTTGGCCGGCAATGAAGTGATCGAAGGCGCGAACAAAACCGTCACCAAAAAGTGGCAGGGCTATCCGCCGGAAAATTTTAATGTATTAGGGAAGGGGCGGCCTCCGCTGCCCGAGGTTGCCGTTCCGAGGTTCACCGGCAAGGCGCAATATGCCAGCCGCGTATGGTTTCCCGATCTGCTCTACTCGAGGTTCCTCACAAGTCCGCACCCGCATTCCTATATCAAGGATATAGACACGTCGACCGCGGAGAAAATGCCGGGCGTGAAATACATTCTTACTTACAAGAATGCGCCGAAGCTGCAAACCGGCAACGTTGCGCGGGGCAGGATATTGCCCGAACCTCTCCCTCGGGAACTCAATCTGCAAGGCGAAGTTGCGGCCATCGTGGTGGCGGAAACCGAAGACCTCGCGCAGGACGCGGCCGACGCGATCAAGGTGTCGTACGAAGTGCTGCCTTTCGCCTCGCTTCTCAAGGACACCATGGCTGCCAATGCCCCCGATCTGGGGCATGGAAAAGGAAATCTCATCCGTCATTCGTTTTCGCCCGCGGATCTTCCGCACGTGACCTGGGCGGATCAGCAAGGCAACCTCGAAATGGGATTCGCCGAAGCGGACGTGATCAAGGAATTCAGCTACCGGTTTGCCGGCGGCGTCTCCGTGCCGATGCAGCCGAGCGGCAGCGTCGCCAAATGGGAAGGCGACAAACTGACCATGTGGAGCATGGGCCAGGGCATCTATCCGATACGCGCGACACTTGCCGCGGCGCTGGGCATGGACGTTTCCAAGATTCGCGTGATCAACAAATGGAACGGCTGCACGTTCGGCGCGGCACGCATGGCGGCGGAAAGATTTTATCCGATGATCGCCCACCTGGCGAAAGTCACGGGCAGGCCAGTAAAGGTGATGCTGCCCAAAGATCAGGAACTGGCGCAGTTGCAGATCAAGCCGGAAACCATCACCAAGTTCTGCGTGGGAGCAAAGAAAGATGGCCGCATCGTAGCTCTGGACCACGAAGTTTACGTCAGCATCGGCGACCTGGATTTCGGCGTGCACGCGGACGGTCCGGGCAACGCGGCCAATCAAACGGAGCTGTACACGGCGAAAGTTCCTCACTGGCGATCGACGTGGTGCGCCTATCGCTCGAATGCGCCCCGCCCTGGCCCGTCGCGCAGCCACATCCAGCAAGAAACGAAGTGGTCTTGGGAAAACATGATCGACGAAATGGCCGATGCCTTTGCCATCGATCCTGTTGAATATCGGATGATGCATATGACGCGGCTGACACCGGAGGACACGGTCCATCCTTACGAAACGATGCCCACGGTGGAAGTGCTGCGCGAAGGCTCGAAGGCATTCGGATGGGAGAAGCGCAATCCCGTCGCGGGCGGTGAGCCCGGAAGATTCAAGCGCGGATTCGGCCTCGGTATGTCCCAGCATCATGGCGGGAACATGGGCTACCACGAAGGGGAAGAAGCATTCGACAAATTGGCGGCGCTTCCCGGCGCGAACATTTTTAGCAGCGACGTTGATGTGACCGCCGATGGCGCTGTGATCATGAAGGTCGCCCTTCCGGACAGCGGGTCCAACGCAGCCACCGCGCTGGCGGCTGTGGTCGCGGAGATGCTGGGATTCACGACGTGCGATCAGATCCGCCTGGTTTGGGGCGACTCGGACCTCGCGCCGCTAAGCGATGAGTGGTTCGGCGGCCGCACCATCACGCTGCAAGGCGCGGCCATCTGCAATGCTACCGACAAATTGCGAAAAGACCTGCTCGCGCGCGCCGCGGATTTCCTCAAGATCGATTCCAGCAAGCTGACGATGCGCGACGGCATTATTTGCTCGATGGAAGATCCCAAGAAGAGCACCACGTTCGCCGCGCTGGCCAAGGCGAACAACGGACTCATCCGGCAAACGGGCCGCGGCACCACGGGCGGCGAAAGAACCGCGCTAAATAAGGGCGTGGGTGCGTGCTTCGTGGAAGTGGAAGTCGATACCTGGACCGGCAACTGGCGATTCGTCCGCTCGGTGTACACGCACGATACCGGACTGGTGATCAATCCTGTCGTATCCGAAGCGGACATGGTGGGCTCTTTGGTGGAAAGCACTCAGGTCGCCACGGAATCCATTCCCTGGGACCGCGAATTTCCGGGCACGCGTCATTACAGCGTCGGTTATTTGTCCTACCGGCTTCCCACCATCATGGATATCCCCAAGTCGACGCAGGTTTACATCGACAGTCTGGAGCCGCGCTGGTTCTACGGCATAAAAAGCTTTAGCGAAACCACCATCGGCGCCGTGCCGGGCGCGATCTCGAACGCGATTTTCAACGCCTGCGGCGTCCGCATTCGGGAGCATCCCATCACGCGAGAAAAAATCATGGCCGGACTCGCGAGCAAACGAGCGACGCGAATTTCAGGGAGGCAGGCATGAAGAAAGTTTCCATCTACCGGCCAACTACCGTCGACGAAGCGATCCAAATTCTTTCGCTGCACGGCGCCAGCGCCTCCGTTTACGCCGGCGGCACGGACTTGCTCGTGCGCCTGAAGAACCGCCTGGAGCAGGCTCCCAGCTACCTCGTCGATATTAAAAAAATCGATCATCTCCGCTACATCAAGGAAGATGAGCAGGGCGGCGTCGAGATTGGCGCGGCCACAAAGCTGGCGGAGTTGGCCGATTCCCGGCTCCTGCAAGAAAAGTATCCGATGATTGTAGAAACGATCGGGAAAATCTCCTCGCCGGAATTGCGCAACGCATCGACGCTTGGCGGCGACCTGCTGCAGGAAGTTTGGTGCCAGTATTTGCGCGGCGGCTATTCGTGCTGGAGAAACGGCGGATATCTTTGCTACGGCGCCATCGGAGATAACAGCTACTATCATTCGGCCATGGGCGGACGCTTGTGTTATGCGGTATATCCGGGCGACGCCGCCACGGCCCTAATTCCCTTCGATGCCCGCGCAAAACTGGCCACGCCACAGGGAGAGAAAGAACTTTCCATTGAGCAAATGGTGCCCGGCGATATGCTGGTCGACGGCAGGATCCAATCGCACGTCGTGCGCTACAACGAGATTCTGACTTCCGTGGTCATTCCTCCGCCGAAGCCGGGCGTGCGCGCGTCGTTCGAGAAGCTCCGGCCCCGCGGAGTTTGGGATTTCGCCATGGCCTCGCTGGGGATCAGTCTTCAACTCCGCGACAAGACGATTGAAGATTCGCGCGTCGTGTTTGGCGGCATCTCTGGCAAGCCTTATCGCGAAAAGACAGTGGAAGCTTTCCTCAAGGGCAAAACCTTAAACGCGGATCTGGGCGAGCAAGCGGTCTCCGTTGCCCTCGCCGACGCGGCGCCGCTCAAGTACAACGCCACAAAGATCGACATGGCGAAGGGTCTCCTCGCCAGCGGCCTCGCAAGGTTGAATACGTAGGCGGCATGCAAACAATTGAAGCCCTGCTGCTGGAACCCGTCGGGTGCCTTGCGGAATTCCCATCCGCGCCTTTCCATGAAATCGCGGTTCGCCTATTCGGCCGCAAAGGAAAGGCCAGCTCGTCCGCCAGCCGGAGCTATTGGCGTCTGCTGAACCTGATCGACGCCGCCGAAAAACCATTCGACGCCGAAAAGAAAAGCATTGCGGAAACACTGGAAGTCAAAGCCGTGGACGCGGCAAGCATCTATGAAGACGTCGCGCCTGCGCTTGCGGAGCTGAAATCCATGGGCATCCGTCTGGTTGTGGCATCGTCGCTTTCGCATCGGGCGGCGGCGAGATTCATCGAGCGGAATTCACTTGGCGAGTTCTTATCCGGCGTGCGCACACGCGACGATGCAGGCGGCGTGAAGTCGGCGCCACTTCTCGGCGCGCTCAGTGCCTTGTCCATTTCACCGGAGAAGGCGATGTTTCTCACGGACGCTTTGGAAGGCATCAAGGTCGCGCGTACCGTTGGTGTGCATCCCATCCTGATGATGAACGACCCCGACGAGGCCCAGCGGCTGGCGATGCACAACCCGGCGGGGGGCGTCGTCTCATTGCATGAAATGCCCGACTTTTTCCGCCTACTCGCGGCACAAAATCAGAGAGGCTGAATTGCTGAAGGTCTTGACGCCTTTGCTCGCAAACGCAGAACGAAGAGGATGACATGACGAAAAAGAGAGTATCCACCCAGATGAGCGATGCCATGGAAACGGAAAATACAAACGGCAGCCAGGCGGAGAAGTCGCGCCGAAGCTTTCTCAAGGGGAGCATGGGACTCCTCGCCGGCGCTGGCGCGGCACAGTTGCTGCCAAGCCACGCCGCAGCGCAGCCACAGGCTGCGGGCGCAGCGACTCTCGAGGGCCTCACGAAGGCGGCCGGACGTCCGATCCTGCTGAAAGACGGCATGGTGTTGAGCATGGATCGACAAGTCGGCGACTTCGAGAAGGCTGACGTGTTGATCCAAGGAAAGAAAATTGTCTCCGTGGGACCGAACCTGGAAGCGCCGAAATCGGCGGTGGTGGTCAACGCGGAGCGCATGATCGTAATGCCCGGGTTCATCGATACGCACCATCACCAGTATGAGGCAGTGCTGCGGAGCATCCTCGCGGATGGTGTCATCCTCGTAGGCGTGCCCGGTCCCAAGAATAATTACATGTCCGTCATTCAGGGCATTTTTACTCCCGTCTATCTGCCGGAGGACGCGCATACGGCGGAGTTGCTGGCGTCGCTGAGTCAAATCAATGACGGAGTCACGACGACAGTCGACACCTCGCAGGTCCAACTCACGCCCGAGCACACCGACGCTTGCATTGCCGGACTGAAGGAATCCGGGCGGCGATGCCTGTTTGCCTACACCGCCGGTGGCAACACCGCAGCCACAAAATTCCCGATCGAACTGGCGCGATTGCGAAAGCAATATTTTTCCTCGGACGACCAGTTGCTGACACTTGCGTCGCAGAACGGAGTCACCGCGGAGCAATGGAAGGTGGCGCGCTCGCTTGGCGCGCCGATCGTCAACCACATTGTAGGCATGGGTTTTGGCGATTTGGAGGCGATGGGAAAAGCCGGGCTGATGGGTCCGGACAACGAATACATCCACTGCACCCGGCTAACCGAAGCCATGTGGAAGACAATCGCCGATACGGGCGGCAAGGTTTCTATCGCCGCCGCCATCGAGATGCAGATGCAACACGGATATCCGCCGTTTCAAGAGGCGCTCGACCACGGCATCCGCCCGAGCCTGAGCGTGGACGTCGAGTGCAACATGACCTCCGACTTGTTCACCATCATGCGCGCGGCATTTACGTTTCAACGGGCGATGGTCAACGAACGCATCATCAAAGGCGAACAAAACGTGCCGCCTATGGTCACCTGCCGCGACGTGATTGAGTTTGCGACGATCAACGGCGCGAATGTAGCCCACCTGGATTCCAAGGTAGGCTCGCTCACGCCGGGCAAGGAAGCCGACATCGTCATGCTGGCCACCGATCGGATCAACGCTTTCCCGCTGAACAATGTTCCTGGCAGCGTCGTGACGCTAATGGACACCAGCAACGTGGAAAACGTATTCATCGCGGGGAAAATCAAGAAGTGGCAGGGCAAGCTCGTTGGCGTGGATGTCCATCAACTCCGGCTACGCGCGGAGAAATCGCGCGACGGTCTCCTGGCCCGCGCGAAAGTTTCCCGCGATCTTTTCGGATCGTGTTGCGCCAATAGCTAGGATTCGCGTAGGCGCGCCGGTGGCCATCGTATCGTTTGCCAAGGCGGGATCGAAAGTATCGCGCCGTTGGTATTTGCTGCCGGCGCTTCTGACTATCGCTACTAAGTCCGCAACCGTTTGTGATACAACTGTGGCAGTGCGATTAGTATGAATTACTCTCCAAGCCCATCGAAGATGTCACAGGCGGGCGTCTGGGTCATCTTCCTGCTCGGATCACTGACAGCTTTTGACCCTTTGTCCATTGACATGTACTTGCCCGCCTTTCCGCATATAGGAAAGGACCTGGGCGTGAGTTCCGCCCAAGTGGAGCTTACACTCTCTTCATTCTTCATTGGCTTGGCTCTGGGCACGCTCATCTATGGCCCTATTTCTGATCGGTATGGGCGCAAGAAGCCGTTGCTGGTGGGCATGGCGATCTACACCGTTTCGTCTTTTGCCTGCGCCTACTGCCACAGCATTCATATGCTGATTTTCTTTCGGGTGATGCAAGCAATTGGCGGCTGTGCAGGAATGGTGATTTGCAGATCCATCGTCAGGGACGTATTCGAGAAGCAGCGTGCCGCGCAAATATTTTCTATGTTGGTGCTGGTTATGGGCGCGGCCCCCGTTTTGGCTCCGATGGTTGGCGGTTACATTTTGAAGTTTTTTGGCTGGCGAGCCATCTTTATGGTACTCGGAATTCTCAGCTCGCTCAGTTGGGTCTGCAGTTTGTTGTTTCTTCCGGAAACTCACCCTTCTTTGCATGACCGCCCGTCTATCCTCTCTTCGGTGAAGGCCGCGGGGAACATTATTCGGGACAAGGAATTCATGGGATTTGCGATGACGGGGGCCTCAGTGATCTCGGGAATGTTTGCCTACATTGCGGGATCTCCCTTTGTCTTCATCGTTCTTTTCGGTGTCCGCCCGGAACGCTATGGCTGGATCTTTGGCATGAACGCCGCAGGCATCATCACGGCTTCGCAGATCAATCGCCTCTTGCTGAAAAAATTTCCGCTGGAATCCATTTTGCGGGTCGTTACTTGTTGTTCGTGCGCGTTCGGGATAGCCCTGTTTGTCGCCTCTCGCCTCGGCCATTCGTTGGCCGCTGTTTTGATTCCGCTCTTTTTATATATCGCCTCGATCGGATTCACGACCCCAAACACAACCGCGGGAGCACTGGCGTCTCAGGGAAGCCGCGCCGGCACCTCTTCTTCACTGCTGGGATGCATGCAATGGAGCGCCGCATTCTTGGTCTCGGTATTGGTAAGCACACTCCACAATGGGACATCCGGACCCATGACCGGGCTCATCTGCACAAGCGGAATCTTGGGTTTCTCGGTCTTCCGAATTGCAGGCCCGAAACGTAAGTTCCCTCTCCGCGCCGGGGCCAGGGCGCCCGAAGTCGTTTCGAGCGATTGAAAAGCGAGGCGGGTGTATCTTCCGAGGGGCTGCTCGGCGTTTCCTCCTTGGTCGGAAATGGATCAACAAAGAAAAGCGCTTTCGCGGCGTTCTTTCCGAATCTCAAAACAATTCAAAATCGGCCATCGCCAAAGACAATAGCTTCCGGGCGCTCGCCGCCTAAACGGCTGAGTTTCCCTACTGCGCGTCTCGCCACGCGCGGCTATCTTTGTGCTGAGCGAACTGGCCGTGTATAGTGCAGGGATCAACCGTACGCTTGCTGAAATGGCACGGCGAGAATCGAAGGTCTCGCTCGTTTCCGCATGCGAGGAGGAAATTCCTGTGACGCGGGCAAGAACATCGCAACGATCCGTGGGAAATTATCGTCCGGCTGGTTTGCTGTTTGGCATCTTATTCGTCGCGCTAACGCTGCCAGTCGCGCAGGCGCAATACCCGCTGCAGTATCCTTCCTCACCTCAGATCACCAAGGATGGAACTGCGATCCTCATCACGGACTACGCGACCATGCCGCTCGAGGACCCGTCGATTCCCAAGCCGGCCATCATTGACGGCCAACTCGCGCGTCAGAACTTCCTGCGCGCGGAACCCGCCGACGCGCCGCAATCTTCGTCGCGATTCTTCGTCAACGATATGGACGGCACTCTCTATCTGCTGGACAAGAAAACAAAAAAGTTCACGCCGTACCTCAACCTTGGGGCCATCTTTCCCAAACTCGCCTACGATGCCGCTTATGAAGGCGGGTTCACGTTTCTGGCCTTCGATCCTGAGTACGCGAAGAACGGAAAATTCTACACCGAGCACACCGAGGATCCGGCCCGCCCAGGCTCAGCCAATCCCACGAATGCAGTCACGCCTGGCTTAAAACTGGATGGCTACACCACAACGCCAACGGTAAAGCCTCCGGTGGGAGACCCTCTCTGGGAAGCGGTGCTTGTGGAATGGACCGACACGAACATCAACAACGACACGTTCGAAGGGACGGCCCGCGAGGTTCTTCGCGTGGCGTTTTCCGGCGTCACTCACCAACTCGACGATCTGACCTTCGATCCGGCCGCAAAGCCCGGGACGCCCGATTATCGAAATCTCTACATCGGCGTCGGCGATGGCGGAGCGGGGCAGCGAGGCGGAGCGGGAATCGACACGGCCCAGCGCCTCGACGCGATGCAGGGCAAAATCATTCGGATCACGCCTGACACAAATTTGCGACCCAGCGACAAACTCAGCGAGAATGGCCGGTACCGTATTCCCTCAACCGGCCCGGACCCCAATCCGTTTGTTTCGTTGGCCAATGCGCGGCCCGAAATCTTCATTTACGGCGTGCGAAATCCCCAACGATTGTTCTGGGACAAAGAGACCAACACGCTCATCGAAGATGAAATCAGCCAGGACGCTTGGGAAGAAGTGAACATCATCAAGAAAGGCTCGAATTACGGGTACCCTGCCCGCGAAGGCGACGAGCTGCTTTTTGTCGAGAATGGGATCAGCAAGACGGGAACGCAGAAAACTCCCGCCGTACCTTTTCCCGACGACGACAAGCTGAGGGTCGCGGGTTTGGATGAACCGGTGACTCCCCTTTATCCCGCCCTTGTATACAGCCACATGGACGGCAACTCGACCGGCAGCGGCTACGTGTACCGCGGCAACCGCTTGCCGCAGCTTCGCGGAAAATTCATTTTTACCGACATCGTCACCGGCCGCATCTTTTACGCCGATCTTTCGGAGATGTTGGCGACTCGAGGCATCCGCGATCGCCATGCGCCAATCCACGAGATTCAAGTCTATTACAAGAGCCCGTACGACAATCCCACCAACGGTTCGCCCGAGGGTTCTGTAAATGGCGCCGAAAAGCGCAGGATGTACGACATCGTGGTCGATGCCTTCCATCACCGCGGGGGGAAGGCGAAACCGGGCGCCGCCATGCCAAGTTCCGCCACGACGGTCGGCGGCTGGCGCGACGGGACGGTCACTACCAAAATCGACCCCTATGGCGTGGCTTACGGCGGGGGACGCGCTGACGTTCGCTTGACCATGGGTAACGACGGGGAATTATACGTGCTCAGCAAGACTGACGGCATGATCCGGGAAATCGCTTCGGTGATAACTCCGCCTCCGGCGAAATAGGTTCCCGGAAAAACGTGCGTGGCAAAACAGAAATCTTTGTAGGGCACGGTTTCAACCGTGCCGTACCGTGCCTGAAGTGAGTAAGGCTTCAGCCGCTGGCGGTTCGATGCGCCTGTTGCCAAGCAGGACCGGAAGGCTGTCGTCACCTCCGGATTACATCGCGTGCCTGAATCTATTGCCGAGTGCCTGCTGCCAGTGACCCGGCCCACGCAGTGGTGGAAGCAATCCTTGAAGAAGGATTGGAATCGTTAAACGACGGGAGGCGATGGATTCGCAATGAGTCAACCTATCGAAAGCGGAAGCACAGGCGTACACGGAACGAAGCCTTCGCCATTGTTGAGCGAAAAGGCCCGGCAGATGATTCCGTTTTTCTCGGAGCAAGCTGCCCGCAATGAGGCTCTGGGACAATTGAGCGCCGAGACCCTCGCGGGCTTACGCGACGCTGGTTTCCTCTCTTTGTGGATTCCAAGTTGTTTCGGCGGCGCGGAATCGTGGCCCCTGGAATCTCTAAAAGTGATCGAGACTCTCTGCTATGCGGACGGGGCCACGGGCTGGGTCCTGATGGCCGCGCAAGTTGCCATGGGATCCGCTGCTGCTTACCTTCCGCCGGCCGCGGCCAAAAAGATTTTTGGCAAGCACACGCCAGTGATTGCAGGCCATGGCATGGCCAACGGGCGCGCCAAAATCGAAGCCGATGGATTTCGCCTCACGGGAAACTGGCAGTATGCCAGTGGACTGCTCCATGCGGAATATATCCATACTGGCGGCGTGGTATTTGAAAACGGCGCGCCACGGATGCTTCCGGGCAGCAACTCGCCGGATACGCGTATTTTCATCCTTCCCGTTAGCGAAGCCAAATTCCTGGGCAATTGGGACGTGATCGGTTTGCGGGCAACGGGCAGCATCGATTATTCGTTGACGGATGTCTTTGTGCCCGAAGAATTCACACACGAGCAGTTGACCAACGTCCCCAGGCAAGGCGGCAACTTCTACGCGCTCGGAATTCAGGGCATGGGTACGATCGGCCACAGTGGTTTTGCGCTTGGCATCGGGCGCCGCATGCTCGACGAACTTGCCAGCCTCGCTCGCGCCGAGTCCGGCCGTCCGAGCACGCTCCCGCAAATCGGCGGCGGCGAAAGTTTTCAGGAACAGTTCGGCTCCGCCGAAGCGAAATACCGCGCCGTCCGCGCCCTGGCCCACGAGACGTGGGGAGATATCGAGGAGACGTTGCGGCGCGGCGACGCCCTGAATACACGCCAAAAGACGATGATGCGCCTCACACTGAACTACATTACTTCTGTGTTGGCGGAAGTCTGCACCTTCGCCTACAAATACGCCGGCGGAAGAGGGCTGCGCGCAGGAACGATTCAGCGTTGCTTCCGGGATATGTACGCGGGGACGCAGCACTTTATTGTCGGTCCTGGCGTGCTGCGCGAATGCGGCAAGGAATTGCTAGGCGCGGATCCGAAAAAAGTGTGGGGGCCGCGCGGGTTGGTCGATCCGGCGTGACGCCCTTTCCGAGCGCGCGCGGAAGACGTGGCGCCGTTCGTGAGAAATCCCACAGCTTCGACGCAGTTGCCACGGGCACAAATTTCTTGCATCGAGCATGGAAAGAGCATTAGGATGCGCCAGCTAACCATCTAAACCGGAATCCCTGGATCAAACGCTGCGGGTTGGGTGCCCGCAGCCGGCCCGAGCACGCAAGCACGTAACCGCAAAAAGGGAGGCATTCATGAGAGGGAGTCACGATCGCATTATCACCAGCCATGTTGGCAGCTTGCCGCGCCCCGACGATCTGATCGAGGCTAACCGCAAACGTGACGAAGGCAAATCCAGCGACGAGCAAGCGTTCCAGGCGCTGCTGCAAACCGCGGTGAATAACGTCGTGCGACACGAGAAGGAGGTAGGCGTCGATGTGCCGAACGACGGCGAGTTCGGAAAATCCATGGGACAAGCAGTCAACTACGGCGCCTGGCTTAGCTACGCCTTCCGGCGATTGAGCGGCTTTCAGCTCGAGAATCCGCCGGAAGTTCCTCCGCGGCCGGCGAAACCGGGAGACCTGACGCTTGCCGGTTTCATGCACCGGCGGGACCGCGCGAAGTTCGCCGCCGCCTATAGCGATCCCAATTCCGCCATCTCCACCGGGGTGAGAGCATTCATCCCTCCGGTCTGCGTTGGGCCGGTCAAGTATATTGGCCAGGAGACGATCAAGGCGGATATCGCGCGTTTTAAGGCGGCACTCAAAGCCAATGGCGTGGAAGAGGGATTTCTGAGCGCGATCGCGCCCGGCGAAGCTGCTCGGCTCGGCAACGCCTTTTACAAAACCGACGACGAATTCTTGTTTGCCTGCGCCGATGCCATGCGCGAGGAATACAAAGCAATCATCGATGCCGGCCTGATCCTGCAGCTCGACGATCCCGGGATTGCCGAGTTCTGGGACGAAATCGTGCCCGAGCCCAGCGTGGAGGCCTACAAGCGCTTCATCATGGTCCGCATCGATGCGCTCAACCAATCGATCAAGGGCCTGCCCGAGGATCGCATCCGATTCCATCTGTGCTGGGGAAGCTGGCACGGTCCCCACACCACGGACCTGCCGATGCGCGACCTCGTCGACGTGATGCTCGCGATCAACGCCGGCGCTTATTTATTTGAGGCCGGCAATGTCCGCCACGAGCACGAGTGGGAAGTGTGGGAGAGCGTGAAGCTGCCCGCGCACAAATTCATTCTGCCCGGCGTCGTGAGCCACGCGACCAACGTGGTCGAGCATCCCGATCTGGTGGCGCAGCGGATCATGCGCTTCACCAACCTTGTGGGCCGCGAGCGGGTGATCGCCTCGACGGATTGCGGGCTGGGTGGCCGCATTCATCCCGACATCGCCTGGGCCAAGCTGGAAGCGCTGGCGCAAGGAGCGCGTGTGGCGAGCAAGAAACTTTGGGGATGAAGTTGGCCCTCACATCGAACGCAACTCGCGGGCGCCACGACTGCCGCCAGAATCATTGGCGCTCTGCTAGCTTCAGTTCCGAGCGCCGAAGATTATTTTCCTATCCGAAAGGCCCGAGATATAAAAAAACGAGCCATCGGATTCCTACAGCCTCGTAGGGCGCTGCTCTGGCGAGAAATTTCTTGCGTCGATGGTAGTAAGCGAACTAGGATGCACGCACTCGGTTTTCCTATCGGAGTTTTCAGTCCAATGCCACCACGAATTAAAGCCACAGCGGTTGGCAGCTATCCCGTCCCATCCTGGATGGTTGGCAATACTTCGCGCCTCGTTCTTCGCGACGCCGTCATGGCGGTCTTGAAAACCCAGGAACTGGCCGGCCTGGATCTTGTGACCGATGGGGAGCTCATGCGGTTTGACCCGAGCCACCCGGAAACGAACGGGATGGTGGATTATTTCGCTTCGCAGATGGACGGCATTCGAAAGGAGTTCACGCTTTCGGATTTCGAGCGGTTCCGAGCGGATCGCGCACCCGGGTACCGGCTGCTGACGGCAGGCATGGTCGTCGGCAAAATCGAGGAAGGGACGCTCAATCTCCCGAGCGATTACGAGTTTGTGCGAGTTCTGACGAAGTCGCCGCTGAAATTCACGTGCACGGGCCCGCACATGCTG
>Ga0302324_100004933_pt1 | contig 29389 bp, 29 predicted proteins | sample Palsa_T0_1_FD_201949 | JGI IMG/M metagenome (GOLD analysis project Ga0302324, IMG submission 201949) | Peat permafrost microbial communities from Stordalen Mire near Abisko, Sweden - Palsa_T0_1 | ecosystem: Environmental > Terrestrial > Soil > Palsa > Peat permafrost | place: Sweden: Abisko...
GCAACGTTAGTGACCCGGACCGGGAAGGTGTCCGCGATCTGCTGCGCGTGGTCCCAGTCGCCGTCGGCGTAATGCGCGAGGTAGTGCAGGTACTGCAGATCGAGGCCATACGGGGCCATGCTCAGGCCTGCCTCCTCGGCCCGGTGGACGCCCGCGTGCGCGACCGCGCTGGCCGCGGGCAGGTCGCCTGACTCGAGATTGAGCCGGGCGAGCAGCGTCCGCACCCGCAGCTCGACACCTGCCATGTCGGTGGCCGTGGCCAGCTCGAGCGCCTTGGCGCCGCCGGCCTTGGCCTCCTCGATCAGCCCGGCCCGCTCGCTCACGGTGACGAGCGTGGCCACTGCGTCAGCCTCGAGCCAGGCCGCGCCGGCCGCGCTGGCCGCTGCGGCCGCCTCCTCTGCCCGCTTCCTGGCCGGCCCGGTGTCGGAGTAGCAGAGCAGGGCTTTGGCGTGCGTGGCGAGGGCCTGCGCCCGCTCCCTGGTGGGCGGGTCCGCCGGCAGCTCCTCGACAGCGGCCTCGGCCGTCGCGATCGCCTCCTCGTCCTGGTCGATGTCGAGCAGGAAGTAAGCCAGGCGCTCCTTCACCCGGCCCCGCAGCCTCGGGTCCGGCTGATCAGTCAGCCGCCGCAGCTGCCGCACCGCCTGCGGCACCTGGCCGGCGTCGGCCGCGCTCAGCGCCGCCTTGAAGCCCAGCCGTCCCCAGTCGATGACCTCCTCCGGCTCGGGCACCCGGTCCCACAGCGACAGCGCCTGGTTGAAGTGCCGCAGCGCCTCGGCTGGCGCGGCGAGCCGCCACGCCTCCTCGCCTGCCTGCACCGACGCGGCGAACGCGCCGGGAATGTCGTGGCTGGCCAGGCTGTGCAGCGCCAGCTCTGCCGCTGCGCCCGGCACGTCGGCCCGCTCGGCGGCCAGCAGCTCGGCCAGCCGCGCGTGCAGCCGCGTCCGCTCGCCCGGCAGCAGGTCGTTGTAGATCGCCTCGCGCAGCAGCGCGTGCCGGAAGGCCAGCCCGGCCATCCCGTCGGGGACGAGCAGCTGGTGCGCGACCGCGTCCCTGACCGCGGCCTCGTAGTCCGCCGCCGACAGCCCGGACGCGCGCATGACGAGATCGTCGTCGATCCGCCTGCCCGTGACGGCCGCGGCCCGCAGGACCTGCTGCGTCGGGGAGGGCAGGCCAACGGTGCGCGCTACCAGCAGGTCGGCAAGCCCGGCGGGCAGCTCGCTGCCAGCCGATGAGGTGGCAAGCAGTTCCTCGGCGAAGTAGGCGTTCCCCTCAGCCCGCTCGATGACCCGGTCGATCGCCGCGCTGTGCCCGCCCGCGAGCTGCGTCAGGTGCTCCGCCATCGCGACCGGGTCGAGCGGGCCGACCTCGATCGCGGTCACGCTCGGCAGCCGCAGCAGCTCCCCGACAACGGGGCGGAGCGGATGGCCGCGGTGCATGTCGTCGGTGCGGTAGCTGACAGCCAGCGCGATCCGCTCGTCCCGCAGCACCCGGCTGAGGAACGTCACCAGGTCCCTGGTGGAGCCGTCGGCCCAGTGGAGGTCCTCCAGCACCAGCAGGACCGGCCGGGCCGCGGCCAGCTCCGCGAGCATGCCGAGGACAGCGCCGAACAGCTGCTGCTGCGCCAGCCCGGGCAGGTCGCCGGGCAGCCGGGTGAACTCCCGATCGGGCAGGAGCCGGGCCAGAACCGGCCGGGCCGCGAGCGCGTCAGCCAGGGGCCCGGCCGCAGCGGCCCGCAGCGCGTCGGCCAGCGGCAGGTACGGAATCGAGTCGGCGAGCTCCGCGCACCGCCCGGACAGGACAGTGAACCCGCGACGGCCCGCCTCGGCCGCCAGCTCGGTGAGCAGGCGCGTCTTGCCGACGCCGGCGTCGCCGCTGACCAGCAGGGCACACGGCTGCCCGGCCTCGGCATCGCCGAGCAGCTTGGCCATGCGCTCCAGCTCGGCCGCGCGGCCGACGAGCGTGCCAGTCTCCATGGATCAATTATCCCAGGCGGGACTGACAGTCCTGCCCACCAGCGGTCCGGCTGAGGCGCCCCGGGATCAGGTGGTCTGGGCGATCAGCACCGAGCATGGTGCGTGGTGCGCGACCGAGTTCGGCACGCTGCCCAGCACCCGGCGCACGCCGGCCATGCCCTTGTTGCCGACGACGATCAGGTCCGCGCCGATCTCCTCGGCCAGATCGCAGATGGACTCCGCCGCCGCCCCGCTGCGAGCGTGGACCTGCGCCGTAACCCCGGCCGCCCGCGCCCGCGAGGCGTGGTCGGCCAGCACTGACTCAGCCAGATCTCCGGTCGCGAGGCTCTGGTCCGCCGCGCCGGAGGCGCTCAGGTGCTGCGGCCGGTAGGCGGACACGATGTGCAGCTCACCGCCGGTCAGCTTGACGATCTCAATGGCCTGCCGGACCGCCTCGGCTGCCGTGTCGGAGGCGTCTGCTCCCACCACTACCTTCTGGAACACTTCCACTCCATCCCTGCGCCACCGGCATCGGTGCTTGGCCTGCGCCGCACTATAGCCGGTTTGTCTGCTGAGTTCTCGGCGCTGCGGTACCACCTTCATCGCGAATTGGTCGCGACTCGTTGCTACCGGGGGTGAAGCTCCGTCCCGGTCCTGGCCTGGATGTGCGGCGGCGGACTCAGCCCGGCTGGCAGCGCCGGGTCGGCCACCGGGGACAGCCAGCGCGTGTCAAGCGGCAGCTCGCCTGCCCACAGGCCGAGCGCGGCGTCAGGACTGTCCGCGTCATCTGGCGGCCCGGAGCGGATCTTGACCGAGGCCTCCGCCAGGGAGAGCGCGAGCAGCCGGGTCGCGGCCAGTTCCTTGCGGCTCGGCTGGCGCGCATAGTCCCACTGGCCGGGCGCCAGGTGCTCGGACAGCAGCCGCAGGCCTGCCAGCTTCTCCGCCGGATCGTCCACGATGCGCGGCCGGGCGTAGATCACCGCGCTGCGGTAGTTGACCGCATGCTCGAACACCGAGCGGGCAAGGACCAGGCCGTCCACGATCGTGACGGTCAGGCAGACCTCGGAGTCGGCGGCCAGGCTCCGGCTCGCGACCGAGCCGTGCACATAGGCATGCTCGGCGTCGAAGCCGTAGCTCGTCGGGATGACCATGAGGCCGTCGGGCCCGGTCACCCCGAGGTGGCCGATGAAGCCGGCGCTCAGGACCGCCAGCAGGTCGGCCCGGTCCGCGCGGCCCTGCTCGCGCAGCCGCTGGTGCCGGGTGCGCGGCGTCGCTGACAGCGGAGGCATGCTACGGACTTCGGGCATGAATCACGTCCTTGAGAACGAAATGCGTTGCCCTCAGTCTATTCGGCAACCGATTCGGTGCTCAACGGGGGCGACGGGCGAGCCAATGCGGATTCCGCTGATTCACCGGCCAAAGTCAACCGGATCCGTCGCGGTCAGACGGCGGTGGCCAGCCGCTTCCGCAGCTGGGCGCGGGCCCGGTGCAGCCTCGACATGACCGTGCCGATCGGCACGCCGAGCATCTCGGCGATCTCGCGGTACGGGTATCCCTCGACGTCAGCAAGGTAAACGGTGGCCCGGAAGACCTCCGGCAGCTCCCTGAGGGCCTGCCGGACGTCGGAGTGGCTGAACTGGCCGAGCACGGCATCCTCGGCCGACTGCGCGGTCCGCGCCGGGTCGGCTGGCCCCGCGGCCGCCGCGAGCAGCGCCTCGAACTCGGCGCTGAGCACCTGAACCGGCTCGCGCTGGCGCTTGCGGTAGCTGCTGACGAAGGTGTTGGACAGAATGCGGAAGAGCCAGGCCCTGCCGTTGGTGCCCGGCGTGAAGTGCCGGATGCCCGCGTAGGCGCGGGCCATGCTCTCCTGCACCAGGTCCTCGGCGTCGCTGTGATTGCGGGTCATCCGGAGTGCGGCGGGATACAGGTCCCGCCGGTGGAAGGCAATCTCCCGTTCGTAGAGCACATGGTCATCAGATGCGCGGGCGCTCATTGTCATGAGTGCTATTCGCCTCCTGTTGAGGAGGCGGCTGCCGCCGACCCGGCACGCGACGGCCTGCGCATGGGGGGACGCGCAGGCACGGGGGTGCCCCACTACTGTCAGTAAAGCCGGGCGTCGCGGTTCAGGGGGGTCAGCGCGCCGCCACCACTTAATGTGAGCTGCAGGTATTTAAACCGCTACTCACCGTCATGTCAAAAGCGTCACTCTAGTCACGCAGAGCTACACAACTGATTCCGCAGCGACCGGCTGGCGCAGCGCCAGTTCCACCGCCTGCTGGCGGGACAGCGCCGCCCCCTGCCGGTAGGCCTCGCCGAACCGGGTGTCCCCCATCAGGTCGCGCAGCTCGGCCTGCTGAGTCGTCCGCAGGCGCTCCTCGGTACGTGACCAGCTGATGCTTCCGTCGGCCAGGGCGTAGCCGATCCGGACGTCCGCGGCCCCGAACAGGCGGGCCGCTTTCTCCTCGTCGCCCTGCCAGGCGGCGCAGCAGGCGGCGCTGAACAGCACCTCGCACACGTCCAGCCGGATGCCGCTGCGCCGGGCGATCTGCAGGCACCGCCGGACGAGCGGCAGCGCGTCGCCGGGCTGGCCCTCGATCAGCATGAGAATGGCCAGGTCCTCGCGGAAGAAGTACAGGTACATCTCGTCGCCGAGCACCTCGGCGGCAGAGATCGCTGCCTCCAGGTGGGCCCTGGCCTGCGCGATGCCGCCCTGGGCGATGTCGAGCGCGTACAGCCGGTGCAGCTCGTTCGCTGCCAGCAGCTCGTCGCCGGACTGGCGGAAGCACTCCAGCGCCTCGGCCCGCAGCCGCCGGTTGTCCTCCGCCGACGGCTCGGCGACAGCCAGGCACTTCAGCATCTCGCCGAGCAGCTGGCGGTCTCCGGTCGTGCGGGCGATGGCAACGGCCTGTCCGGCAAGCTCTCGCACCCGGTCCAGGTCGCCGTCGGTGAAGACCATGCCGCTGAGCAGCCCGAGCGCCCGTGCCTGCAGCGGCCGGTCGGCCAGGATCTCCGCCATAGCCAGGCCCCGCTCGGCGTACCCGCGGGCCGCCGACCTGGCACTCGGATCGGCCTGCAGCAGGATCCCGAGGAGGTTCGCGGTGGCCAGCTGGGCGCTCGCCGCCAGCACGGTCACGCCGGAGTCATCCTGATCGACCGCTGCCCGCAGGTAGCTGAGCACCTCCGGCTGGGCGCGGCTGACGGCGAACCGCTGCAGCGCGACGCCCAGCCGGATGATCTCGCTGGTGCGGTCCTGTGCGGCCAGGTAGCCGAAGACAGCACGCAGGTTGTCCCAGTCGGCATCCAGCCGCCGCAGCCAGTAACCCTGCCTGCGGCCCGTCAGGGCGGGTCCGGCTTCCTCGGCGACCCGCAGGTAGAACGCGGCGTGCCGGTCCCTGATCGCGGCCAGCGCGCCCTCGCCGGCCGACTTGAACAGCTCCTGCGCGGCGTACTGCCGCACGGTCTCCAGCAGCCGGTACCGCACCGCCTCGCCGCCGGCACGCCCGTCCGGCGTCCTGGCCTCCGACTTGCTCCGCTCGGCCAGCACCAGGCTCTTGCCGACCAGCGAGCCGAGCAGGTCCAGCACGTCGATCACGTCGATCTCGTCGGCCGCGCAGATCGCCTCGGCCGCCTCCAGCTCAAAGCCGCCCGCGAATACCGACAGCCGCCGCATCGCCTCCCGCTCGGCCGCCGTCAGCAGGTCGAACGACCAGTCGACGGTTGCCTGCAGCGTCTGCTGGCGGGGCAGCGCGTTCCGGCTGCCGCCGGTCAGCAGGCGGAAGCGCTGGTCCAGCCGCTCGCTCAGGTGCCGCAGCGACATCGACGAAAGCCGCGCCGCTGCCAGCTCCAGCGCGAGCGGGATGCCGTCCAGCCGCCGGCAGATGGTCGCGACCAGCGGCGCGGCGGCGTCGTCAAGCACGAAGCCGGGCGCATGAGCCCTGGCCCGCTCCACGAACAGCGTCACCGAGTCCGACGCCGCCAGGTCAGCGGCGCTGATCGCGTCCCGCGGCGGCAGCGACATGGACGGAACGCGGTAGACCCGCTCGCCCTCGATGCCGAGCGGCTCCCGCGAGGTGGCCAGGAACCTGACGCGCGGGCAGTACCGGATGACCTGCTCGCAGAACCGCGCCGCGGCGTCGATCACGTGCTCGCAGTTGTCCAGCACGATGACCACGTCCTCGGCGGACAGCACCTCGAGCACCGAGGCCAGGACGCCGGGACCGGAGTGATCGGGCAGGCCGAGCGCCGCGGCGACCGCTCCGGGTACCTGGTCGCCGTCTGTCACCGCGGCGAGGTCGGCGAACCAGACACCATCCAGGGCGGAATCCAGCAGCTCGACCGCTGCCTGCAGGGCCAGCCTTGTCTTACCGCTGCCGCCCGAGCCGGTCAGCGTCACCAGCCGCGCCGACGCGGCCAGCGAGCTCACCTCGGCCAGCTCATGCTGCCGGCCGATGAACGCGCTCAGCTGGCCCGGCAGGTTATTGGGCAGATCAGGGTTGTCCAGCGACGTCACCGGCGGGAAGTCGGCCGGCAGGAAGTCAGCCTCGAGCTGGTACACCTGCTCGGGCCGCCCCAGGTCCTTCAGCCGGTGAGCGCCGAGGTCGCGCAGCGTGACCCCGGCGGGCATCGCCTCCGACAGCAGCTCGGCAGTGGCGCCGGACAGCAGCACCTGGCCGCCGTGCGCGACCGACTCCAGCCGCGCCACGCGGTTCACGGCCGGGCCGAAGTAGTCGTTGTCGCGCTCCTCGCACGCGCCGGTGTGCAGCGCCATGCGCACCAGGATCGGCTGCTTCGTCGGCCAGTCCTGGCCGGTCAGGGCCCGCTGTGCGGCCAGCGCGGCCGCGAGCCCCGCCTCCGCGGTCGAGAACGCGGCGCAGAACGCGTCGCCGACCGTCTTGAAGACGTAGCCGCCCGCCTGCTCGATCGTGCTGCGGAGGATCTCGTCGTGCCGCCGCAGCCCGAGAGTCATCGCCTCCGGCTCGGCCTCCCACAGCCGGGTCGATCCCTCGATGTCGGTGAACAGCAGCGTTACTGTTCCCGACGGGATCTGAGCCGGTTTCTGCACCCCCACACGATACGCGGCGCCACGGGCCGGCGGCTCAGCGCAGATCGGCGGCCAGTCAGCCAGTCGCGTTGAGCCAGCGAACCGGGGCGCCGTCACCAGCGCGGCGGAACGGCTCGAGCTCGTCGTCCCAGGGCTCGCCGAGCAGCAGGCCGAGTTCCTCCTCCAGCGACCCGCCGAGCGCCGGGTGCCGTGGCCCGTGCAGCTCCCGCAGGCTGCCGAGCTCGGCGCGGCTGCTGGCCGCCGAGGCTGCGAGTGCCATCGCCGCGCGGAGCCGGTTCTCCGGGATCATGATGTCGCCGTTCGCGGCGATGACCGCCGAGAAGGTGCCGAGCGCGGGGGTGTGGCTGTAGCGGGTGGCGTCACAGCCGGCACTGGCCTCCTCGGTGACCTCGAACCGCACCAGGTTCCAGCTCGCGAGCGCCGTGGTAATCGCTCCCGCCGCACCCGCGCGGCCGGTCCACGCCAGCTCGGCACGCATCGTGCCTGGCGAGGCGGGCTGATCGACCCACGGCATGCCGACAGGCACGCCAAGTACCCCGGCCACTGCCCACTCAATATGCGGGCACAGTGCCGGGGGCGCACAATGCACGTGCAGCACGCCACGTACGGACACCCAGGACCTCCCTGCAGCAGACGAGGATGCGTCTTCCCCAACGACCTCGTCGCCAGCAGATCCGCCCTGGCGCGGTCTCATTGTGCCCTACGCGTGCCTGCCATGCCAGCACCGCCACACCAGCACCGTCTAACCCGCGCGTCGTGTCAGGGCGAAATGCGGCTACTGTCCGGGCACGGACCGTGTTGTGATGGAGAGGTGAACTCTGCCGCCGCGAATGCCGCGCTGGTGTTCACGGCCGAGATGTACGGCCTCCAGCTCGATCAGCTTGCCGTCTTACTCGGCGGCACCAGCCGCCAGGCCCGCTCCCTGGTGACCCGGTGGGCCGGCAGCGGGCTCGCCGAGACGGCGACGCTCGGGCCGGGGCCGCCCTGGGTCTGGCTCACCCGCGCGGGCCTGCGCGCCTGCGGCGCCCGGTACGCCGCGGCCCCGCCCGCGCTGGCCCGGCTGGCGCACATCCGCGCGGTGACCGCGGTCCGGCTTGCCCTGGATACCGTGCCCGCCTACCGCGACGGCGGCGCGCACTGGCGCAGCGAGCGGCACCTGCGCGGGCGGGTCAGGATCGGCGCGCGGGACCACCTGCCGGACGCCGAGGTGCACTGGCCGGACGAGTCGGGCCTCGCCTGGGCCGGCGAATGCTGGGCGATCGAGGCCGAGCTGACCGCCAAGACAGTGGCCCGCACCACGGCGATCATGCGCGAGCTGCTCAGCCGCACCGGCGACTACGGCTGCCCGGCAGCGCAGTCGCGGGTGCCCGGCGAGCCGCCGCGGCATGCTCGGGCCGTCTACCTCTGCTCGCCCGCGGCCACCGGCACGGTGCTGCGGGCGAGGGACGCGCTCGGCGCTGGCAGGATCGAGATCCGCAGCCTGCCGGCCAGCGCCTACCTGGCAGCGCCGTCATGATCAGGCGGACCCGCGCGCTGGCCGCCGCCATCGCGGCGGCCGTGCTCCTCGCCGCCGGCGCGCTCGTGACCGTGGCACCGCTAGCGATCGCCATCGCCGTGCTCGCGGTCATCCTGGTCGCCGCCGGCGGTGCCGGGGCGGCCTGGCTGCGCGGCTGGCCCGCCAGGCGGCTCTACATGGCGGCGGCATGGAGCCTGCCCATGCTGGCCGTCTGGCTGGCAGCTACCGCGGTCAGTGGTCACACACCCGGCGGCGCCGTGCGGAACGCGTGGCTCGCCGTTCGCCACCACGATCTGCTGGCCGTCGCCATCCAGCTGGTGCCGGTCGCGGTGCCTGCCGGGCTCGCTCTGGCCGGCCTCGCGTGGTCGTGGCGGCTGGCCGCCATGGCCGCCGGCGCTGGCGGGCGCTCGCCGGGCGCGGCAGTGGCGTTTGACCGGCGGCAGTGGCGGCATCAGGTCCGGGCGGCCAGGGCCAGGATCGCGGTACCGGGCGCGGTTCCGCTGCTGACCGCACGCGGTGACTTCGTGGCCGGCGCGGTGATCCGCGCGGTCGGCCACCCGGCCAGTCAGCTCACCCGGCTGCCCGCCAGCAGGCTGCGCGCCCACCAGCTGGTCATCGGCGGCACCGGCACCGGTAAGAGCACGCTGCTGCTCCGGCTGTGGGCGGGATTCATGGCGGCGGGCCTGACCCGGCACGCCGCCGGGCTCGCCGGGCCGCCGGTGCTCGTCGTGCTCGACTGCAAGGGCGGGGCTGACGCCCGGCGCATCGCTGACCGTGCGCGCCGCGTGCTGCACGAGTCAGGAGCCAGGAACGTGGCCGTCTGGCCTGATGAAGCTCGTCTGTCGCTGTGGGAGCTGCCAGTCAGGGAGCTTGTCACCACGCTGGTCGACCTGATTGAGCACGGTACAGGCGGCGCGGCCTATTACACCGACGTGATGGAGGCCGTTGTGGCGCTCGCGGTCGAGGCGCCGTGCGGGCCGCCCGCGAGCACGGCCGACTTCCTGGCCCGGCTCGATGCTGGCTGGCTGGCGCTCGCCTACGGTGAGCACCTGGCCAGCCCGGCGGCCCGCCAGGTGCCCGATGTGGCGCTGCGGTTCCGCACGCTGTTCCGCCGCCTCGGGCCCGGCCTGGACGGGCCGGGCAGCCTCGCTGACGCCGACGTCTGGTACTGCATCCTGGAGGGAACGGCCGAGGTGAGAGTCGCCGAGGCACAGGCGCGCGCGCTGGTCGACCTGCTGGCCAGCTACGTCACGGCGGCGCCAGCGGGCCAGGTCCTGCTGGCCGTGGACGAGTTCAGCGCGGTGTCGCGGCGGCTGCCGATCTGGCAGCTGTACGAGCGCGCGCGGTCGCTCGGGCTCGCGGTCCAGGTGTCCGCCCAGTCCTGGCACGGCCTGGCGGCGCGGGACGACGACCGGTACCGGCTCGCCGCGACCGCCGAGGGCGGCATCTGGCTGCTGCGCACGCCGCACCCGGACCCGGTGGTGGCACTGGCCGGGCAGCGAACCGTGACCGATAGCGCCAGGCAGCTCACGGGCCGGCTGCGGTGGAGCCGCTCGGGCACCTCCCGGCTGCAGGCCGCGCCGGTCGCCGACCCGGACCTCGTCCGCGGCCTCGACGTCGGCCAGGCGGCGTACATTTACCGCGGCGGCGCGACGTTCACCCAGGTCAAGCGACTGGTCGCCGGACCCGCGGCGCTCGGCAGGCAGGCGCCGATCGCAACGGCGGCCACCACGGCGTCCGACCGGCATGACCGGCCAGCCGGGCCGCCCGACGTCTCCGCGCGGCCCGACGTCTCGGTGCTCCCCGATGTCTCCGTACTGCTCGATGCCGCCTTCGGCCCGGCTCCCGGCGGCCGGGCATGACGCCGTTCCAGGTGCTGGGGCTGGCGCCCAGCGGCGAGGTTTCCGACGACGACGTGCGGGCGGCCTGGCGCCGGCTCGCGGCGGCGACGCATCCGGACCGGGCGGACGGCGGGGATCCGGCGGCATTCGCAGCGGCGGCCGCGGCCTATACGGCGCTGCGTACCGCGTCCGGCCGGCTCGAGGTGCTCGCCGGGCAGCGCGAGCCAGCGCGCGGGGTAAACGAGCCCGTTCCCGGTCGTAAGGGTCTTTCCTGGCGCCTGCTCATCCGGCTGCTGGCTGCCGTCGCCGCCGGGGCGCTCTCGGTCGTTGTCATCGGCTGGCAGCCCGCCAGCCTGGGCGTCATTACCGGGGCGCTGACCTGGGCGATCGTGACTGGCCGGCGCGACCTGGCAGGCTGGCGGCGTGAATAGGCCCGCGGCAGGGGATGCCAGGGTGATGCTACTGGTGGGCCTGTGGGCATCGCGCTAGCTGCCGCTATCGGCGCGGCCCTGGTATTCGGGATCTCGTCGGTCGCCGAGCAGCGCAGCACAAAACGGGTTAAGACCCGCAAGGCACTGTCGCCCCGGATTCTGCTCGACCTGGTACGCCAGCCGCTGTGGGTGGCGGCGATCGGCGGAACCATCGTGGGCTTCGCGCTGCAGGTCACTGCGCTGCGCTTCGGGCCGCTGGCCCTGGTGGAGCCCATTCTGGTGGTCGCGCTGATCTTCGCCACGCTGATCAACGCCTACCTCCGCGGCGTGTGGGATAAGCAGATCATCGGCGGAGTGCTCGGCTGCGCGGTGGGAATTGCCGGTTTCCTGGCAGTTGCCCGGCCGACGCCGGGCACGTCCAATGTCAGCTTCATTGTCGTGCTGCCGCTCGGAGCCGGGCTGGCCGCTGGCGTGTTCGGCTGCCTGGTGGTCGCCAACCGCAGCAGGCGGCTGCGGCCGCTCGCCCTCGCGCTGGCCTGCGGCATCAACTACGGCGTGGCCGCGTTCCTGGTCAAGCTGGTGATCTCCGACGTCGGCGGGGGGCTGCCGCGGCTGCTTACCGACTGGCCCATCTACGCGCTGGCGATCGTCGGCCCGGCAGGCTTCATCCTGAACGAGGACGCCTACCAGCAGGGCACGCTGATCGCGCCGGTGCTGGCCATCATTACCGCCTGCGATCCGATCATCTCGATCGCCCTCGGCAACCTGTGGCTGAACGAGAAGCTCAACAGCAGCCCGGCCGGGATCGCCGGTGAGATCATCTTCCTGCTGATCATGGTCACCGGGATTGTCGTGATTGCGCACCGGGCGCCGCATGTCTCGGCCGAGAAGCGCCATCCGGCCCAGCAGCCCCAGAGTCAGTGAGCCTGCGGCCATCGGGCAGGCTGAAGGGGTAAGCCCGAGGTGAAGGAGGCACGGCATGCCGGACGAGACCAGGCACGAGTCCGCCGATCTTGAGGACTACCAGGTGATGGACAGCTCCGACACCCTGGACGACGCGCCCGGCGACGACCCGCTCGATCGCGGCGTGATCCCGCCGGAGCGCTGGTCGGCCGGGATGCGGTTCGGCACGACCGAGTCCGAGCAGGCGGACGGGGAGTCCCTCGATCAGCTGCTTGCCGAGGAGGAGCCGGAGCCGGGCCTGGACGAGGAGCCGGACGACGAGAGCCTCGGGCGTGCCGCCGATGACGATGACGCCCTGGCCGACGAGGACGTGGACGGCCTGCTGCTCGACGACGGCCCCGATCCGCGCGCCGGGCGCCTGGTCAGCGTGGACGACGAGGACGACCTGTTCCCCGCCTCGGACGGCGACCTGATCGGCACCGACGCCGGGATCGACGGCGGCGCGGCCACCGCCGAGGAGGCGGCCGTGCACGTCGTGGAAGAGGACGACTACGACATCAGGTCCGAGTAAGACCGCGGCCGGACCTGACGGCTAGATCCGCAGGGGTCCGGCCGTCTCGGTACGCAGCCAGGCGCACGACGCTCTGTCACAATGACGGGGATGCTGGGCCACGTAGCGTTCGTGCTCGCCATGGTCGCGGTCATCCTGATCGCCCGGATGATCTCCGACCGGCTCACCGTGCCGTACACGATCGTGCTGACGCTGTGCGGCCTGCTGTACGCCGTGCTTCCGGGTCCGAACCTGCACCTCGAGCCCGAGCTGATCCTGGTGCTGGTCATACCGCCGCTGCTGTACAGCGCGGCGCTGCGGTCCAGCCTGCTCGCCATCCGCGCTAACTGGCGGCCGATCACCAGCCTGTCGGTCGTGCTCGTGCTGGTCACGGCGTTCGCCGTCGGGGCCGTCATCGCCGCGGTGGTGCCGCGGATCACGCTCGCGGCCGGCCTGGTGCTCGGCTCGGCCGTCGCGCCGCCTGACCCGGTCGCGGCCCTCTCGATCGGCAGCCGCGCCGGGCTGCCGCCCCGGCTGCTGACCCTGATCGGCGGCGAGGGCCTGCTCAACGACGCGACCGCACTGACGACCTGGCAGGTCGCCGTCGCCGCGACCGTCGGCGGCGGTTTCTCGCTGGCGCTGGCAGCCGGCCGGTTCGTGCTTGCCGCCGGCGGCGGGCTACTGATCGGCGCCGCGATCGGCTACCTGCTCCGGCTGGGCCGGCCGCTCCTGCGGGATCCGCTACTGGCCAACACGGTGTCGCTGGCCACGCCGTTCGCTGCCTACGCGGCTGGCGAGGCGGCGCACGTGTCCGGCGTGCTCGCGGTTGTCGTCGCCGGGCTGCTCGCCAGTCATGACGCGCCGCGCGGCGAGTCGGGCGCGAGCCGGCTGCAGACCGACGCCGTATGGCGGCTGGTCGACTTCCTGCTCGAGGGCCTGGTCTTCCTGCTGATCGGGCAGCAGCTGCCGACCGTGCTGCGCGGCCTGAAGGACGAGCCGGCCGGCGTGACCGCGGCGGCGATCATCCTGACCGTGGCCGTGGTGCTGGTTGTCCGCCCGCTGTGGCTGCTCCTGACCCAGACGCTGCCAGGCTGGCGCGGCTGGCAGCTTGGCGACAGCAGCCCGAAGCTGAACGGCCGGGAGGTCACGGCGCTGACGTGGGCCGGCACCCGCGGCGTGATCACGCTGGCGGCGATCTTCTCGGTGCCGCTGGTCACCAGGTCCGGCCGGCCGTTCCCTGATCGCGACCTGATGCTGCTGTGCGCCTACGTCGTCGTGCTGGTCACGCTCGTCGGCCAGGGCCTTACCTTCGGCCCGCTGCTGCGCCGCCTCGGCCTGCGGGCGAACGCAGCCGAGGCGGCTCAGGTGCGGCACGAGGCACGGCAGGCAGCCATCGCGGCCGCGGTCCTCGCGGTGAACGAGATGCAGGCCGACCGGGAAATCCCCGCGCAGGTCGCCGACAGGCTGCGGGCCGCCCTGCAGCAGCGCGCCGACCGGTACCGGGCCCGGATGAGCATGCTGTCGGAGTCCGACGGCACGCTCAGCCCGTCGCCCGAGCTCGAGGCAGTGATTCAGGCGCAGCAGGCCGTGATCAGCGCCCAGCGGCAGGAGCTTGTCCGCTGGCGGGACAGCGGGCGCCTGCCCGACGAGAGCCTGCGGCGGCTGCAGCGCGAGCTTGATCTGGAGGAGCGGGCCCTGCCCGGCAGCTGAGCCCGCCAGCTGACTAGCGCGCGTCCGCGGGCAGCTCGGGCCGGTCGATGATCCGCAGCCAGCTCCCGGCCGGCTGGCGCTGCACGACCTGGACCCGGCCGCCGGCGCCGTCAGCGGCCCTGGTCGAGGTGAGCGCGAGATCGCCGTAGCGGACCGTCGGCAGCGGGTCCTCCGTCAGGAACGGCCGCGGCGCGTGCGCCAGCATCTGCTTGCAGACCTCCGCGATGGCCGCCCGGCCGACAGTCGTCTCGCCTGGCGGGAATGCCAGGACGGCGTCGGGCGCGTACAGCGCGGCCAGTCCGTCGGCGTCCCCCGCATTGGCCAGCTCGACGAACAGCCGGGTCAGGTCCTCCGGGCTACGAGCGGTTACTGATGTCATCGCGACTCCCTTCCCTCCGTCTCCAGGCTGGCCGGCTCGGCTCCCGCTCGCGGCAGCCGCGCTCAGCGCAGTCGGCGGCATCCGGCTCGCCGTTAGCGAGCTCACCGGACTGCTCCGCGGCCAGGCCACGATCGGCACGGTCACCTCGCCGAACGTCGACCTGCCCGGGATTCTCGCCGAGTTCCGCCGCAGGCATCCGCTGGTCGAGATCACGCTGTCCGAGGAGAGCACCAGCGACCTGCTCGACGGCGTGCGCTCCGGGCGGCTGGACGGCGTGATCGCCAGCGTCGGCACGACTCCGCCGCCTGGCGTGGAGCTTCAGGTCATCGTCGACCAGCCTGTCGTGGCCGCGGTCAGCCACGACCACGAGCTGGCGGCCCGGCCAGCCCGGCCGGCCGCGCTCTGATCAGCCTGTCCCGGCAGGCGCTGGCCGCCAGAGATCGGTAATCGCGATCCCGACCTCGGCCAGCAGCCGGCGCAGCAGCGGCAGTGACAGCCCGATCACGTTGCCATGATCACCGTCGATGCCGTCCACGAAAGGCGCGGCGCGGCCGTCGATGCTGAACGAGCCCGCGAGCGACAGCGGCTCACCGGTGGCGACATAGGCCGCGATCTCGGCGTCAGACGGCGAGCCGAACCTGATCGTCGTCGCCGCGACGCCGCTCGCCTGCTGGCCCGGAGCGATGAGCCAGTGCCCGGTGTACAGGGTGCCCTCGCGGCCGGCGAGACGGCGCCAGACGGCGGCCGCCTCGACGGCAGTCGCGGGCTTCCCGAGCGCCTCGCCGTCCAGGTCAAGCATGGAGTCGCAGCCCAGCACCAGCGCCTCCGGCCGCTCTGCCGCGACGGCCGTGGCCTTGCGCCGGGCCAGTTCAGCGACGAGCGAGGCGGTCGGCAGCCCCGCATCGTTCGTCTCATCCGCTCCGCTGACCACCACCAGCGGATCGAGCCCGGCGTCGCGCAGCAGGCGCAGCCGGGCGGGCGAGCCGGACGCGAGGATCAGTGCTGGCATCGTGTCGGGGGCTCCTCGGAATGGGCGGGCTGTCGGACCGGTTGCCACCATCATGGCAACTGGACACACGATCACGACCAGCCCGGCTGGCCGGCACATCGAGATCTCCCTGAACGGCGTTAAGCTCGCGGAGTCCGACCAGGCCGTGCGGCTTCAGGAGACCGGCATACAGGACCGCTACTACCTGCCGCTGCAGGACGTGCGGACCGAGTACCTGCGGCCCACAGGGACCAGGACGACCTGCCCGTTCAAGGGCGAGGCCTCGTACTGGTCAGTCGACCTGGACGGCGAGGTCTACCCCGACCTGGTCTGGAGCTACGCCGATCCGATCCCGGCGGCCGCGGACATCGCCGGCCTGGTGTGCTTCTACGCCGAGCACGTCGACCAGAAGGTCAGCTAACCGACAGCTAACCGGGCTTCGGGCCCGTGGCGACCGGCCGGTCCGGATCGGCCACCCAGCCCGACCACGAGCCGACGTACAGGGCTGCCGGGATGCCGGCCAGCGTGAGCGCCAGCACCTCGTGCGCTGCGGTGACGCCTGAGCCACAGTAGACGCCGACCTGCGGCGGCCCTCCGTCCGCGCTGCCGGCTGCACCGTCCGCGCCGCTGGCTGCACCGTTCGCCGCCCAGGCCACGCCGAGATCAGCGAACCGGGCACGCAGGTCAGCCACTGGCCGGAACAGCCCGTCGCTCGTGACGTTCTCTGCCGTCGGAGCGCTCAGCGCACCGGGGATATGGCCGGCCAGCCGGTCGACCGGCTCGGTCTCGCCCCGGTAGCGGGCCGGGGCCCTGGCATCGAGCAGCATGCCCGACCTGGCCAGCTCGGCGGCGCCCGCAGCGTCCAGCACCGGCAGCCGGCCCGGCTGCGCGGTGACGTCGCCCGCCTCCGTCACCACATCGTCCGTGCTCACTGGCAGGCCGGCCGCCGCCCAGCCGCGGAACCCGCCGTCCAGCACGCGCACCCGGTCGTGGCCGAAGTAGCGCAGCATCCACCACAGCCGGGCCGCGATGGTCGAGTCCCCGTCGTCGTAGACGACCACATCGCTGCCCTGCCGCACGCCCGCCGCTCGCAGTGTTGCCTCGAAGTCCGCGGCCGCGGGCAGCGGATGACGGCCGCCGTCGCCAGGCGGCCCCGCGAGCTGAGTGTCCAGGTCCAGGTAGCTGGCGCCGGGCAGGTGACCGGCATGGTAGCTGTCGATCCCCGGCGGGCCGCCGAGCCGCCAGCGCACGTCGAGCAGGACCGGCGGCGCGCTCCCGGCCCTGGCCTCCGCCAGCTCTTCCGCGCTGATGAGCGGTTCTGGGGCTGTCATCTCACCTCTTGGCCTTCTCAGCAGCAGTCGCCGCTGTGGATAACTACGGACTAACTGTGGATAACCAGCCGCACCGCGGAGCGGTTCCCCGACGCTGCTGTGGATAAACTCTCCGCTACCGTCACGCTACGTGAGTCAGCAGGGGCACCCGCTGGTCCCCCGGGGCCAGTGACCCGTGCATGCCCACGAGCCTCGACTCACGTGGCTCGGTGACGGTCGCCACCACGGCGGACGCACCTCTGGCGGCAGCGACGACATCGCCGATGCGGGCGGCGACGCGCTCGTCGACGGGACCGAACCAGCCCGCGTCGATTGCCTCTTCCCGATCCGCGACCCACGCGCTGTCACCGAGCGTGCTGCGCCACGCGGCCAGCACGTCCGCGGCGGCACCGGGCACGGCGTAGACGTGCCGGGCGCGGCCCTCACCGCCGAGGAGCGCGACGCCAGCGCGCAGCTCCGGCAGGGCGTCGGCGTCGGTACGGGAGCCAGCCGGAACATCCACCATGCCGTGGTCGGCCGTGATGTGCAGCGCCGCGCCGGCCGGCAGCGCGCCCGCCAGCTGCTCGGCCAGCCGGTCCACGTGACTCAGCTGGTAGCGCCAGGCAGGCGAGCCGCAGCCCCAGGCATGCCCGGTCGCGTCCAGGTCACCGGTGTAGACCATGGCCAGCGCCCTCGGCTGCTCGGCCAGCGCCGTAGCGGTGCGGGCGACCAGCGCGCCCGGCGTGTCCGCGGACCGGTAGTCGGCTCCCCGCATGGCGGCAACGGACAGGCCTGAATCACGGAAGGCGCCTGCGGCGATCCGGTAGGCGCCGAGTCCCGCCCCGGCCGCCAGCTCGAAGATCGTCGGTCCCGGCTGCCACGCCAGCGGGTCAACGGATGCGTCCCAGCGCAGCGAGTTGAGCAGCTTCCCGGTAGCGGGCACCCGCACCTGATAGCCGAGCATGCCGTGCTGGCCGGGCGGCTGCCCGGTGCCGAGGGAGCTCAGGCTCGTGACAGTCGTTGCCGGGAAGCCGGCGGCGAGCCAGCAGCCAGTCTCGGCCAGCCCGGACAGAAACGGCGCCGCGGCGCGATGCGCGCGCAGCAGCTCCCAGCCCAGGCCGTCAACGACCAGCAGGCAGACTCGGCTGGCCTGCGGCAGTCCGAGAACGTTCGCGGTGCCAGGCACGCCGAGTGCGCCAAGCAGCGACTGACTGAGGTCGGCCAGCGTGCTGCTCCCGTAGCCGGGCAGCAGCGGCCCGTCGTCCAGATCCCCCGCTGCGGCTGTCACGGCCGGCTGGTCGCCTCGGTCAGCGCCTGCGCGAATGACACCACCTGCTGTACCGCCTCGGGACCATCGGCAGCCTCGCTGACCCGCACGGTCAGGTCGTCCGCGGTCATGGTGCCGGTGAAGCCATGATCGGCCTCGCAGTTCTCGTCGCCGCAGTGCGCGGGCTCGATCTCGATGTGGGACAGCACGTTCCAGCCGATGGTGAGCACGACCTCGCTCGGCGCGGTCGCGCCCGGAACGTAGGACGCGGGGTCGGGGATCACCCTGGTCAGCGCTACCGACGAGATCCTCGTGTGCCGGACGGCCTCGGTACTGGTCTCGGCCTGCGGCCGGGACTCGGAATCGGACTCGTCCGCCGGGTACTCGTCAGTGTGCGAGTAGACCAGCCGCGTCGGCGTCAGCGCCATCACCGTCACGTGGCGGCGCACCTCCATGCCGGGATCGAAGTGAGCATCGTGCACGACAACGTAAGACACCACCGGCTCGGCCCCGACCGCCGACGACACGGCGTCATAGACCAGGCCGGGATAGTAGCCGCTTCGCTCGATCGCGGACTGCAGCCCGCCAGAAGCCGCCTTCAATTCGCTCATACCCCCATCCTGCACCGTTCCCGGCCTCTCATTCACCACAGTGCGCCAGACTGCGGCCGGTCTGCGGCAGGTAACGCAGAACCGCCATGTCACCGGCCCTGGTCACCGCCGCCAGCGTAATGCGGCCCTCCGGCCGGGCGCCGGCCAGCAGCCGCGGCGCAGCAGGGTCGGCGACAAAAACAGGGGCAATCGCCAGCGTGAGCTCGTCGGCGAGCCCGGCCGCCAGGAACTGCGCCAGGACGCTCGCACCGCCCTCGACCATCAGCCGGCCGACCCCGCGGCCGGCGAGGTCGGCCAGGACACCGGCCAGTCGCGGCTCGCACGGCACCACGGTGGCCGCCGTACCCAGGCGCGCGGACAGCTCGCCGGCCGCCGCGGCCGGCGCGTACACCAGCGGCGGCTCCCCGGTCGCGGCGAAGAACCGGGCCGCGGGGTCCAGGTGCCCGCTGCGGGTGAGTGTCACCCGGCGGGGATTCTCCGGCAGGCCCTGCGCGGCCCGCCGCTCCCGCCACGCCCGCGACCGGACGAGCAGCCGGGGATTGTCAGCGCGGATGGTCTGCGCGCCCACCAGGATCGCGTCGCTGCCAGCCCGCAGCTCGTCGACCCGGTCGAGGTCGGCCTCCCCGGACAGCACGAGCCGGGTCGCAGAGGCATCGTCGAGGTAGCCGTCGGCGGACATCGCCGCTGACAGCAGCACGTACGGCCGGTCCGCCATCCTGCCTCCACTCCCCAGCCAACGAATCTACCGGGCGGCACAGCACCTACAGGCAGGCGCCGCCGGCCTGCCCATAGGCTCAGGTGCCATGTTCCCGCGCGGATTGCGGCTGTCAGTCACGCTGCTCACGGCCGTTCCGCTGCCCGGCGGCGGCACGGGAGCGCCAGACCGGCGCATGGCCGCTGCCGCCATGTACTGGGCGCCGCTGATAGGGCTGGCGCTCGGCGCGGCGGCGGCCGGCGTGCTGATCGGCTGCCGCGCCGGGCATTCCGGCCCGCTGCTCGCCGCGGTGCTCGCGATCGCCGTGCTCGCCGCGCTCAGCCGCGGTCTGCATCTCGACGGCCTGGCCGACCTCGCCGACGGCCTCGGCAGCAGGCAGCCGGCCAGCCAGGCGCTGGACATCATGCAGCGATCCGACATCGGGCCGTTCGGCGTCGTGACGCTGGTGCTCACACTGCTGATCCAGATCAGCGCGCTGGCCAGGGCCGCGGAGCTCGGCCGAGGGCCGGTGGCCATCGGGGCGGCGGCCCTGGCGGCGCGACTGGCGATCACCGTCGCCTGCCGCCGCGGCGTGCCATCCGCCCGGCCTGGCGGTCTCGGCGCCCTGGTCGCGGGGACCGTGCACCCGGCGGCCGCGGCGCTGCTCGTCGCAGCTGCGCTCGCCGCTGCAGCCACGCTCAGCTGGATCTACGCCGTCGAGATCGCCGCCGGCCTTGCCGTGTCGCTGGCACTGACAGCGCTGGCGGTGCGCCGCCTCGGCGGCATCACCGGCGACGTACTCGGCGCGCTCGCCGAGGTCACCACGGCCGCCAGCCTGCTCGCCGCCGCACTCGCCTGACCGCCCGCTCAGTCCAGCGCCGCCCGCAACCGGCCCGCGTACTGCTCGGCCTCGGCGTCACTGTCGTAGCGGTGGCGGGGCCAGAAGAACCCGCGCAGCCCGTCGCCTTTCGTTCGCGGCACCACGTGCACGTGCAGATGGGGGACGCTCTGGCTGACCACGTTGTTCTCGGCCACGAACGTGCCCTGGCAGCCGAGCGCCTCCGGCATCACCGCGCTGACCCGCTGCACCCGCAGGAAGAACGGGCCGACGGACGCCGCGGGCAGATCCGCCAGCGTCAGCACGTGGCCGCGCGGCACCACCAGCACGTGGCCCTTGAACACCGGCCGGCTGTCCAGGAACGCGACGACCTCATCGTCCGCCAGCACCACCCGGGCGGGAACGGCTCCCGCGACGATGGCGCAGAACGCGCACTCGCTCATACCACCGGGACGATAGCCTGCCGCAGTGGCAGCAGACGGGCAGCGGCACATCCTGGCAATCGGCGGCTTCGGCACGCCGGGCGCGGACTTCCCGGTTCTGATCAGGCACGCTCTTGATCTGTCCGGCGCGGACCGGCCGCGGGTGTGCGTGCTGAACACGGCCATGGGCGACGAGCCGGGCGCCTACGTGCGCATGTACTCGCGGCTGTCGCAGCGCGGCGCCCGGCCCAGCCACCTGCAGCTGTTCCCGCAGCCGAACGTCAGCGACCCGGCCGGCCTGCTGCTGTCCCAGGATGTGATCTTCGTCGGCGGCGGCAGCGTCGCCAACATGCTGGCGGTATGGCGCGTCCACGGCCTCGACCAGGTTATGCGCCAGGCCTGGGAAGCCGGCATCGTGCTCGCCGGGGTCAGCGCCGGCGCCATCTGCTGGTTCGAGGGCGGCACGACCGACTCGTTCGGGCCGGAGCTGCGGCCGTTCACCGCCGGTCTCGGCCTGCTGGCGGGCAGCTTCTGCCCGCACTACAGCTCCGAGGCTGCCAGGCGGCCGGCCTATCAGGCGCTGGTCGCGGACGGGACGCTCGCCACGGGCATCGCCTGCGATGACGGCGCCGCTGCCCATTTCGCCGGCCCGGAGCTGGCCGGCATTGTCGCGGACGGGCCGGGCGCAGCCGGCTACCTGGTCCGCGCCGACGGAACTGGCGGCTGCACCGAGGAGCAGCTCGCCGCGATCAGCCTCCAGGCTAACCCGCAGCATCCCGGAGACTGACGGCAGGCGGTGACCGGCCGCATACGCTTGACCCATGTCCGCGCTCTACGCCTGGCTGCGCCGCCATCAGCTGCTGGTCGACAGCGTGCTCGCGGTCACGCTCGGCCTGCTGAGCATCGGCCAGCTGGTGGCGGGGCCGCGGACGCAGATCCCGATCGCGCTGCTGGTGATCATCCCGGTAGCCGTGCGGCGGAAGATTCCGGCAACGGCGTTCGCCATCGGGGCGGCAGGGGGGGCCCTGCAGCTGATGTTCCCCCACCCGCTCGGGTCCGACGTCGCCCTGCTGGTGCTGCTCTACACGGTCGCCGCCTACCGGCCGCGCCGCCTCTCGGTCGCGGCCCTGCTCGTCTGCCTGGCAGGCTCCGCGGTCGGGGCCTGGGTCTGGCTGCCCGCCGGCGGCGTAGGCATCATCGAGCGGCTGCTGTTCGCCAGCGTGCTGTTCGGCGGCCTCGCGCTGCTGGCCTGGGTGCTCGGCGACTCGATGCGCTACCGGCGCGGCTATTACGCAGCGCTCGAGGACAAGGCCGCCAGGCTGGAAGCTGAGAAAGACGCCCAGGCCAAGATCGCGGCCGCCGCCGAGCGGGCCAGGATCGCCAGGGAACTGCACGACGTAGTCGCTCACCACGTCAGCGTCATGGTGGTGCAGGCCGACGGCGCGCGCTACGCGATGCGGGCAGATCCGGACCGCGCGGAGACCGCGCTGGCGGCAATCTCCGGTACGGGGCGGCAGGCACTCACCGAGATGCGCCGGCTGCTCGGCGTGCTGCGATCCGCCGGCGAGGCGTCCGGGCTGGCACCGGTGCCGGGCCTCGGCGAGCTGCGCGAGCTGCTCGACCAGGCCAGGGCCGCCGGGCTGGAGGTCTCCTACACGGTCAGCGGCACGCCCAGGGACCTGCCGGAGGGCGCCGGGCTGGCCGCCTACCGGGTCGTGCAGGAATCCCTGACCAATACCCGCAAGCATGCCGGCCTCGCCGCGACCGCAGCGGTCGCCCTGCGCTACGAGCCGGACGGGCTCAGCGTGGAGGTCACTGACACCGGCCTTGGCATCGCCAGCGACGAGCCGTCCGGGCACGGGCTCACCGGGATGCGCGAGCGCATCGCGATGTACGGGGGAACCGTGCAGGCCGGGCCGCTGGCAGGCGGCGGCTTCGGGGTCATCGCCCGGCTGCCCTGCACCCAGCAGGCTGCCCCGGCCCCGGCCCGCGCTCAGCCCGACCCGGGCGCGGCCCCCGCAGGCTGGCCGGCTGCCCTCACCTGGTCGGGTGAGGCCGGATGACCGGCACCGAGTGCGACCTGATCAGGATCGTGCTTGTCGACGATCAGGAACTCGTCCGGGCGGGCTTCCGGATGGTCCTGGACGCGCAGCCGGATATGCAGGTGGTCGGCGAGGCTGCCGACGGCGCGGCCGCGATCGACCTGGCCAGGCGCCTGCACGCGGACGTGATGATCATGGACGCGCGGATGCCGCGCCTCGACGGCGTCGAGGCGACCAGGCAGATCCGGCAGGCCGGCGACCTGCCGCGGGTGCTCATGCTGACGACCTTCGACCTCGACGAGTACGCGTTCGCCGCTCTGAAGGCCGGCGCCAGCGGCTTCCTGCTGAAGGACGTGCCACCCGAGGAGCTCCTGTTTGCCATCCGCGCGGTGCACTCGGGCGACTCGGTCGTCGCGCCGTCCACGACCAGGCGCCTGATCGATCAGTTCGCCGCGCACCTGCCGGGCGGACACCAGGCTGCCCCCGACGAGCTGGCGGAGCTCACCGAGCGGGAGCGCGAGGTACTCACGCTGGTCGCCCACGGCCTGTCGAATGCCGAGATCGCGCGGCGGCTTTTCGTCTCAGAGGCCACGGTGAAAACTCACGTGGGCCGCGTGCTGGCCAAGCTCGGCCTGCGCGACCGCGTGCAGACGGTCGTCTACGCCTACGAGCACGGCCTGGTGCGGGCCGGCGAGCGGCCCTGACGGCACTTCCGCAACACCATTCTCAACTTGAGAATTCTGGTACCGACCCGGTGAAGTGAACAACGCGATCTGCACGTTGCAGGTAATCTGCGGTTCGATTTCCTTGTCGGGCGGGATGGGTAGATGCTGACGGTTCACAACTTTAGTTACGGGCTTGTTACGCCCCTTCTGGGCTATTTAATGTCGTGTCTGGGAGCATTTCTCGGATTACGGTGCACGGCGCGGGCCATGGCCTGCGCCGGCCGCGAGCGGCTGCGCTGGCTGCTGCTGGCGGCCCTGTCGATCGGCACCACCGGAATCTGGGTGATGCACTTCATCGCGATGCTCGGCTACACCATTCCGGGTCAGATCATCCATTACAACGTGCTCATCACTATCGGCAGCATGCTGATAGCGGTGGTCGTCGTCGGAATCGGCCTGCTGATTGTCGGCTTCGGCGAGCGGAGCTGGCGCAATCTGCTGATCGCCGGCACATTCACTGGCGTCGGCGTCGCCGCCATGCACTACTCGGGCATGGCGGCCATGCGGATGCCGGCCCGCATGACCTACAGCCCTGAGCTGTTCGCGCTGTCGGTGGTCATCGCCATCGTCGCCGCGACCGCGGCCCTGTGGGCCGCGCTCAACCTCACCGGCGCCGGCGCGACGCTGGGCGCCGCGCTGATCATGGGCGTCGCGGTCAGCGGCATGCACTACACCGGCATGGCGGCCATGCACCTGTTCAGCCCCGGCACCGGCGACGGCATGGTGATGACCGGAGGCGGGGCGACGGCGGAGAACTTCCTGCTCCCGCTGCTCATCGGCATCAGCATCCTGGCCTTCGCGATGACCGCGACGCTGGCGCTGTCCCCGAACGACGCGGAGCTGCGGGCCGATGCCCAGCTGGAGCAGCGGATCGCGGACGCGCGCGCGGCGCGCGAGGGCCCGGGCCAGCACGCCGCCGTGCCGTCCCAGCGCTGGCCAGGTCACGCCGTGAGCAGGGCAACCCAGGCCCGGCGCCAGGCCGAGAACGGCGAGCCCTTCACCGATACCTAGCCGGCCCGAGCGCAATGGATGGCTGGTTAGTGGTGTCCTGACCCCACTTGCCAGGCATCCACGGGCCGCTGCTGGCCAGCCGGTGCCGTGCTGCTGGCAGAATGACGCCGTGTCCGCTAGTGCTTCTGCCGCCGCTGAGCTGCCGCCTGGCCGGTGGCTGCTGCTGGTGTATCGGATCCCGTCCGAGCCGAGCAGGCTGCGGGCCACGGTCTGGCGGCGGATCAAGAGCCTGGGCGCCATCTACCTGCAGAGCTCCGCGGCCGCGCTGCCCGCCAGCGTGTCGGCCGAGCGCGCCCTGCGCAAGCTCCGCAGCGAGATCATCGACATGAACGGCACCGCGGCGCTGCTGTCCTGCGAGGTGCTGGCCGGCGGAGGCGAGATCAGGGCGGCCTTCCAGGCCGCGCGCAACGACGAGTACGAGGAGATCGTCGACAAGTGCGCCGACTTCATCGCCGGCGTCGACAAGGAGTACGCGGAAAATCACTTCAGCTACGCCGAGCTGGAGGAGAACGAGGTCGACCTGGTCAAGCTGCGCAACTGGCTGGCGCGGGTGCGCGAGCGCGACGCCTTCGGCGCGGCCGGGCTTGAGCAGGCGCTCAGCTCGCTGGCGGAGTGCGAGGAGAAGCTCGAGGCGTACGCGGCGCGGGTCTACGCCGAGGAAGCAGAGGGCCGCTGATAGCCCGCCGCAGGCTCAGCGGCAGCAGCACGGCCAGCACGAGCGGCAGCAGCCACCAGGCCGTGACCCCGGCGCGGTGCAGTCCGTAGGTCCCGGCCAGCCCGGCGATGACACCCGCCGCGACCAGCCAGTCATCGCCGATCACGAAGTCGTACCAGAACGCGCCGAATGCCCGCAGCCTCGTCATCATCACAATCCCCTAGCTCGCGGCCTGGCCGGCGGCCTGGCGCTCCTGTGCCGCCCCGGCGGCCGGGATCTCGCGCGCCCTCCGCAGCAGTGCGGTCAGCCCCACGCTGAACAGCGCGATGGCCGGGATGATCACCAGCAGCGCCGCGTCCGAGCCCGGCCAGTGAGCGCCTGCGCCCTCGCCGCCCCAGAACAGCCCGAAGCTGGTGAGCATGATCCCGACGACGAACTTCATGGTGTTCTCCGGCACCCGTGCCAGCGGTGCCCGGACGGCGAATCCGGCCGCTGCCACCAGCACCACGGCGCAGCCGGCCGCGATGGTGGCCAGCCCGACGTTCTTGGCGTTGGCGCCGAAGGTGAGCACGATGAACACGACCTCGAGGCCCTCGAGCAGCACGCCCTTGAACGCCAGCGTGAAGCCGTACCAGTCCGGGGCGAGGAACGAGCGGCGGGCTTGCTTCCCGGTGGCCTCAGCCAGGTGCTCGGCGTACAGCTTCTCCTCGTCGTGCAGGGCCTTGTAACCGCTGGCCCGCAGGATGGCCTTGCGTATCCACTGCAGCCCGAAGACCAGCAGCAGAGCGCCCACCACGATCCGGAGGCCGGTCAGCGGGATGTCGGACACAGCGGGACCGAGAACGGCCACGATGACCGCGAGCACGGCGAGTGCTGCTACGGTGCCGCTGCCGGCTGAGCGCCAGTCGCGGGCGGTCCCGGCGGCCAGCACGATCGTGGTTGCCTCGACGGCCTCCACCACGCAGGCCAGAAAGACCGCGATAAACAGCGCAGTGGCACCTGCTCCCACCACGGCCTCCTGTTCGGTTCGTCCCGGATAACCTAGCCAGCATAACAGCTGTCATGTTGGCCATGTCACGGTCGTTACCGAGTGTTCAGCTGCCGCTGCCCGCGGACCGGCCAGGGTCCCGGCAGGCACTAGGCTCGGACCGTGACGACGAACCCGCTGACAATCACCCAGCACGACGCACGCAGCGTCACCGCAGACGCCCTCATTATCGGAGTGACACAGACCCCCGACGGCCCCGTTCCCGCCCCCGGAGCGCAGGACGTCGACGCCGCGCTCGGCGGCACTCTCACCGCCACGCTCACCGCTCTCGGCGCCACGGGCAAGCAGGACGAGCTGACCAGGATCGCCTCCGGCGGGGCGACTGCCGCCCCGCTGATCGTCGCCGTCGGCCTGGGTGAGGATAAGGCCGGGGAACGCGCCGCGCTTGAATCGCTGCGCCGCGCCGCCGGCTCGGCCGTCCGGGCGCTGGCCGGCCAGAAGACGCCGTCCATCGCGATCGCGCTGCCCGCGCCTGACGAGGCCCGCACCGAGGCTGTGGCGCTCGGCGCGCTGCTCGGCCGCTACAGCTTCACCCGCTACCGCTCCGCGGCCGGGAACGGCAGCGCCGCAGCCGGGACAGTACCGGCGCTGACCGTGCTGAGCCAGGCCGACGGCGCCGACGCCGCGGCCACCAGGGCGACCGCGCTCGCCGACGCGATGACGCTGGTCCGTGACCTGGTCAACACGAGCCCGTCGCATCTGTACCCGGAGACGTTCGCCGCCGAGGCGGCGCGCGTCGCGGACGACGCCGGGCTGGCGATCGAGATCCTCGACCACCAGGCGCTGGCCAGCGGCGGCTACGGCGGCATCACCGGCGTCGGGCAGGGCTCCGTGCACCCGCCGCGGCTGGTTCGGCTCGGCTACCACCACCCGGACGCCACGCAGACAGTGGTCTTCGCTGGCAAGGGCATCACGTTCGACTCCGGCGGCCTGTCGCTGAAGCCGCCCAAGTCGATGGAGGCCATGAAGTCCGACATGGGCGGCGCCGCGGCCGTACTCGGCGCGCTGCAGGCGATCGCGGTGCTGCGGCCCAAGGTGAATGTCGTCGGTTACCTGCCGATGGCGGAGAACATGCCCGGCGGCGGCGCCCAGCGCCCGTCCGATGTCATCACGATCTTCGGCGGCAAGACAGTCGAAGTGCTCAACACCGACGCCGAGGGCCGGCTCGTGCTGGCCGACGCGCTGGCGCGATCCGGTCAGGACTCGCCCAGCCTGATCGTCGACGTGGCCACGCTGACCGGAGCCCAGCTGGTCGCGCTCGGCCCGCGGATCGCAGGCGTCATGGGCAGCGACGACGAGACCGCCGCGGCCGTCGCCGAGACGGCGCGCGCGGCCGGCGAGCAGGCCTGGCCGATGCCGCTGCCCGAGGAACTGCGCAAGGGCCTGGATTCCTCGGTCGCCGACCTCGCGAACGTGGCCGGCGAGCGGTTCGGCGGCATGCTGGTCGCCGGGCTGTTCCTCAAGGAATTTGTTCCAGACGGCGTGCGCTGGGCACATGTGGACATTGCCGGCCCTGCCTTCCACGAGGGCGAGCCGTACGGATATACCCCCAAGGGCGGGACCGGCGCCGCGGTGCGGCTGCTCGTCCAGGTCGCGGCCGACGTGGCCGACGGGCGCCTGTAGTCACCGCGGGCAAGGCGCGGGACCAGCTGAGAGGAAGCACAACGTGAGTGAGAGCAGCGCGAGCGACGAGGGCGGCTACGACATCGTCATTCTCGGCGGCGGCAGCGGCGGTTACGCCTGCGCGCTGCGCGCCGCCGAGCTCGGCAAGCGCGTCGCGCTGATCGAGAAGGACAAGGTCGGCGGCACCTGCCTGCACCGGGGCTGCATCCCGACCAAGGCGCTGCTGCATGCCGCCGAGGTGGCCGATCATGTGCACGAAGGCGCGAACTTCGGCGTGCTGGCCACTCTCGAGGGCATCGACATGGCCGGCGTGAACTCCTATAAAGACAAGGTCGTCACCCGGCTGTGGAAGGGCCTGACCGGTCTTATCGCCAGCCGGAAGATCGACGTCATCGAGGGCTCCGGCCGGCTCACCTCGCCGACCACCGTTCAGGTGGGCGACCAGGTCATCACCGGCGAGCACGTCGTGCTGGCGACCGGCTCGGAGACCCGCAGCCTGCCCGGCCTGGAGATCGACGGCAACCGCGTCATCACCAGCGAGCACGCGCTCCAGCTCGACCATGTGCCGTCGTCAGCGGTGATCCTGGGCGGCGGCGTCATCGGCGTCGAGTTCGCCAGTGTCTGGCGCTCGTTCGGCGCCGAGGTGACGATCGTCGAGATGCTGCCGCACCTGCTGCCGACTGAGGAGGAGTCGAGCTCCAAGCTGCTGGAGCGGGCGTTCCGCCGCCGCGGCATCGGCTTCAAGCTCGGCACTCGCTTCGAGAGCGTCAAGGACACCGGCAGTGGCATCACGGTCACGCTCGAGGGCGGCGCGACCATCGATGCGGAGCTGCTCCTCGTCGCCGTCGGCCGCGGGCCGGTCTCCGCCGGGCTCGGCTACGACGAGGTCGGCGTCGCGATGGAGCGCGGCTTCGTGCTCGTGGATGAGTACTGCCGCACCAACGTCCCGACAATCTCGGCTGTCGGCGACCTGCGGCCGGGTCTGCAGCTCGCGCACGTCGGCTTCGCCGAGGGCATCATGGTGGCCGAGCGGCTGGCCGGCCTGCCGGTGGTCCCGGTCGACTACGACGGCGTGCCGCGCATCACGTACTCCGACCCCGAGGTGGCCTCGGTCGGCATCACCTCGGCCATCGCGGCGGAGCGGGGCATCGAGGTGACCGAGTTCACCTACGACCTCGCCGGGAACGGCAAGAGCCAGATCCTGCAGACCACGGGCGCGGCCAAGGTCATCGTGACGGCCGGCGGCGGCCCGACTCTCGGCGTTCACCTGGTTGGCGCGCACGCCGGCGACATGATCGCCGAGGCCCAGCTCATCGTCAACTGGGAGGCCGTGCCGAGCGACGTCGCCCAGCTGATCCATCCGCACCCCACTCAGTCCGAGGCGATCGGCGAGGCCTTCCTGGCCCTGGCCGGAAAGCCCCTGCACAACCACGGCTGACCTGCGCTGAGCGCTGCCTGGCGGCCGCGGCGCGCTAGAGTCGACAACAACCGAAGAAGGAGTCACTGCGAGCCATGTCGGTCTCCGTATCCATGCCCCAACTCGGTGAGAGCGTCACCGAGGGCACAGTCACCCGCTGGCTGAAGCGGGAGGGTGAGCACGTCCAGGCCGACGAGCCGCTTCTGGAGGTCTCGACCGACAAGGTCGACACCGAGATCCCGTCACCCGTCTCGGGCGTGCTGCGCGGGATCACTGTCGCCGAGGACGAGACCGTGGCCGTCGGTGCCGAGCTGGCCGTGATCGACGAGGACGGCGCTGGCGGCGGCCAGGCTCCCGCGGCGCAGGAGCACCAGGAGCAGGCAGCCCAGCCCGA
>Ga0302324_100004935_pt1 | contig 29382 bp, 24 predicted proteins | sample Palsa_T0_1_FD_201949 | JGI IMG/M metagenome (GOLD analysis project Ga0302324, IMG submission 201949) | Peat permafrost microbial communities from Stordalen Mire near Abisko, Sweden - Palsa_T0_1 | ecosystem: Environmental > Terrestrial > Soil > Palsa > Peat permafrost | place: Sweden: Abisko...
GAACTATTCTATAACCGCCGGCGGCGCCATTCGTCGCTCGGCTATCGCAGTCCCGCAGAATTTGAACGATGTAACTATCAGCGGCTGGCAGCTTAACCCGGGTGTCCACCAACTCGGGGCAAGTTCACTCTGAGAGTCCGCGACGTGCGCGCAAGTAAGACTCTGACGGGCCTATCTGCAGATGATAAGAGACCTCTCCCTTACCCTCTCCTAGGATAAGGAGAGGGGTTGAGAGGAGAATTCGCCGACGGATGAACGAAAGCGGGCAGGACTCGGCATGGTCTCTGAGGATCGCGAGGCGCAAAGGATAGTGAGTCGAGGAGCGAAGGGCTGATGGTATTTCATGATCGCCGCACGCTCGACGGCGTCTATAGCGTGCGGCAAAGCGCGCGCTATGTGATGAATTATCGCTACGCCGAAGAACGCATGATGCGGATGATGGCGGGCTGGATCGCGCTCACGCCGCAACTGCCGGTCAAGCTCGAAATGGCCCGCCAGGTTTATGAATGCGCCTTGCACGCCGACGCACTCGGCAAACGGCTTGGCGAATTGCGCAGCCAGGCCCAGGTATCGCGACCGCCTAATGAGGCCTTCGTCAGCTTTATCAACGAAATCGAAGACAAAGAACAGTGGGAAGATACGATCGAGCGGCTCGTCGGAATCCATCGGGTGCTGAAGCCGCACCTGATCGCCCATTACAGTGCGCATCTGGCTGCTGCCAATCCAATCTACGAACCGCCAACGCTGCGTATCCTCGCTCATCTGGTCGAGGACGAAAAACGTCACGTCGAGCGCGGGCTGGTGGTTCTGGCTGACCTCCTGGATTCAGCAGAAGCGCATCGGCGGGCCTCGCACTGGCAATCCCATCTGGAGGAATTACTCGGCGTATCAGGCGGCGTCACAGGCTTCGAGGAAGAGGAAGGCGCGGGAACCAAGAAGGGAAGAAGCTGAAGGGGAAAAGAAAGGGGGACGTGGTCAGGGAACAAAGAACTGCTGGTTTTTTCTGAAACGTTAACCTTACGCACGCAGACTCGTTAGCTCGGCTCGCAGGCTCGCCTAGTGACAAGGTTTCAGACTTCCCATTGGGTAACACACGGGTGATATCGCGCGGCTGCGGCTGCGATGCAGCCGGGTAATCTTTGATGATCGGTGGCCCGCCGCTAACCCGAGCAGCGCGAAGCGTCGAAGATGATGAGGTTTCAGACTTCCCTTCACTAGTGGAGCGTAGCGGAACGAGCGAACGAGTCTGCGAGGCGCGCAAAAGCAGCGAATCTGGGTAGTAGGTCGGTGATATCGCACGGCTGTGGCTGCGATGCAGCCGGGGTAATCGAGGTTCCAGGCTCAGACTCGCGATGATCGGGTCATAAAATGTTGACCAAGATTAAGCGGACGGGATTGCCGCCCGAATTGGAAGCGGCGGTGGCGGATCATGCGGCATCAGTAGCCGCAGGCGATGAACCGGGAACGGCGAAGTTCGCGAGCGATCGAGCTGCGGCGTCGCACGGTGCTGCGCTGAAGCGGGCGGCGTCGATGCGGCCGTTCAGCAGCTATAAGGTGATCGCGCGGGCGCGCCTGGGATTTCATTACCTGGTGAAGGTGCGGCTAAGTGGCGATGCGGGCTATTTGACGGTGCAGACTCGATGGCTGCAGGCGGAAGGCGGCGAGTGGCGAATCGCTGAGGTTGACGACCTCGGATTGCAATCGCCGTGGCAGAAGCCGGCGCAAGCATAAGGCGGGAGACCTGGGCGGCCGTTCCTGTCTTGGAACGCGACTCGCGGACCCGTTCGCGCGCTTCGCCCCAGACGCCGTAGTGAAAGGGAAAGGGAGTTGAGAAGGTGAGATGAGTAACCTCGGCGAGCGTGCGAACGTGATGGGGCCGCAACCGATCTTCGCGCGATACGTGGTGCCGCCAGCGATGATCGCGGCGGCGGAGAGCGTGTTGACGATGCTCGCGGCGGGCGACGCGGCGGGCCTCGCCGCGATGGCGGCGCCCTCAGGCGCGGCGGAGCTTGCGGCGATAGCAGCGGCGGTGCGGCCGGGTGTTTTCGATCGGCATGGGATAATTGCGCAAGCGCGGCTCAACGACCATCATTATGTGAAGGCGCGGCTGCATGGCCCGCATGCGGAGCCGTTCACTGTGCAATTCAGATTAGGCCAAGTGGACGGCAAATGGCGGGTGTGGGAAGCGGTGAATCTGACCGGCCGGCGCGGCGCGTGGACGCGCTGAGGAAGTGCGATGGAACGAATGATCGCGGTCGATCGGCTAGCGCGCCCGGATGATCACATTTTGGTGCCGCTGGAGAAAATGTTCCAGGCGCGTGTCGATCAGGGCTATTCTCCTACCAACGTGATGCCGCATGAGGAGGACTTCCTGAAGGCGCGGCTGCACGCAATCGCGGTGGGCGAGACGCAGGCGATGGAGGCGGCGGGCCGGACGCTTTTCGACTTCCCCGACGCACCGTGGGAATTTCAGATGGATATGGCGCGGCAGGTGTGGGACGAATCGCGCCACGCCGAAATCTTTATCAAGCTGCTGGAGTACGTAGGATCGTTCCTGGGGGAGTTTCCGGAGACCGAGGTACTGTGGTCGTGCACGCAGATCGATGATCCGGCGTGCCGGGTCGCGGGCATAAATCGCGGGCTCGAAGGGCTGGCGTGCGATGTCTTCGAGCAGATCATCAGGCTGGCGCAGCGTATGGGCGACGCGGTGATCGAGCGTGCGGTGGACTACGTGCTGGCCGACGAAATCACGCACGTGCGAATGGGATCGAAGTGGATGCGCAAGCTCACCGAGGGCGATCCCGAGCGGCTGAAAAAAGCCCAGGACTTTCAGAATAATATCGACGACCTGTTCAATTTTCAGGGCGGGCGGACGTCGCGTGAGGCGTCGCCGCAGGTGCCGCTCGACGTTGGCGGACACGATATCGAATTCGATTCGACGCTGACGGTGGCGCGCGAGGCGCGGCTGCTCGCGGGCTTCAGCGACGAGGAAATAGAGCGGCTGGTCAAGGCGGCGTCGCGCAGCGCGGCGTATTGAGTTGGGCAAGGAGCGGACGCATGCAGCGGATGATCCCGGTTGAACGGCTGGCGCGTGAGGATCGCATGGTGTTGGTGCGCGCACGCAAGGCGCGTGAAATCCGCGAGGAGCAGAACCTCGACGATCGCGTGATGCCGTTCGACGAGGAAGCGCTCCGCGCCCGCCTGCATGGGATTTTTTGCGGCGAGGTGCAGGCGATGGAAGCGGCGGGCCGCACGCTGTTCGATTTCCCCGACGCGCCGTGGGAGTTTCAGCTCGACATGGCGCGCCAGGTGTGGGACGAATCGCGCCACACGGAAATCTTCGAGGGCCTGCTCGCGTATATGGGTGCGGAGCCGGGCGATTACGTGGAGACCGAGGTGCTGTGGCGCTGCACGCAGGCCGAGGACCCGGCGGCGCGGGTGGCGGGAATCAATCGCGGTCTGGAGGGATTGGCCTGCGACGTGTTCGAGCAATTGATTCGTATCGCGCAGCATAATGGCGACGAGGTGATCGAGCGGGCGGTGGATTATGTGCTGGCCGACGAAATCACGCATGTGCGGATGGGATCGAAGTGGATGCGCAAGCTGACCGAGGGCGATCCTGAGCGGCTGAGGCGGGCGCAGGAATTCCAGGACAATATCGACGACGTGTTCAGCTTCCGCGGGACGCGGCGGGCGATCGAAGACGTTCGCGACGGCAACGATCATGTGATTACGATCGCGCGGGAGGCGCGTCTGCTGGCGGGATTTTCGGAAGATGAAATCGAGCGGCTGGTCGCTGCGTCACGCAAGAGCGCGGCTTACTAGGATGCTCTCAGGGAAGACGTCAACCCTCGCTTATACGCGGCCCGCATAGTTAAAGGAAGGGTAGTTGCGAAAAGCTTTGAGAAATCGGTCAATGAAAGCTCCGCTAATAGCTGCGTGTCGGGTTCTAGCCTGTTTCTAATTATATCATTATAATTGCGGCAGGTGCCGGCCGGATGAAGCCTTGATTATTTATCCAGAAACGCCAACAACGTAATGCATCGATTGGAGTGTCTCGCGTGACTGACAACCCCGCTTCCAATAACCCGACCCAAAGCCGCGCGCTGAATGAATGGGTCACAGAATGCGCGCGGCTGACGAAACCCGATCGGATCGTGTGGTGCGACGGATCGGAGGCGGAGCGTGAGCGCTTCATCAAAGAGGCGGTCAGCAGCGGGGTGCTGATTCCGCTCAGCCACGAAAAGCGGCCCAGCTGCTATTTACATCGATCGAATCCGAACGACGTCGCGCGCACGGAGGACGTCACGTTCGTGTGCTCGCCGACTCGCGAAAGCGCGGGAATCACGAACAACTGGATGGCGCCGGATGCGGCGTACGCCAAGCTGCGCGCGCTGCTGGCGGGATCGATGGCGGGCCGCACGATGTACGTGATTCCGTATGTGATGGGACCGCTGGGATCGCCGTTCGCTAAGGTCGGAGTGGAAATCACCGACAGTATTTACGTCGCGCTGAGCATGCGGATTATGACGCGGATGGGCACCGCGGCGCTGACCATGCTGGGGGCGTCGGACGACTTCAACCGCGGCCTGCATTGCACGCTCGATCTCGATCCGAAGAAGCGTTTCATCTGTCATTTCCCGCAGGACAACACGATTTGGTCAGTGGGCAGCGGCTACGGCGGCAATGCGCTGTTGAGCAAGAAATGTTTCGCGCTGCGAATCGCGAGTTCGCTCGGACGCAAGGAAGGCTGGCTCGCGGAGCATATGCTGATCGTGGGTATCCAGAATCCCGCGGGCGAGACGCGGTATATCGCGGCGGCGTTTCCGAGTGCTTGCGGCAAGACCAACCTGGCGATGCTGATGCCGCCGGCGGCATTCAAAGGCTGGAAGGTGTTTACGGTCGGCGACGATATCGCGTGGCTGCGCGTGGGCGCGGACGGCGGACTGTGGGCGATCAATCCCGAGGCGGGATATTTCGGCGTCGCGCCGGGCACGAGCATGAAGTCGAATCCGAATGCTATGCGATCGGTGGAACATGACGCGCTGTTCACGAACGTCGCGACGACGGCCGACGGAGACATCTGGTGGGAGGGTATGGACGTGCCCGCGCCGGAAGGGCTGATCGATTGGCGCGGCAAGCCGTGGAACAAAGCGTCGGGCGAAAAAGCGGCGCATCCGAATAGCCGCTTTACGACGCCGATGGCGAATAATCCGGTGCTGTCACCGCATGCGAACGATCCGCAGGGCGTGCCGATCTCGGCGATCATTTTTGGCGGCCGGCGTGCGACGACGATGCCGCTGGTGCTCGAATCGCGCGACTGGACGCATGGCGTGTTGATGGGCGCGACGATGGGCTCGGAGACGACGGCTGCGGCGGCGGGAAAGGTCGGGGTGGTGCGGCGCGATCCGATGGCGATGCTGCCGTTCTGCGGCTACAACATCGGGGACTACCTGGGGCATTGGCTGGAGATGCGCAAGCAGATCACGAAGCCGCCGCGAATCTTCATGGTCAACTGGTTTCGGAAGAACGACGCCGGCGATTTCCTGTGGCCGGGGTATGGCGAGAACATGCGCGTGCTCAAGTGGATGATCGACCGGATTCACGGCGACGCGGGAGCGCATGAGACGCCGGTGGGACTGGTGCCGGAGGCCTCAGACCTGGATCTCGCGGGTCTGGAGATTTCACCGGATCAACTGCGCGCGGCGCTCGCAATCGACACCGATGAGTGGAAGGCCGAAGTCGCGTCGTCAGGGGAGTTCTTCGACAAAATTGGAACGTCGCTGCCGGCGGCGTTGCGCGAGAAACATCATGAGCTTGCGGCCGCGCTGGAGCATACGGGCGTGCGCAAGGCCGTCTGACGCGGCGCGCGGATGGCAGCAGTCAATCACGAGCGGCTGAAATCCCTCTTTCTCGAACTGGTAAAGATCGATTCGCTATCGCGCCACGAGCGCGACGTGGCTTTGCGCCTGCAACGCGAAGTCGAAAGCGCCGGCGCGGCCTGCCGCTTCGACAGCGCTGGCGAAAAAGTCAAAGGCAATACCGGCAATCTGATCGCGAAAATTCCGGGCAACATCGCGGGGGTTCCGCCGTTTCTGCTCGCGGCGCATATGGATACGGTCGCGCCGGGCGAAGGCGTGAAGCCGATCGTCGAGGGCGACATCATCCGCACCGACGGCAGCACGGTGCTCGGCGGTGACGACAAGTCGGGATGCGCGGTCATCTGCGAGGTGCTGCATCGACTGCGCGAGAGCGGCGTTCCGCACGGCCCGATCGAAGCGGTGTTTACGATCTGCGAGGAGATTGGATTGCAGGGTGCGCGCAATCTCGATCTTGCGTTGGTGGCCGCGAAGGAAGGATTGGTTTACGACAGCGACGCGCCCGGTCATCTGGTAATACGCGCACCGAGTGCGGTCTCGATTCGCTTCACGGTGAAGGGACTCGAGGCGCATGCGGGTGTAGCGCCTGAGCGTGGGCTCTCGGCGATCAAAATCGCGGCGGAGGCGATCGCGGCGATGCGGCTGGGACGAATCGACGACGAGACCACGGCAAATCTAGGGGTGATCGAGGGCGGTCGCGCGGGCAACGTGGTGCCGGGCCAAGTAGTCGTACGCGGCGAGGCGCGATCGCGCAATGCGGCAAAGCTGAAGGCGCAGACGGACCACATGGTCGCATGCTTCACGGAGGCGGTCGCGCGTGCGAGCGTCCTGGTTGATGGCAAGCGCGTCGCGGCAACGCTCGAACACGCGGTGCATCGGTCGTACGACGGGATGAACATTCCTGACGACGCGCCGCTGGTGAAAAAGGTGCTGGAGGCAGCGCGCCGAATCGGCAGGGTGCTGGAACCGGAGGGGACAGGCGGCGGCTGCGACGCCAACATCCTCAATCAGCGGGGAATCGTGGCCGCGAATGTCGGCACGGGAATGAGCGAGATTCACACGACGCGCGAATGGCTCGACGTCAGGGACATGGCAGCGGCCGCTGAATTAACCCTCGAAGTGCTCAAACTTCACGCGGGTCATTGATCTGAGACGTCGCGAAGCCCGCGGCGTGCGAACCATCAAACCGGTCTCGCGGCGGCTGAATTGCCTGCCAGAATAATCTTCCGATAACGACGCGAATCGTTCCGGGCGGGACGCTGATCGGCGCTTCACGAATGATCGGCCGCGGAGCTATAGTGCGCGGGGTGTTGCGGCGCGATCCAGAAAACCTTGCGCTCTCGAACGATCATCACGCGCGAGCGGCGAGCGAGTGGGCAGCGAGCGGACCGCGATCGCATCATGAGCGCGACTCGCCGCATGCATGGCGGATGGTGGCGGCGGGATTCCTCGCGACCTTCACGCTGTTCGGCGTGGTGTACAGTTTCGGCGCGTTCTTCAAACCGATAGCGGCGCAGTTCGGCGCGAATCGATCGGCGACGTCGGCGATCTTCTCGATCACCTCGTGCATCTCTTTTCTGCTCGGACCATTCACCGGACACCTGGCGGATCGCTTTGGTCCGCGGCGAATTGCCGCGGTCGGCGCCGTCACGATCGGCCTCGGGCTGGCCGCCACTTCCACGATCGACCATTTGTGGATGGCGTACATCACGTATGGATTTGGAGTCGGGATCGCGATCGCGTGCTGCTACGTGCCACTGATCGCGGCCGTCAGCGGATGGTTTCTCAAGCGGCGCAACATGGCGCTGGGCATCGCAGCTTCGGGAATCGGAGTCGGAACGCTGGTGAATGCGCCGGTGGCGGCGGAATTGATTCGGCGTCTAGGCTGGCGGGAGGCTTACGTGGTTATGGCGATCGTCGCGACAGCGTTGCTGCTGGTGTGCGCATGGCTGATCGAGCCGCCGCCGATCGAACTCGACGCGCCCGAGTTTTCCGTGCGGCGCATCGTTCGCACACGCCCGTTCAAATTGATGTACGCGTCGTGCATGCTGTGGACGGTCGCGACGGCGATCCCGTTCGTATTCCTGCCATCCTATGCGCACGACGTGGGTATCGGGCCGGTCGCGGCCGCGGCCCTGGTCGGGTTCATCGGTTTTGCGAGCACCGCGGGCCGCCTCGGACTCGGGCCGATCGCCGATCGCTTCGGTCTTATGGCGACCTATCGGTTTTGCCTGCTGGCGCTCGGACTTTGCTTCGCGATCTGGCTGTTTGGAAAATCCTACGGAGCGCTGGTCGCGTTCGCGCTAGTGATGGGGGCGAGCTATGGCGGGGCTGTCGCGTTGACGCCGGCAGTGGTGGCGGAACTGTTCGGCACACGCGGACTCGGCGTAGTACTCGGAACGCTTTATACCGGATGCGCGATCGGCACGCTGCTGGGACCGCCGTTATGCGGAGCACTGATCGATCGCACCGGTAATTATCGGACGGCGCTCATCTTCACGATGGCGGTTACGGTCGGGTCATACCTTATCCTGCGTCCGTTGGAACTGCGCGAAACCGAAAAGCACGGCTGATGATGCGGCGTCACCTCGCACGATCATCCTGATCGCGTGCGCGAGTCCTACGCTGGCTTCCAGAGCCGCGATGACCAACCGATGAGATTCGCGCCGGGCGCGCCACAGACGCGCCTCATCGCGAAAACCGCTCCGCTTCAATCCACCGGCTTGCGCAAGAAGGCCGGGATGTCCAGCTTGTCCTCGTTCTCGATCGCGTCGCCATTGCTGAGACGCGTGGGGCCGCCACCCTGAGCCTCTCCGTTGCGCCGCTTGAACGCCGGAATATCCAGGCTGTTCTCGTCAACAATCAGTCCCAGCCGCCGGATCGGCTTGCCGCCGTACGTGGTCGCGTGCGGCGGAATCGACGAGACGGGCGCCTGCGGCCGCGCCGGCGTAATCAGCGGGCGCTGCACCGGCTGCACCGGCTCATCCATCGGCCGGGTGACGCTCGCCATGACGGGCGCGGTGACGGGAGTGCCCGCGGGAGAATAGCCCGGCGCCATCGCGGGTGCGTAGGTCGGTGCGATAATGGGCGCATAGCTGGGCGTGAGACGCATCGAGAAGTCGCGATCACCGAAGCCCGTCGCAATCACAGTAACGTGAATCTCGTCGGCGATCTTTTCATCGATAACCGCGCCGAAAATGATATTCGCGTCTTCGTGAGCCTCTTCCTGAATCAGGCTTGCCGCCTCGTTGACTTCGTACAGCGACATATCGGGACCGCCGGTGACGTTGATCAGCAGGCCGCGAGCGCCCTTGATCGAAACGTCTTCGAGCAGCGGACTCGAGATCGCGCGCTGTGCGGCTTCGACCGCGCGATTTTCGCCGGCCGCGCGCGCCGCGCCCATCATCGCCATGCCCATCTCCGCCATGATCGAGCGCACGTCGGCAAAATCAAGATTGATGAGCCCGTGCACCGTGACCAGTTCGGCAATGCCGCGAACGGCCTGCAGGAGAACGTCGTCGGCCTTTTGAAACGCCTCCTTGAGCGAGGTCGTGCGGCTGGCGATCGAGAGCAGCCGCTGATTGGGAATCGTGATCAGGGTATCGACCGCATTCTTGAGTTCGCGCAGGCCTTCCTCGGCCTGTCCCATGCGCTTGCGGCCCTCGAACTGAAACGGCTTGGTCACGACGCCGACGGTCAACGCACCACTCTCGCGAGCGATGCGCGCGATGACCGGGGCTGAGCCGGTGCCGGTGCCGCCGCCCATGCCGGCGGTAACGAAAACCATCTCAGCTCCGCCGAGCACTTCGCGCAGCCGATCTTCATCCTCGAGCGCAGCCTTGCGGCCGATCTCGGGATTGCCGCCGGTACCGCGCCCGCGGGTCAACTGCGTGCCCATCTGGATGACCAGCGGGGCCTTGTTGTTCTGCAACGCCTGCGTGTCGGTATTGACCGCGATGAAATCGACGTTGCGCAGGCCCGCCGCGATCATGTGATTAACGGCGTTGCCGCCGCACCCACCGGCGCCAATCACTTTGATGCGCGCGCCGGGATCGACATTTTCGATCAACTCAATCATTTCAGTACCTCCTCCGCCCCACTCGCGCGAAATGCCGCGCTCACCGCCCATGCTCCAGCCGTTATTTCGATCTTTCAAAAGAAATCCCTCACCCAATCAGTTACACGCGTACGGATCCGTCCGATGCGCCCGTAACGCGCAAGCCCGTTCTGATGGCCGCGGCCATGGCCCGCATGCAGCATCAGGCCGGCCGCGGTCGTGTACATTGGCTTCATCAATTCCTCCGGCATGCCCTTAAGATTGATCGGCAATCCACGCCGCACCGGCAGATTGAAAATGCGCTCGGCCAGTTCCTGCGTGCCTTCGAGCAGCGAAGTGCCGCCGACCAGGACGACGCCGGACGCGAGGTTGTCGGAGACGCCCGACCGAATCAGCTCACGTTGCGCCATGGCGAAGATCTCTTCCATGCGCGGCTCGATGATTTCGCCGAGCAGCCGCCGCGCGATCACCCGCGGCTCGCGTCCTCCGACGCCCGGCACCTGCACCATTTCATCGCGCCCGACAATCAGGTTGGTCGCGACGCCGTGGCTGATCTTGAGCCGTTCGGCATCGCTAATCGGGGTGCGCAATCCTGCCGCAACGTCGCCCGTCAGATGATTCCCGCCGATCGGCAGCACCGCGGTATGCATCACGGCGCTATTGAGAAAAACGATGACGTCCGTGGTGCCGCCGCCGATATCGATCAGCGCGACGCCCAGCTCGCGTTCCTCAGGGAACAGTGCGGCGTCGGCGGAGGCGAGCGGCTCGAACATCAATTCGCCGGGCGTGATTCCGGCGCGCTCGCAGCATTTATTCAGGTTCTGGCTGTAGCTTTGCGCTGCGGTCACGATATGGATCCGAGCCTCGAGACGAACGCCCGCCATGCCCACCGGATCGCGCACGCCATCCTGATCGTCAACCGCGAACTGCTGCGGCAAAGTGTGGAGCACCTGCCGATCGAGCGGAATCGCGACCGCACGGGCCGCATCGATCACGCGTTCGACATCGCGCCCGGTAACCTCGCCGCCGCGCACCGCAACGATGCCATGACTGTTGAGTCCGCGAATATGAGCGCCGGCTACACCGACGACGGCGGCGCCGATACGTGCGCCCGAGGATTTCTCGGCCTCGGCCACGGCCATGCGAATCGCGTCAACCGTAGCCTCAATATTGACGACGACACCCTTGCGCAATCCGGCGCACGGGACCACGCCATGGCCAAGCAGTCCAATCGAGCCGTCGGCGGCTGACTCTGCAACCAGCGCGCAGACTTTGCTGGTGCCGACGTCCAATCCGGCGAGCACATTTCTCATCGGTGCGTGCTCTCCTCGTGACGGGTACGCGGCAGACGAGCGGGCGCAATCAGCGCGACAGTACGTACGGCCGGCGTTCGGCGATCGCCCGCGAATGCAGCTGGAGTCATCTGCATCACGGCCTGCCCCGGCGTCGTAAGATCGAGCGATGCGATCAGATTCTCGTGTCCGCGCCACATCTTCAGGACCTGAATCGCGCGGGCAAATTCGATCTGCGCATGGTCAACGTCGAACGTGATTTCGATACGCGGATGCTCAGGAAAGATCGTCGCGACGCCATCGGTATCGATGCGCATTTCAGACACCACCGATCCCAGTTCTGCCTCGGCGCGCACCAATGCAGCCGCATAATCGATCAACGCCGACGGTGGCGCATTGAGGGCGCCGGCGCCTCCCAGGATCGGCATATCGCCCTGGCTAGCGGGTGCGACCGGTCCGAGCAGCACGCCATCAGAATCGAGCGTGTAGAAGCCATCGCCGCGCTGCACCAAGGCGACCGCTGCGCCCGGCGCACGTGGAATAAAGGTCGGTTTGATAGTGGTTCCGCCGGTGAAGATCGCCGGGATAATCGAGGAATGGCCGGGGCCGGGCCAGAGCTTAAGGATGGATTCCAGGCGCAGGGCGAGCGTGCGTCCGGGCCGGCTCAATCCGGTCATCACACCGAGCACGAAGAACACGCACAGCACCACGCCGGCGAGGCGGAAGCCCCAATGACTAGCGCTGGTCTTGGTCTTTTTTTGTTTTGCTGCGGCCACCGCAACCACCACCACTCCCCACTTTCACGTCCTCACATCCGCACATTCTTCACCAAGCGAACAGCCCGGCGCGTCACCATTCGCCGATCATCCTGACCTCAGGTTCGAGCGTGACGCCGGTGCTCTCCATGACGCGGCTGCGCGCCATTTCGATCAACGCGCGAACTTCATCGGCGCGCGCACCGCCGAGGTTCACGATAAAATTGGCATGCTGGCCCGAGAATGCCGCGCCGCCCATTCGAGTACCCTTCAGGCCTGCGCTTTCGAGCAGCCGCCCGGCGAAATTTCCCGGCGGATTCTTGAACACCGATCCGGCGTTGGGCAGCCCGCGCGGCTGGCGCGCGGCGCGCTTCGATCGGAGATCGGCGACCCGTGCCCGCAACTCATCGCGGTCGCCGTGACGGAGTTCGAAATCAACTCGAGTGATCACGAAGCGCGGCGGCAAGTCGGTGCGCCGGTAGGCGAAATTCACTTCGTCGTTAGTGAGCGCGCGGGCTCGACCGTCGGCGGTCACGCCATGCACACGAGTCACCACGCGGGCCATTTCGCCGCCGAACGCACCGGCGTTCATCACCAGGCCGCCACCGACGGTGCCCGGGATGCCCTCGCCGAACTCAAGACCCGCGAGACCGCGATCGACGACGGTTTCGACCATCGCTCCGAATTGCATCGCGGCGCCGACCGTCACTTTCACATCGTCGATCTCGATGCGGCTGAAGCTCAGACCGAGCTTGACCACAAGGCCGCGGATGCCGCGATCGCTAACCAGCAGATTGGTTCCCGCGCCGAGACACATCGCGGAAATTTCATGGCGATGCGCCGCCGCCATCGCGGCCATCAACTCGTCTTCGTTCTCGACGGTGACGAACAGATCGGCGGGACCGCCAATCTGAAACGAAGTAAGATCGGCGAGCGGCCGGCTCGCTTCGACGCGTGCACCAAAGTGCGATCTCAATTCGCCCTCAAGCGCGCTCATCGGATTTCACTGTTGCGGCCGTGGCCCCAAGGACCGCGAGAACGCGTTCGCCGAGTTTGTAAACGTCGCCGGCGCCGAGCGTGACGATCAGGTCGCCGCCGCCGGATTCGAGCGCGACAGTCGCCGCGGGGTCCGTCTCATCACCGAGGTAGCGCACATTCAGGTGGCCGCGAGCGCGCAATGATTCATAAAGGCGGCGCGAGGTCGCCTCGGCAATCGGGTCTTCGCCCGCGGCATAGACGTCAACCAGGTAGAGGACGTCGGTATCGTCAAAGGCGGCAAGAAATTCGTCAAACAGATCGCGCAAACGGGTAAAGCGATGCGGCTGGAAAACCGTCACGATGCGGCGGCTGAAGGCCGCCCGCGCTGCCGCGAGGGTCGCGCGAATCTCCGCAGGATGGTGCCCGTAGTCGTCGAGCACGAGGCGGCCGGCAGCTTCGCCCTTGATTTCGAAACGGCGCGATATTCCGGAGAACGCGGCGAGCGCGCGCGCCGCAGCTTCAAACGGGATCCCTAATTCCAGTGCAACGCCAATGGCGGCCAAAGAGTTGAGCGCGAGATGATGCCCCGGCGATGGAACCGTCACCAATCCCAACGCGACGCCCTTGCGAATGACCTCGAAGCGCGTCGAAAGCCCGTCGATGACGATGTTCTCGGCGCGCAAATCCGCATCGGGAGCGACACCATAAGTCACCATCGGCTTGCGCACCGACGGCAGCAGTCCACGCACGTTGACGTTGTCGATACCGACGACCGCGACACCATAGAAGGGCACGCGATTGATGAAGTTCAGGAAGGCCTCGCGCACGCGATCCATGGTGCCGTAGTGATCGAGATGCTCGGGGTCGATGTTGGTCACCACGGCGACCGTCGGCAGCAGCAACAGAAACGATGCGTCGCTCTCGTCGGCCTCGGCGACCATGAAATCGCCGCGGCCGAGCCTTACGTTGGTGCCGCGCGCGCGCAGGTTACCGCCGATAGCGACAGTGGGATCGAAGCCGGCTTCCTCCATAATCAGGCCGACCAGCGAAGTCGTCGTGGTCTTGCCATGAGTACCCGCGACAGCGACGCCGAGGCGCGCCATCCGGAGAAGTTCACCGAGCATCTCGGCACGTGCGATCACTGGAATCTTCAGCGCACGCGCCGCCGAGACTTCAGGGTTGGAAAATTTTACCGCGGACGAAATTATGACGGCATCGAGATCGGGACGCAGATGACTCGGGTGATGGCCGCGTTCGATAGTGATGCCGAGACCGGCGAGACGATCGGTGGTAGCGCTATGGTGCAGGTCGCAGCCGCTGACTTCGAATCCGAGGCGTTCGCATAATTCGGCGATGCCACTCATCCCGGCGCCGCCAACGCCAACGAAGTGCAGGCGACGCTGACGCGTCAGCAGTCCCGTGGGAATCCCCGCGCTCACGCGGCTTGTCGCTCCTGCCCCGCCACGTCGAAACAAACCTGGGCGATGCGCGCGGCGGCGTCGGGATGCGCAGCACCGCACGCCTTGCGACCCATTTCGATCAGCCGCGATGGATCGGCCAGAAACTCGCGCAAAGCAGCAGCAAGGTTTGCCGCGAGACTATCATCGTCATTGACGATGACTGCTCCGCCTATACGTTCTATCACGCGTGCATTTAGTTCCTGTTGACGATCGCGATGGAAGGGATACGGCACGAAGATAGCCGCGCGGCCAGCCAGAGCAATTTCGGAAACGGTCATCGCCCCGGACCGGGCAACGACAAGATCGGCGCGATCGAGCACATCTGCCATATCTTCAATGAAGGGGACGACCTTGGCATCGCCGTCGAAACCGCGGTAACCATCGGTCACCAGCCCCACGTCCGCTTCTCCCGTTTGATGGATAACCTTGAACTTTATAACACCTTTTCCCAGAATTTTCAAAGCATTTATTACGCCTAAATTGAGGCGATGCGCACCGCTTGATCCACCTAAAACAAGGATTTGAAGCGGTAGCGAGGTTTTAAGCAGGGGTCGCGGGATAAATCTCAAGCGTAGGGGGTTGCCGGTGACCACGACTCTGGAAGCGTCAAAGAACACCGCCGTATCAGCGAAGCCGACGCAAACTTTACTCGCAAATCGCCAAAGCATCCGGTTCGAGAGTCCCGGCCGGGTGTTTTGCTCCATCAGGACCAGCGGCACTCTCGAAATTATCGCCGCCATCGCCATCGGGGCGGACGCGTATCCACCAGCGCTGACGACCAGATCGGCTGCGAAGGTTTTGAGCAAGCCGCGGGCGCGCCGCACGGCTGCCATGAATTCTCCAATCGCGCGCAGACGGGTCAGCGGGTCTTTGCCACGCAAACCGCGCACTGGAAACAGTTCGTATTTGAGTCCACTTTGCGGCAGCCAGGTTGCTTCCAGGCCGTTGATCGTGCCGACGTGCAGGACGTCCGAATCCGGACGTTCCCGCTTGATCTCTTCGCCGAGCGCCACGGCCGGAAACAGATGGCCTCCGGTACCGCCACCCGCAATGATCGTTTTGATCGCGCCGCCAGCCTTCATCGTACGGCCGGGCGGCGCGAGAGCGCGAGCAGCGCGCCCAACGCAGCCATCGCCATCACCATCGAGGTGCCGCCGTAACTCAGGAACGGCAATGGGAGTCCCTTGGTCGGGACGAGACCAATCACGACCGCCATGTTGACCAGGGCCTGTAGCGAGATCATCGCGGTGAGGCCGACCGCGAGCAGGCTCGCGAAGGGATCTGGTTCCTCGTGCGCGATACGCATGCCGCGGAACAGGATCGTGCTGAACAACCCGAACACGAGCGCTGCGCCGATCATGCCGAACTCCTCGACTACCACCGCAAAGACGAAATCGGTGTGCGCCTGTGGCAGGTAAAACATTTTCTGGCGGCCGGCGCCGAGTCCCGTGCCCCAGCCACCGCCCTCGCCCAGCGCGATGAACGACTGCGTCAACTGGAAGCCGGCGCCGCGCGCCGATTGCCACGGATCGAGAAAGGCGGTCAGCCGTCGCACTCGGTAGGGTTTTGCCAGCGCTTGAAGAACGAAGATGCCGAGCGCCAGGCCACCTGCGGCACCGAGATGTTTGGGGCGAGCGCCCGCCGCGAAGAGCATCGCGAACAGGATCAGCGCAAGCATAACGGTGGTGCCGAAATCGGGCTGTTTCAACACCAGCAATGCGATAGGCCCGACGATCAGAAAGGCGGCAAGCGGCCCGTGCTTGAAGCTCGACAACACCTCCTGCCGTCTGGCGAGAAACTCGGCCAGGAAGAATACCACCGCGAACTTGACCAGCTCGGAAGGCTCGGCGAGGACCGGACCCAGCCGGACCCATCGACGCGCCCCGCCGCGGACCACGCCGAGTCCGGGAATCCAGATCAGAATGAGCAGGACTACGGCGATGATCATCAGCGGCATCACCAGCCGGCGCAGACCCATCAACGAGAATTGCGAGAGCGCGGCGAGCAAGGCGAGACCGGCTGCAATGTGGAGCAGATGCAGCTTGAAGAAATGAAATGCGTCGCCGGTTTTTTCCTGGCCGAGGAAGTAGGTGGTGTTGAGCACCATCAGCGTCCCCAACGCCAGCAGCGCCGCGGCCGGCAGCACCAGCCACGGGTCCGGGCGGCGGTACGCAACCGCTTCAAAGCGCCCGAACCAGCTCCTGAAATACGCGCCCACGTTCCGCATAGTCCTTGAATTGATCGAAGCTCGAACAGGCCGGCGAGAGCATCACGGTGTCGCCGCGATGAGCATTCACCGTCGCAATCCGAACCGCGTCCGCGAGCGTATGTGCAGTCTCGATTGCAGTCGCACGATCGAGCGCCGTCCGCATCTTATCGCGGGCCGCACCGATCAAAATCAGCAATCTCACCTTCTCTTTAAGGGGCGCGCGCAGCGGTCCGTAATCGCCGCCCTTGTCAACGCCGCCCGCGATCAGAATCACCGGCCCATCAGTTGCCGCGAGCGCCTCGACCACGGCGCCGACATTGGTACCCTTGGAGTCGTCGATGTATCTGACGCCATCCTTATCGCGTACGAATTCCGTTCGATGCGGCAGCCCGCTGAATCCGGCGAGAGCTCGCTCGATTATTTGCGGCGTGATTCCCATCGCGAGCGCCGCGGCGGCAGACGCCATCGCGTTGAGCAGATTGTGCCGGCCCGGCAGCCTGAACCCGTCGAGCGCGATCCGCCCGAAACTACCCGCATCGTCAAAGACGAGCCAATCGCCCTCGCACCAGATCGCACGCAGAGTCTCAATGACCGCCGCGGCGGGGCGTTCAAACCCGAAACTGAAGACGCGCGATCGAACTTCATGCGCGAGCTTCCAGACGTGCGCATCGTCGCGGTTGAGAATCGCCCAGTCACCGCGCTCCTGATTCTCGAACAGGCGCGCCTTCGCATGACCGTATTCATCGAGATCGCGATACCGATCCAGATGATCATCGGTGAGGTTTAGATGGATGCCGACGCGCGGTTTGAAGGATTTGATCAATTCGAGCTGGTAGCTGGAGACCTCGATCACCGCGACGTCGTGAGCATCGGCGACCGCTTCCACCAGCGGCGTGCCGAGATTTCCACCGACGAAAGTTTTCAGTCCGGCCGCCTTGAAAATCTCGCCGATCATCACCGTGACCGTGCTCTTGCCGTTGGTGCCGGTAATCGCAACGATCGGCGCACTCAGGAAACGGCTGCCCAGTTCGATCTCGGTGATGATCGGGATGCGCCGATCGCGCGCGGCTATCATCAGCGCGCTAGCCGGCGGGACGCCCGGGCTCGCCACCACGAGATCGACGTGATTAGCGGTCGCGCCGCCGGTCAGCCAGGACGGATCTTCAGCGCCGAGATGCAGCTCCCCCGCAGGTAATTCAGTACGCGACAGGTCGGTGCGCAGATCCGTCATCACCAGGTGCGCGCCGCGCGCCGCAAGAAACCTCGCGGCCGCCTGGCCACTGATTCCAAGCCCGATCACCATCACGCGTTTTCCCGTAAGCTCCATCGCTTCGACGCCGCGTCACCGCAGCTTGAGCGTACTCAACGCGATCAGCGCACAGACGATCGAGATGATCCAGAAGCGCGTGACCACGACCGTTTCGGGCCATCCGCCGAGCTCGAAATGGTGGTGCAGTGGCGCCATGCGGAAGATTCGCCGATGCGTCATCTTGTAATAGTAGCGCTGCATGATGACCGAAACTGCCTCGAGTACGAAAACGCCGCCCGCGATCGGCAAGACCATTTCCTGCTTCGCCATCAGCGCGACCGCGCCTAGCGCAGCGCCGAGCGAGAGCGCACCGACGTCACCCATCATCATCGAGGCGGGGTACGCGTTGTACCAGAGAAATCCCATCGAGGCGGCGATCAGCGCGGCGCAAAAAATCGCGAGCTCGCCGGCACCCTCGACATGCGGCACGTCGAGGTAGGTCGCGAATTTCAGATTTCCGGCGACGTAGGTGAAAATCCAGTAGCAAAAACCCGTCGTCATGACTGGGCCGATCGCCAGTCCGTCGAGACCGTCAGTCAGGTTCACCGCGTTGGAGCAGCCCACGATCACCAGCATCGCGAGCGGCACGTAGGGCCACCAGTGCAGATCCGGCTGGAGCCGCTTGAAGAACGGAAAAGTCAAGTGCGTATCGAACTTCAGAACTCCGAACAGAACGATCGCGGCGACGAACGAGAAGGTGAACTGCGAAATCAGCTTTTGCGGACCGCTCAGGCCCTGGCCACGGCCGCGCTTGAGTTTCAGGTAGTCGTCGCTGAATCCGATCGCGCCGAAGGCGACCATCACAAACAGCGCCAGCCATACGTAGGGGTTTCTCGGATCGGCCAGTAGAATAGTTGCGACGATGCTCGATGCAAGGATTAGCAACCCACCCATCGTGGGCGTGCCGGCCTTTTTCTGATGGGATTGCGGAACCTCATCACGAATGGATTGCCCGATATGCGCGGCGCGGAATCGCTGAATAAGCAGTGGGCCCAGAGTGAGTGAGAGAGCCAGCGCGGTTAGTCCGGCCAGCACCGATCGGAAGGTCTGATAGCGCAGAACATTGAGCGCCGGGTAGCGCAGATGCAGCGAAAACAAAAGGATGTAGAGCATTGATTCCTAATTTTTCGCCGTGATTTTTGCCTTAGTCGTCGCCTTGATATACCGCCTCGGATGTTGCTTTCCGACTTGCCTAGAGTTTCCCAGTTTTCCGCATTGCGCAAGTTTGGTCTGGAGAGAATGTACGTAGCCGCTCGCACGCAATGGTTTTCGAGCGTTTAAGAAATTTCTGACTACCGGCTAGCGGCAACCGTGAACCATCACATCATCGGGAGCGAACACCATCCGCGAGACGCGAAACTTTTCGAGGCAAGCCTCCGATCGGTCACCACCACTCCGCAACCACCATCATCGGACCGAAGGCTTCCCGCGAAACTTCTGCGCTCATTCGCCCCCATTTTCATGCGCCGCCTCAGCTTCGCGTGCGCACTCTCCCCATGCGTCCGCCATCCCGCACGGACTAACCCGCCAGAACAATTCTCCGAAACGACGCTCCCGCTGTCGCGGACAATACGATCTCAGTTTCCGTGCACACTTCCGACGCCGCCCATCTCGGCAGCGATCTCGCGCACCACCGCGCGATCGTCAAAATCGAGCCGGCGGCCCGCGACCAGCTGATAGTCCTCGTGGCCTTTGCCCGCGATCACGACGAGATCGCCCGCCGCCGCGACGCGCAATGCGATCGCAATGGCCGCGCGCCGGTCGGGTTCCACGAGGTAGCCGATAGTGCCCAACGCGGCCATGCCCTCGTCGATGCGCGCTAGTCCGCACTGCAGGAGTCCGGCTTCGACCTCGGCGATAATCCGCAAGGGATCTTCGGTGCGGGGATTATCGGAGGTCAGTATCGCGGTATCGGCGAGGCGGCCGGCGATCTCTCCCATCAGCGGGCGCTTGCCACGATCGCGATCGCCGCCGCAGCCGAAAACGCAGACGAGCCGGCGCGGACCTAGCGCGCGCAACGCCTCCAGCACAGCTTCGAGCGCGTCTGGCTTATGCGCGTAATCCACCAGCACCTTGACTCCGGCGGGGCCCGCGACCGCCTCCAGCCTGCCGGGGGCCCCTGGGCATCGCCGCACCCCATCCGCCACCGCATCCGTTCCGATACCCAGGGCCACCGACACGGCAGAGGCCCCGAGGATATTCAGCAGATTGATATCGCCAATCATCGGCGACTCGATTTCAAAGGTGCGCCCGGCCGCGCTGATCGTTGCGCGGATACCCTCGATACCGGCGGCGAAGTCCGTCGGATGGACGTCGAGGCTGCGGTCGAAGCCGAAGCTCAACTTGCGTCCGCCAACCGCGTCGAGCACGCGCTGTCCGAATGGATCATCGCCGCGCACGACCGCGAACGTGTCGCTGCGGGAACTGCGGGGAAGTATCTCCGTAAAGAGTCTCAGCTTCGCTGCAAAGTAGTTCTCTAGGGTCTGGTGATAGTCGAGATGGTCGCGACCGAGATTCGTGAACACACCCGCGCGAAAGCTCAATTCGTCAACGCGCCGTTGGTCGAGCCCGATCGACGAGATCTCCGCGGCCACGCTGCGCACGCCCTCGCTATCCATCGCGGCAAGCGCGCTCTCGAAGTCGATCGACTCGGGTGTGGTCAGGCCACTGGAGAGTTTGCGGCCGCGTGCAAAAATGCCAATCGTGCCGACGATTCCGCTGGCAATTCCGGCTGCTTCGAAGATCGACGCGAGCAGGTACGTGGTCGTAGTCTTGCCGCTGGTCCCGGTGACGCCGATCAAATCGACGCGGCGGCTGGGCACGCCGAAAAAGCGCGACGCCGCAACACCCATCGCCACGCGCGGCTGTTCGCACTCGATTAGAGTAAACGCGGAGCGCGCCGCTTCGCCGTCCCATCCCCGCACCACCGCCGCACGCGCTCCACGTTTAAATGCATCCTCAAGATTGGCGCGATTCTGCTGGTCGTCGCGCGCCGTTGAAAAAAACAGGTCGCCCGGCTTGATTGTTCGCGAATCGTAGCCGAGGCCGGTGATCTCGGCGTCGATACTCCCAGCGACGCGCTTTACCGTAACGCCCGCAATCAACTCGGAGAGCTTCATCGCGCACTCCGCGAATGGATACGCGAAGTCGTCGGCCCCGTGGTCCGCCCATGGTGCGACGATTTGTGAGGGATGCTGGAGGATGTCGGTGGCTCCGCGCCATTTTCTGCGAGCGTCAATTGAATAGCGCCTCCGCCACCCGGAGCGCCCGGAGGCGGATCTTGCCCGATTACGTAACCATCGCCGGAGGTCTCGATTTCGACGCCATGAGCGCGCGCGATCGCGAAAGCGCCGCGCAGACTCTCACCGCGGAACTCGGGAACGATACCTGCCGTCGCAACCTTATACGCGGGCGGCGCGTCAACCTCCGCCGGTTCGGAACCGTCACTAGGGATAGAGTCATCGGAGGTATCGCCGAGTGCGGCGACGCCGGCCGGCGCGGCCTCACCGCCGGTAAAAGGAAGGAGGCTCGCGGTATCATATGCGGGCGAGGTCTTGATCGGGGCAACTTCGAGCCGTTGCAGCGCCGCGGAGGCGATTTCGCTGAACACCGGCGCCGCATAGAGACCGCCGAAATGCCCGTGCGAAACGTCGTAGAGCACCACCAGAATTACCAGGCGCGGATCGTCTGCGGGCAGAAATCCGACAAAGGACGCGACCAGCCGGGTCTGGAAGTAGCCGCCCGTAGCGGGATTCACCATCTGCGCGGTACCGGTCTTGCCCGCCACAGTGAAGTCCGCAACCTGCGCCAGATGGCCGGTACCGTCCGGGCCGTTGACCACGTTGCGCAGCAGCAGGTTCATCTGATGGGCCACTTCGGGCGCCACCGCGCGGCGCAGGACCTGAGGCGTGTGCCGCAGAATTTCATTGCCGTCAGGATCGTAGGCCGCCTTGACTACATACGGGCGCATCACGAGGCCGCCGTTGGCAATCGCGGCATAGGCGGTCGCGAGCTGGATCGGGGTTACCGCAACGCCCTGTCCGAAGCCGTGATCGGCAAGTTCGATCTGACGCCATTTAGCGGGCCTACCCAGCAATCCGGCGCCCTCACCCGGCAGATCGATACCGGTACGCCGGCCGAGCCCGAACGCATTCAGGCCCTCGTAAAAACGGTCCGCACCAAGGGTCAGCGCGATTTTCGCCGCACCGATATTCGACGACACCTCGATGATTCCACCGAGATTCAGCCAGCCGTGGGGGCTGTCGTCGTGAATGGTGCGGTCGGCGAAGTGCCATTCGCCGTTCTCGCAATAGAGCTGCCGATCGGGCGAGATGGCGTGATCCTGCAACGCGATCGCGCCCAGAATCCCCTTCATCGTGGAGCCGGGCTCGAAGGCATCCTGCGTCGCCATATCGTGCAGACGATCGCGATCCCTGGCCGTCGTTCCGTTGATGTTGGCGAGCGCGAGGACTTCGCCGGTGAAAGGATCGAGCACCACCGCCGCGCCGCGCGCCGCACCGCTCTTCGCCACCTGATCGGTCAGATAATTCTCCGCCGCCGACTGAATCGACGAATCAATCGTCAGTTCCAGGCGGGCGCCCGGTTGTGCGTTCTGGAGTCCGGTCGGCGAATCCAGGATCGGATGACCGAGCGCGTCGTGGTAGAAATGCAATTCCACCGGGGTGCCGCGCACCAACTGATCATACTGCAGCTCAACCCCGGAGAGCCCCTGCCCATCCGTTCCAGCCAACCCCACCACCGCCGCGGCCAGGTTGCTCTCCGGGTAAAACCTCGCGTATTCGTTAACCCCGCCGACGCTTTCGAAACCGAGATCCTCGGCGGCGCGCGCCCGTTCCGGTTGCAGATGACGCGCGAGCCAGACGAACGGCGCCGGCTTCTTAAGCTTCGCTTCGAGTCCCGCCGGCGACAGCGCCAGGGCCTGCGCCAACCGCACCCGCTCGCTCGCGGTGCTGCTCTCGAGCAGCTTGGGTGCGCGCGCGAAAATCGATCGCGTCTCGGCTGAGAGTGCCAGCGGATTGCCATCGCGATCGACGATCGGGCCGCGCACCGCCGCCAGCCGCATCGCCGTCGTATGTTCCTCATGCGCGAGCGAAGACAGCCGCGGCCCGTCGATCAGCACCAGCACCGCCAAGCGTATCGCCGCGAGCACGAACAATCCGGCCAGCATGAAAGTCAGCGCGCCGATGCGCATGCGGCGTATTTTGAAAGCACCGTTCAAGGCACCATCACCACATGTCCGGGAGCCGGCGCGGCCAGCCCATACCTGGGGGCCAGATCGCGCAGCCGCTGATGCGATTCCAGTTTGGCGGTCTGCAGCCGGAGTGCCTGATTTTCACTTTCGAGATCGCGAATCTCGATCCTCAATGACGAAAGGCGATAGCCTTCCTGGGTAACTTCCAGACGCACCATCAGGATGGCGAAACCGGCGCCCACGATCGCGATCGCGAGTAGCGCCGGAATAATCTTCGACGGGGGCGCCGAAGGGCGAGTGCGGCGGGTCATTTCGCCACCCGTTCGATACAGCGCAGGCGAGCGCTGCGCGCGCGCGGATTCGCCGCGCTTTCGGCTTCACCCGGGCGCATCGCCTTGCGCGTCACCGCGACAAACGATCCTTCACGAACCAGTTCGCGGAAGCGCTGCTTGACTGGCCGGTCTTCGAGCGAATGGTACGCAAGCACGATCATCCGGCCGCCCACGCGCAAACGCGCCGGCCCGTAATCGAGCAGCGCGGCAAGGCTTTCGAGTTCGTTGTTGACCGCGATTCTTAGCGCCTGAAAAGTTCGCGTCGCCGGATGTATCCCGCCGCGCCGATTACGGCCAACCACGCTTTCGATCAGCCCACTGAGTTCGCCGGTGGTGTCAATCGGCCGGCGCCGGCGCGCTTCGACGATCGCCCGTGCAATCCGGCGAGAGGCATGGTCCTCCCCATACTCATGGATAATCCGCGCCAGTTCGGTCTCGGTCTCCTCATTTACGATGTCGTAGGCGCGCAACGGCTGGTTGCGATCCATGCGCATATCCAGTGGACCATCGAGCCTGAAACTGAAGCCACGCTCCGCGTCGTCGAGAGCGAAGCTGCTCATCCCCAGGTCCGCGATAATCGCGCCGACGCACGGGATGCCGCATTGGTCGAGCACTGCTTCGAGGCTGGAAAAATCCGCCCGCCGCAAGGTCACGCGCGGACCAAACTCGGCCAGGTTCGCCGCCGCCGCGGCGAGCGCCGTGACATCCCGATCGATCCCGATCAGATGCCCGTCGGTCACCCGCAGCAGCGCCGCCGCATGACCGCCCATTCCAACAGTCGCATCAACGATCGTAAGAGGGTTCAGAGCGCGGACGAGCCCCACCACCTCATCCGCCATCACCGCCACATGCCGGCGGCTCGCCGCGCTCTGCCCTTTTTCCTCTGCCAGACGCATTGGCTAAATCCTAAAAGTCAAGTTTTGCAAGCAAATCCGGATCGGCCACCAACTGATCCTCGGCCGACTTCAAAATCCTTTCCAAGGTCGCATGGTCCCACAATTGAAAGCGATTATGTTTGGCCGAAAAGGTCACCTCGCGACCGAGGCCGGCAAACTCCCTCAATTTCGGCGGTATCAGGATCCGTCCTTGTCGATCGACCTGAACCTCGTGCGCTCCGCCGATATAGAAGGTCTCGAAGAGTTGAGCGACCCGATCCCCGGTGTGGCGCTGCGCAAATTTCGACACCGTCGCCTCCCACTCGGCCGGGGGGTAGAGATCCAGAAGCTTTTCGCGCTCGAAAATGAAGTTTGTTATATACAGCCGATCATGACCTTCCCGATGCAGTACGTCACGAAAACGGGCGGGGATACTCACCCGTCCTTTCTCGTCGATCGCATGGTCAAATCGACCGTTGAACACCGTTTTCCTCCCTAGTTCACCACAATCTCCCACTCTACCCCACTACAGTCAAGAGAACGCACAAAGCGTAACCAATAATTCTGCCTTCCTTAGCTAGGCGAATAGAAGGCGAATACTACTTCTGAAACGAATCACCGTCTGCACCGTCGGTGTTTCAGACGGTCGCGACGATTACTGGCAAAGTCATCGGAAATGACTTTCCGCGGCCGCGCATTTCAGAGCAAATCCCGGTGAGCCGTCGGGAAGTAATATCTAATGCTGCTATGGCCAGAGTCGGGATGTGAGGAAACGTAACTCCTGACGACAACCGCTCTGATTCCTCGGCAACGTCGAAATGCGGAAATCGATCGGCAATGAGCGTTCGGGCTTCGCTTTGAAGGGTTGTACCACTTTGAGCCACTCGTCTTGCGATCGACGACGAGTACCCCTACTCTTAGAGACGCCTATGAACCAAGAACAATCGAACGCGGTAGCTGATTCAACTATTGAAGAACCTTTGGTGGTCAAGAAGATCTCGACCCCGGGCTTCTTGTTCTACATCCTGCACGGCATCGGCGTGTCACTGGGCTTGTGTGTGCTGTGGGGTCTCGAGGCGACGCGTAATAGCGCTTTTCGCGCGCTCGATCGCATGAACCTCAAAGCGCGCACCCGCAAAGCCAGCGCCTTCCCTCCCGGTCAGCCGCGTAAGCGCTCGCTAACCCCGGCGTCCCGCTGAGGTACGGAGCTTCCCGTTGGAACTCCTGATTCTTATAGAAGGGGACGGGGAGCTTCTTCAGATACGAGCAGATCCGCGGCGGCTAAAAAGCCGCAGGCGTTGGCGGCGCGCCATTTTTGCGCCTCACGCGCTGACAACTACATACAGTAGAATTTAGCTACTTACTATTACTAGCTGATTACATCGGGTGGCGATTTGAGTGCGCGGCCATTGCGACCGTTGCGTCTATCGAGGGTCTTGCGGCGCGGAGGCGGCCCGCGCAGCGACTGCCGATCCGCGCGCCCCAGGGCGCCGCTTGCCGGGGGGACAATACCTATGGAGGCAATGAGAGCCACGTCAGCGGCTCGCGTGGCCGGTTTGGAGACCATCCCGGCGTCCGCTTTCGCCGGTTCGTCAATGGCGACAGACGCGTTTTCGTCCAGCAGCCGCGTCAGGTAGCTGGCCAACTCGTCATCGAGCACCCGAATCAGCGAGTCGGTCTGGGCTGCCTGAACGATTTTGAGAAAGCCCTCAAGGCGGTGGCTGCGATCGTGCTGATCAATCAGGCGTGCAATTGCGCTTTGCGCCAATGCGGCGAGCTTGCTCTGGAGCGCGCGCCGGGTGCGTTCCAAGAGGTCATACAGTTCTTCGCGCGGCGACAGAGTGCCGAGCAGGTAATCGCATCGTGGACAGCATGGAGTGACTTCGGGGACGGGCGAGCCTTCGAGATCGCAAAGCCTAAGGCGCCGATTGAGCGGCGCAATCAAGCCGGCGAGGTCGTCCCCATTCGGTGGGCCGAGTGCCGCGATCGCGTTAAGCCGGCCCAGCACTTCGAGATGGCGGCGGGTATCGGCGGCGGCGGGTGCGAGCTGAACGAGCTCGAGGCGATTGTGCTCGTGCCCCAGGCGGTATCGTTGAACGTAAGTTGCTTTGAAGGTCTGGAAGCGATCCTCAAGGGTATCGATCTTGCGGCCGGCGCCTGCCAGGGCGGCCGGATTGAGCGCCACCGCCAACATCTGGCATTCGGTTTCGAGGTCCACCAAAGCCCGATCTCGGCCAGCCTCTTCGCGGTTGACCGACAGGAGCCGCGTTTCCGCCAAGTATTGGCGCATCCGACGCAGGCGCGGAATCGAATCGGCAACAACTGCGAACACTTCGTATGCGGCGATCACAGCCATCGCGGCTTCTCGTCGCTGCGGATCTACACTGAGTTCGATTAAGGCAGCAGCGCCGCCTTCGGCGAGCTCGATGAACGCCGCAAAAGCCTGCTGCTGCGGGATCGAGAGCTGTCCGCCGCTTTCACGCATCGCTTCGGCTAGCGTCTCCCGATTTCGGCATGCGCCTTCGAGCGCCGCGGCCATTGCTGCCCTGAGCCGGCTACGCTTGGCTTTCAGCTCCGGCATCTCATGCGCCGCCGTCATCGACGGATCGAAGGAACGCACGAGGACGAGCGCGGAATTGAAGGCGGTGAGATCCGGTGAGCCAGCGCCGCGCGGATCGAATCCCGCCAATTGCGATTCTACGTCATAAACGATCGCGCCCTGGGAGCGGTTCGCGAGCGTCGCCAACGTCCGACCCAAGCCCGCGCCGGCGGCTTCTTTGACACCCGCCGAATCCATCCACTCACGAATCCTGGTGATGGGCGCCCTGGCAACGCCGCTGCCGACATGGAGCAGCACGAGTGTATCGACCAGCGCCTGCAGGGTCGCGCCCGCGGAATCAGCATTGGCGCGGGCAGCGGCGGTCGCGATCCGGTAGGAGGCGCGTCCCGCGACGCCCAAATGCGCGTCGAGCGTTTGGCGGACGACCGCCGATCGCATCAGAGCGGCAAGCATAATCAAGTGCCTAAAATCCCCCTCGCCGTGCCACGGCTCAATCACTTCACGAATCGCCTTCGCGAGAGTTCCGATCGCGGTACCGCGCGCGTAGAGAGATCGCAGCGCATCCGCTGCGGTCGGATGGAGCGGATAGATCGCACGCGCGTCGAAGGAACCTTCGAGGTTGCCGTAGAGCCCATCGACCATGGGCAGCGCCGAACTATCGACGTTGCGCGCACGTCCCACCGCGACGGCAATTTCCTCGTCGCCACCCGGCGTGACGTCAAACTTATTCGCCGCCTGGGACGCTTCGCCGCGTCCGGCCGCCACGACGATTAAGCGCATCTTCTTGAGACTGCGCCCGACTTCGGCCAGCGTAGGCAAAATTTCGAGCGACGCCTGGTTTTCGTCCAGGCCGAAATCGATCACGATCGTCACATCCTGGACGCCCTGGCGGCGCGCGCGGTCGAACGCAATGGTTAGAGCTTCGGTACCCCGCATCTGGCTCCACAGCGCGGGCGGGCGGTCGTCGCCTGTGAGCGCTACTTCAAGCGATTCGATTATGCGGCGATCGATTCCGGCGGCCCCGATTTCAGCGCTAACTTCAATCGGAAGCGTAATGTGTCGCCCGGTTTCAGCACCAAGGACTCCACCTGCCCGAGCACTCAACGCCAGCACATAATTCAGGAAATGAGTTTTGCCAGCACCGGCGGATCCGCCAATCCAGAAGAGCGCACCCTGGCCCGCGCTCAATTGATTATTGATGGCCTCCCAGGCACGGCTGGCGCCTTGCGTTAATACATAGCTGGCGACTGTGGCGGCGGATGGTTGCGTTTCAAGCGGCAGGCGATCGACGACTTCCGGTCCGATTTCGATCAATTGCAGAGGTAAAGAGTCGCGCGTCCTTCTTTGTAGCCGCATACTCAAGGCTTATAGCGATCGGACCACCCAAGCGAGATAAAAGATTGTCTTTTTGTAGCTACGCTAGAACAAGTGGTATTATATTTTGCCGCAATCGCCGCATAAGTCCGCGGGCCTCGAGGCTCTCGATGCCATGTTGAAATGTCATCAGCCGGCGACCTCGCCATCGACTTCGCGTAACGTCCCGGCGCGTGTGTGTCTGCCGTCTGCGCCTCATGCTGATGCTCGACTTGCCACCCATTCACCGTGGTCCGCCGCGTCGTTTCGGGCGCTGTTCAGGCGACAGAACAGTTCAGATGATGCCGCTCGCGCGGAGTCGCGACAGTTCGGCCTCGTCGATGCCGACAGTGGCCAGCACCTCCGCGGTATGCTCGCCCAGCGCGGGAGGCGGCGAGAGCGGACGATCGATGAGCGCGTCGTCGCGTGTCTCGGCGGCGGTGATCTTGAGCGGCGTGCCCATCACCTTGATTTTGCCGCGGGTGACCGACTCACTACCGATAAGCATCCGGCGCCGCTCGAGTTCAGGATCGGCGGTGACTTCAGCGACCGATCGGACCGGAGCGCAGGGAATCCCATGATCGATGAAGAGCGTAACCAGATCGCCGCGGCGATGCAGCTTCGTCCACTGGCCAACGAGGCCATCCACTTCGCCAACAATTCTGTAGCGGCTCGCATGATCCTTGTAACGAGGCGACTCGATCAGTTCCTCGCGCCCCATCAATCTGGCCAACGAGCGCCAATGCGGCTCGGTCAGGCAGAAGATCATGAGGTCGCCGTCGGCGCAGGGATAGATATTCGAAGGACAGGCGTTGCGATGGCGATTGCCGACCCGGTCGCAAGGCTTGCCTTCGAGTTCGTTGGCGATCAGGCCGGTCATCGAAGGAATGCACACGTCGAGCATCGAAACTTCTACCAACTGGCCGCGCCCGGTGCGTCCGCGCTGAATGAGGGCGGCAAGAATCCCGCTGACGAGATGGCTGCCGCTTGCCATATCTATAAAGGTCGCCGGCGTGCGCACTCCCGGCCGATCGGGAAACCCAGTGACGCTGATGAGGCCGCATGCGGCCTGAAGCGTGCTATCCATCGCGCCGAGGCGAGCCCAGGTGCC
>Ga0302324_100004938_pt1 | contig 29369 bp, 18 predicted proteins | sample Palsa_T0_1_FD_201949 | JGI IMG/M metagenome (GOLD analysis project Ga0302324, IMG submission 201949) | Peat permafrost microbial communities from Stordalen Mire near Abisko, Sweden - Palsa_T0_1 | ecosystem: Environmental > Terrestrial > Soil > Palsa > Peat permafrost | place: Sweden: Abisko...
TAGAAGTGTCTCACTGCTTATTACAGCAACTACCTTTGTCTCTGATATGTACTGGACAACCCCCGAAGTGAGCAGGTCGGAAGCTCGGACGGAGTTTCATAGCCAGATCACCAATCAGAGCAGTGACGCAATGGAACTTACTCTTCTCCAGGAGATCGTCGACCCACAAGGGAGAGTAGTCGACACCGTCACGAACCCCATCAAGGTCGACGCTGGGCAGGCACAGACTATAACCCAGAGTAGTCTGCTCAACAATCCGCAACTCTGGTCTCCCGAAGCCCCCAATCTTTATCATGTCCGCACGCTGCTTAAGGATGGGTCTCACCTGCTGGACGTCTGCGAGAGTCCGCTGGGATTTCGCTGGTATCGTTTTGATCCGAAACAGGGACTTCTTCTCAATGGGACGAGAGTTCAGGTACATGGAACCAACATGCACCAGTCGTATCCTGGGATGGGCAATGCGGTACCGAAATCGCGCCTGGTAAAGGACATGGAAGTCGCACACGATATGGGCGTCAATTTTTGGCGGACATCTCATTATCCTCATAACGTCGCAATGATGGATGCTTCCGACCGCCTGGGCATGATGGTGTGGGAAGAGCTTCCCATCAACAAGGAAATCGGAGACACGAATCAATACATTGTCAACGTGTCGAACATGGCGAGGGAGATGATTCAGCGGGACCGCAACCATCCTTCAGTCCTTGTATGGGGCATTGCCGGCGAGATTAATGCGCCAACCTCTGTCTCGCGCCAAGTGGTAGGAACAGTTACGAGCCTCTATCATCAGCTGGATTCGACCCGTCCCGTCGTCATGCATGCTCCGCGCGGTGAAGAGATCGCAAGTTTGGTGGACATCGTTGGGGAAGGCGCTAGTCCGGAGACAGACCAGGCGCATATGCTGCACCCGCAGCGTCCCTACATGACAGGCGAATACAGCGCCGCGCTGATCGAGCGTGGACGATATGGTTCGGGATCCTACAGCGAGGATAATGGCCTCGAGAGCCATGAACAATATCTTCGAATGTTGAATCAGCGTCCTTGGATGGCAGGAGGATGCATATGGAATGAATTTGATTACGACGGAGAAACCTACGATCCAGTAATCCCGCATATGGTCTCTTTTGGAATGACAGATATCTGGAGGATTCCCAAAGAGGTTTACTACTTCTACCAGAGCCAATGGTCGCCCACGCCGATGGTGCATATCGTGGGTCACTGGACCTTCACAGGCGATGAAGGAAAGGTGCGAACCATTCAGGTGCTAAGTAACCAAAAGGAAGTCGACTTGTTCCTGAATGGAAAGTCGCTGGGATCTAAGGTCGACGCAGCAGATACCGGACTGCTCCATCCGCCTCGTACTTGGAATATACCCTATGAGCCCGGCCGTATAACAGCCGTTGCAAAAACAGGCGACACGCAGATAACAGATGAACAACGCACAGCTGGCCCGGCTTACAAGATAGTGCTGGAGAGTGATGCTTCCGTCCTTAAATCGGGCGACCCGGAAAGTCTAGCCTACATTACGGCATCGGTTGTGGATGAGTCAGGAGTCGTTGTCCCCGGTTCTCACCTGGCGATTACGTTCACCTCGTATGGACCTGGAAAGCTTCTGGAGCAGACGTGGCTCGGCCGTGAAACAGGTCTGACGTGGAATGTCATCGATGGCAGAACGCGAGTGGCATTCCGCTCGACTCCCCGGTCTGGACGAACCGTGATCTCAGCCTATTCTCCGGGACTCTTGATGGGGCGGCTTTCCATCACGATCACAGGGCCAGGAAAGCATGATGAAATGAACTACATCGACTTGGATTCGAAAGACGAGCTTCCGTGATTTTGGGAATGAATTGGCGCCCTATTTCTCTGGCCTAGAAGTGGCCCATGCAGCAAAGTAACCGTCTGTTTACACACTAAACGAGGCCTGACTCGTCTCGCCAATCGTTCTTGAGGGAGTTTCCTTGATGAAAGAGATAACACGTAGAGATTTCTTGAATACGGCAGCGAGCGTAGCAATGGGCAGCGCCATTGTCGGCAATGCCGTATTCCTGAATGCCGACTCTGCAGCGGCGCTCGGAACGGGTAGCTCCACAAGTGGCATGGCAGACACGGCAGATCTATCGCTTCAGTCTCTCGTCTTCCCGGAGCCTCAGGATATTTCTAGCACAGGGAGCGATTTTGTTCTTAACGATCAGGTACGCATCGTCGTGCCGAAGGATGCAGGCGAGGAAGACCTGCTTCTTGCCCGCTTGCTGGCGAATGAGTTGGGTGACCGATTTGGATTGCAGCTCAAGATAAAGCGCATCGCGAAGCTGACTCCCGATGAGCCCGTAATCCTGATGGGATCGATTAAGAATCCACTGGTTCGAAAGCACTGCTCGTACATGTCTCTGATTGAGACGACTGAGGCTCTGGGCGCAGAAGGATATATCCTGCATGCCGACAGCAAGATGATTCTGGTTGCAGGCAGCGATGATCGCGGCGCTTTTTATGGACTTCAGTCCCTCCGGCAGCTTGTCGCAACGGCGAATACAGAGTTGCGAGTTCGCGGTGTACTGGTTCGGGATCGGCCCAGCAAACCCTATCGCGGACTTTACATGTTTCTTCCAGGGCGCGACAACATCGCATTTTTCAAGCGCTTTGTGCGCGATTTCATGGCGTTGTACAAGTACAACACGCTCATTCTGGAAATGAATGCGTGCATGCGGCTGGATAGTCATCCGGAGTTGAACTACGGATGGGTGCAATTCGCAAGGGACGCAAACTATAGTTTCCGCAACTATCCTCCACGTTCATTCCATGATATGGAGCAGAATTCCTCTCATCAGGATACTGCGGATGGAGGGTTTCTCGAAAAAGAGGAAGTCGCGGATCTGGCCAGTTGGGCGAGGAAATATCACATCGAAGTTGTTCCTTCGCTGCCTTCGTTTACTCACAGTTATTATCTTTTGAGCGAGCACAGAGAGCTTGCGGCTGTCCCAGAGAATAAGTGGCCGGATATCTATTGCCCTACGAATACAAAATCCTATGATCTTGTATTCGAGGTATACGACGAGTATCTGGACGTCTTAAAACCCAGGAGCGTCCACATCGGACACGATGAGCTATTTCTGCCGGTGGATGCATCACCGCGATGCAGCGATAAAAACATAGGCGAACTCTTTGGGGAAGACGTCAGGAGAATCCACGATTATCTTGCGTCGAAGGGCATCAAGACTCAGCTCTGGGGTGACATGTTGCTGCAGTCAGTTCGGGGCTCCCGGTTACGAAAGAACAATACTCCGGATGGCTGGACGTATTACTCGCCCGGCGGCCTCACTTTGGAACAGGTGGAGCGGCTTATCCCAAAGGACTGCCTGATCTATAACTGGTTTTGGAGAGACGAAAAGGGCCAACGAGGTTCGGCGGAACAGAACGAAGCCCAGCTGGACAAGATGGGCTTTCAGCAGATCTTTGGCAACTTTGAGCCAGGCATAGAGAACTATGAAGTGCGAAAAATGCGTTCAACCCTGCTCGGTGGCGCCCCATCGGCCTGGGCGGCGACGAATGAAGTAGGTTTTGGAAAAGAGCTGATGGCCACTTTCCTTGGTTGCAGCGGCATACTTTGGACGGGGCATGTGAGCGATGGCAAAGCCCTATCAGCACAGGTGCAGTCTATGCTTCCTAAGATTCGTGCTCGGCTCAGCGGAGTTACGCCGCCCAGCCAGACAGAGACTTCCATTGTGCCTGTGGACATTTCGAACCGATTCAATAGCAGCGGATCAATCCCGATGTTACCAGTAGACCTTAGTGGGATGGTGAGAGGAACGGTCGAGTACAACAACGTTCCCTTCGAGTTGAAGTCGGGCGATGGCAAGCGCGTGATTGCCGTCGGTACAAAAGGAAAAGAGGACATCGCCTTGCCAGAATCCGCGACAGGAATCCTGGTCGGAGAAGCACCCACCAGCCTGATTTTTCTCCATGCGGCTGGCAGACCTGCCTTGAACAGAGAAGGATTTCGATTGATCTGGGATCAACAGGATACTGCGGACCTTCTTGGATGGTACGAGGTTGTTTATGAGGACGGATTTGTCACCACTATTCCGATCCGATATGGCGTCAATATATGCGAATGGAATTGGGATAGGCGAACCTCGGCAAATGATTACTGCTACGGTGCGGACGCACTGGCGGTTGGGCAGCAGACGAGAGAGAACGTCACTTTCTTCGCATACGAATGGATCAACCCTCGACTGGGCAAAGTTATTCGGGAGATTCGCCTGCAAGGTACAACAGGTTTTCGAGGGGGCTCTGGCGACTTCAATAATGAATATGGACCGGTCATCGCGAGCAACGCCATAATGTTGGCGGCGCTCAGCATCGTGAAAAAGAGAGGCTGATTCGAGTGTTTAGCTAAGTGCGTTATTGCGCTGCTAGTTCTTCCACTCTCGCAGGGGTCGGCTGGACCCCCATATCTATGCTTCTGGGGCTCTGGTGCAAAAGCTTCGCGCCCGTCAGGTACAGTTGTCTTTGGAGAGGCTAGGACCGACATTGAGCAAACAGAAGAGCATCGAGGAGTTGTTTGGGGGTGGCATTTCGACCGCGAGGTGATCAATCTATGCGTGCGCTGGTACCTGCGCTGCACGCTCAGCTCCCGCGTTTTAGTCGAGATGATATCTGAGCGCGGATTGCACCTTGCGCATACCACCATCCTGCGTTGGGTGCAGCGGTATGCGCCCGAGTTCATCAAGCGCTGGAATCGCTTTGACCGGCCCGCTGGTCGCTCCTGGCGCGTCGATGAGACCTATATCAAGGTGCGCGGCCAATGGACGTACCTCTATCGAGCTGTAGACGAGTGTGGATATACAATCGACTTCAGGCTTAGCAGTACACGCGATGTATCTGCAGCGAAAGCCTTCTTCAAGAAGGCAATCGGGCATGAGGGCCAGCCGCCACAGACGGTCACCCTCGATGGCTATGCGGCTTCGCATCGCGCTGTTCGTGAGACGCGTACGGGCGGTCTGTTGCCCGAGCGAACGAAGCTACGCTCTTCAAAGTATCTGAACAACCTGATCGAGCAGGATCACCGCGGTATCAAATCCCGAACTGGACCGATGCTAGGCTTTAAATACTTTCGGTGTGCAGCAACCACCATCGCTGGAATCGAACTGATCTGCCGTATTCGCAAAGGACAATTCGCCCTTGGCCGGCTCCGTCTCAAAAGTCACACTATCCCGGCGATCTGGAATGCAGTGCTCGCCGCATAGTCTCTGCTTCTCCTCGGACCTCGCTGTGCCCCCCGCACATTCTGCACTAGAACCGTGGGTGCCAGCTCACGAAATGGAAAAATCGTGCGCTAGCGAACTGGAGTCGAGACGACGGTCACAGGAGACTACTACGCCGCCAGCGCGGCTCGTCTGAAGCGATCGAGTGGCTTTCCTGATTCCTTAAGCGAGTTTTCTGTTCCATTGCTCCCGGAACGCCACGGACGTCCGAACGAACCGCCAAATGTATCATCTATGGTGGATTTATAGCTGATTGGAGGCTGAGGTCTGCGAATGATGCGAACAACACTTTGGTCACTTATTCCAGATCCGAAGGTTCTACCCAGTCTTGACTAGGATCAGCTCGCTCATGCCGTGATGACCTGTTTGCACTGGCGCGCATACTCTATGCCCCTAAGGGGGCTATTCTAAAGGAACCCGCGAGGAGTGCAAGCCGTTTATAATAAACAGTTTGCAAGCAAAAGCAAGCACCCCATGGGGAAACTTTCGCCTTATCCGTAAATTGTCGCAGAAAGTTTCACCTTATGAGGTCAGGAAGTTCAACATTATGGGGTACCGCGTTCAGTAAATTGTTGATTCTTCATGCGCAAAAATTTCATCTTATGCGCAAACCCACAGAAGGTTTGTACGCAACAAAATGAAAGTCGCACATTATTAAAGACTTGCGGTTAGTTCGGCCGGGGTGCAGCGGAGTATGGCGCACCCCGGCCAAGAGATCGTGCATAACCTGCACGACCTACATGATTTATTTATTTTCAATGCAAAAGGGCAGTGTAGGTTATTCTCTACCTCATCCAAACCTGCACCACAGTACACTGCGGCCAGCTCGAGGACGCGCGTTAGGGCGGCCAGGTCCATAGCCAGCCCCTTCCCCGCCTTGCCAAGCGCATCTTGGTCGACTCGGAAATACGGTCTTACACCGCGGCCGGTGTGATCGAACGTGGGGGACAGTAGCCTGTAGCCGACAGGATCACCTTTGGCAACTATCCGCAAACTAATGGTCACTTTGGGGCTTAGCGTGCCGAAGCTTCCGTTTTTTGAGGACGCCAATCAAACGGGATCGACCAGGGCGGGCTTGTTGTCTCGCACACTGCCCACGGCCGGGTCAACCTTACGCTTTCATTCCCTCAGCCGAATAAGGTCGCAGTAAGTTAGGGCGATTCCGCTTGATGAGGAGCCGCGATGGCTGACTTCTCCAATTGCGCCTTCTTAAGGAAATCCCAAGCACTCCTGTTTACTCGATCCGCAATTGCGTAGTAGTTATGGTCGTGGTTTGGAATGATGGAAAGCTCAACTTGAAACCCATTTTGCTCGAATTGCCGCTTCGTCGTTGTCACGGCATCTACGGAGAAAAGCGGGTCATTGCTTCCGACCCAGATCGCAATGGGCGTTCGCCGGTCGGCCTGGGCAAAAAGGAGTTTTTCATATCCGGGCGGCAATGCCCCAGCGTGAACCGCGACGGCCGCGTAAAACCGCGAATCGACGATAGCTAAGACCAGGGCGTGGAGAGCCCCGGCCGAATGGCCAAACAAGTAGATTCGACTTTCATCGACCGCGTGTTTCGCCTTGACCTGCTCAAGCACAGCATGGAAGAAGCGGGGCGAGTCTGTCTTGAAGGCCCAACCCGCAGGATCGTAGGAGTTCGGTGCGACGACAATGAAATGCTCCTTCGATGCCAAGTCCCTCCAGGCATCTACCATCACTCGTCCGTCTCGCCCTGAGCCATGCAACAGAACGACAATGGGCAGAGGGCCTTCATCTTCGGGTATGAAGGAATAATATGTTCTGGAAACGCCCGCGAACTCAAAGGTGAGCTTGGCAGCTGCCGCACTTCCTGAGCCGACGGGTGCAATTGGTGTATTCTGGCCGCCCATTGCGCTGGCCAACACAGCGAAGGTTGCGAGTCCGATTAACGCCCTGCAATTCATGATATTGCACATGGCGAAATCCAGCATAGCATTTTTCCGTCGCCTGGAAGAAATGCGCTTTATCTATGTCGCTTTTGTGGTACGAAGTAACACGTTCCTCTGTCGCCGACAACGAGCGTGCAGGTGTCTCACAAGCGGGCTAATTCTCTCCGTTAGTGAAGATTACCGCGCACCGCGTCGTCCAACAGCACGTTGTTCTTTTCGAGCAGGTTGCCCAAGGCTTTATCGAGCGTAAGTCGGGCCTTCATCCAATCAGATCGGGCGGCCACTTCTGTTGATCGCGCCTGAGCCAAGTAGGCTTGGTCCTGAATGATCAAGTAGTTGGTGCTTTCTCCCACCGAAAACATGTCTAGTTCCGCCTGCAACAACTGCTGCTGGTAGTTACTGCTTTCTACGGCCGCAGCGTAAGCCTGGTGGGCGGTGTCGAGCGCAATCGCGGCATCTTCGATCTGCTGGCGAACGTCATTTTCAAGTTTGGTAGTTCGTGCCTGGGCCTGACGAACTTGTATGGTATCGCGGACAGCGTCTGCCTGCGCAATCCGGTTACGTAACGGTATCGTCAATTGGACTCCACCCTGGTAGATGGTGGATAGCTCCAAGCCTCCTTCGCCCAGTGCTGCCGGCACCGTAGGCACGCCGGTGCCCGGTGATCCAGGAGAGAGATAAGGGACGAGGCTCGAACCTCTGGTCTGCACATTCGCATATAAATTCAGCTGCGGCTTGACTGCGTTGCGCGAAGCCTTGACATAAATGTCGCCGGCCTTCACCTGGAGAGAAGCCTGGACCAGGTCGGGCCGATTGGCGAGTGCATCCTCGGTGAGCGCTGCTACATCGAGCGACGGGGAGTCATCCGGAACTACGATGCGATCAGTTGGAACAATCGATGCAAAGTTTGCAGCCGGGTCGCCAAGTCTGCGCGTCAGTTGCTCGCGAAGAATCACCTCCTGCTGGCGATATTCGCCTCGAGCCTGGATCAGATCAAGTCGGCTTGAAGCGAGCAGGGCTTGAACGCGCGTCAGCTCAATGGGAGCTAGCGTTCCCTTATCCTCCTGGTTCTGGTCATCTTCAAAAAGACGTTGAGCCGCTGCAAGCGACTGCTCCTTTACAGCCACATTCTCACCCAGGGAAACGAGGTCGTAATATAGGCGAGAAACGCCATAGACGGTCTCGAGTAACTGTTGCTCGAATAAGAGCAGCGATATCTTCTTGTCGATTCGAGCAATGTTGATAAAGCGCCTGTTAACCGATGGCCCAAGACCACGAAGCAGCGGCTGCGTAAGAGTGAAGGAGGTGGACGTAGCGTGAAATGGATCGTATTGCGACTGGCGCGCGTAAAGGGCCTGGGGCGAATTGTCAACGAAGGCATTCAATTGGGCGCCTGAAGAAAAGCCTTGCTGGTAGTCCACCTCTGCGCTCACATAGTCGAGAGGTGCGCTTGAGGAGGAATCGCTACTGCCCGTGCTGTTAGTAGACGTTGTGGACGAAGTCAAAGACGCCTCATCGGATCGGCGAAGGTAGCCCGCGTCGGCGAAAACAGCCGGATCAAATAAGGGGACTTGCGGCCCTGGAGAATAGGTCGATGAAGCCCCGCTCTCCGAGAGATTCTGCTGCGTTTCGCTTCCGCTTTGAGTGATCTGAGACAGGTCGGTAACGTTGGCATTTGTCGAAGCTGGAGAACCTGACGTGGCCGAGACCAGGAGCGGGCTTGTAAGTGAGCCAACGCCTTGGGAAGACTGTTGAATGGTATAGTCCAAACCTCGGAGGTTGCCGCCGCCTTTCGCTCGCGCCAGATCAGCGTCTGCTGCCAGGAGGTTGTAGCGGACTAGCTCGACGTCCAAATTATTTTCGATTGCAAGTGCGATTGCATCACGGAGCGAAAGATACAGCCGCCCACCGCGCACGAGGTCACCGAGCTGCATCGGTGAACGCATAGGCAATTCAGGTATCGTGACTGGATGATAGTCGCCAAACAAATGGAAGAATCGGGTGTTCACGGTGGATGGTATTTCTGTGCGCGGCAGAGCCTTGGAATCTGCGGCCTGTTGCAAGGCTTGCGAAGGGCCAGGAGTCATTGCAGATTGTTTCGAGAGCGGCTCGAGCGAACGCAAGTCAATGCTGCTTTTATCGGTCTGCGGCAAAGGTGCGTCTGGCGCGATTTGCGGGTTAGGATGCGCTGGTACAGTTTGTTGGTTGGGTGAATTGTTGACTGCAGGTGTTGGAGGATTGGGCACAGTGAAGGGAGGCGGCTGAGAGCCTTGTTGAGCGCAGGCGGGAACTGCTGCAAGCATCGCACCGGCAGCGAGCAGTAGTGCAAATGCATCCTTGATTGAGCCACTACCATAGGAAGGCGCGGGATCATTGCGACGACTCCTTTGAAGCATCCTTCTGTTGCTTCTGCTGCTTGCCATCTGACTTCCCAGGTCCTCCCCGTCCAGACCCTCCCTGCGCGCCGCTCTTTCCACTCTGCCCTGGCTTGCCCTTTTGCGTAGTGCTCTCCGCTGCCGAGTTTACGATAGATTGATCGCCATATTGCGAAGGACCAAAGTCCGGCGTGGCGCCTGTTTGAGCGCCTCCCGTTCCAGTTGTTGCCTGAGCAGCCTCCTCACTTTGGCGAGTGCGAACCTTTACGCCGGGCTGCACGCTATCGGTCACGGTGGTCACGATCCAATCGCCCTCCTGGAGTCCTTGCAAGCCTGGCCCGGACCAGCCTTTTCGACCAGAGCCGGCATGCATTCTTTCGACTTGGTCTATCTCGGAATTATTAGGTTCCAATGGCGTCCGAGGGAATTGGTCCTGCATGCAACCCATATATTTACTATAGAGAGCTGTTTCCTCAGGACACAAAATGCCAGAAAAGCCCCGCCCAGTAGCCTTTGTCGTTGACGATGAAGAAGTCATCGCTTCCACCCTTGCAGCAATCCTCAAGATTTCCGGCTTCGCATCTATGGCTTTCGCCGATCCGTGGGAGGCGCTAAGAACCGCGGAATCGCAGCCACCGTCTCTAGTAATTTCGGACGTGATTATGCCCGGAATGAACGGAATCGATCTCGCGATACGGATCAAATCAAAATGCCCAAACTGCAAAATCCTATTGTTCTCCGGCCAAGCCGCAACAGCCGATCTTCTGGAATCCGCCAGGACTGAGGGACACGATTTTGTTCTGCTAGAAAAACCCGTGCACCCTAGTGATCTCTTAGCGGCGATCAAGAAGCTCGACACTTAAGGCAATTTTCCGCAATGTTGGCCATAATTTGCCGTATGGCCATTTGCAACGGGCATCAGATGCTCTCTTGTGCCCTCTCTCTTGACGGTCACAGTCCACACAGAAGATGCGCTCTTGACTGGTGACTCCGATTTCTCCAATCCTATCGACTTGGTGCGTATGACAAGTTCTGCTGCCGCCATCATCGCAGCGTCCATTCCGTCGTCTTGCGGGCGATACTTTTGAAGTGAGGACAGGATTCGCGTACGTTCGAGCAATCTCTCTTCAGGTGTTCTTCTCAAAAATATAGCCGTGCTCTTGTAGCACCTCGGCAACTGCTTGAAATAGGATCTCTGGGCCTTCAACCTTACTCACAAACCGGTCGGCGCACGTTGCGCCTTCCGGCATCTCGTTAACTCCCGAAAGAAGGATGACAGGCGTTGCAGGCCAGTCGGCTTTGATGATTTTGGTAAGCTCGGTGCCAGACATGCCAGGCATCAATTGGTCGGAGAGAACAAGAGTGATTCCACCTTCATCAAGCAGGGCTAAGGCTTCTTTTCCGGACGCCGCCGTTACGACATTGTAGCCCTGCTTTTGCAATACCAACTTACGAAGCGTTCTGGGGACCTGCTCGTCATCAACACAGAGGATTGTGATACCTTCAGAGGCCATTGGACACTCCAGCTGCTGTTGGAACACGAACTTCTTCGGAGGGAACGATGCCTGAAATCTCCAGCTTTTCAAGGTCCGTATTCGGCAAGAAGACCTGGAAGCAAGTAATTTTTCCACCTGCGAGTGAGACACTACGGAAGCGGATTGAACCTCCATACTTTTGGATGATGCCTTTGCTGATCCAAAGGCCGAGGCCCGTCCCCTTCGTCGCTTTCGTTGTGAAAAATGGCTCGAACAGATGCTTTGCGTGCTCGGCATCGATGCCTGTGCCGGTATCGCAGATGGATATGCAGACTCCTGCACCTTGACTGGTTCGACGCGAGGTTTCGAAGACATGAAGGTGTAGCCGGCCGCCGTCGGGCATCGCCTGGACCGCGTTTCCAATCAGGTTTAGAAATACCTGCTTGAGCTCGACTGGGAAGCCATGGACGCTTCCGCTGCTGCGGTATCGCTTGTCCAGAACTATATTCTTGAACTCCATTCGGCGTGTCTGGAGTTCAAGAATTTCATCGAGGAGCGCCGAGATGGAAACCTCGACTGGACGCTTCGATTCCCGATAGAAGCCGAGCGTCTGCCGTGTAATGTGAGCCACTCGACGAAGTTCCTCTTCGCCAAGTTGTGCGTAATAGCGTGCTTCTTCATCGAGCGATGGGTGATCACGTAGCAGATAAAACGTGTTGGTGATGGCTTCGAGCGGGTTGTTGATCTCGTGGGCGATAATTCCCGCTACTCGTCCCATGGCCGCCAAGCGCTCCGTCTTACGGAGGGCATCCTCGGCCCTAAGTTGACCGGTAATATCTCGGTTGATCTCGAGAATCGCATCGCCCCCTGCCTTGAGTGCTTTTCTGCAAGCTACAACAATTTCATGCCCCTCGCGCGTGAATTGAGTTAAATTCCCAGACCATGATCCAGTCCGAGCAAGTTCTGCTTGAACGGTGAGAAATCCCATCGGAAATCGTGTCTGCAGAATGCTGTGGATCGACTTGCCGATTATCTCTTCTCGACGCCAGCCATACAACGCTTCGGCACCCGCATTCCAGTAGCGCAGAACGCCATTCAGATCGCGCACCATGATTGCTTCGGTGGCAAGCTCGAGCAGCTCCGCCCGCTCCCTCAACAGATCTTCAAGATGCTTTCTGCCAGTTACGTCAATGAATGCGCCGACCGACCCTCGAACCTTTCCCGTATGGTCGAACAGAGGACTTGCGCTGGCTAGGAGGTAAGCGGGATCCCCGTGGGGCCGTCGAATTTCAAGCTCGAGACTTCCCAACTGCTGGCCCGTTCTGGCGGACTGGAGCAGTGGATTATTCTCGTTCTCAAGGCGGCGACCCTTTTCATATATCTCAAACGAGGCGCTCTTAATTGCATTGACGTCTGTCGATAGCGCTTCTCCGGGCATAGCACCCAGGAGATTTGTGAGAGCGGCGTTTGCCGTAATGACTCTCCCTTCCCTATCCTGCAAAACGGCAACACCCACAGGCAAAACTTGCATAATGGCTTCTAGCTCTGCGACACGTTCCTGCAGTTGCTCTTCGCTTTTGCGGAGTTGCTCTGTGCGCTCTTCGACTCGTTTCTCAAGATCGAGATTGAGACGCTGCAATTGGCGGGTTTTACGATGCAATTCGGAGAAAACACTGACCTTGGCGCGGAGCAACTCGGGAACGACGGGTACAGAGATGTAATCGACAGCGCCACTCTGATACCCCTTGATGCGATCGAGGTCTGTCAGATGAACTGCGGAGATGAAGATGATAGCTGTTTTCTGAAACCGGGGATGTTGACGCATCATGTCCGCGAGCTCAAAACCATCGATCTCGGGCATGCTGACGTCCATGAGTACAACTGCGACGTCGTGGTGCAGAAGATGGTCTAGCGCCTCTCGTGCCGATCTCGCTTTGATCAAATTTTCACCTAGTGGGCCAAGGATGGCCTCGTAGCTCACTAGTTTCCCGGGCTGGTCGTCCACCATGAGAATATTGGCCTGGTCGTGATCGATCATGATCTTCCTTTTCCACTTTGGCGAAGCGTTCGATGTTGCGGTTCTTGTAGCAACGAACCTTCGATACTATCGATAAAGCCACATGCGGAGAGCGGACAGCAGCTGCTCCGTATTGACCGGCTTTGCCAGATATTCTGAGGCGCCGGCTTCCAGGCACTTCTCGCGGTCGCCCTTCATGGCCTTAGCGGTCAGAGCAATGATAGGTAGACGGCGGAACTGAGGATTTTGCCGGATGACTTGCATCGTCTCGTATCCGTCCATCTCCGGCATCATGATGTCCATCAGAACGATAGAAAGGTCGTTTGTCGATTCAACTGTTGCAATGGCTTCGCGCCCCGTTCCGGCCGTCAATACGCTCATGCCACGCCGCTCGAGAACGCTACTGAGTGCGAAGATATTCCGCACGTCATCATCAACGATCAGCACCTTCCGACCTACGAGAGCTTCATCGGAGCGGTGCAGACGATCGAGCATCCTGCGCTTTTCCTCCGGGAGATCCGCGACTACTCGATGCAGGAAGAGCGCAGTTTCGTCGAGCAAGCGCTCGGGGGACTCGACATCCTTCACAATCACGCTGCGTGCCAGCATCCGCAGCCGCGCATCTTCTTCTGGCGACAGATCCCTTCCAGTAAAAACAACTACTGGCAACTCGCTTCCGGTCGGCGATCGACCCAGCGTCTCCAGCAGTTCGAAGCCAGTCATGTCCGGTAGACGGAGATCCAAAACAGCACAGTCGAACTGCTCTTCGCTTACCGCTGCGAGGGCATCCGCGCCTGTTGAGACGACACGGACGTCGATGTCATCATGCCCCAGCAGCGCTTGTATGCTGAGTTGCTGCGCCGGTTCATCTTCGACCACTAGAAGCCGCTTGCGGCGAGGCGTCGAATACTCGCGGATGCGGGCGATCGCGCTTGCCAGTCCTTGGCTTGTTGTTGGTTTGGTAACGAATGCAAAGGCCCCATGCGACAGACCGTGGTGCCAGTCTTCATCCATGGTCAGCATCTGGACGGGGATGTGACGGGTTGCAGGGTCCTGCTTCAGATGATTCAAGACCGTCCAGCCAAGCATGTCTGGAAGTGCAACATCGAGCGAGATCGCATTGGGATGGAACTCTCTCGCCAACGTAAGTGCCTCGGTACCCCGGAGCGCAACCAAGACCTTGAAGCCTTCCTCTCTTGATAAGTCGCAAAGGATGCGCGCGTAGCGGATGTCATCTTCCACGATCAACAAGACCTCGTCTCCAGGCTTGATGTCGTTGCGATCGTCCTGAATCATTTCAATCGGATCCTCAATCGCGGTCATGACTGCAGCCGGCAGGTCGAGACGGGGCCCGTGGTGCGGAAGGCCGGCGCCGCTGACAGACTGAGTGGATGGTCCGACGTAGGTCTGCGGCAGATACAGGGTGAATGTGCTGCCCTTGCCTGGTGTACTTTTCAGCTGAATCTCGCCGCCCAGAAGACTCGCAAGTTCACGGCTGATGGCTAGGCCGAGGCCGGTTCCGCCGTACTTGCGACTGGTGCCTGCGTCTGCCTGCTGGAAGGCCTCGAAAATGATTCGTTGTTTATCCGCGGGGATACCGATGCCGCTGTCCGAAACCTCGAATGCTACGACGGAAGGGGCGCCACTGAGAATTTGATGGCTGGATGTCCAGCCGCTCATGACCGCCGAGACCGAGAGGCGCACACCGCCATGCTCGGTAAATTTGAACGCATTCGACAACAGGTTCTTAAGCACTTGCTGCAGGCGTTTGGAATCCGTCACGAGGCTACGCGTAAGGTGCGGATCTGTGTCCACTTCAAAGGCAAGCTTTCGGTTCTCTGCTTCATGTCGGAAGGGGCGCGCCACCATCTCGATCAGGCTACCGAAGAATACTTCTTCGGCTTCGACCGAGACGGTGCCCGACTCAATCTTGGAGAGGTCCAGGATGTCGCTGATGAGGTTGAGAAGATCGGTTCCCGCGCCGTGAATCGTGCGTGCGAACTCGACCTGCTTCAGCGTGAGATTGGTGTCCGGGTTGTCGGCGAGCTGTTGACCCAGAACGAGAATGCTATTGAGAGGTGTCCGCAGTTCGTGAGACATATTTGCCAGGAACTCGGATTTGTACTTAGAGGTGAGAGCGAGCTCCTTTGCCTTCTCTTCCAACGCTCCTCGGGCTTGCTCAATTTCCTGATTCTTGCGCTCTACCTCGGCGTTCTGCTCGGCGAGCTGTTTTGCCTTTTGAGCAAGCTGTTCGTTGGTCTGCTGTAATTCCTTCTGCTGGGTCTGAAGTTCGCCGGCGAGTTGCTGGGATTGCTTCAGCAGCCCTTCGGTCTGCATCGTGGCCTCGATGCTGTTGAGCACGATGCCGATGCCGGAGGTTAGTTGCTCGAGGAACGCAAGATGGGAGGGAGTAAAAGCGCTTAAGCTAGCCAGTTCAATGACGGCCTTGACGCGATCTTCAAAGAGGACGGGGAGAACGATGACGTTGCGCGGTACGGCTTCAAAAAGCCCGGATCGAATCGGGACGGTATTGCCTGGCAGATCGGAGATCAGCATGCGACGCTTTTCAAGCGCGCACTGACCAACCAGGCCTTCTCCAAGTTTCACTACTTCCTGATGCCCTTCGGCAGAGTCTGCAAACGAAGACAGCAATGTCATGGTGCCGGGCACCTCTGCTTCCATCTGGTACAGCACGCCCTGCTGGGCATTGACCAGAGGTGCAAGCTCCGATAGAAGCATCCGTCCCACCGTGGTGATTTCGCGTTGGCCCTGCAACATGCTAGTAAACCGAGCCAGATTGGTCTTCAGCCAATCCTGCTCGGTATTGCGGTCGGTGGTCAGCCGCAGGTTGTCGATCATGGTGTTGAGGTTGTCCTTCAAGTCGGCAACTTCGCCCTTGGCATCCACCTGGATAGAGCGGGTGAGATCGCCTTTGGTGACTGCGGTGGCCACTTCGGCGATAGCGCGGACCTGATTGGTGAGGTTGTCGGCAAGAAGATTGACATTGCCTGTGAGATCCTTCCATGTTCCAGCGGCGCCGGGCACGTTAGCTTGCCCACCGAGGCGGCCTTCCACACCGACCTCGCGGGCAACTGTTGTGACCTGATCTGCGAATGTCGCCAGAGTGTTGGTCATGTTGTTGATGGTCTCCGCAAGCGCCGCTACTTCACCCTTTGCATTCACAGTGAGCTTCTGCGTCAGTTCTCCGTTGGCTACCGCAGTCACGACCTTGACGATACCGCGGACCTGCTCAGTAAGATTCACCGCCATGACGTTGACGTTGTCGGTCAAATCCTTCCAGGTTCCCGCGACGTCGGGTACCTGCGCCTGGCCGCCTAGCTTGCCTTCCGTCCCCACCTCACGGGCGACGCGAGTCACTTCCGCAGCGAACGCATTCAACTGATCGACCATGGTATTGATCGTGTTCTTGAGCTCAAGAATTTCACCCTTCACGTCAACAGTAATCTTGCGCGAAAGGTCACCGCGCGCCACTGCGGTCGTAACTTCGGCGATGTTGCGGACCTGTCCAGTCAGATTACCTGCCATAGAGTTGACTGAATCGGTGAGATCCTTCCACGTTCCGGCAACGCCGGGCACATTGGCCTGACCGCCAAGGCGGCCTTCGGTTCCAACTTCACGGGCGACGCGCGTTACTTCCCCTGCAAACGCATTGAGCTGATCGACCATTGTGTTGAGTGTGTCTTTGAGAAGCAGAATCTCGCCACTCACATTGACCGTGATCTTTCGAGAGAGATCGCCGTTGGCAATCGCGGTAGCGACCTCTGCAATGTTTCGTACCTGCCCGGTGAGGTTGCCGGCCATGAAGTTGACGTTATCGGTTAGATCCTTCCATGTCCCTGCCACGCCGGGCACTTGCGCCTGTCCGCCAAGCTTTCCGTCAGTGCCGACTTCGCGAGCTACGCGGGTAACCTCGCCCGCGAACGACCGCAATTGGTCCACCATTGTGTTCAGGGTGTCCTTGAGTTCGAGGATTTCGCCTCGTACATCGACCGCGATCTTGCGCGAGAGATCTCCACGCGCTACGGCTGTAGCGACCTCTGCAATGTTGCGAACCTGAGCGGTAAGGTTACCTGCCATGAAGTTGACTGAATCGGTAAGATCTTTCCACGTTCCAGCTACGCCTGATACCTGTGCCTGACCGCCCAGTTTCCCTTCGGTTCCCACCTCGCGCGCGACACGCGTTACTTCACCCGCGAAAGCATTGAGCTGATCAACCATCGTATTGATAGTGTTCTTCAACTCAAGAATTTCACCCTTGACGTCAACCGTAATCTTGCGCGAAAGGTCGCCGCGCGCCACAGCCGTCGTGACCTCAGCAATGTTACGGACCTGTCCAGTAAGGTTTCCTGCCATTGAGTTGACCGAGTCCGTCAGATCCTTCCATGTTCCGGCTACCCCAGGAACATTCGCCTGGCCGCCGAGTCTGCCTTCGGTTCCAACTTCACGGGCCACGCGGGTGACTTCACCGGCAAATCGGTTGAGTTGATCGACCATGGTGTTCAGCGTCTCTTTGAGCTGCAGAATCTCTCCCCGTACGTCCACTGTGATCTTGCGCGAGAGATCTCCATTCGCGATGGCAGTAGCAACCTCGGCGATATTGCGGACTTGGCCAGTTAAATTGCTGGCCATGAAATTGACATTCTCGGTGAGGTCCTTCCAGGTTCCTCCAACACCGAGCACCTGCGCCTGACCGCCGAGTTTACCTTCAGTACCCACTTCGCGGGCGACACGCGTCACCTCGCCCGCGAATGCATTCAACTGATCCACCATCGTATTGATGGTGTCCTTTAATTCGAGGATCTCGCCTTTTACGTCCACGGTAATCTTGCGGGAAAGATCGCCGCGCGCGACCGCGGTCGTGACCTCTGCAATGTTCCGGACCTGAGCTGTCAGGTTCCCTGCCATGGCGTTCACCGAGTCAGTGAGGTCTTTCCACGTACCGGCGACTCCGGGAACGACTGCCTGCCCGCCCAGTTTTCCGTCGGTTCCCACCTCGCGTGCAACACGGGTGACTTCTGAGGCGAATGAACGCAGTTGATCGACCATCGTATTGATGGCTTCTTTGAGTTGGAGAATTTCACCGCGAACGTCAACAGTAATTTTGCGAGAAAGGTCGCCGCTGGCCACTGCCGTCGCAACCTCGGCAATGTTTCTGACTTGACCGGTAAGGTTGCTGGCCATCGAGTTGACGGAATCCGTCAAATCTTTCCATGTACCTGCGACCCCCGGCACCTGCGCCTGCCCGCCCAGTTTTCCATCAGTCCCCACCTCGCGTGCAACGCGAGTCACTTCTGCGGTGAAGACGCCCAACTGCTGAATCATCGTATTGACGATCGTGGCCGAGCGCAGGAACTCTCCTTCGAGTGGCCGGCCTCCTACATCCAGCCGTACCGTCTGCGTAAGATTCCCCTGGGCTACAGCGGCGATCGTGCGTGTCATTTCGGTAGTTGGCCGCAGAAGGTCCTCGACCAGCGTATTGACCGATACTTCCATCTCGCCCCACGAGCCACGCAGATGCTGGAAGCGCGTTCGCTCTCGGGTACGGCCTTCCTTTCCTACTGCTTGTCCAACACGTTTCAACTCCCCGGCTATACGCTCATTGGCAGCGATGATGTCGTTGAAGGTGTCCGCGATCTTGCCCTTCAGGCCAGTCCAAGCCACGGGCAGCCGAACGGAAAAATCGCCCTCCCGCATGGTCTGCAGGCTAGCCAGAATCGTGGCGAGTTCTCCCGTCGCCGGATCCAAAGTCGCCAGTTGCTCTCTGGCGAGATCCCCATTGCTATTGCCTTTGGAGGATTTTGCGCTCCTCTTCACGTCTGCCGTCATGTTTGTAGTTATCGCCATGGCTGCTCCTGGAAAAATGCGAGTTGTGCTTGAGCCCCGGGTTAAAAAACGTCCTTTCAATCCCGGAGCACGGTAAACCATTCCGCAAGAGGTTGAAGGATATGATACTTGTACCGCCCAAACTCTTCTAGCGAAAGGCAAAATCGTAGTAGATTTTGCGGGATCCCCAGGATCGTCATTGCTGAACGTTTCAGGGTCTGGACGAGAAAATTGATGATTAACGGGAGTTCGATGCCGATCTGCTGGCAGAGGTTGTCTACCCATTGTTAGCTCTTGATATGGACGTTAAAGCCGCTTCTGGACGGTTGCTTTTTACCTCTATCTCGGCCTTCGCCGGTACCGTAAGCCACCGTCGCTGGAATCGAACTGATACGCCCTAATCGCAAAGGACAATTCGCCCTTGACCGGCTCCTTCTCAATAGCCACACTATCCCGAAGATCTGGAATGCAGTGCTTCTCCGTCTATGAGCTCATTCCGAAGACGCGACTCAGTCAATACGAATTTGACCACGCAGGGATAGGGATACTTGAACCGCCGGGGACAATCCGCTCCGTTCGATTTGGTTTGAAGGGGAGGACAAAGGCATAATAGTGGACGCTTCGCTTGATCGTTTTCAATCGACTCAAGTACTCAGGTCTTTCAGGCACCCTAATATGAGTTCACCGAGTAACGCGCTTATACGGAGGCGATTTCAGGTACGCGGCATCGTGCAAGGTGTTGGGTTCCGTCCCTTCGTATACACGCTGGCCCACTCTTTCGGGTTGACTGGATATGTCTTTAACTCATCGTCAGGCGTAACGATCGAGGTGGAAGGCAGCGAGTCTAGTGTTCATGAATTCATAAATGGGTTGCGTCACCATCCTCCGCCACTTGCGGAGATCAGGGACGTAGTTGAGTTTGCAACGGAGCCGCTTGGCGGAAGCAGCTTTTCTATTCTGCGAAGCCGCGCAGAGGCCGGGGAGATCGGACAGGTTCCGGCGGATGCTGGCACGTGTGACGCATGCTGGCGCGATTTTTGTGACCCGTTGAACCGCCGCTACGGTTATCCATTCACGAATTGCACACACTGCGGTCCGCGCTACAGCATTATCCTCAACGTACCCTACGACCGCGCCAGCACTACCATGACGAGCTTTACGATGTGCGCTGCCTGCCAGGCGGAGTACGACGATCCGACTGACCGGCGCTTTCATGCGCAGCCAAATGCGTGCGCCCTCTGTGGGCCATCACTGGCGTTGGTGGAGCGAGGAGCGCAGCTGGCTGAGAACTCCTTTGTGAGAACAGATGCGCTACAGGCGATGCGCAAAGCGCGAGCGCTGCTGCGGGAGGGAAAAATCCTGGCGGTAAAGGGGCTTGGCGGCTTTCTACTGGCCTGCGATGCCGGGAACGCCGCGGCCGTATCTGAGCTGCGGCGACGCAAACGCCGGCCAAACAAGCCATTTGCATTGATGGCGCGGGACGTAACAATGGTGAAGACACTGTGCGCGGTCTCCGCGGAGGAGGAAACGGCGCTGCTGCATGCGCGCAGGCCGATCGTGGTACTTTCTCGGCTGGATGGGGCGGCGGTCGCCGAAGGTGTTGCGCCGGGCAATACAACTCTTGGCGTTATGCTGCCGTATACGCCGCTGCACTACCTGCTCTTCGGCGAGGCGATCGAGGAGGAGCCTGAGTTTCCCGCGCTGGTAATGACGAGCGGCAATCTGAGCGAAGAGCCAATCGTAATCGCCAACGGCGAGGCGCTTGCGCAACTCTGCGAGATCGCAGACTGGTTTCTGTTGCACAACCGAAACATTCACATGCGTGTCGATGACTCCATTGTTCGGAGGTTCGCGGGATGTGAGCGTGTGCTGCGGCGTTCCCGCGGCTTTGCCCCGCAGGCGATCAATCTCGGACTTGAGATGGACGAAGTGCTGGCGTTTGGCGCGGAGCTAAAGAACACTTTCTGCCTGACAAGAGGCCACTACGCCATCCTGAGCCAGCACATAGGCGATCTCGAAAACTACGAAACGATACGCTTTTTCGAGGAGACGCTCGCCGGAATGCAGCAGCTATTCAACATTGCGCCGCGCGCGGCCGCCTACGATCTGCACCCGGGCTACAGAAGCACGCGGATGGCGCTTGAGTCCGGTATTGAGCGCAAGATTGGCGTGCAGCACCATCATGCGCATATCGCCAGCTGTATGGCGGAAAACCATCTGCGTGGGCTTGTGATCGGCGTCGCAATGGATGGAACGGGATTCGGGACAGACGGCAAAATCTGGGGTGGGGAGTTTCTGGTAGCGGACTTTGCCAACTTCGAGCGGCGCGCGCACCTGCGCTACGTGCCCATCCCTGGCGGCGACGCGGCCGTACGCCAGCCTTGGCGAATGGCTCGCAGCTATCTGCGTGACTCCTTTGGCTCACAGATGCCGGATATGGCCTGTTTTCAAGCTGTGCCGCCCAGGAAGTTGGAACTCCTAGACAAGATTATGGCCCAGCAGATTCAGACGGTGGAGACATCGTCGTGTGGGCGGCTCTTTGATGCGGTAGCAGCACTGGCCGGTTTAGCGACCGAGGTCACTTTTGAAGGGGAGGCCGCGATTGCGCTGGAGATGGCGGCCGTACCGGGGATCAATGAGCGCTATGGATTCGAGATCGAACCCGGAGAACCGGCAGTGCTGGATACGCGGCCAACCTTGATCGCGGTGGTCGGAGACTTGGCGCGCGGGCGGCGTAGCGGCGAGGTATCCGCCTGTTTTCACAATACTTTGAGCGTAGCCATCGTAGAACTCTGTTCTCGCATCCAAAAATCCGATGCTCTCAATCGGGTCTGCCTGAGTGGCGGCACATTTCAGAATGTATACCTGCTGGAGCGAACAGTGATAGAGTTGCGGCGTCGCGGATTCGAGGTTTTTCTTCATGCGACTATTCCCGCGAACGACGGCGGCATTGCGTTGGGGCAGGCTTTGATAGCGAACGAGATTTTGCGCAAGGGGGACTGATATGTGTCTGGCCATACCCGGCAAAGTCGTTGAGACATTCGAGAAAAGCGGCATGCAGATGGCCAGAGTTCAATTTGGCGGCATCACGCGCGAGGTCTGCCTGGAGTATGTTCCGGAGACGGAGACAGGCGACTATGTTCTGGTGCATGTTGGTTTCGCCATCAGCCGCGTGGATGAAGCGGAGGCAGAACGCACATATCAGGCTCTGAGAGATCTCGACCAGCTTACGGAACTGGAGTCGCCTGTAGTCGATGAACTGGAACCCGGCGGCTACCGATGAAGTACCTGGATGAGTATCGCGATGGCGATGTCGCTGCGAGGATCGTGGCCGGGATGCGCCGCATCCAGACCCGCCCGTGGGTGCTGATGGAGGTTTGCGGTGGTCAGACGCACTCCATTGTGAAGAACGGAATTGACCACCTGCTGCCGCAAGGTGTGGAGTTAGTGCATGGGCCGGGCTGCCCAGTCTGCGTCACGCCTTTAGAGATGATCGACAAGGCGCACGCGATTGCGCGTCGCCAGGACGTCATCTTCTGCTCGTTTGGCGACATGCTGCGCGTGCCAGGCTCGGATGGGGACCTGTTCACAATCAAGTCGCAGGGTGGCGATGTACGCATCGTATACTCGCCGCTGGATTGTCTGAAGATTGCGCGCGCGAACCCAGACAAGCAGGTGGTGTTTTTTGCAATCGGCTTTGAGACAACCGCGCCGGCCAACGCGATGCTGGCGTGGCGTGCCCGCGAGGAGCAGGTGAATAATGTTTCGCTGCTGGTCTCGCATGTGCTGGTGCCTCCGGCGTTGGTGGCCATCCTGCAATCTCCGGACAACAGAGTACAGGGCTTTCTGGGGCCCGGACATGTCTGCGCAGTGATGGGATACAGCGAGTACGACCCCATCAGCGCGCGCTTTCATGTGCCGATTGTGGTTACTGGCTTTGAGCCGATCGACATTCTGCATGGCGTGCTGATGACGCTGCAACAGCTAGAAGACGGCCGCGCGACGGTCGAGAACCAGTATTCGCGCATTCTGGATCGTGCAGGCAATCTTCCGGCGCAGAAGCTCATTGGCAAGGTGTTTGAGGTGACCGACCGCAAGTGGCGTGGCATTGGATCGATTCCGCAAAGCGGGTACAGGCTGCGTGCAGAGTTTGCACGGTACGATGCGGAGAATATCTTCGATGTAGCCGAGATTGCCACGCTTGAGCCCGAGATATGTATCAGTGGCGAGATACTACGGGGCATCAAAAAGCCCCATGATTGCCCGGCTTTCGGTACACAGTGTTCTCCACAGCATCCGATGGGTGCGACCATGGTTTCGGCCGAGGGTGCGTGCGCGGCATACTATGCCTACGGTCGCCACCTGAGTCCGCAGGGAATCGATATGCTGCATCGAATTGCGCCGGCCTCGTCTGCAGCGCCAGTACACGTGGAGAGCAGATAAGGCGATGGCTAGCGCGGAAAATGCAGCACGTGGCGAAGGGCGGAAGCATGAAACGGCGGCAGCATCACCGCTGTTCGGATCCTGCCCCATTCCTATCTTCGAACATAAGCAGATCGTGCTGGGCCATGGCAGCGGTGGCAAGCTGACAGCCGAGCTGATCGAAAAGATCTTTCTGCCAGCTTTCCACAATCCCACGCTCGACAAGTTGGATGACCAGGCCATCGTAACGTTGAATGGCGCGCGTCTGGCCTTCACCACAGATTCATTCGTTGTGACACCCATTTTTTTTCCAGGTGGCGATATCGGACGGTTGGCCGTGCATGGAACGGTGAACGATCTGGCGATGAGCGGCGCGCGGCCGCTCTATCTTGCCGCGGCATTCATTCTGGAGGAGGGATTGCCGGTGGATGATTTGCGGCGTGTCGTGGAATCCATGCGCGCGGCAGCAGAGGATGCTGGCGTCCAGTTTGTCACCGGTGATACCAAAGTGGTCAATCGAGGCAAGGGCGACAAGATATTTATCACCACAACCGGCATCGGTGCAGTGGAGCGCGACGTAAACATCTCCGCGAACCGCGCACGCCCCGGCGACAAGATCATTCTCAGTGGAACGATTGGCGACCATGGCATCGCGATCATGTCGCAACGCGAGAATCTGGAGTTTGAAGGTCCGATTGAGAGCGATTGCGCCTCGCTGCATGGCCTAGTAGCCGCAATGCTGGATACGCCCGCGGACGGCACGGCCAACTTCGTCCATTGCCTGCGCGATCCAACGCGCGGCGGCACAGCGACGACTCTGAATGAGATTGCGAAGGCCAGCGATGTTGGAATGTTCCTGTACGAGAACAGGATTCCGGTGCGAGAGTCCGTGCGCGGCGCATGCGAGGTGCTTGGCCTCGATCCACTGTACGTGGCAAACGAGGGCAAGTTGCTCGCCGTCGTTGCCCCGGAGGTGGCGGAGGCGGTGTTAGAGCAAATGCGGGAACATGCACTCGGCAAAGACTCTGCCATCATCGGCGAAGTGGTGGCAGATCACCCAGGAATGGTGCTCATGAAGACCGGAATAGGCGGCACCAGGGTGCTGGACGTGATGTTCGGCGAGCAGCTTCCCCGTATCTGCTAGAGATAGTGCCCTGCCGATCATTGATTGCGTCAACATAGATTTCCATAAAACCAGATACTCCTGACCGCCGTTTGACAGATACTCCGGCGAGGCATAACGTTGTGCGGTCCGAAGATCATGGCCGGTCGTTTTATCGAAATTCTGAGACGTAAGGACTTGATTTATCCCTGCCATCTCGTTTCGCTGTTTCTGCATCGAAGCGTTGGTTAAGCCTAGTACGGTCGTTTTAGACGGCCCCGTTTTGGCGGGGTGAACTCCTGAAGATGAATCGCTAAGGAGAACGCAATGGCTGAAAAGGCAAGTGCAATTACCAAGCCCCCCGCCGTATCGGATGTGCACATTCTCTGGATCACGGCAGGTCTGGGTTGCGATGGAGACAGCGTTTCTGTTACGGCTGCGGAGCAACCGAGCATCGAAGACGTGCTCCTCGGCGCCATTCCTGGACTTCCCAAAGTACACCTGCATAACCCAGTGCTCTGCTATGAGAATGGCGATGAGTTCATGAAGTTCTACTACGACGCAGAGAAAGGTCTTTTGGACCCTTTCGTGCTTGTAGTGGAAGGCTCGATTCCCAACGAAAAAATCAAGGAAGAGGGCTACTGGGCAGCCGTTGGCACCAACCCCGACACTGGCCAGCCGATTACTACCTGCGAATGGATTGATCGCCTCGCGCCAAAGGCGCTGGCTGTAATCGGGGCGGGAACGTGCGCTACTTACGGCGGCATTCACGCCATGGCTGGCAATCCGACCGGATGCATGGGCTTGGCCGACTATCTCGGCTGGGACTGGCGCTCGAAGGCCGGTCTGCCCATCGTCAATGTGCCTGGCTGCCCTGTGCAGCCGGATAACTTTATGGAGACTGTGCTGTACCTGATCTACCAGGTAGCCGGGCTTGCGCCCATGATTCCGCTGGACAAGCAGCTGCGGCCGACGTGGCTCTTCGGCAAGACGGTGCATGAGGGCTGCGATCGCGGATCGTACTATGAACAGGGCGATTTTGCGCAGAACTACGGCTCATCCAAGTGCCTCGTCAAACTCGGCTGCTGGGGTCCGGTCGTCGACTGCAATGTCACCAAGCGCGGCTGGATGCGCGGCATCGGCGGCTGCCCGAATGTGGGCGGCATCTGCATCGGTTGTACTATGCCGGGCTTCCCGGACAAGTTCATGCCGTTCATGGATGAGCCGCCAGGCGGCGCACTCTCGTCCACTATTATCGGCACCTACGGCCGCATGATCCGCACGCTTCGCGGAATCACCAACACTACGCTGAATAAAGAGCCCAAATGGCGTCATTCGCGACCGGAGTTGACTACCGGCTATCACCCTCCCACGTCTTAACAAAGCCAAATTGCAACGAAGGATGGACTGCCATGGCGACTATTCCCGAGACACTGGCTCACGACGCGCAGAAGAAACGCAACCTTGTTGAGATGAACTGGGACCCGATCACCCGCATCGTGGGGAGTCTTGGGATCTTCACCAAGATAGACTTTGAAAATCGAGAAGTCGCGGAATGCTACAGCACCTCCTCTATCTTCCGCGGCTATAGCATTTTCATGAAGGGCAAAGATCCGCGGGATGCCCATTTCATCACGAGCCGCATCTGCGGCATCTGCGGCGATAATCACGCTACATGCGCTGTCTACGCACAGAATATGGCCTTCGGAGTCAGGCCGCCGGCGCTTGCAGAGTGGATCATCAACCTTGGCGAAGCGGCCGAGTACATGTTCGATCACAACATCTTTCAGGACAATCTTGTCGGCGTCGACTTCTGCGAGCAAATGGTAAAGGAAACCAACCCAGGCGTATGGGACAAGGCCCAGTCCACGCCGTCGCCAAACGCAGATAAGCATGGATTCAGGACGATTGCGGAGATCATGACCGCGCTCAATCCCTTCACTGGCACGTTCTATCGCGAGACGCTGGCCATGAGCCGGTTGATGCGCGAGATGTTCTGCCTCATGGAGGGGCGGCACGTCCATCCCTCTACGCTGTACCCCGGCGGCGTGGGTACTGTGGCCACAGTTCAGCTCTTCACCGACTATCTTGTGCGCCTGATGAAGTATGTCGAGTTCATGAAGAAGGTTGTGCCTCTGCACGACGATCTTTTTGACTTCTTCTACGAGGCGCTCCCCGGCTACGAGAAAGTCGGGCAACGGCGCGTTCTGCTGGGATGCTGGGGCTCATACAACGATCCCGATCACTGCGATTACAACTATAAGAACATGGGCGAGTGGGGCAAGAAGATGTTCGTCACGCCCGGCGTAGTTGTAGACGGCCAACTGGTAACCAATAACCTTATCGATATCAATCTGAACATTCGCATCTTGCTGGGCAGTTCTTTTTACGATGACTGGCAAGGCAAGGAAACCTTCGTTGCCAAGGACCCGCTGGGCAATCCAGTCGATAAGCATCATCCGTGGAACCAGACGACGATTCCGCGCCCGCAGAAGCGGGATTTCAATGGCAATTATACGTGGGTCATGTCTCCGCGGTGGTATGACCAGCGCACTGGCGACCATCTCGCGCTGGATACCGGCGGTGGACCGATAGCACGGCTCTGGTCCACTGCGCTCTCCGGCCTGGTGGACATCGGCTATGTGAAGGCTACCGGGCATAGTGTGAAGATCAATCTTCCAAAGACGGCGTTGCTGCCGGAAGTGGAGTTTGAATGGAAGATTCCGAAGTGGAGCAATGCTATTGAACGCGATCGCGCGCGCACCTACTTTCAGGCTTATGCTGCGGCGACGGCCCTTCACTTTGTTGAGAAGGCGCTGGCTGAGGTGCACGCTGGCCGGACAGCGACGTGGTCCGAGTTCAAGGTGCCGGATGAGGCCATCGGTTGCGGCTTTCACGAAGCAGTGCGCGGCGTGCTCTCGCATCATGTAGTGATTCGCGACGGCAAGATCGCGAACTACCACCCTTATCCGCCAACGCCATGGAATGCGAATCCGCGCGATGTCTACGGCACGCCCGGCCCTTACGAGGATGCGGTACAAAATACGCCAATCTTTGAAGAGAATGGACCCGATAAGTTCAAAGGAATCGACATCATGCGCGCCGTGCGAAGCTTTGATCCGTGCCTGCCATGCGGCGTTCACATGTATGTCGGGGATGGCAAGACGATCGAAGTCAAGCACTCGCCGATGTTTGGCGCAGCGGTGCATGAATAATGGCGGCGAGCGCTGAGGTGATTGGCGACAAGATTGTAGAAGCGCGTGTTCCTTCCGCGGGTCATGCGCTGTTCAAGACGCAAACCGAGCGCGTCGAAAAGCTGGCGGCCAAGCTGGATCAGGCGAACGACCCGGAGACGCGAGCCACCGCGCTGGAGTTGGTGCAATCTGTGATCGAGTTGCACGGCGCAGCGCTTCAAAGCCTGATCGAGCGCTGCATAGCAACCCCTGAGGGTGAGCGTGTGCTGGATGAGGCGCTGCGGGATGACCTTGTTGCCAGCATGTTTCTGCTTCATTCGTTGCATCCGGACGATCTTGAGACTCGCGTCTTGCGCGGCATCGAAGCAGTGCGGCCGTATCTGCAATCACACGGCGGCGATTGTGAGCTGGCCGGAGTTGATAACGGGATTGTCCGTCTGCTACTCCACGGCAGTTGCGGCAGTTGCCCGTCTTCGTCGCTCACGCTGAAGAACGCAGTGGAAGATGCTCTGTTTCAGGCTGCACCGGATATTCAAGAGATTGTTGCGGAGAATGCGGCAGCGGCACAATCGGCTGCTTCGAGCCTGGTGACGATCAAGTAAAAGGAGATACGCATGGCACACCACGATGTAAGGCCGGACAAGCCATCTCATACTCCGGGTACACCGAAGGGCGAGAACCGGGCGGCGCCATTGAAGGACCGGATGACGCGCAAGGCAAATGATGCCACGGGAATCAGGGTTGAGGATCGGAAGCCAATTCATCCGAAGATGCCGCACCTCCCTCCAGCGTAAGTGACAAGGGGCTGACGTGAGTGAAGTTTCCAATGGCGCATCCGAGCGTGACCCAGCCTCCTCCTTTCTGCGCCAATTTACGCGCCGGCGAACCTCGGCTGAGCCGGAGGAGCGTTGCGAGCTTTGCAGTGCAGCACTGGAACCGGTCCATCAGCACCTGCTCGATCCCAAAAAACGCCAGATCATCTGCGCATGCGCCGGCTGCGCGATTCTCTTCTGCGGGCAGGAGGGTGCCCACTATCTTCGTGTTCCGCGACGAATTCGCAGGTTTGTAGAGTTTCAGATGACTGACTTGCAGTGGGAGGCGCTTATGATTCCCATCAATCTCGCCTTCTTCTATCGCGACACTGCTGCAAACAGGATTCTTGCCATGTATCCCAGTCCCGCTGGCGCAACAGAGTCACTTCTCAGCCTCGAAACCTGGCAGGAGATCGTTGCGCAGAACCCAGAACTCCAGACGATGGAACCAGACGTCGAGGCGCTTCTTGTGAACCGTATCGGCGAAGGTGCGGAATACTATCTCGTTCCTGTCGACGAGTGCTATCGCCTTGTAGGTTTGATCCGCATGCACTGGCGCGGACTTTCCGGCGGTACGGAGGTCTGGAAAGAGATTCATCAGTTCTTCGCCAGCCTTCATGCCCGCGGCACCGAGAGCCGGAGGCCGGTACATGCCTGAAGTTCAATTCCAGATCGAGGGCGCAGAGGCCGTGGCCTATTCTGCCGCGCCGTTGCTGGTGCTAAAGCTGCGCATCTCTAATCTGCCGGCAAGCGAGCCGATTCACACCCTCACGCTGAAGTGCCAGGTACAGATCGAGCCCGCGAAGCGCCGCTATTTACCGCAGGAGCAGGAGAAGTTGGCTGATCTCTTCGGCGAACCCTCGCGTTGGAGCAGAACAGTTAAACCGTTGCATTGGATGAATACCAGCGTGGCCGTGCAGGGTTTTTCCGGCAGCGTCGTGGTAGATCTCGAGC
>Ga0302324_100004940_pt1 | contig 29356 bp, 25 predicted proteins | sample Palsa_T0_1_FD_201949 | JGI IMG/M metagenome (GOLD analysis project Ga0302324, IMG submission 201949) | Peat permafrost microbial communities from Stordalen Mire near Abisko, Sweden - Palsa_T0_1 | ecosystem: Environmental > Terrestrial > Soil > Palsa > Peat permafrost | place: Sweden: Abisko...
GCTACTTCCCGGTGTCGCCGACCGACCACTTCACCGACCTGCGGTCGGAGATGGTCAACAAGCTCATCGAGTGCGGCATCGAGACCGAGATGCAGCACCACGAGGTGGGCACGGCCGGCCAGGCCGAGATCGACGTCCGCTTCGGCTCGATGCTGGAGATGGCCGACAAGCTGATGCTGTTCAAGTACGTCATCAAGTCCACCGCCCGGGCGGCGGGCAAGACGGTGACGTTCATGCCGAAGCCGCTGTTCGGCGACAACGGCAACGGCATGCACTGCCACCAGTCGCTGTGGAAGGACGGCGAGCCGCTCTTCTACGACGAGACCGGTTACGGCGGCCTGTCCGACATCGGCCGCTGGTACGTCGGCGGGCTGCTCAAGCACGCGCCGTCGCTGCTGGCGTTCACCAACCCGACGGTGAACTCCTACCACCGCCTGGTGCCGGGCTTCGAGGCGCCGGTCAACCTGGTCTACTCCGCTCGTAACCGGTCGGCCTGCTGCCGCATCCCGCTGACCGGCTCGAACCCGAAGGCCAAGCGGATCGAGTTCCGGGTGCCGGACCCGTCCGCGAACCCGTACCTCGCGTTCTCGGCGATGCTGATGGCGGGCATCGACGGCATCAAGAACAAGATCGAGCCGCCGGCCCCCCTCGACAAGGACCTGTACGAGCTCCCGCCGGACGAGGCGGCCGAGGTCCCGACGGTGCCGGGCTCGCTCGACGCGGTGCTCAACAACCTCGAGGCCGACCACGAGTTCCTCAGCGAGGGCGGCGTGTTCACCGAGGACCTGATCTCGACCTGGATCGACTACAAGCGGACGCGGGAGATCGACGCGGTGCGGCTGCGCCCGACCCCGCACGAGTTCGAGATGTACTTCGACTGCTGACGTAGCCGAGATAGCGGAAGCCCGCAGGGAGGCCTTTAGCCTCGCTGCGGGCTTTTCGCATGGCGCGATGTCGTGCCTGACCGAGCATGGTGTCGGCGGATACTGGCTTCGCGACGGTGTTTCTTGCGCACGGTGGAAGATGGAGAGGTTGAGACGGGGCGGTGGGTGACAGGCTGAGTGCGTCGCGCTGGCTCTGGCGGGAGGACCGGCGGGTTGTTCAGGTACTTGGCGTCGCGGCTGCGATCCTGCTCGCTTGCGGTTCCGGGTTCGCCGTATCCGAGCGCGCGGCGCTGTCGACCGTGCAGATAGTGCGCGCGCGGCAACCCGCCATCATTCACTTGGACGCCGCCACCTACGAAATCTCCCAGGACGTAGGAGACCAGGGCTTCCCGGACGATTCCACGGAATTGTCAATCACCGGACCGGGCGGCACGGTAGCAGTCCGGACGGTTCAGTCCGTCCTGTCATTCGACGATCCCGCGGCAGCATTCCTCGGCGCCTGGGACTGCACGCCAGTCATGGAATTCACGATCCGTCAGACGGGCCTGTACCGGGTCAGTATCAAGGACAGCCATGGCATGAGCGGCGCGTGGATCACTGAGCCTTTCGCCTCGGTGGCCCGGCAAGTCTTCCCGTGGGCGTCCGGCATTATTGCGGCGCTGCTCACCATCGCCTCGTGCCTCGTGGCTTCCGGGCCGCGCTGGCGCCGGATGAGACGCGCTTCTCACATGCAGTAGAACTTCGCCACCGCCTACCCGAACCGGGTGACCAGCGCCTGGAGCGTCTTCGTGATACCGGTGGCGTTCTTGGCCGGCTGGCCGAGAATTTCGAGCATTCGAGGGGCCTTGGCCGTGGTGTAGTCGAAGGTCTCGGTGATCTCGGTGGCGCCGGGCGCGATCTCGGCGAGCTCCCAGCGCCAGCGGTGGCCCATCGGGTGTTGCCACTCCACCAGCCGGTCCTGCTCGAATGCAGTGACCGTGGAGGTGATCTTGTACGGGACGCCGTACTGCTTCATCTCGACGGTGAACGTCGCCCCGGAGCTGAGCTGGCGGGGCCCGGTCACTGGCGCGTGACGGACGGTCCCTGAGCCGTCGAGGTCGGGATGACGATGGGGGTCAGCGACGAGAGCGAAGACTTCGGCGACCGGCGCTTGCACGGTCACGCGGCGGGAGACCTTGCGTTCACCGGCTTCGACGGTGCTCACTGATGTTTGCGGCATTGCATCCCCTTTATGCCGGAAGCCGGGAAACGGCAGAACGGCGTTGCGAGTCTATCGACCCTCAGCCCGGCATCGGAAGTTCGATGCTTTACCCCAGACTTGACGCCGCCGCCGGTTGGGGCAGGGACCGCACCGCCTGAGCGGCAAATGCGCTAGCGACGGGGGCCGGGCTGGCCTACTCTGTCCAGCCATGGCCTGGTCCTCACCTTCGTCTGGGCCTTCGACCTACCTGAGGACCAGGCACTCATCGTCCAGCGTGTTATTTCCCCGGGAATCCAGCAGTCCGGCTCGGCTCACTGTGATACTGCCTTCAATAAGGCTGACGGCACCGCCATTTTGCCGCACGATATACCCGTAAGCGTCGTTGTCGATCGCGACTTGCTTGATGGTCAGGCTGGCATTTCCCCCGACGACGATCATGTCGACGTCGCCCGCGTTCATGAGGGTCGTTCGTGCCCGCCGACCCGGCCGCCGCAATCGCAGTTAAGATCGTGGCGCAGGGCGAAATCTGCGAACAGCTATCGCGATGAAAGCAACCAGCCGGAGAAGTCTCACACGACCCTGCGGATGTCCCATTCGCATAGGCGTACCCTAAACGCTTCGTTTAGACCGGGCGAGGCGCGCATTAAGAATTCACTATCGGTCCATGAACCGTTTGCCGCGCCTGCCCGTCACCCCCTTCGAGGGAAGCATCCACTAGAATGTCCGTGCTTACCGGGGAAGGAAGGTCATGAGCCACAGCCTGGACGAGCGGTGGATGCGGCTGGCGATCGAGCTCGCCTGGCAGTGCCCGCCGTCGGCGACCGCGTTCTCCGTCGGCGCCGTGATCGTGGACGCGGGCGGGGACGAGATGTCCCGCGGCTTCTCCCGCGAGGGCGGCGACCCGGTGGCGCACGCCGAGGAGTCGGCGCTGGGCAAGCTCGGGGCCGATGACCCGCGACTGGCGGGCGCGACCATCTACAGCACGCTCGAGCCGTGCTCGGAGCGGAAGTCGCGGCCGCGCACGTGCACCCAGCTGATCATCGCGGCAGGGCTGCGCCGGGTGGTCATCGGCTGGCGCGAGCCGGCCCTGTTCGTGGCCGACGGCCAGGGGTACGAGCTGCTGGCCGAGGCCGGGCTTGAGGTGGCGGAACTGCCGGCGCTGGCGGCGCTGGCGGCAGCGCCCAACCGGCACCTGTCCGGTTGCGACCCGACCGATGCGAGCTTAGTCACGGCGTTACCATGTACCACCCGCTATAGTTACTGATGAGTAAATTATGCCTGATCACCGCGCCGGGGGGAGCCGCGCGGACGTTCAGCCAATTGGTCATCAGGGGAGCATCCATGGAGACGACGACCTACACCGCGCTGTGCGAACGGGCAGGTCGCTGGTGGACGATTCGTGTTCCCCAGATCGAGGGGCTGAGCGCTCAGGTCCGGAGCCTCGACCAGGCGGAGGTCATGACGCGCAAGGTCATCGCGCGGCACCTGGGCATCCCGGCCGAGTCGATCAAGGTCGACGTGCTGCCGGACGCCCCCGTCCCGGTCGCGCGGGCGCTGCAGGCCAGGCACGCCGCCCGGCAGGCGGCCGAGGCGGCCGGCCAGGCCACCCGCGAGGCCATCGAGGCCCTGGCCCGTGACGGCTATCCATTCCACGACGTGGCGACCATGCTGTCGCTCTCCCGGGGCGAGATCGAGCACTACGGGCCGGTTTCGGACGCGGCGACCGGCCTTGGATCCGGGCCGCTGCCGGCCTCGGCCGGGTAAATCCCGTTTGGCGGTCCGGGCGCGCGCGCCTAGGGTGGGTAGTGCCGTGAGCGATTCCGGGGTAATTGAGCGTATCGACGCCTTCTGCGATGCCGTGCCGAGAGAGCGCGCCAGAGCCGAGGCGATCGGCGCACTTGTGCTATTCGTGCCCGTGGGCACGGGGTTCCCTTACTATGCCCGGCCGCGGACGGGTCAGCGGCCGGCCGCCACCGCTGCCGACGTGCGCGCGGTCCGGGCCAGGCAGCGGGAACTGCTCATCCCCGAGTCGTTCGAGTGGGTCGAGCGGACCGCGCCCGACATGGCCGCGGCCGCGGCCGGGGCCGGTCTCGCCGTGCACGCGCACCCACTGCTGGTCCTCGGCTCGCTCGCGCCGCCGCCGCGACTGCCGGAGCGGATCTCGGTGCGGATCATGAGCCCCGAGGACCCGGATCTGATCCTGGCCTGGGCGGTGCCGGGGGTCGCCTTCAACTACCCGGGGACGGCCGTCGGCGAGGCCTCGGTCACCGAGCGGGACAAGATAGCGGCCGACCACGACGCGGCCACGATTGAACTGCTCCGCAGCCGACTACGGGCGCGCGAGTCAGTGCTCGCCACCGCGTCCGGCCCCAACGGGCCGCTGGCGGCCGGGAGCTACCAGCTCGCGGACGGCACCGCCGAGATCACCGGGATCGGCGTGCTGCCCGCCAGCCGCCGACGCGGGCTGGCCGCGGGCGTCACCCGCGCGCTGGCGGCGCACGCGGTGGCTAGCGGCGCGCGAACGGTGTTCCTGTCGGCGACCGACGGGACGGTGGCCCGGATCTACGCCCGGCTGGGCTTCCGCGAGGTCGGCACCGCCATGATCGCCGAGCCGCCCGAGGACTGACCCAGCCCTGGTGCGTCGCTGCCTTCCTGGTGCCTTTGACTAGCCCTGTCGCGTTCGCCGGACGCGGGCCAGGGCGGCCGGGGTAAAGCCGGACAGGGCGGAGCATTCGCGGGTGAGGTGGGCCTGGTCGGCATAGCCGGCCTGGGCCGCCAGGGCGGCTAGGTGGGGCGGCGCGGACGGGCCCGCGTGCGCACGGTCGGGTACCCGGGTGCGCGCCAATGGTGCGGACCCGGGGGCGGGTGCGGGGGTTGGGCCGAGGGCGGGGATTGGGTCGGGGGCGGCGTCGAGCAGGCGGACGAAGCGATGGAAGCGGAGCACCCGCTGGAGCGTCTTGGGGCCGTAGCCTGCCGCCGCCTGGCTGCGGCGGCGGAACTGCCGCTCGCTCAGGCCGACCTCGGCCGCGACCGTCTCGGCCCGCGCGGCCGGGTCTCGCAGCAGAACCGCGGCCCGCGCCATGGCCCGGTCGGGGGCGCTCTCGGCGATCAGCCCGCCGACGAGGTCGAGCACCCGGCCCGCCGCCTCGGCCGGGTCGAGTGCCGGCGACAGCCGCCGCGCGGCGGGCGGCAGCAGCTCGGCCAGCGGGACCCGCTGGTTGGCGATCTCGCTCAGCGGCGTCTTGAGCGCCTGGCCGCCGGCCGACGGGCGGAACCTGACGCCGACGATGACCGTGCCGGGCTTGATCGTCGGGCGGGCCGGGCCGGTGTCCGGGCCGGCCACGTAGCCGCCGACGCCCCGTTCCCAGATGAGATCGCTGCAGGCGTCGGGGAGGACCAGGCCGGACTGGGCGGACTGATCTGACTGGCCGGCCCGTTCGGGGCTGACCCGGGCCCACAGGCACGCCACCGCGCCTTGCAGGGCGGCCGGCGGCGCCCACTCCGCGTACCCGGGAGTGAGCCACGCCCCTGGCGGCACCCAGTCGATCGGCGAACGCCCCATGTCACCAGGATGCCATGGGACCGGAGACTCGCGTCGATGGCCGTTTCGTTCAAGACGCCCGCCCGGCCTGGTGGTGGGATTAGCCCCATGAACAAGACTCCAGACTTTGACGCGGCGGCCGCTTTCATGGCCGGGCACGCACGGGTAGCCGACCGGCGGTTGTTCCAGCGGCTGTTCTGCGACGGGGCGGCCGGCCCGGTCCGGGACGCGGTGGCGGCCTACCGGAACTCCGACGGCGGATTCGGGTACGCGCTCGAGCCGGACTGCCGGGCGGCGGCCAGCCAGCCCGCCGCGGTCGAGATGGCCCTGCGGATGATGGACCTGGCCGACGAGTGGGACTCGCGACTGGTCGGCGACGCGGTCGACTGGCTGGCCGCCGTCGCCCCGGCCGAGGGCGGGGCCGCCTTCGTCGAGCCCTCGGTGGCCGAGGGGCCGCACGCGCCCTGGTGGCTACCGGAGGACGGGCATCCGGCGTCGCTGATCCAGACCGGGCAGATCTGCGGGGTGCTGTACGCGCGCGGGTTCGCGCATCCGTGGCTCGACCGCGCGACCGAGGTGATGTGGTCGCGGATCGACGCGCTCACCTCGCCCGGCGGGTACGAGATGTTCGGCGTGCTCGCGTTCCTGCAGCACGTGCCGGACCGTGCGCGCGCCACGGTGGCGTTCTCGCGGGTCGGGCCGCTGCTTACCTCCCGCGGGCTCGTCGCGCTGGATCCGGGGGCCGAGGGCGAGGCGCACTCGCCGCTCGCTTTCGCGCCGCTGCCGTCGTCGCTCGCCCGGGCGCTGTTCTCCGAGGCCACGATCGACGCGCACCTGGACCATCTGGCCGCGGGGCAGCGCGACGACGGGGGCTGGACGTTCAACTGGCCGTCCTGGTCACCCGCGGCCGAGGCGGACTGGCGCGGCTTCCTCACCGTCGACGCGCTGCGGGTGCTGCGCGCCAACGGCCGCGCCTGACCGCCTTCCGCCCGCTCGCGGGCGCTGACGCCGCGGTGGCTTATGCGCCATCTCGACGGTTTTTATGCGCATACCCAATATGGTGTCGGCTATGGCGTGCGTACCGGCGGATCGGCAGGCTGATCGGTAGTGCGGCGGCTGGCTCGGCGGGTTACTCCGCTGGCGGTCATCGCGGTGGTGATCGGGTCGGTGTCGGCGGCAGCGGCGGCGGCGGCGCCCGTCGCGACCACCTCGAACCAGGCGAGCCCGGCGGGCTGGCGGATCTCGCAGGTACTGGCGGGTGTCACCGTCGGCGGGCTATGGGCGGGCAGCGCGCGGGACGCGTGGCTGGCCGGGGACGAGTGCGCTGACCCCACGACCTGCGGCGACACTAATCCCAGCAACGGGACCGTGGTCGTCAGCCACTGGGACGGCCGGTCCTGGCGGAACGTGACGCCTCCTGCGGCGTACATCAACAGCCCGCTCGACCAGGGTGTGGTCGCGGTCGCGGCCACCTCTGGCTCGGACGCCTGGGTGCTCGCCGCGCGCGGCGCGGGCGAGGTTGCCTACACCGACGCGCTGCACCTGACCGGGACGGGCTGGGCCGACCCGGTCCGGCTCGATGCCGCCATCCAGACGGCGGTCGCGCCTTCTCCTTCGCAACTATGGGCGTTCGGCGAACCGTCCTGGTCGGGGCCGCCTGGTTATTTCGCGCACTTCAGCGGCGGAACCTGGACGCACGGCTCGTTCCCGTTCAGCGGCACCGCGACCGCTGCCCGGTCCGCCAGCGACGTGTGGGTTGGCGGGGGCGGCAATGGCACGGCCGGCCTTGGCATCGAGCACTGGGACGGGCACTGCTGGCGCGCCACCCCGCTGCCGGACCTTGGCCTTCCCGCGAGCGACCTGCGCTGGGCCACCATCAACGGCGTGGCGGACGTCGGGCCGCGTGACGTCTGGGTCGACATCAGCACGAATGACACCCGCGCGAACCTGCCGGGCACGATCCTGCTGCACTGGAACGGCAAGGCCTGGTCCCGGGTCGCGTTCCCTTACCCGGGGGGCGCCTCTTCGCCGGTCGCGTCCGACGGACACGGCGGAATCTGGCTGGCCACCGCGAGCGACGGCGGCGATGGCACGATCGCGTGGTTCGACCATTACGCGGCCGGCCGCTGGACCCGGTCCAAGGTTCCGAGCGGCGATGGCGAGCAGCCGGAGGTGTCTTACCTGAGCGCGATCCCGGGCACTCGCTCGTTGCTGGCGGCCGGCGGGGTCGATTTCGCCGACGACGGCGAGGCCCTGCTCACGGATGGCGGGTGAGCCGGTTTTCGGCGGGCAGACGGTTTTCGGCCGGTTGACGGTTTACGGCCGGTTGACGGTTTACGGCCGGTTGACGGTTTACGGCCGGTGCGGGATCAGAGTCGGCCGGTTAGAGCGGGCGGGTCAGGATGTCGCTGACCGAGGCGGCGGGGCCGCGAGCGCGGCCGACCTTGGTCCAGCCCCAGTTTCTGAACGCCGCTTGCGCGGCGGCGGACCCGGGCGGGAGCTTGACGGCGGCGCGTTCCTCAGCGCGGCCGTCCAGGATCAGCTCATGGAGCTCGGCGGCGATGCCCTGACGACGCCAGGAGCCGCGGACCAGCAGCTGGGTGAGCGCGAAGGTGCGGCCGGGGTGCTCGTCGGTGATGGCGCCGGGCAGCGGGGCGGTCAGGTCCCGCCACCAGTCGGTGGACGGGCGCAGCGGCATCCCGCACGCGTAGCCGACCAGGTAGCCGCCGTGGCTCGCCTCCACCAGCGCGAAACCGGGCTGGCGACGCCACACGCCGAGCCGGCGGGCGAAGTCCGCGTCGTCGTGCTGGCCGACGACCTCGTCGTGGAGGGCGACGAGCTCCGTCTCCCGCGCCGCCGTCTGGCGGCCGTCGAGCACGTCCAGCGTCACGCCGGGGGCGGACCACGACGGGATGCTCACTGGGCGAGGTCGGCGATCGTGCGGGCGGCTTCGGCGATCGTGCGGGCGGACAGGCGGCCGGCGGTGATGGCGTGCGCCTCGGTGGTGGGACGGCAGCGCCGCCGGGCCGCGTCCCACTCGGTCATCACGATGCCGGCGTGGTCGGTGTCCAGCTCGGCCAGCCGGACTGGCCAGCCGTGGCCGGCGGCCGCGGCGGCGAAGTCACGCGGCTGCCGGATGCTCACCTGGGTGTCGCGGGTGCCGTGCACGAGGTGGAAGGGGACTGGCTGAGCGCTTGGGGCTGCCGATGCGGCTCCGGCGAGGTCGGCGATCGGGCCGTTCCCGACCGGGCTCATCACCGTCTCGCGGTGGAAGCCGGCCGCCAGGCAGACGACCGCCGAGGGGCGCCAGCCGCCGGCCGTCTCCGGGTTGAGCGCCAGCGACGCGGCCATCCGGCCGCCCCGTGACCATCCGGCGAGCACAAACTCGCCGTGGTGGCCGACCGCCAGCTCGGCCGACCGGGCGCGGGCCAGGCCGCGGGCGAAGTCCAGCGAAGCGAGCAGGTGCGCCCGGCCGCCGTCGGGTGCCCCGGACTCCCAGTCGGGAACCACCACCGCGACGCCCAGCCGAGCCGCCTCGGCGGCCAGCGGCTCGAGGACATCCCGCTCGTCCACGCCGATGCCGTGCCATAGCAACGCCAGCGGCGCCGGTCCAGTCCGCCCGGGCCGGTAGATATCCGCCCGCTTCCCCAGTCCGTAGTCGACGCCCCGCTCAATCAGGACGTCCCCTACGCCAGCACCATCCACCACCCCAGCAGGCTATAGCGATCCCCGATTACCGAAGCGTGCCAGAGGCCCGATCCAAAGCCGTCATCGTGCGCGGGAATCGTCGCGTTTCTTGCTGTTATCCGAGCAAGGCTCGGTTGGGAAACTGAAACAGTCCGTGATTACGAAAACATTTTTGTAGACGGAGATTTTTCGTGCGCAGAGCACGAATTATTTACGGTAAGAAAAAAGTCTTCGTGATCTTCGAGTAGCGAACGCGTCCGGACCGTGACATGGGTGGCTGCCGGGGGTCGGGGGCCGGGATGAGGAGACTGCGGAGCCTGAGACGGATCGGTCAGCCGTAGAAGAGGCGGTCCATGACCTTGCGCGCGCGGCGGGCGGTGCGGCGGTAGTCCTCCTCGAGGGCCTGGGCGGGGGTGTCGTTCCAGGCGACGGCGGAGTTGGAGGAACGGGCGGCGGCGTCCGCGCCGACTGCGGTCGGGCCGGCCGACGGCTTGTAGCCGAGCAGCCGGGCGACCGCGGTGAGCTCGTCGTGCTTGGCCGGGAAGGCGTCGCCCGGGCGGCCGCGGACCAGCATGATCGCGTTCCTGACGCGGGAGCCGAATCGCCAGGCGGCGCTCAGCGCGGCGGCGTCCGGCGCTGAGACCAGGCCGGCCTCGACCGCCGCGTCGAGCGCGGCCAGGGTGCGGGTGGTGCGCAGCCCCTCGTCGGCGTGGCCGTACTGGAGCTGGAGCAGCTGCACCGTCCACTCCACGTCGGACAGGCCGCCTGGGCCGAGCTTGAGGTGCAGCGCCCGGTCGGTGCCGCGCGGGATCCGCTCCGCCTCGATGCGCGCCTTGATCCGGCGGATTTCGCGCACGGCGGGATCGCCGAGCCCGCCGGCCGGGTACCTGAACCGGTCGGCCAGCGCGATGAACTCGGCGCCCAGTTCTGCGCTGCCGACCGCGAACTCGGCCCGCAGCAGCGCCTGGAACTCCCACGGGGCGGCCCGCCGCTCGTAGTACGCCCGGCAGGCGGCCAGGCTGCGGACCAGTGGGCCCTGCCTGCCCTCGGGGCGCAGGTCCGCGTCCACTAGCAGCGGCGGGTCGGGCGCGGGGAGCGCGAGCAGGCGGCGCAGCTCGACGCCGACCGCCTGGGCCGCGTCGGACGCCCGGCGCTCGGCCGCCGGGCCCGCCTCCGGGTCGATCGGGTCGTGCACGAAGATGACGTCGGCGTCGCTGCCGAAGCCGGACTCGTGGCCGCCGTAGCGGCCCATCGCGATCACCGCGAACCTGGTCGGGAGCGGTGCGCGCAGTTCCATCTCGATCTTGGCGATCGCGACCGCGAGGACGGCGTCGAGGGTCGCGGTCGTGATCGCGGTGAGCGCCTCGGCCGTCTCGGTCAGGCCGATCAAGCCGAGGACGTCGGCCGCCGCGACCCGCAGGAGCTCCCGACGGCGGAGCGAGCGGATGGTGACCGCCGCCTGCTCTGCGTCGGTGGAGGTGGCGTTGGTGGGGCGGATAGTGCTGGTGGGACTGGTGGGGGTGGGGGTGGCGGGGGTGGCGGGGAGAGGGCTGGGGATGGCTGGGGAGGGGACCAGGGTGGCGGCGTGGCGGCGGGCGGCGGCCATCATCTCGGCCCGGAGGGCGTCGGCGGTCTTGGGGACCAGCTCGGCGTCGTCCGCGAAGATCGCGACCGCTTCCGGCGCGCGCAGCAGCAGGCCGGTCGCGTACCGGCTCGAGGCCAGCACGGTGGCGATCCGCTCGGCGGCCTTGGTCTCGTCCCTGAGCAGGCGCAGGAACCACGGGGTTTCGCCCAGGGCCTCGCTCACCTGACGGAACGCGAGCAGCCCGGCGTCCGGTTCGGCCGCGTCGGCGAACCAGCCGAGCAGCACCGGCAGCAGCGTCCGCTGGATCGCCGCGCGGCGGCGCAGCCCCGAGGTCAGCGCCTCGATGTGCCGCAGCGCGCCGGCCGGGTCGCGGTAGCCGAGGGCCTCCAGCCGGGCCCGGGCCGCGTCCGGGGTGAGTCGGGCGGCGCCGGACGGGAGCTTGGCCACCGCGTCGAGCAGCGGGCGGTAGAACAGCTTCTCGTGCAGCCGTCTGACCTGCTGGGCGTGCCTGGTCCAGGCCTGCGTGAACGCCTGCTCGGGGGACCCGGCGGCGGGCTGCGCAGGGCCGGGAGAAAGCCCGATGCCCGGTTGCGGACGGGCCAGGGGCGAGCTGGCGGCGTGGGGGGGAACCAACGGACCGTTCGGGAAAACTGGGGTTGGCGAATTTGACCGTCGCATCGCTCGGCCGAGGCGGCGCAGCACGGCCGGGTCGGTCGGCAGCGTGTGCGTGCGGCGGAGCTGGTAAATCTGCAGGAGGTGCTCGGTCTGGCGCAGGAAGCGGTAGGCCTGGGCGAGGTCGTCGGCGTCGGCGCGGCCGACGTAGCCGCCGTCGGCCAGGGCCGCGAGGGCGGGCAGGGTGGCCGGGACGCGGAGCCGGTCGTCGGTGCTGCCGTGCACCAGCTGCAGCAGCTGGACGGCGAACTCGATGTCGCGCAGCCCGCCCGGGCCGAGCTTGAGCTCGCGGCCGGCCATGTTCTTGGGCAGCGTCGCCACCACCCGGCGGCGCATCGCCTGGACGTCCTCGACGAAGTTCTCCCGCTGCGATGCCTGCCAGACCAGCGGGGCGACGGCCGTGGCGTAGCGCCGGCCGAGGTCGCGGTCGCCGGCCGCCGGGCGCGCCTTCAGCAGCGCCTGGAACTCCCAGGTTTTGGCCCACCGGTCGTAGTAGGCGAGGTGGCTGGCGAGGGTGCGGACGAGCGGGCCCTGGCGGCCCTCGGGGCGCAGGTTGGGGTCGACCGGGAAGATGGCGCCCTCGGGGGTGGCGCGCTCGCAGACCCGGATCATCCCCGCCGCCAGCCGGGTGGCGGCGCCGAGGGCGGCCTCCTCCGAGGTCTGCTGGCCGGCCGGCTCGGCCACGAAGATCACGTCGACGTCGCTGGCGTAGTTGAGCTCGCGGGCGCCGCACTTGCCCATCGCCACGATCGCCAGCCGGGTGGCCGCGGCCGCGGCCGCTTCGGCCGGGTGCTCGGCCGCGAGCTCGGCCCTGGCCACCGCCAGGGACGACTCGAGGACGGCGTCGGCCAGGTCGGCCAGCTCGGCCGCCGTCTGGTCGATCGTGATCACGCCGGTCAGGTCGCGGGCGGCCAGGTGCAGGAGGCCGCGGCGGTAGGCGGCCGCGAGCCGGGCGGCCGGGTCGTTGGCGGCATCGCCGACGGCCGCGATCGGCATCGGGTCGTCCGGGCCGGCGCCGACCGCGCGCAGCAGGTCGGCCCGGAGCTGGCTCGGCTCAGGCCTGACGTCCGCGTCGCGTCCCCGCAGGACGGCGCTGTCGGCCGGGTGCCGGGCCAGGTGAGCGGCCAGGGCCTTGCTGACGCCGAGGACGGCGATCAGCCGGCTGCGGAACGCGGGGTCTTTGGCCAGGCCGTCGATGAGGCCCTTGTCCCGCTCGGCGACCTGCGCCAGGCCGGTCAGGGCGAGATCGGGATCGGGCGCCTGGCCGAGCGCGGCGAGCAGCGGGTGGTCGCCGCCGACGATGCCGAGGGCGTCGAGGTCGCGTTCCGCCCTCGGGACGTCGGCGAAGCCCATCCTGGCCAGCCAGCCGGACAGGGACGTACGCGTGCCGCTCACGGTAATGAGCGTATACCGCGCGGTTGAGCTGCCGGGAAATACGCCTGTAACGTGGGAATTCGAGCTGATGGCGCGGACCGCGCCGGACTGGGCGGTAGTGCCCGACCGTGCCCGGGATTGCCCGGTGTGACCGGTCGCTGCGTGTGGTAGGCATGTTTCATGGTTGATCTCATCCCTCGCAGCGTGCTTTTCGGCAATCCTGAGCGGATCCAGCCGCGTATCTCCCCCGATGGCGGGTCACTGGCGTGGATCGCGCCCAAGGACGGCGTGCTGAACGTGTGGGTGGCGCCGATCCTCGCCGCCCCGGACGCGGACTCCGGGGTCGACGGCTCCGGCGTCGACTGGGCGGCGGCGCGGGTGGTGACGGCCGACACCGAGCGCGGTATCCGCACCTTCAGCTGGGCCAGGGACGGCCGCCACCTGCTGTACGTGCAGGATGCGGGCGGCGACGAGAACTGGCGGCTGTACGACGTGGCGGTCGACACGCTCGAACGACGGGACCTGACGCCGTTCGACAAGATCCACGCGACGATCATCGGGACGTCGAAGCGGCGGCCGACCGAGGTGCTGGTCGGCATTAACGCCGATAACCCGCAGCTGCACGACGTGTACCGGCTTGACCTGGTCACCGGCGGGCTGGTCAAGGAGATCGAGAACCCGGGCTACGCGGGCTGGCTGGCCGACGAGGACCTGGTGGTGCGGTGCGCGATCGCGCCGCTGCCGGACGGGTCGTTCGACGTGCTGGTGCGGGATTCCGGCGACGCCGATTTCCGGACGCTGCTGACGATCCCGGCCGAGGACGCGACCTCGACCGACGTGGTGTCGTTCAGCGGCGACGGGCGGTCGGTGCTGATGACCAGCGCGGCCGACTCCGACACGGCCCGGCTGACCAAGGTCGACCTGGCGACGGGGGCCGAGACGGTGCTGGCGTCCGACCCCGAGGCGGACATCGCCGGGGTGCTGCTTGACCCGGACACCCGCGACCCGCAGATCGTCTTGATCCTCAAGGACCGGATGGAGTACCTGGTCCTCGACCCGTCGGTCGCCGACGACCTGCGCGCCGTGCGGAAGCTGCACCCGGGCGACCCGAGCTTCTCCGGTCGCGACGACGCCGACGCCACCTGGCTGATCGCGTACAACATCGACGCGGGCTCGATCGCGTACTACATGTACGACAGGAAGAGCCGGACCGGGAAGCCGCTGTTCGTGTCCCGGCCGGAGCTGGCCGACTACACCCTGGCGGCGATGGAGCCGTTCTCCTACGCCGCCAGGGACGGGCTCGTCATTCACGGGTACCTGACGTTCCCGCCCGGCGTCGACCGCTCGTCGCTGCCGGCCGTGCTCAACGTGCACGGCGGGCCGCAGGTCCGCGACGCCTGGGGGTACGACCCCGAGGCGCAGTGGTTCGCCAACCGCGGCTACCTGTGCGTGCAGGTCAACTACCGGGGCTCGACCGGCTACGGCAAGGCGTTCGTGGCGGCCGGCGACCGCGAGTGGGGCGGCAAGATGCACGACGACCTGATCGACGCGGTGTCGTACATCGTCGGCCAGGGGTGGGCGGACCCGGACCGGGTGGCGATCTACGGCGGATCTTACGGCGGGTACGCGGCGCTGGTGGGGGCGGCGTTCACGCCCGATGTGTTCTGCTGCGCGGTGGACATCGTCGGGCCGTCGAACCTGAAGACGCTGCTCGAGACGATCCCGCCCTACTGGGCGCCGATGATCGCGCAGTTGTACCGGCGGGTCGGCAACCCCGAGACCGACGAGGAGTTCCTGTGGTCGCGGTCGCCGCTGTCGCGGGCCCGCGACATCAGGACCCCGCTGCTGATCGCGCAGGGGGCCAACGACCCCCGGGTCAAGCAGGCCGAGTCCGAGCAGATCGTCGCCGCGCTGAAGGACGCCGGGATCGACTACGAGTACATGCTCTTCCCCGACGAGGGGCACGGCTTCGCCAAGCCGGAGAACCGGATCAAGTTCTACGCCGCGGCCGAGAAGTTCCTGGCCCGGTACCTGGGCGGGCGCTTCGAGGAATGAGGCGCGCCGCCCCAGGCACCGGACCGCTTCGTGGGCCACAAGGCAGGAATGGCGGCCCGACACGCTTGGCCCTGTGACCCACGGTTCTTATCTAACGGCCTGGCGGGCCGGAGCACCATGATGACTAGGCGGCAATCTCGGGCGGGTCGGCGGGCTTGGCCGGCCTGGCCTGCTTTGCCGGTTGGCCGGCTCGGCCGGCGGGGCGCGCCCCGTTCGTTACCCGCGCGTGGCAGCATTTCGAGATATGTCTAGGTATTCGCGTGCTTCCGCGCCGGCGCTGGCGGCGTGCGCCGCCCTCGCGCTGGCCGCGTCGCTGACCGGGTGCGACGCGATCGGGAAGCTCGGGACGACCGGGCATTACCCGGCCGCGACCTCGTTCACGATCGACAGCCGGGTCACGACCGTGGTCATCAAGGGCGGCAGCGGCTCGGTCGACGTCACCGGCGCGAGCCGGTCGAGCGTCGGGGTCTCGCAGCAGGCGTCGTACTCGACCACGCCACCCGCCGCCACCCGCACGCTGAGCGGGACCACGCTCACCCTCGCGTATACCTGCAAGGTGGAGCTCAGCTGCGGCATTTCCTACACGCTGCTGGTGCCGCCGGACGTGGCGGTCCGGGTCTCGGCGGGCACGGGCGCGATCAAGCTGACCTCGCTCTCGGGCGCGGTCAGCGCGCAGACCAGCGCCGGGCTGATCACCGCGGTCGATCTGCGCTCGGCCGCGGTGACCCTCAGCTCCGACGCGGGCGGGGTCATCGCGACCTGTTCGGCCGCGCCGCGGTCGCTGCGCGCGTCGACCAAGCTCGGCGCGATCACGCTGACCGTGCCGGGGGCGGCGGCCTACAAGATCAGCACCCACACGTTCGTGGGCGCGTCCACGGTCACCGTGCGCCGGTCGGCGGGCTCGCCGTACGCGATCAGCGCCAGCTCCGACGTCGGCTCGGTCTCGATCAGCCCGGGCTGAGGCGCGGCGGCGTGAGGCGCGGGGCGTGAGGCGCGGGGCGTGAGGCACGGGGCGTGAGGCACGGCGCGGTTTCTTGCTGTTATCAGGCTCGAGTGGGTCTCGGAGGATTATTGCGCGACGTTAGGCATCGATTTCCGGGCCTTTTGTCGCGCAATAATCCGGATGCTGCCCATTTCTTGCTGTTATCCCGCCTGGGCGGCGCGGGACGGTCACGGCGGCGGCGCTGGCCGAAGCGCGCACCCCGATGCCGGTCAGCAACGTACGCGGGCTAATGCGGGTCAGGGCTGGAAGCCGGGGAGGTCGCCGGTGATTTCCCAGCGGCGGGGGGCCAGGTGGTCGTCCATGATGAGGCACTGCCTGCCGCCTTGCGGGGGGACCAGGATCTCGGCGGGCGGGAGCTGACGGCGTTGCAGCGTCTCCTCGAAGAGGAAGCCGAACAGCGATCTGGTGGTGACGTCCCAGAGCGTGATCGAGCTGATGACGGCGCTCGCGTCGCTGCGGGACCAGGCGCCGTGCTTGCGGAACTCGAGCAGGTAGCGGCCGCTGTCCAGCCACCCGATGTAGTGCACCGACGGGTCGTCGCTGCGGTCCCCCTCGGACGTCGCCCAGGGCAGGTTCCAGAGCCGATCGCCCGAGTCGGCGTCGAGCACCCGGATGTGCTCGCCGTCGGAGACGGCCAGGACCTTGCCCTGGGTTGCCCAGGAGACCGCGGTGGCCTGGTTTGACTGACCGGAGATGGTGCGCTCGCGCTGGCCGGTGAGCGCGTCGACGATCGCGATGTCGGCGCCGTCCGGGCCGGCCAGCCGGTGACCGCCCGGCTCCCACGCGACCGGGCCCGACAGGCCCTCGAGGGTGCGGCCGAGCTGCCCGCTGGCCGGGTCGATGAGCAGCGTCGACCGGGCGCCGCGGGCGCTCACCGCCAGCAGGCTGCCGTCCGGCGACCAGGCGGCCTGCGACACTTCGGCGCCCTCGGGCAGGCTGATCGCGCGCTTGGCCTCGGTCAGGCTCCTGATGTTCAGTACCGTCAGCCCGGAGTGCTTGCTGGTCTCGACGGTGGCGAGCTGGCTGCCGCTCGGCGCCCACGACACCGAGACGACCTGGCCGTCCAGGTGGTGGGTGAGGTGGCGAACGCTGTGCGACTCGTGGTGCCCGGTCTGCGCGTTCCAGATCTCCAGCACCGCGCCCTTGTCGGAATCGGTCCGGCCGCCGACGGCGACCTGGGAACCGTCGGGCGACCAGGCGGCCGAGAGCCAGTCCCGGCCGGGCATCGGATCCTTGAAGACCGCGGTGCGGTTGAAGTCGTGCGCCCTGGCCGGCGGCGGCGGCGCGGCCTGCCTGCGCCGCGCTCGGTTGACCAGGAAACCCTCGACCCCGTGGCCGCTGTCCTCGTCGCTCACTGGCCGCCTCCCCGCCGCCGGTCTCCCCGTCGCGTGCGGCTGCCCGACGGTGGCCGACGGCAGGACGCGCTGCGAATTGTTCCGGATCATACTCATAGCGCGTGCGGAAAGGACAGAGGTCGCTCAGCTGGGATTACCGGGACGTTGTGCCGCCGCCCTCAGCTCGTCGCCCCGGTGAAAGAGTTATTGGGTAAATGGGCGAAGACAGGGACCGTTCGATATGAGAATGGTGTTGAATTTGGGGTTTTAGAGGATCGGGAGGTAGCGGTCTAGTTCGTAGCGGCTGACCTGGCGGCGGTACTCCTGCCATTCTTCGCGCTTGTTGCGGAGGAAGAAGTCGAAGACGTGCTCGCCAAGGGCCTCCGCGACTAGGTCGCTCGACTCCATGACCCGGATGGCCTCGTTCAGGTCGGACGGGAGGGGCTTGATGCCCATCGCGCGGCGCTCGGAGCTGGTGAGGGCCCACACGTCGTCTTCGGCGCCCGGGGGGAGCTCGTAGTCGTTCTCGATGCCCTTGAGGCCGGCCGCCAGCATGACCGAGTAGGCCAGGTAGGGGTTGCAGGCGGCGTCAAGCGAGCGGAATTCCAGCCGGGTCGAGTTGCCCTTCTGCGGCTTGTACATCGGGACCCGGACGAGGGCGGAGCGGTTGTTGTGGCCCCAGCAGACGTAGGCCGGGGCCTCGCCGCCGGCTCCGGCGGTGCGCTCGGCGCCGCCCCAGAGGCGCTTGTAGGAGTTCACCCACTGATTGCAGACGGCGGTGATCTCGGGGGCGTGCCTGAGCAGGCCGGCGATGAACGAGCGGGCGGTCTTGGAGAGCTGGTATTCCGCGCCCGCCTCGAAGAAGGCGTTCTGATCGCCCTCGAACAGCGACAGGTGGGTGTGCATGCCGGAGCCGGGGTACTCGGTGAACGGCTTGGGCATGAACGTCGCCCAGACGCCCTGCTCGATCGCGACTTCCTTCATGACCAGGCGGAACGACATGATGTTGTCGGCGGTGGTCAGCGCGTCGGCGTAGCGCAGGTCGATCTCCTGCTGGCCGGGGGCGACCTCGTGGTGGCTGTACTCGACCGAGATGCCCATCGCCTCGAGCATCGTGATGCTGGTGCGGCGGAAGTCGTGGGCGATGCTGTGCGGGGTGTGGTCGTAGTAGCCGCCCGAGTCGACCGGGACCGGGGTCGAGCCGACCTCGGGACGGTCGCGCAGCAGGAAGAACTCGATCTCCGGATGCGTGTAGAAGGTGAAGCCCATCTCGCTGGCCTTGGACAGGTTCCGCTTCAGCACCCAGCGCGGGTCGGCGTAGCTCGGGGAGCCGTCGGGCAGCAGGATGTCGCAGAACATGCGGGCCACACCCGGGTACTCGCCGCGCCACGGCAGCAGCTGGAACGTCGCCGGGTCGGGGCGGGCGATCATGTCGCTTTCGTGCACCCGCGCGAAGCCCTCGATCGCCGAGCCGTCAAAGCCGATGCCGTCCGCGAACGCGCCCTCGAGCTCGGCCGGGGCGACCGCGACGGACTTGAGCGCACCGAGCACGTCGGTGAACCAGAGCCGGACGAAGCGAATGTCCCGCTCTTCTAGCGTGCGCAGCACGAATTCTTCCTGCCTGTCCACGGCTATCACCTTAACGCTTCTCGTAGTCGGTTCACCCGAGCGGTGGCGGCCGGAGACACCCGGCGCCGGTGGTCGGGTCACGCTAGCAGCAGTTTCGCCAGCTCCGCGTTTCCGCTTGGTTACGTTCGGGTGATCGTTCTAGGGTATGGATCTAGCAGGCTGCGACACGGGGCACCAGCGGCAGTAGTCGGCCCCTAGACTCGGGGACCTAACTGGGACATCTTCGTGACTGAGGAACAGGTGAGGCATGTCACGCACGGCAGTAAGCACAGCGAGTCCGGTCCTGGCCGAGAAGCTGGCGGAGTTCGATCGTGACGGGTACACGATCATCCCCGGCGCGCTGACGGCCGACGAGGTCGGCTTCTACCGCGGCGCCCTCGACCGCGTGTACGCCGAGCAGGAGGCGGACGGGCGGGTCAAGCCGGGCGCGGCGATGCACCAGCTCAGCGCCGTCGCCAACTGCCCGGAGGCGCTCGGCCTGCTCGACCACCCGACGACGTTCCCGTACGTCTGGTCGATCCTGGGCTGGAACGTCCACGCGTACCACTCGCACCTCGACGTCCACCCGCCGCTGCCGAGCAAGCGCCCGTTCCGGTTCGAGTGGCACCAGGACGGCGGGCGGCAGAACCGTGAGATCGAGTCCGAGCCTCGGCCGCGGCTGTCGGTGAAGTACGCGTTCTGGCTCTCGGACGTGTCCGAGACCGGCCGCGGCAACTTCAAGGTCGTGCCGGGCAGCCACAAGACCAACTGGATTTCCGGGCCGCCGCGGCGCGACGTCGAGTGGCCCGACCCGGACGGCGCGATCGAGGTCACCGCCAACGCGGGCGACGCGGTGCTGTTCGACCGGCGGCTGTGGCACGCGCGTTCTGACAACTACTCGACGATCACGCGCAAGGCGATGTTCGTCGGCTACACCTACCGGTGGGTCGCGATGCGCGACGAGAACGACGGCATCTGGCCGTCTGAGCTGGCCGCCTCGGTCAACCCGGTCCAGCGGCAGCTGCTCGGCGGGCTGCCCGACACCGACGGCGACCACGCGTGGGGCCACTACCCGGAGAGCACGCCGCTGTACGGGTGGCTGAAGGAGCGGGACCTGTTCGACCCGTCGAACCCGCCGCTGAAGGCGTAGCGCGTTTTTCTGTTCTGCTTTCTGTTCTGCTTTCTGTTCTGCTTTCAGGTTCGCTTAGGGCAGGCGTCCGACCGCGGCAGTCGCGCGGCGGGCGCCTGCGCTCGTGCCTCCCCCGGGCCAGGCGGCCGGGGCCCGGATGAGCAGCATCGCCGCGTCGTCGTGGGGCGGCGAGCCGACGTGCCGCAGCAGGTCGTCGCGGACCAGGTCGAGCAGGGTGGGACCGCTGTGCGCGAGCTGCCGGGCGGCCGCCCGGGGGGACTTCGGGGTCTTGGCCGGCTTGGGCAGCGCCTGCGGGGCGAGGACGGCCACCCGCTCGTCGAGCGGGTAGAACTCCCGGTTCGCATCGCGGGCCTCGGTGACGCCGTCGGTGTAGAGCAGCAGCTGGTCGTTCGGCTCGAAGGGGTAGGCCTGCTTCGCGCCTGAGTCGTTGCCGAGCGTGATCAGGCCCAGCGGCGGCGCGGGCGCGCGCACCTCGAGCACGGTGACCTCGCCGGTCGCCGAGACCAGGATGGGCGGCGGGTGGCCGGCGTTGAGGATCGTCAGCCGGCCCCGTTCCGGGTCGACCTGGGCCAGCAGCGCGGTGACGAACTCCTCGTGCTTGCCCCACCGCCGGGTCAGGCCCGCGTCGAGCCGGTAGGCGATCTCGTCGAGGGTGTGCACGCTGTGCGCGAGCTCGCGGAACCGACCGATGATGTCGGCCGCCACCTCGACCGCCTCGAGGCCCTTCCCGCGCACGTCGCCGATGATCATCCGGATGCCGTGCTCGCTGGTGGCGACGACCTCGTACAGGTCGCCGCCCACCCTGGCCTCGGCGGCGGCCGCCAGGTAGACGACGCCGACGTTGAGCGGGCCGATCGTGTCGGGAAGCTGCCTGAGCACGGCCCGCTGGGCGGCCTCGGCGACCGAGGTGACGTTGACGAACTGCAGGGCCTGCTGGGCCTGCTGGGTGGTCTTGTGCTCGGCCCCGACCTTCGTTCCGATCAGGCTGAGCGCGGTGACGACGGCGGTGGCGCCGATGGCCGCCAGCGCGAGCTGGTGGCTGCCGGTGGTGATGGCGATGCCGCCTTTGAGCAGCGCGTCGACGACTAGGCCGGCGATGAGGGCGGCGGCGCCGTAGGCCAGCGGCCGTTTCACGCTGGTCGCGCCGACGCCGGCTAGGGCGGGCGGGACGGCGAGCAGGGGGGCCAGCTCCAGCGGGGCGGGCCAGGCGCCGGCCAGGCACACGGCGGCGACGGCGATGGCGGCCGCGACGACGGTGACCTCGAGCCAGCGGGCGCGCCAAGCGCGGCGGCGGTCCTGGGCCGCTGCCGCCTGGGCCGCTGGCGTGGTCGTCGGCGCTTTTGCGAGGGTGATGGTCGGCTTTGCGGGGGCGGCCGGCGTTGCGGGGGTGGCCGGCTTGGCGGGGCTGGCCGGCGTTGCGGGCGTGGTCGTGGGCGGCGTTGTTTGGGTTGTTGGCGTTGTTGGCGTTGTTGGCGGCGGCGTTGCCGGCGCGGTGGGCGTTGTTGCCGACGTCGGCGTCGCCGGCGGTGCCGGCGGTGCGGTCGGCTCCGCCGAGGTTGCCGCCGGGGTTGCGGTTGCCCGCGTCGGCTCTGCGGGCAGTTCCGTGGCCATAGTCACCTCATATCGCATGATCGACCGGAATGACCATACGTGGGCGGACCGGGTTCGCGACATGGTTTAGCCGTGTTTCCCCTGAGGAGAGAGGGGTTTCGGTGGCGGGGCGCGGCAGGCGCGTGGCAGCGAGCGCGAGCGGCTGGCCCTGGATGCGGGGCAAGCGGGGCGCGGGGGCGCGCTTTCTTGCTGTTATCCTCCAGAATCGCCGCGTAACGCATCATTGGGTATATTTTCCTGGCAAATAGCACCGGAAAGTACACCCAATCTTTTGGCTTGCGTCGGGTGCAGTTATCCAGGCAGTGCGCAATGGGTTGCCATTGGCATACAGTTGCATTTACGACATCCAGAGTTTACAGCTGACTTGCTCTCCATAAGCGGCAGATCGGCATTGGGGTAAATGTGGATCTATTACGTTTGGAGGCATGGACGATATCAACGTACTGGCCCGGTTGCTGGCGGTCGAGGTGCTGCTGGCCGAACCCGAGCTGCTCGGCAACGACGCGCTGGAGGCCGATCTCTATATCTTGCGCGACAAACTACGGAAAGCAGCCGGCCCGGCCGGGACGATCCTTTCCTCATGAGAGGCTGGCAGGGCTCGGCTGGCTGTGCGAGTTCATGACGTACCTGACCAGGCTGACGAGAACCTGCTTGACCGAATCGCGCTCGCGTGCGTCGCACATCACCACGGGCACCTCGGGTGGCAAGGTCAGGGCGATCCTGATGTCGTCCGCCCCGAACTGGGGCGCGTCGTCGAAGCAGTTGACGGCGATGATGAACGCCGTGCCGTTCCGCTCGAAGTAGTCGATCGCGGCGAAGCAGTCGGACACTCGCCGCGTGTCGGCCATGACCACGGCGCCGATCGCGCCAATGGCCAGGTCGTCCCACATGAACCAGAAGCGCTCCTGGCCCGGCGTGCCGAACAGGTACAGAACCAGCTGGGGCTCGAAGCTGATCCGGCCGAAGTCCATGGCCACGGTCGTGGTGGTCTTCGCGCTCACGCCGCGCGTGCTGTCGACGCCACGGCTGCTCTCGGTGAGCGGTTCCTCGGTTCGCAGCGGCCGGATCTCGCTGACCGCGCCGACCAGTGTCGTCTTCCCCACGCCGAAGCCCCCGGCGATGAGAATCTTGGCGGTGGCCGGCACGCCTGACCCCGCCATTGCGTCGTCATAGTGATTCGAGGCCATCAAGCACCATCCTCAGTAGGCTTTGATCGGGGACCGGCTGCCGCTGTGCAGAGATGATCCTGAGCAACCCGTCGCCCGTGAGGTCGCCCAGCAGAACCCGCACCACCCCGATGGGAAGGTCAATTTCCGAGGTCAGGTCGACGATGGGCACGGGGCGGCGGCAGACGCCGAGGATCCGCCGATGCTCTGGCCCGAGCCGGAGCTGCTCCGACGGTCGTTCGCCGGTCGCGACCACCACATCGATCAGGCCGAACGACGCCCCGCCATTCGGTTGAGTCCGCCCTTTGGTCAGCGCGTAGAGGCGGACCACCGGGCCGGCTTCCCGATCCATCCAGCGCTCGCCGTAACCGTCCTGCGAGGTCATTCCGAGGCTATTTCATGGCCGGGGAATCTCGGCTCGGAGCCGAGGTACTTGCCCATCCGGCGCACGAGCGTCGCCATCTCGTAGGCGACGACGCCTACGTTCGGCTCCGCGGAGGTCAGCACCGCCAGGCACGTTCCCTTGCCTGCCGTGACGACGAAAAGGAAGGCGTGTTCCATCTCGATGATGGTCTGCCGCACCTCGCCGCCCTTGAAGTGCAGCCCGGTTCCCCGGGCGAGGCTCTGCACCCCGGCCGCCAGGGCCGACAGATGCTCGCCGTCCTCGCGAGTCAGGCTTTTCGACGCCGCTACCACGAGGCCATCCCGGGACAAGATGACCGCCTGCTGGACGTGCTCAACCTGATTGACCAGGTTGTCAAGCAGCCAGCTCAGCTGTCCGATCGTGTCAGTCTGTGCCATTACCCAGCCTCGCTATCGGTCGGTTCTTGGCTGGGGGAGTCATCGAGATCATCGAGATCATCCAGGCGCCCGCGCTGCCATCCTTGCTGCATCGTCATCAACATGTCGCGAGTCGCCTCCGGCGCCCGCTGTTCGACATCGGGCGCCTCGTCAGCCCACGGCTGCGGGCCTGAATCGCTACCGGGCCGCAACTGCGGTGCCAGGCTGCTCTGGGGGACACGGATGGGCATCCCGAGGTGAGTCCCCCCGGTCGAGTCGGGCGCCTCGGTTTCGGGGGCCGGCCAGGGCGGCTTGCCGTTCTGGCCGCCCGGTTCCGCCGGATGCGGCGCGGTTTGCCTGACCAAGTCCCGCTGAACCGGCTGCAACCAGGGTGTGGCCGCCACCGCGTCCCACGGTGGCATCGGGAGCTGCGGCGGCTGCGGCGCCGGCGGCTGGTATTCCCAGGGCGACCGCGGTGCGGTCCGAGGGGCCGGGGGCCATTCCTGGTCGGCGATGCGAGGGTTCTCGCCGGTGTCCACGCGCCGCCCGGTCGCGGCCGCGGGCAGCCGGTGCCGGCCAGTCACGCCGAACGGCGACCAGTCGTGCGTCTGCGGTGGCCGGGGCGCCGGCCCCGGGCGGCCCAGGTCGGACCGCAGACCCTGCCCGCCGCCTGGATAGCCGATGGCGGCCGATCCGTCCTCTTCGGCCCGGACGATCACGCCGAAGGGCAGCCAGACGATGGCCGTCGTGCCCCCATAGGCGGACCGGCGGAGCGAGACATTGACCCTGTGCCTGGCGGCCAGCGAGCTGACCACGAACAGGCCCAGCTTCTCGCTGTTCACCAGGTCGAACTCCGATGGGTTGGCGAGCAGCCGGTTGATGTCGTCGATCTCATCCGGCGACATGCCGAGCCCGCGGTCCTCGACCTCCGCGACCAGGCCGGTGCCCACCCGGTCCGCCCTGATCTCGATCCGGGTGTTGGGCGGGGAGAAGACCGTGGCGTTCTCGACGAGCTCCGCAACCAGGTGAATGACGTCGTTGACGGCGATCCCCGCCACCAGGTCCGGCGACTCGCTGACCACGTCGACCCGGACGTAGTCCTCGACCTCGGCGATCGCGGCCCGCAGCACATCGACGACGGGAACCGGATCACGCCAGCCGCGGCCGGGCGTGGCCCCCGACAAGATGATCAGGCCTTCCGCGTGCCTGCGCATGCGGGTGGTGAGATGGTCGAGACGGAAGAGGTCGGCCAGCACGGCTGGGTCGCTGGTCCGGCGCTCCATCCCGTCCAGCATTCCCAGCTGCCGGTGGAGCAGGGACTGGTTGCGCATGGAAATGTTCAGGAAGACCTTGTTGATCCCCCGCCGCAGCCGCGCCTGATCGACCGCGGCCGCGACGGCCGCCTGCTGGACGGTGGCGAACGAACTGGCGATCTGGGAGATCTCCCGGATGCCGCTGCCGCTCGGCGGCGGCGACTCGGCCAGCACGTCCACGTCCGCGCCGAGCCGCAGCCGTTCGACCACCCGCGGCAAACGCTCCTCCGCCATCGCCCGGACGCTGCCGTCCAGCCGGGTCAGGTCACCCGTAACCTTGCGGCCGAACCAGATGACGAGGAAGACCGATGCAAGGACGCCGGCCAGACCGACGCCGCCCGCGAGGACGGCCTCGGTGACCAGCCCGCTGCTTCGCGACGCGCCCATCGCCGCTAGCTGCCCGCCGACGTTGAACCCCGCGTTCTGCAGGGCAGCGAGATACTCCCCCGAGACCGCTTCCCAGGCGCCGGCGTTCACCGGCAGCGGCCCGTTTCCGGTGCTATCGATGATCTGGTCTTCCATGGCCTGGAACCGCTGGTAATTGGGCGAGCGGGCGATGGCCGCGAATCCGGCGTCAAGACTCGGCGTCAGCAGGGCCGTGGCCTCGTTGAGGTACACGCGCCGGCTGGTGGCGGCGCTGGCGAACAGCTGACGTGCGTCCGCGCTCATCAGGCCGCGGTCGGCCAGCGCGCCGTCCGCCAGGGTGGCCTCCTGGCTGGCCATCTCAACCGCGTAGTCCGCCTGGATGCCGCCGACCGAGATTCCGACCAGCGTGCCCCCCTTGTTGTCCTGGTCGGATGCCTCGAAGGAGTGCAGCTGGGCGTCGATAACGTTGCTGTACGCCTGAAACGCGGCCGCCGGGCTGAGCGAGCCGGAATCGACGGCGGCCCGGATGCTGCCGAGCCGTCCCAGGTCACTGAAGAAGTCGTTCAGCTGCGCCTGGGGGCCAGCCGAGAGCAGGCCGTCCTCGGTCCGCAGGGCGGCTTCCGCGGGCGGGATCGCCCTGGTCACCAGCTCCCTCGTGGCCAGCAGGGGCGCCTCCGAGGACCTGCGGCCGCTGAGCAGCCACAGGTAGGTCTCCGCCCGTTCGGTGGGCAGCTCGACCGCGAGCTCCCTGCCATGGGTGTCGACCGCTGCCGTGGACACGTTGAAGCTATGGTCGCTGTCGGCCTCGGGGACGGTGACGCTCACCGCGAACACCCACAGCCCCGTCAGGCAGACCAGCGGGATGGCGAACATGCTGATCAGGAACAGCCGGATGGGTCGGGAGCGGACAGGCCGCCGCAGGACTGCCATAGCGCCTCACATAAATAACACGAAGGGGGCGCCTGCCTGTTCACCCGCATAGAAGCACGTAAAAGCACAGAACTAAAACATCTGGTTCAGCCCCGACGCACTGTCTCGCGGTTGCCGGGCCCCCCCGGCGTGACCAGCCATTGATACGGGATACCTCAAGGCTGCAACCGTAACACGGACAAGTCGTTGTATTCCGCGAAACTTCAGTATGTATCAGCTAATGAAGGGCTTTCGGTTATCGCAGCTCACCGCTGCGTGAGCGCCGCGCAATTGCGCGGGCAAGACCGCCTAAATGATCAGCCGGGCTATCCGGCCACTGCCCGTCCGATGGCGACGCCGATCAGCGAGCCGGTTATCACGTCGCCGCGGAAATGAAGGCCGGTGTTTACTCGGGAGTAATTTCGCTGTTGTCTCCGCCGACGGCAGTGGCGCTCAGGACTTGCCGGACTCGTAGACCTCGGTGAACAGGTCGCCTTGGGCGGCGCCTGCGCCGGACTTGCCGCCGCCCCGGCCGCGCAGGACGAAGGCGATGACGACCGCGATGGCGGCGCCGGCGATTGGGCCCGCGATGTAGACCCAGTAGCTGGTGAAGGTGCCGCTGGCCAGGTCGGGACCGAAGGTGCGGGCCGGGTTCATCGAGGCGCCCGAGATCGGACTCCCCCACAGGCCGGCCAGGGCGATGTACGCGCCGATCCCCAGCGCGCCGATGACCCCGACGTTCTGGGCGCCCGAGGCGGTGCCCAGGATCACGCTGACCAGGCCCGTGGTCAGGAGGACCTCCATCCAGAACGCGGCCCCGGCGGAATAGCCCTTGGCCGGGTAGTTGGACCCGTAGCTGGCCGAGACGTTGATGACGGCGTGCAGGATCAGGGCCGCGATCGTGGCCCCGGCCAGCTGCGCCACGATGTAGCCGGGGACGCGTCGCCACGGGAAGTCGCGGCGCAGGGCGAAGGCGATGCTGACGGCCGGGTTCAGGTGCGCGCCGGAGACCTTGCCCATGTACAAGATGATCCCCAAGACCGTCAGGGCCGGCGCCGTGACGGCGGCGCCGTGGCTGATCACGCCGGGGAAGGCGTGGCTCATCATGCCCCCGCCGGCGGCCGCCAGGACCAGGAAGAAGGTGCCGAGCACCTCGGAGAACAGGCGCCGCCACTCCTGCCGCGGGTCGTTGAAGTCGGTGATCCGGTCTCTGAGGTTCTTCTCGTAGCGGGCGAGCGGGCCAAGCGGGCTCGGCGTTGGCGCTTCTTGTTTCGCGGTCACGTCTGCCTGTCACTCACCTTTGATTGTTGCGGCGGAACGACCGGAGGCGACGGGTGCAGCAGCGGGAACAGGGTGGCGAGGAAGTTCCGCAGCACGCTCAGCGCCACTTCCGGAGGCACGTCAGCGTCGGGGTCCTTGGGCAGGCCCTCGATCTCGACGTGGTTCTGATCCGCGTACTCCCGAATCCCCTGGTACAGGGTCCGGCCGAGCGTGGACAGGCTCTTGCCCAGGGCTGTCGCATCCTCCATGAACCGGGGCACCGGCCGCGGATCGGAGACGGGCCAGGTGGCCGGGTCTCGCGGGGTGTCAAGGGTGAAGACGTGGGAGAAGGTCCGGGCGGCGGCGTCGCGTGCGGTGAACGGGTCTCCGAGGCCCCATTGCTCCCGGAGCGTGGCGATCAGGGAGGTGTGGCGGTGCTCGGCGTTGAACACTTCGCCTTCGGCCACCCACGGCGACACGATGACGGCCGGGACCCGGTAGCCCGAGCGGTCGAACGTGAAGCCGTGCTGCCCGGCCGGGCCGGACGGGTCCGGTGACGGCACTGTGGGCGGCGGAACGTGGTCGTAGGTGCCGCCGGGTTCGTCCCAGCCGATCAGCAGGGCCGTGTTCCATACGTTGGACCCGGTGGGGGACTGCATCGCCTTGTAGGCGTTGTAGAGCCGGGCCAGGAACGCCTCGCCGCCCAGGATCGACGATGGCGGGTCCATGCTCTGGACCTCGATGCCGTGCCCGAGGGCCCGCCCGCAGGCCGGGTGGTAGTCGTTATGCCCTACCCCGAGCGCGGGCTCGATGAACGAGAAGTCGGGCAGGTCCCCGTTCGCGGCGTCGGCCTCGAACTGGGCGAACGGCACGAAGTGGGTCGCGAACTTGTCCTTTAGCCGCGGGAAGTGGGTCAGGCCGGTGCCCGATAGTCGCATGGGCTCGGCGATGTAGACCTTCCAGGTCTTGCCGTGGTCGTCGAGCCGGTTGAAGATCGTCTCGGCGTCGTTGTGCCGCACGAAGTTCTTGACCGGCGCGTTCACGGAGAACCCGGATGACGTCGCGGCGGTCCAGAACGACCGGTTGGGCAGCGTCTGCGACGGCACCTCGCAGAACCAGTGGTCGAACACCCCGAACCCCCGCGCCAGCCCGCTCAGCACCGGGATCTGCTCCGGGGTGAACCCGGTCATGATCTGCGAGTACTCCTCGTAGGTGGGCTGGCGGCCCATCTCGGCGGTGAAGCAGCTGATGTAGTCGGCGACGTAGCCGTCCATCGTCGGCACCTGGCCCGGCGCCGGGGCGTTGTACGGCGCGGTGATCTCCGCGCCGAGCTTGAACCGGTTGTGCTCGTCCTGGATGCCGAACAGCTGGGTGTTGGTGTGCGGGTACTCCTCCCCGGAGTCCGGGTTGGGGCTGTCCATGTCGGTCGCCACCGTGTACGGCGCCACCTTGCGGTCGGCGCCATGCTCGGCCCACTCCGGGATGGGGTTGGAGAGGTCCTTGCCGAGCACGCCCTCGAACGTCTTGCCGTCCTCCGGCCCGTACAGGCGGCCCAGTACGTTATCGAGCGACCGATTCTCGAACACCACCACGACCACGTGATCAAGCGCGTTATCCCTGCTCCGAACCGTCATCCCAAACCCCCGACACTTTCGACGCGGCGCCTTTGCCCGGCCCTTGGCGCCGCCCCCGGTTCACCAGGGTCACCGTAAACAGGCTTCGCCGCCGGATTCGCCACCCATCCAGGGTGATCCGTGCTGGTCAGCCGGGCATGCGGCAGCAAACCGGCGGTGCCCGGTTGCGGGCAGTCGGGCTGGTCACTGTCATCCGGGCCGGGTGATGCGCGAGCACGGCGTG
>Ga0302324_100004941_pt1 | contig 29349 bp, 25 predicted proteins | sample Palsa_T0_1_FD_201949 | JGI IMG/M metagenome (GOLD analysis project Ga0302324, IMG submission 201949) | Peat permafrost microbial communities from Stordalen Mire near Abisko, Sweden - Palsa_T0_1 | ecosystem: Environmental > Terrestrial > Soil > Palsa > Peat permafrost | place: Sweden: Abisko...
CCGGAGGTCCTTCTCGAGCTGTTCGACCTCGGGAGGTCGCGCTCCAACCCCGTCGTCCTGCTCTCCGCGCTCGACGCTCTCGAGGGCCGCCCGGATGGCGTCGTCGGAGACGTCCGCCGTCACCTCGTCCAGCTCACGCTTGTCCTCGCTCACGGTCCGCCGAGTTTGGCACGCCGCGGCGAAGCGAAGCAACCTAGGTTTCCGCCAGGACCTTCGAGACCGCCTTGGCGGTGAATTCGACCAGCGGAATCACCTTGGCGTAGTCCATCCGCAGCGGGCCGATGACCCCCAGGGTCCCCAGAACCTGGCCCTCGACGCCGTAGGGCGAGGCCACCACCGCCACATCGCCGAGCTCGCTCTCGGCGCCAATGTAGATCTGCAGCTCGCCCGCCGAGGCCGCCTGCTCCAGGATCTTGAGCAACCGCTTCTTCTCCTCGAGGGCTGCGAACAGGGCGCGCGCGCGATCGAGGTCCAGGTCGGGCGAGGCCAGCAGGCTGGATTGACCGGAGACGATCACATCCATGGGGGCAACCTCCGAGAGGGCGCGCTCCACCAACCCCAACGCCTTGTCCAGGAACCGATCGTAGGCGTCGCGGCCCTCGCTGAGCTCGTGCGCCAGTCGCTCGCGAACCTCGTCGACGGTTGCGCCACGCAGGAGCTGGTTCAGCGTCTGGGTCGCCTGCAGCAACTCCTCGGCCGAGGCGTCGAAGTCGACCTGCAGGAGCTTGTTGTGGACCAGGCCTTCGGGCGTGACCAGCACCGCCAGGATCCGGTCGCCGCGAATGCGCAACAGGTCAATCTGCCGAAGTCGGGTCGGGGAGGGCCGCGGGGTCGCCACCACCCCGGCATGCCGCGAGAGCTCGTGGAGCAGGTGCGAGGCCTCGATGATGCGGGTGGAAAGCTCTTCGGGCCGGCCGACCGTGCGCTGGATCCGCTGGCGATCGCCGCGCGCCGGCGCCTTCACCGTGAGCAGGGTGTCGACGTAGTAGCGGTACCCTGCGTCGGTGGGGCGCCGCCCCGAGGAGGTGTGGGCTTTCTCGAGCAGCCCCTGCGACTCGAGCTCGACCATGACGCTTCGGATGGTGGCGGAGGAAACCTCACAGCGCGCGGCCAGATGCTGCGATCCCACCGGCGCGCCCGAGGCGATGTAATCCTCGATGATGCCCTTGAGAATCAGTCGCTCCCGCTCGTCGAGCGGAGGCGACTCCCGTCTGGGACCTTCCATGGGGTTCTTCAGCCTAGCGGCCGGTGGGCCCGCCAAGAGGCCCAATCGGGCTCCCGCGCAGGGAATCGGCTTCCGCTTCCAGGTCGCCGGCCCCCGACTGATCTCCCGCGGCCCGTCGAATCTCCGCCAGGCCATCCAGCGCCGCGATCAGAGGGTCGCGATCGGCACCCAGACCAAGAACCTCTTCGAAGGCCCGCTGCGCCGTCGCATCGTCGCCGAGGAGCCGGGCGCTCTCGGCAAGGCCGAGCCGGGCGTCGATGCTGCTGGGGTCGGATTCGAGCGCCGCCGCGAAGGCCGAGCGGGCCTCGACGAGGTGGCCGCCGTCGAGCTGATCCTGGGCCGCTTGCAGGCGGTCACCCAGAGCCGGCCCCGCGCCGCCGTCGGTCTCGCCGCAGGCGGCCAACCCCAAGCCGAGGCCCAGGGCGAGGGCCAGGAGGTTTCGCGGCGCAAGGTTTTTTGAGAGGCGTCTCATGAAATGTCGCACAACTCCGTGCACCACAGTCTAGCAAGCCTCGGTCCAACTTCCAAGGAACACTCCTGGGGCAATGGATTTCTCAGGGGATTTTTCCGCCGAGGACGCCTTCCTTCCAGCGCAGATCGTTGCCAAGTTCCCACTGGAGCCTCTCGCTCCAATCTGCCTAAGCTGAGCAGTCCAACTCCCTTCCTGGAGCCCCGCATGAAAAATCTGCGCCTCGCGTCGTTGGCTCTCGCAATAGCGGCAGCAGCGCTCGTGCCCAACCAGGCTCTGGCCTTTGGCTTCGGTGTAGAGGGCGGCGGCACCTTCACGAAAACGTCCGGCCTCGGCGCATCCCCCGACAACGTCTGGACCCCGAACGGCGGCATCATCATCGAGAACATCTTCCCGGTCACGGTTCTCTTCCTGGACCTGTGGGCCGACGTGCAGACCCCGATCCAGCTGCAGACCGGGTTTCAACTGCAGAGCGGCGGCCAGGCGTCGGCGAAGTACGTCCCCATCGACCTCGGGCTGCGGTTGGGGCTGAACATCGGGTTGCTCCAGCCCTACGTCGGGGTGCTCGGTCAGGCAGGCATCGTGACCGACGGAGCAGGAACACCCAATCTCAACAGCCCGCTGTGGGGGCTAGGTGGCGATATTGGGTTGGACATCGCGGTCTTCATTCTCAGATTTGGCATCGAACTGCGCGGAGTGGAGACGCTGACTGCGATCGAGTCGGATCCCGTGAACGGGAACATCGGCAGCGCTTTCGAGTTCGAGGCTTTGGCCTCGGTCCGACTATCCTTCTAGTAGCTCCGGCCGCGTGTCGGGAGGGGCGCCTAATGTAGGCGCATGGCCTGCAACTACCTGTTGCTCGAGCTCGCGCTCCGCCCGCGCAACGAATTGGCGGTCGCGAGCGGGGCCCCGACGTCGAGCACCGGCTATCGACTCGCGGGTGCCTACGCCGTCGAGCTGGACAAGGACGGTCGACGGCACCGCAGCCACCGGTTCGCGCTGCGGGGAGCCGAGCCGCTCCCGCCGGAGGGCGAGGCCGAGACCGCGGAACCGGTTCTCAACGTCGAGCTCTTTGACAGCGAGGCGGCGCTCTTGGCCCGCCTGCTCGTTCAGATCGAGGAGTCGGATTGCCTGGTCACCGCCCGCGGGCGACAGCTCGAGGTGCCGGTCCTCGAGGCCCTCGCGCTGCGCTATGGAATAGCTCTGCGCGGCCACTTTCCATTCGAAGAGCCGTACGCCGCCCGGCGCTCTCCCTACAATCCCGCCGGCCACCTCGACCTCTCGTTCTTCCTGGCGGACGGCGATCGCCGGCTTCGCGCTGTCTCCCCCGAGTTGCTGATCCCCCTGGCCTTTCGGCAAGTACCGAGGCCGCCGCGCCGCGAGCTGACGACCGACAGCCTGGCGCAGGCCCGGGAGCGCGCCCTGGCGACCTATCTCCTGTTCCTGCGAGTCCAGGAGCTGCGCGGCCTGCTGGCTGCCGTCGAGGTGGCGCAGCGAAAAGCCGAGCTGCATGCCGGCCTCTCGATCGCGGAGAGGGCGATGGTCCAGCAGAGTGAAGCGGTATTGCCGGCCGCCGGCGCGCCCACCTGGCTCGATCAGACCGGTCAGGGATACCTGGCCTTCGACATCGAGACCGCGCTCGACGTGGAGGCTATCGGCCGAACCCTGGGAAGACCGGTGAGCCTCGCGGAGGCACCCGCTGCCTTGGGCGAGCTGCTGGGCACCCCCACCGAATTCGCGCCGGCTCCGTACCACCGAGTGGTGGCGCTGGCGATGGTCTACTGGGACGGGGCCGACCTGGTGGAGCTCGAGAGCCTGGTTCTCGGCGGGACGACGCGGCTGGGGGCGCCGCTGGTTGACGAGTCGGCATTGCTCACGACCTTCTGGCGCGTCGGCCGCAACAAGCAGCTGCTCTCCTACAACGGCAAGCGCTTCGATCTTCCGGTGCTCCTGTACCGATCCCTGCCCTACCCCGTCGACTGCGGCTGGTACCTGGAGGAGAAGCGGCCGGCCTACGAGCAGTACCGACACCCGCAGAGCATCCGACAGCTCGACGTCTTCGAGCAGCTGTCGGGGGGGCTCTCGCCAGGACGCCTCGGCGACCTGCTTCAGACGGTTGGACTACCCGGAAAGCAGGGAACGATGGGCAAGGACGTCGAGGACCTCTGGGCCCAAGGGGCGCTGGCGACCATCGGCGACTACTGCCTCTCCGACGCCGCCCAGACCTTTCTCTTGGCCCTCCGCTTCATGAGCGTCTCGGGGAGGCTGGAGCGGGCGCAGGCCGGGGCGGCGATCGCGCTGGCCCGGACGCGGTTCGAGAAGGAGCCCGCCCTGCAGGGGATGCTCGCCGGGGCCAGTAAAGAGTTTTTCTCGGAGGGGTGAGGGAGCGGGCGCCGGGTAGTACGTCTGCGCTGAGACGCGTATTGGTTCGGGTTTCGTCTCGCGATCTTCGTGGGCGTGCCCGTGCCCGTGCCGGGCGCATCAGCTCGAAGGGCCGGACTCGTTACGACCTGAGACGCCGTGAGCTTGCGGCCGGCGTGCGCGCAAAGCGTCGGCGAACAAGTCGGCCGACGCCCCCCGCTAGCCGTTGAACTTCCGGAGTACCCGAGTCCGACCCCAGACCGCGAGAACCGAAAAATGTGCACGCAGACGGGCACGGGCACGCACACGCCCTCGGCTCCTTGGCCAAAATCCGTGAGCGAGCGTTTTAGCTTCTCGGGTTGAACCGGTATCCGATTCCTCTCACCGTCTCGAAGCGGTGGGGGTTCTGCGGATCGTCTTCCAGCTTCTCTCGCAAGCGCACGATGAAATTGTCGACGGTGCGGGCGGTGCCGAAATAGTCGATGCCCCACACCGCCTGCATCAGCTGCTCCCGCGAAAGCGCAATCTCCGGATGCAGCAGGAAGTGCTGGAGGAGGTCGAACTCCCGGGCCGTGAGCTCCACCTCGTCGCTGCCCTTTTGAACCCGGCGCGCCTTGAGGTCGACCTTCACGTCCCCGAAGAGGCGGGTGTTCGCCCCCCGCCCGGCACGCCGCAGGGCAGCGTGCACCCGGGCCAGCAGCTCGCCCAGGCCGAACGGCTTCGTGATGTAGTCGTCCGCCCCCATCGAAAGCCCTTCCACCTTGCTCTGTTCCTGACCACGGGCCGACAGGATCAGCACCGGGGTCTCGGTGTCGGTGCGCCGAATGGCACGCAGCACCGCCAGGCCGTCCAACTTGGGGAGGCTCAGATCCAATACGACGACATCGGGAGCGCGGGATTTGGCCAGCGCCAAGCCTTCGCTCCCGTCGGAGGCCGAGATCACGTTGAAACCCTCGAGCGAGAGGTTGAGCTCCAGCCCCTTGCGAATCGAGGGGTCGTCCTCGATGACCAGGATGGTGTTCGTCATCGGTTAGCCCGCCCCGGGGGCCCCCACCCGTGAGACCGATCGCGTCCGAGGGGTCGAGAGCCGTTCGGCGGCAATGGCCGGCAAGCTGACCTTGAAGGTCGCGCCGTGGCCCACCTCGCTGTGAACCGTGACCTGGCCGCCATGCGCCACCACGATGTGCTGAACGATGGCGAGCCCGAGGCCGCTCCCTTCCACCGCCCCGGCCTGGATGTCGCGCGCCCGGTAGAACTTCTCGAAGATCCGCTTCTGTTCCGGCAGCGGGATCCCGGGACCATTGTCCCAGACTTCGAGCTCGACGGTGCCCTGACCCGCCCGGGCCCGGATGCCGATCTGCTTGGCCGCTCCGGTGTATTTGAAGGCGTTCTGCAGCAGGTTCAGCAGCGCCTCGCTCATGGCCGCGAGGTCGATCGACACATCCGGCAAGCCCTCGGGCACCTCACGCGTGAGCTCGACCTGGTCGCCGGAGAGCCGCTGCGGCTCGAAGGCCTCCAGCGCGGCGTCGACGAGGTTGGCGACGTGCTCGCGCTCGGTCTGGTAGTTGCGCTTTCCGGCCTCCATGCGCGCCCAACCCAGCAGGCGGTCGATCATGGCCGAGAGTCGCGCGCTCTCCTGCGATAAGACGTCCAGGCACTGCTGCACCTTGACGGGGTCCTGGAGCCGGCGCATCTGAAGCGTCTCGACGAACATCCGGATGCTGGTGAGCGGCGTGCGCAGGTCGTGGGAGACCTTGTTCACGAACTCGGTCTGCAGCCGGGAGAGGGTCGCCCCGCGCTTCAGATAGGCGAAGGTCGCGATGATTCCGGCGATCATCGTGAGACTCAAGCTCACGATCAGACTGCCGAAGACGTAGTCCTTGGCGGCCTTTCCGAGCACGATCACGAGCACGCCGAGCGTGACCAGCACCACGGTCGGCACGGCGACGAAACCGAGCACCAGGAAGGCGATGCGTTTGTAGTTCGCGCTCCGGTCGTCCTGGGCCATGACCCATCAATGTCACTCGCGCTGGCCCTGAAAGCAAAGCCAACTGCCTTCTTCTCAGCCCCTCAGATCAGACGCTGGCGCGAGAAGCCGGTTGCCCGGGCGCCCGCGAACCGCGTGGCGTGCTCGATGATCATTCCGGCAATGTCGAGCTTGGTGGTCTGCTCGAGCCCCTCGAACCCTGGCGAGCTGTTGACCTCCATGACCTTCGGCCCCTGCTTGGTTTCCAGTATGTCGACGCCGGCCAGCTCGAGCCCCATCACGCGCGTCGCCTGAAGCGCGACCTCGGCATAACCGGCCGGGATCTTCACCGGCTTGCCCTCCCCGCCGCGGTGCAGGTTGGAGCGGAATTCCCCCGGCTTGGCGGTGCGCCGCATGGCGGCCACCGCCTGATCGCCGACCACCAGCACGCGCAGGTCACGGCCGCGGCTCTCGCGAACGAACTCCTGCAGCAGAATCTCCTGGCCGAGATCGGTCATGGTGTCGAGGATCCCCTCGATCTCCGCCTGGGTATGGGCGATCATCACGCCGATCCCTTGGGTGCCGCGGATCAGCTTGAGAATCGCGGGGAGGCCGCCGATGCGGCGGAGAGCCATCGGCACCTCGGCCTTCTGGTTGGTCATCACGGTGCGCGGGATGTCGAGACCAAACCGGGCCAGCAGCTGGAGGCAGCGCAGCTTGTCGCGGCTGCGGGCGATGGGCACCGAGTTGTTGAGAACCGGCACCCCCATCATGTCGAGCTGGTTCACCACTGCCAGGCCATAGGGGGTGATGGAAGCTCCGATGCGCGGAATCGCGACGTCGATGCGCCCCACCGGCTCACCGCCGTAGAGCAGCCCGGGTGCGCCGCGCTCGAGCGTGAGCGTGCAGTGCAGAGTATCGAGGACGCGCGGGCGGTGCCCACGGGCCTTGGCGGCCTGCACCAGGCGGCGCGTCGTGTAGAGGCTTCGCTTGCGCGAGAGAATGACGATGCGCAAACCGGCAGCGCGCTTGCGAGTCTTGGGGTGTGAAGCTGAAGGATCCACGCGGACGACCTGTTCGGGGAAAAGACCTCTAGCACGTAGGTGCGGGGCGCCAAAGCAATGCCTTCCACCTACAGGCGCTCCCTTGCGGCGAAAATTTGCGGCAGCCTATAGTTCGAGGAGATGACACTCATTCCGCTGCGCGTGGTCGTTCGGGATGAAACGCGGGACGAGACGCGAGACTCCGGCGACGGCCTCGAGACCCACCGGACTGCAAGCGACAATCCTGACGGCAATTCGTCATCCCGCCACGCACGAACGCTGATCCTCGGGCGCAGCCCCCGGATGCGGCAGATCTTCGGACTGATCCGCAAGATCGCCCCCACCGACGTGTCGGTCCTGATCCAGGGAGAGACCGGCACCGGGAAGGAGCTCGCCGCCCGGGCCATCCACGACTTGAGCACGCGGGCCAAGGAACCGTTCGTGGTCATCGACTGCGGCGCGATTCCGGCGAACCTGATCGAGAGCGAGCTCTTCGGCCACGAAAAGGGGGCCTTCACCGGGGCTTCCTACCAGCGGGCGGGAGCCTTCGAACGCGCGGGCGGCGGGACCATCTTTCTGGATGAGCTCGGCGAGCTCAAGATCGACCTGCAGCCCAAGCTGCTGCGGGTCCTCGAAAACCGCGAGGTGCGACGACTGGGGAGCGACCTGACCATGCCGGTCGACGTGCGGGTGATCGCTGCCACCAACCGGGAGTTGCTCAAGCAAGTGAAGGCCGGACGATTCCGCGAGGACCTCTACTTCCGGCTCTCGGTGATCGACCTGCACCTCCCACCACTGCGCGAGAGGCACAACGATCTCCCGCACATCATCCGCGCCGTGCTGAACGACCCGGAAACCGTCAAGCAGCACGGACGCAAGCGGCTCACCAAGCGAGCTCTGGAGCGGCTGCAAGCCTACCCGTGGCCGGGCAACGTGCGCGAGCTGATGAACGTCATGAGCCACCTGCTGGCCTTCTCGGAAGGCGAGGAGATCGACCTGGCGCACCTGCCGGCGCGGCTCCAGGGGGTCACCCAGGGCGCCGCCGTCACCTTCGACGAGCACCTCTCCTTCAAGGCGGCCAAGGAGCAGGTGCTGGCGGCCTTCGAGCGCGACTATATCGTCAGCCGGCTCAAGCGCAGCCTAGGGAACATCAGCCGGACGGCGCGCGACAGCGGACTGCACCGCAAGTCCGTCGAGCGAATCGCCAAGAAGCACCATCTGAGCGCCCGGGCGCTGCGACCCTCTTCGAAACCCTAAGACGATGCGGTCGATGGTTTCGAGACCGGGCGTCGGCCCGTAACTCCCCGTAATCGTGGAGCACCGAGCCTGGCAAGGGCCTTGCTTTATCCTCCGGCATGCGCGCTTGGAGGGTCTGGCTGCTCCTGATGGTTGCCGCCTGCGGAAGGCGGGTCGAGGATTCGCCGGGAGCGACCGGCTATCTGATCTACGTCCGCGATCGCGAGGGATCGGTCATCGCTGCGATCGACGATCGCGGGAAGACTCTCTCCACCACCACCGACGACGGCTTTGGCTTGCGGCTGTCCGCGACCGGCACCCCTGTCCCCCGCGAGTTTCTCGACCAGGATCGCGACGACGAAACCGGCTACTACCACTTCCGCAATCGCACCTATGACCCGACGACGGCGCAGTGGATTTCACCCGACCCCAAGCTGATGCAGAACCCGGACTGCAGCGACAGGGTGCAGGGCTGCAATCCCTACGCGTTCGCGGGGGATCGGCCGACGGAGTGGACCGATCCCGACGGCCGCGAGGTCACCACCTTCGTCGATGCCTTGGGGCGTCAGACGCTCCTCATCACCGCTGGCTTCTACGGACCGCAGGCGGCTCTCGGGCAGAAGCTCTTCAACCAAGCCATGCTTGGATACAACGGCGCGCTTCGCGTCATCGCCTACACGGCGGTCTATAAGTCGCCGGCCCAGATTCCGGAAGGCGTCACGAAGATCAGCGCCGACCTGAGCAACCGCCAGGAGGACGGGTATCGGGGCTCATTCACCAACCAGAGCACGAGCACGTTGTCTCTGGGCGCGGATGCCCTCGACCGCGGCGGAAACGACCACTGGAGCTCGATCATTCAGCACGAGACGCTTCACCTGGCGGGCCTCCTGGACAGCTACGCCACCAACGCCGCCCATCACCAGTACAACGATCCGCCCTCGCAAAAAGGCAGCGTGATGGCCCTGATCTACGACGTGCCCAGCCCCCGGCTGACCGCGAAAGACATGGCGGACATCGCCAATCCGCCGGTGGCGACGAACCAGGGAATGACGCTGTCGCCAGCGAGCCTCGGGCAGGGGAGTAATCAGATGGTGATCGACAGCGCGGCTCCGTAGGAGCTCAACCAGCTGGTACCAACACGAAGCCGTGCCCGTGCCCGTCTGCGTGCCTACTTCTCGAGCTCGTGGTCATTGGGTCGGACGCGATACGCCCGAGTTTTCGAAGACTGGCGGGTGGCGTCGACCGATCGCGCTACTTGTGCCTCCGAACTCCCTGCAGATGTACATTCATCAGATGCACTTCCAGGCAGCCGCACTGCTCATCGAGCATGGCATGACCCCCCAGGACTTCGACGCTCTGGCCGAAGAGTACGACCTTCTGGCGGTCGAAGAGGCCACCCTTCACGATCCCGAGACCGCCTGCGAGAACCCGGTCCACCTCGAGGCGGTCTTGAAGGGACCCGTGATGTGGCTCCCGGGGGCCGTTCCTTACGGAAACCTGTGGAAGGACGCGCGGGTGGGAATCGCCGGCCGCTCGATTCGGCTCTGCGAGAGTTGCTTTCCCCGCGAGGCCGCCTAGGGAGCGCCGCCGCCCGGCGCGCGGCAGGAGGAGATCGCGCTACTTGCCGCTGCCGCCCTGGGAATTCAGGAGCTGCCGCTTGGGCAGCACTTCCTTGAGTTGCTCGGCCTCGGGAAGCGGATCGCGCTTCTGATTGAGGTTCGGCCACTCCTTGGCGAACTTGGCATTCAGGTCGATGAACTCGCGCCATTTCTCCGGGAGGTCGCTCTCCGAGAAGATCGCCTTGGTCGGGCACACCGGCTCGCAGGCACCGCAGTCGATGCACTCGTCCGGGTGAATGACGACGGTGTTCGCCCCCTCGTAGAAACAGTCGACGGGGCACACCTCGACGCAGTCCGTGTACTTGCAGCCGATGCAGGGTTCAGTCACGACGTAAGCCACAGATCCTCCTCGCGCCATCGGCCGCGGGCGCGCTCGAAAGGTGCTTCCTACCACAGGTCGTTCGAAGCGGTGAATCGCAACCGCGCACCCCCGCCGCGCTACCCCGGTCGAACCGCGAGCCAGTGCCGGTATTCCACCATCAAACAGCGGTTCTGCACCACGTCGATGCCGGCCGCCGCGAGCTGACCGGCGAAGGCGTCATCCTCGATGCCGAGCTGCAGCCAGACGGCCTTCGGCTTGAGCGCCAGCAAGTCGGGGAGATGCTGGGCCAGGTCGCGCGGCCGGCGGAAGACGTCGACCAGGTCGATGGGCCCGGCGAGCTCCCGGAGCGTTCTCACGATCGGACGGCCCAGAATCTCGGAAACGCCAAAGTCGTAGACCGGCACAGGAATGACGTCGAGCCCCATGTCAATCAAGGCTTTGGGCACGTAGTGCGCCGGCTTTTCGGCGTCGCGCTCGGGTTTGATTCCGAGGACGGCCACGCGGTGAACCGTCGAGAGGAGACGTCGGATCTCGTCCTCGGTCTCGAGCAAATGTGGGGTCGGCATCGCTGGTTCCATGGATCGCGGCGAGGAGTGTGACTAGACTCCTCCGATCCACCCTTCGCCTCCCTTGAATACGCCGGTCCAAGTCACCGATCTAGAGCTTCAGGGTCTGTTCGACGAACAGACCTACCGCCTGGGGCGCTCCGACGCGCGCGGAGACGCCGTGGGAGAGGTGCGCGTCGACGGGGAGCGGGTCCGCGGAACCGTGCAAGGCAACCGGCCGCGCCCCTTCGAGCTGTGGGTCCGACGGGAGGGCGAGCGCATCGTCTCGCAATGCAACTGCCCCGATTGGGCGGGCGCCCGCCGGCACTGCCGGCACGTGGCCGCGCTGCTGTATACGCTCATCAGCGACGAGGCGGTCGAGCGCCCCAGCGAGCCTCGCAACGGCGTTTCGACGCCGCTCACGGCGTGGTTGCCCGCGGACGGGCCGACGCGCGTCCCGATTCGGCTCTATTACGTGCTGACGCTCGAGGGGGACTGGATGTCGGTCGCGCGCCGGCGAGCCGACCAGGGCACCGACGTCGCGGAGCTCGAGGTCGACCGCTACTCCACCGAGGATCAGCGCATCGCCGAGGCCCTCGCGCACCTGCGCAAACAGTCGGGGAGCGGCTTTCGCGTCGAGCGCAGGCAATCGGGCGACCTGCTGGCCATCCTGCGCGGGCGGGCGGTCTTCCTGGACGATCGCCAGCAGCTGCCGCTCGGGTTCTCGGATGTTCCGCTGGGCCTGCGCGTCGCCGGGCATCGACCCGCCGAGCCCGGGGCCCCATTTCGCTTCATCGCGGCGCTCGCCCCGCGCGGGGCCGAGCGCAGCTTCCGTCCGGGCGCCGTCAAGCTGCTGGGCGGATTGGAGCGCTTCGGCATCGCGGACGACATCGCCTACCCGCTCGACGACCGGCTGACCCTGAGCGCGCTCGATCGCTTCCAGGCGCACGGCCAGGTCGAGGTCCGCGCCGACGAGCTGGCCCGGGCATTCGGCGAATGGCTGCCGCGACTGTCGGAAGAGCTCGGCGCAACCGTCCCGCCCCCCGAAGATCTGATCGAGATCCATGATACCTCGCCCGAGCTCACCCTGGTTTCGACCGGGGATCTCCTGCACGTCGAAGCCAAGTTGCTGGCGCAGTATGGCCCGGGCTCCAATCCGGTCGAGCTGACCATCGACGCACCTGGCACCGACCTCGAGATCCAGTTCGACTCCCTGGGCAATCCCTTCGGCATCCGGCGCGATCGCGCCCTCGAAACCGAGGCTCTCGCCGTTCTCGCGGGCCTGGGCCTGTTCCAGACCAGCAATGGCTATATGGCGGATGGGCCAGCCGCCCTGTCGTTCTGGTCCCGGGGCGTGAGCCGCATACCCCCAGGCTGGAGGAAGCAGCTGCCTCCGGCTCTGGTGGGCTTGCAAGTCCGTTCACAGCCCGTTCACCCCACCCTGACCATTCGTCGCGCTGCCAACGGCTGGTTCGAGGTGGACCTCAAGCTGCTGTCCGAAGGCGTCGAGGTCGACAGCGCCGAGCTCGATCGCGAGGTCTGGGGCGAGTTCATCACGCTGCGGGACGGATCGGTCGCCCCGGTCGACGCCGGGGCAGTCGATCCCGTGCTGACGGCTCTCGCAGATCTCCGCGGCCTGCTGCCCGAGGGACGCGGCCAGATCCCGCCCTGGCTGGCCGGCCCGCTGGCCGAGCTCGTGAAGGCCGTGGGCCCGAGCGCCGAGATCGACGGGGGAGCCGATCAACTGCTGAAGGGGTTGACCGGCGAGCAAGCGACACTCGAACCAATCCCGGCGGGCCTCAAGGCCGACCTGCGGCCCTATCAAGTCATCGGATACCGCTGGCTGGCGTTCCTGCGGGATGTCGGCCAGGGCGGCATGGGAGCGCTGCTGGCGGACGAGATGGGGCTCGGCAAGACCGTCCAGGCGCTGGCCTTCTTGCTGCGTGAAAAGGACCGAACCGAGGGGGGAGTGCAACGGCCGGCCTTGGTCGTCACGCCGACGTCGGTCCTGCCCAACTGGCTTCGCGAAGCCGAGCGGTTTACCCCGGGTCTCCGATCGTTCGACTTCAGCGGCGGGGGGCGCAAGCTTCCCGACGACGCGGACTGCGATCTGATCGTGACCTCCTACGCCATCCTGCGGCGTGACGCCGAGCTACTGCAGGCTCGAACCTTCTCGGCGGTGATCCTGGACGAAGCCCAGAACATCAAGAACCCGCAGTCGGTGACGGCCCAGGCGGCCTGCGGCTTGGATGCCCAGTTCCGCATCGCGCTGACCGGCACCCCGGTCGAGAACCGACCGCTCGACCTGTGGTCGATCTTCCACTTCCTGTCCCCCGAGCTCTTGGGCTCGCAAATCGAGTTCTCGCGGCGCTACGAGGTCCCGGCGGGAGAGGCCGCCGAGCGAGCGCACGGCCGCCTGGCCGCGCGGATTCGACCGTTCCTGCGGCGCCGCCTCAAGCGCGACGTCCTGTCGGAGCTGCCCGACAAGCAGGAGTCGGAGATGGTCTCGGAGCTGACCCCAAACCAGAAGAAGCTCTATCTTTCAGTCCTGCGCGACGTGAGGCGCGAGGTGCTGGGGGCCATCCAGTCACAGGGCGTGGCCCGTTCCCAGATCAACATCCTGGCCGGCCTGCTGCGGTTGCGGCAGGTTGCCTGCGACCCGCGTCTCTTCGACCGCCAGGGCACCTACACCGACGAGGATTCCGGGAAGCTGCTCCTCTGGCAGGAGCTTCTCGAGGAGGCCATCGAAGGCGGCCACCGCGTGGTGTGCTTCAGCCAGTTCGTCGAGATGCTGAAGCTGATGCGCAAGACCCTCGAGCGAGCTGGCATCCAGTACGAGTACCTCGACGGCAAGACCCGGGACCGCCAGGAGATCATCGACCGCTTCAACGCGAACCAGGCAGACTCCGCGCCGGTATTTCTCATCAGCCTCAAGGCGGGTGGCACCGGCCTCAACCTGGCCTCGGCCGACACGGTCTTCATCTACGACCCCTGGTGGAATCCGGCGGTGGAGGATCAGGCGGTCGATCGCGTGCACCGCATCGGCCAGGGGCGCGAGGTGACGGTTTACCGCCTGCTGGCCAGCGGCACGGTCGAGGAGAAGATCCTCGATCTCAAGGCCGGCAAGCGCGCCATCTCGGCGCGACTGATCGCAGGGGACTCGGCGGCGCCAGCCACCTTCACGGCGGCCGAAGTCGAGGATCTGCTGCGGATGGGCTAGTGACAGATCCCGACCGCGATCTGGCGAACTGGCTGCCGCGCCTTCTGGCGACGGCCCGGCAGTTGCTCGGCTGGCCAGCACCCCGGGCTGGTGACGGACGATTGGAGCTGCGCGATCGCAAGCTCCTGGGCCGGGCGATAGAACGCTTGTCCCTCGGGCTCACCCGCGACCGTGGGCTCGTTGGCCAGCGCTACCTCGACAATCCCGAGATGCTCGCGGGGTATCTGCTCTTCTACTGGCCGATCTCGTACGGCCAGGTTCGGCGCCTTTTGGGAGAGCTGCCGCGCAAGCCGGGAACTGCCCTCGACCTCGGCAGCGGCCCCGGTGCGGCGAGCTTCGCGCTCCTGGATGCCGGGGCGACACGCGTCCTGGCCGCCGATCGCAGCGGTCCGGCGCTTGGCCTCGCTGCCAAGCTCGCCCAGCTCTCGATGACCAGCGGCAAGGCGCTCAACACGCAGCGCTGGCAGCCGGAAACGCCCCTGCCATCCGGGAAGTTCAGCGTGATCGTCGCGCAGCACCTGCTGAACGAGCTGTGGCGCGGAGATGAAGCGCTGGAGCGACGCGCCGCGCTTTGCCGCGATCTGCTCGGTCGTCTGGAGAGTCACGGGACGCTGCTCTTGATCGAGCCGGCGCTCCGCGACACCTCGCGCGAGTTGCTGCAATTGCGCGATGTCCTGGTTGGCGAGGGCATCGCGGTCCGAGCCCCCTGCCTTTACCGGGGCGCTTGCCAGGCTCTCGATCGCCCGAGCGATTGGTGTCACGCCGAGCGAGATTGGACGCCTCCGCCGATGGTGCTCGAGCTCGCGCAGGCCGCCGGGCTCCGCAAGGAGCGCCTCAAGATGAGCTATCTGATGCTCGCTCCCCCGGGCGAGCTCTGGGCCGAGCCACCCCCGGGACGCCTGTTTCGAATCGTCTCCGAGCCCCTGCAAGGCAAGGGACGTCTCCGCTACATGGCCTGCGGACCGGAAGGGCGGATGGGGCTCGCGCTGCAAGACAAGCACGTCACCGATGCCAACCGGCACTTCGAGGCCCTCGAGCGCGGAGAGGTGATCCGAATCGAGGGGGCCGAAGCCAAGGGAGACGGTCTGGGGCTCGGCGCCACGTCCCGCGTGACACGCCTGGCAGCCCCGGGAGAATCCGTGCCGGACTCCGGCGAGGACGCCGGAGCTACTTATGGTAGGGCGCCTCGCCCACCGGGATGGGAATCGTGAGCCGGTTCTCGGCAGGGGCGAGCGGGCAGTTGTAGGCGTCGGAATACGCGCACAGCGGATTCCACGCCTGGTTGAAGTCGACGATCGTCTTGCCGTTCACCGGCGCCTTCACCCACAGGTACCTGCCGGCGCCATAGGTCTCGTTCCCACTCGTGGCGTCGCGGAAGATCACGAAGAGATCATCCGGACGCTCACGGAGCTGGAAGCCATCCAGCGTGAGCGCTTGCCCCTTTAGGGTGAAGTGCAGGACGCCCTTGAAAGGCAGCTCGCGCTTGTCGTTCTGGGTCGTCTCCAGGGTGAGTGTCTTACCGGTCGTGGCCGCCTCGAAGGTCGCCTTCACGCGGTAGCGGACGTCGACCGGCAGGTAGTTGAGGCCGTGATAGCTCATCGCCTGGGGACGCAGGCGATCGTACACAATGAAGGCCAGGTCGCCTTGATAGACGAGACGGAAGGGGCCGACGTCGATGGCGTCGTTGTCATGCAGCGAGGCCTGATCGACCGGTATGTCGTTGACGGCCACGATCGGCAGCAGCGTTTTCAGCTCGACCCCGGTGCCCTGCGCCACGAGATCGAGCGCGTGCTCGGGGAGCCCCGGACCCACGAGCCGCAGGCCGTCGTCGGGGGCGCTTCCGAGACTGTTGTGGCCGGGCTTGAGCTTGAACCTGCCAGAGAAGGCGAGCGGACTGTCCGGCGCGCGAAGCTCGCTGTCCTTCTTGGCCCTCCAGGCGTCGAGCTCGCGCTTCACGGCGCCATTCATTTGGGGGGGGCTCGCGCTCGTCATGAGAGTCGCAATCGCAAGGGGCAGCCACACCCGCCCAATCTAAACAGATCTGTCGACGCGAGGCACTCGACAACGTGAGGCCCCTTTGCGATCGTGCGCGCCGATGCCCACCCTCTCGGAAAAGCTCCTGAAGCCCGACGTGCGACCGAAAGTCGTCGCCGACTCGAACCAGCTCATCGACGACGAGGTCCGCGACAAGTCCGGGCTGAGCGGCTTCGCCATCAAGGCCGCCTACGGCGTGGTCAAGGCCGTCAAGCCGGGCATCATCCCCGACGTTCTCGACGCCATGCTCGACGACTTCGTCGCCCGCCTCGAGCCGCTCTACGCGGAATGGCAAAAGAACCCCGCCACACCGTTCCAGAGCTTTCTCGATCCCCGCGCCGGCCAGGCCGCCGATGCGCTGCTGTCGATCACCGACGATCGCGCCCAGCGGTCGAAGAACCAGACGCTCAAGAAGGCCTACGAGAAGCTACGGCCCAGCGGAAAGAAGCACGTCGAGAGCGCCATTCCCCGGCTGGGGAGGATGATCTCGAAGTACGTGGCCTAGGCCGCCCTCACGCCCACAGCTCGCGCAGTTTCTTGCCCACGTCGACGCGCGGGCCCGCACCCCCTGGACCCAAAGACGCCTCGACCTCGCTGCCGCGCTCGCCATGCGTGCGCTGCTCGAACCAGGGCACCAGCGCGTCCGGTATGAAACGGCTGCGCGGCGCGTAGAGGTGGCGATCGCCGCGCTTGGGCTGCTTGTCGGGGTAGTAGCGCAGCGGATGAATCACGTGCAGGAAGTCGCGGGCGCGGGTCATGGCCACGTAGAGCAGGCGCCGCTCCTCCTCGATCTGGGCCGGGCTGCCGCCGGCGCGGCAAGTGGGAATCGCGCCGTCGCTGACGTTGAGGACGAAGACCGCGTCCCACTCCTGCCCCTTCGCCGAGTGAATGGTCGAGAGCACGACGTAGTCCTCGTCGAGCAGCGGGGGCCCGGCCTCGTCGCCGGTGGCCTGCGGGGGATCGAGCGTCAGCTCGGAGAGGAAGCGCTCGCGCGACTGGTAACCGGCCGCGAGCTGTTCCAGGGCGTCGAGGTCGAGCCCGCGCACCTGGACGTGGTCGTGGTTGCGCTCGAGGAGCGGCTGGTAGAACGCCCGCACGCGGGTGAGCTGGGCCGGCCAGGGCGCCACGGATCCTTCGATGTCCCGCAGGAGGTCGATCAGCCGCCCATAGTCCTGGCGAGCCGCCGGAGGGGCGCGCAAGAACCGCAGCACCTCGAGCTCGGAGCCGCGCTGTAGCGCCCGGGTCACCTCGCGGGCAAAGGCGGGCCCCACACCGGGCAAGAGCTGCAGGCAGCGGAAACCGGCGAGCTCGTCGCGACGGTTCTCGGCGAGCCTTACGAAGCCCAGAAAATCCTTCACGTGCGCGGCCTCGAGAAAGCGCAGTCCGCCGTACTTCACGAAAGGAATGTTGCGGCGTCCGAGCTCCACCTCGAGCAGATCGCTGTGGTGGCTCGCGCGAAAGAGCACCGCCTGCTTCTTCAAGAGGATCCCCTGCTCGCGGTGGGCCAGCACCTGCTCCGCGACATACTCGGCCTGCGCCGGCTCGTCGAAGGCCTGCACCAGCCAGGGCTTCTGACCTTTCTGACCGGCGGCGCGCCGCGTGAAGAGGTTCTTGGTGAAACGCTCCTGCGCAAGCTCGATGACCGCATTGGCTGCGTCGAGCACCGGCTGCGTCGAGCGATAGTTCTCCTCGAGGGTGACCACCGTGGCGGGTGGGCGGTACTGCGCCGGGAAGTCGAGGATGTTGCGGACGTTGGCCGCACGGAAGGCGTAGATCGCCTGCGCATCGTCGCCGACGACGGTGACACCCCGCCCGTCGGGCCGAAGCGCCTTGAGGATCTCGGCCTGTAACGTATTGGTGTCCTGGTACTCGTCGACCAGGACGTGATCGAAGCGCTCGCGAATGCGCGCGGCGAGGGCATCCTCGCCCATCGCGGCGTGCCAGTAGAGGAGCAGGTCGTCGTAGTCGAGGACGTGGCTCTCCTGCTTGCGCGCCGTGTAGGCTCCGAAGAGCTGCTTGAGCTGCGGCTCCCATTCGGCGCACCAGGGGAAGTGCTCGGCGAGGGCGTGCGCGAGCGGCTCGCGGGCGTTGACCACGCGCGAGTAGATGGCGAGGCAGGTTCCCTTCTTGGGGAAGCGCCGGTGGGTCTTCGAGAAGCCCGCCTCGTGACGCAACAGCTCGAGGAGGTCGGCCGAGTCGCCGCGGTCCAGCACCGTGAAGGCGGGGTCGAGCCCGAGGGCTTCGGCATGGATCCGCAGCAGCCGGTTTGCCACGGCATGGAACGTGCCGGCCCAGGAGATGTCTGGCCGATCGCCGGCGCGGCCCGCTTTTGGCTTCTCGCGCAATGCGATGGTGACGAGCCGCTCCACGCGGCGGGTCATCTCGGCGGCAGCTCGCCGGGTGAACGTCAGCAGCAGGATGCGTCTTGGGTCGGCCCCCGAGACGACCAGATGCGCCACGCGGTGGGCGAGCGTGTGGGTCTTTCCTGAGCCGGCGCCGGCGATGACCAGCAGCGGCGGGCCGGGCTCGCGGCCCGAGACGCCATGAACGACGGCGGCCCGCTGGGCCGGGTTGAGCGCATCGAGATACGAACCGGCCTGCATGCCGCCCAGTCTAAGGGAGGGCTGTACGGATGTATAGGCTGGTAAGAGGCGACGAACAGCTCGGGAGGCCTCGGGGTTGGAGTCCCATGGTGTAGACTTCATGGATGACCCGCAGAACGAATATCGAGCTCGACGCACGCCACGTGCGGACCATCATGCGAAGATATGGCCTGCAAACCCAAGGCGAGGCGGTCGCTCTGGCCCTTCGAACTCTGGCCGACCAACCCCTGGGCAAGGAGGAAGCCTTGCGCGTTCGGGGATCGCAGGCCACCGACGATCCTCCCCCCGATCGAGGTTAGTCGCCGCTCGACTTGCCGAGCGGGCTCGTTGGGAAGCGCCTGCGGAAGTCGAGCAGCCGCGACTGTGTGCTTGCAACGTCGCAGCCGCGCTGGCAAGCGCGAACGCCAAGCCAGGCAGCCTCCTCGGCCAGCTCGCCCGTTGGGTAGCGCCGGTCATAGGCATCGATCTCGGCGAGGGCGGTCGACCAGTTCCCGGCCCGGAGTGCGCTTTCAGCCTGGCCCAGGAGCGCCTCCTCCTCTGCCAGGTGGTCGTCAGAGCGAGCGGTCTGCTTGCGCCTGCCGTGAGGTGAAGGCGCAGCCGGTCCCAGGACGATGGGGGCGGTGGTTGCCGGTCTCGGCGGTTCCACCGGAGGGGCCAGAGGAGCCAGCTCGGGAACCGCTGCTGGACCGACCCTCTCCACCGCCTCGCGCTGCTTCAGGACGGGCGCCAGGCTGGCGCGTGGGCCGGTGACCCGGTGGCCGGCAACGAAGCCGCCGATGCTGCCCACCGCCAGACTGACGGCCATCCACGGCAGGGCCTTCAGAAGCATGAGCTTTCCGATGCCGGTGCCCCCCACCTCTATCCTCCCCCGCAAGCGGGGGAGGAGGTGGCTCGCCGGGCTCGCCTGAGCAGCGCCAGGAATTGCGACAGCCCCCAGTTCCAGCGCGATGGCTCTCCACATCCGCTCGGCCTGGGCCCCTCCCACGGAGGGTCGGTCCCGCTCGATGCGCAGCAGGGCCTCCACGTCGGCATCCAGTGGCGGTAGCTCGAGGTTCGAGTCGCTCACTTCGAATCGTCCTTTCCGCCCGAGCCCGCTCCCCCAAGGCTCGGGTCCCGCTCTCTCACCAGGGCCGCGAACTGCGCCCGCGCCACCCGCAACCGCGAGTAGGCCGTGAAGAGCGGTATCCCGAGCGCCCCCGCGATTTCCGTCATCGAGTCGCCGTTCAGCTCGTACATCACGAACACGGCGCGCCGCTCGGGGGACAGCTCCTCGAGCAGCTCGAGCACGAGCCGCCGGGTCTGAGCGATCTCGGCGGCGCGCTCGGGCGTGGCGCCGGGGTCGGTCACCTCTTCCGGTGCTTCAGCTCCACCGGCCGTCCGTAGCTTCCAGGAGTGTCGACGGGCCTCGGCCATCACCCGGAAGGCGATGCCGAACAGCCACGGTCGAATCGCCCGGGTCCGATCGAAGCTCGGGAGCTGCTGGAACGCCCGCACGAATACCTCCTGGGTCAAGTCCTCGAGGTCGCGCCCGCGCGCTCCCAGCCGCCGCAGGGAGTTGACGACGTTGCCGACCTCGGCGTCATAGATGGCGCGCAGCTCGTCAGGCAGTTGCGAGAGACTCACCACTTGGGAGAAATTGAGCGAACGGCCGAAATTTGTCATCAGGCGACCATCGATGGCGCGACGACTGACGCTAGCCGGTTCGTTGGCGCTGGTCCTGTTGGTTGGCGGGCGAGCGGCCGCCACGGACTCGCGCGGCACAGCCGACTTGAGGTACGCGCATCCGAGCGCCGCTGGCTGTCCGAGCGAAGCGGCGCTGAAAGCGGCGATCGCCGAGGGCCTTGGCTACGATCCTTTCAAATTGCCCGGACAATCCGGCTCTCGCCCGCTGCTGACAGTCACCATCCACCGGGAGAGCGAGCTCATAGCCAGCCTGGTCGCTGAGATCGCGCTCAGCGACGAAGCCGGCCAGCTGCTCGGTCAACAGAGCATCCGTTCGGCATCGGGAGATTGCCGCGTGCTCTCTTCCGCGGCTGCGCTCGCTGCGCGCTTGATTCTCGAGCCTCCGAGCACCGCCGTCTCTCCAGAGCCTCCGCCCGTGGTGAGGTTCGCCGCCCAGTCTCCAATCCCGCGCCGACCGACCGAGTGGGTCTTCGCCCTCGGTCCGCTTCTCGCTTTGGGAACGAGCGTGTCCCCCAATGCCGGCCTGATGGCGGGCGCCGAAGTACGCTGGCACGGCTGGTCGCTGGGACTCGATGCGCGGGGGGATTTTCCCGATTCGACGGCCTTGCCGTTCGGAGCTTCCGAGCAGACCTGGCTCCTGACCGCCGGACTCGTGCCCTGTCGACGCTTCGGCCCTGTCGCGGCCTGCGCCATCTTTCTCCTGGGGCGCGAGGAGGCGCGAGGGTTCGGCCTGGAAGGCGGCAATACCGTCGACAGCTTCTACGGCGCGGTCGGCGCCCGAGCGCAGGCCGAGCTCTGGACCTGGCAGACCTTCGGCTTTTCCCTGTCGGCCGATGGATTGGTGCCGCTCGCCCGGACTCAGACCTACGTCTCCGGGCAGCCCGAGTGGAGGACCCCGTCGTTCTCGGGCGTGATCTGGCTCTCGGCGCAGTCGCGTCTCTTCTGAAACCATCGCATCACGGTGCGCCGCAGTTCAAGGACGCGAGTTGATTGGAGGCGGTGATGATGGGGTCACTGGTGTAGACGGCATCCATGTTTTCATCGGATCCGCCCGCCGAGGCGCAGCTCGCGACCTCGCACTTGCAATTGTTGAACCTCGAATTGCACATGAAGAGATCGGGACTCGGGGTATCCCAGAAGACGCCGCAGGCGTTGAGGATGTTGTCGGAGGTGTTCCGCACCGAGACACCGCCGCCGCTCAGTCCAATCTCGGCGCCGAAGTTGCAGGCCACGGTGTTACCTCCATAGTCTCCAACGGTGCATTCCTTGGGGGAGAAGAGGTTCTGCCCGCTGAGGTCAATGCTTGCGCCGAGGCCGCTCAATGCCGGGCTAAAGGGGCTTTGATCCGCCCAGATGCCGACAGCGTTGAACTCGATGGTCGAGTAAAGGATTTCGGCTGTGCCGTCGATGGCATGGATTCCAATGCCTGTGTTCTGGATGGTTACGCCGCTCAGGGTCAGGGTGGGAGTCCCGTTTTGCGAGGCCTGGAGGGCGATACCGGTGCCCTCGATGCACTGCACGACTGCTTGGTCAAACTCGGCGGTGGCGCTGCCGTGAAGGAGCACCGCCGGGCCTTTGCTGGAGCCGGTATCGGGCTTGGCCGGGCACTCTCCAAAGCCAGCCGCGGTCGGAGGAAATCCGATGGTGATGTCACTCAGGGACATCTCCGAACCGTCCTCGGCGTCGATGTCCACGTTCTGTTGACCCTGAATCACGGTGGTCGTGTCTCCGAGCGAGGCGACCGAGCAACCGCCGCCGTCAACCGGCGTGCAGACGATGCCATTCCAACCGGCTGAGTCGTTCCCGATGGTGACGGTGTGTGGCGTGGGTGGGTCGTACAGGCCAAGAAGTAACCGCGCATCTCCGACGACCGTGAGGGCGGTGGTTTTACTGGTCATGCTGCTGGCGACGGTGGCTTCGAAGATGGAGAGGGCGTCTTCATTCTCGATCTTGATTGTCGTGGGATCCGTGGAGTGGATGCCGGCTTGGCTCACGCCGACCCAGACGTCTTCCTCGTCGCTTCCCGAGATGGTCACCGAGCCCCCATCGGGCTGCTGCGGGCTCGCGATGTCGAAGAGCTCCGGGTTGCCGCCCTCGTCGTCGAAATAGACCCCCGGCGCCACCAGTGCGACGGACCACCCAAGAACGACCGGATAAGTCTCGGCTGTTCCCCAGTCCCCGCCGCCGCCGTCGACCGTCGCGACGATGGTGGTGCCGGTTGCTTGGGCGCCGTCGATGAGCTGCATGGCGCGGGTGAGGGTCCGACAGGGGGCCCGGTCAAGCCCGCAGCACGGACCGTCGGCTCCGGTGACGCTGTCAACCTTGAGCGGGCCCGTGGGCATCGAGCAACAGGCCGGGCCGGTGGGATCGCAAAAACCGCTCCCACAAGGGACGGTCTGGACGGAACAGGCGCCCTCGCCATTGCAAATTCCCGCGCCAGACATCGAGTCGCCATCGCAGCCCAAAACGCCGCAGGTCACGCTGCTCCCCGGAAAGACGCAGGCCCCCGTCCGGGCATCGCAATCGGTCGCTCCGCAAGGGGGCGTGGTGTTCCCGCAGGCTATCTTGCAGCAATTTCCGGCGCCGTCGACGCCGCAAACTCCAGAGACGCACTGGGCGTCGCCGGTGCACGGGCCCACGGCGATCGGTGAGGTGCCGGTGGTCGTTCCGCTGGTTGTCGTCGAGCCTCCGGTCCCCGCGCCCGTGCTCCGCCCGCCGGATGTCCCGGTCGTTTTGAAATCGCCGATGGTGACGATGCTCAGGCAGCCAGTCCCCACCGTGAGGGCAAGGACCGCCAGGAAAAGCCGCATGCAGACAAATTGCAGGACGGCCTCGGAATTGTCATCGGGCCTACCCGTCCGTCCTCACGTACTGGTAATCCAGCGGCAGCCCGTTGATGCCCTTCGCCGGGGGCGCGATCCAGTGTGCCATCTCGCCCGGCTTGGTCACCGCCCGCTGCTGCAGGCTCTTCACGTAGGTCCGGTCGGCCTCGGTCGGCAGCCACTCGCCTGACCGCTTGGCCCATTCCTCGGCCGAGATGGGATTGCCCTGCACGTCGAAGAACAGGCCCGCGTAGATTCCCTGGGCCCGGTGGAAGCGGCGCGACGGCAAGGTGAGGCGAACGGCCACCCCCTGCGCATCGAGCGTCTTGTTCCAGCGGTCGACACCCCGCTGGCAGTCGTCGACGTACGAGTCGCGCAGCACCTCGTTCATGGCGTTGCGCAGCGCGATCTCCTGCGCGACGAGCTTGCCGTTCTCGGGCACCTCGATGGTGCGGGTCCCCTCCAGCACCAGGTGATCCTCGAACTTCTCCTCCTTGGCCCGGCCCTTGAGGCCCGCGCCGAAGAAGGCGGCGGCGTTGGTCGAGACCTCGCCGCCGAAGAGGTCGAGCGAGCAGCTGTACCAAAAGTTCAGGTACTTCTGGATGGTGGGGAGATCGACGCCGCCGAGCTCCCGGGCGTCGCCGTTCTTGCTCTCCTTGGTGAGCTCGCCCGAGCGCTGAACCACGCGACCGATGCCGGTCTCCCCTACGAACATGTGGTGGGCTTCCTCGGTGAGCATGAAGCGCGTCGTGCGCGAGAGCGGGTCGAAGCCCGACTCGGAGAGCGCCAGCAGCTGGTACTTGCCGTCGCGGTCGGTGAACATCGCGAACATGAAGAACGAGAGCCAATCGTCGATCGGCTCGTTGAAGGCCCCCAGGATGCGCGGCCGGTCGGGGTTGCCGCTGCGGCGCGCCAGGAGATCTTCGGCCTCCTCGCGCCCATCGCGGCCGAAGTAGGCGTGCAGCAGATAGGCCATCGCCCACAGGTGGCGCCCCTCCTCGACGTTGACCTGGAAGAGGTTGCGCAGGTCGTAGAGCGAGGGACAGCTCTTCCCGAGCTCGCGCTGCTGCTCGACCGAGGCCGGCTCGGTGTCGGCCTGCGTGACGATGAGCCGGCGCAGCGTGTTGCGATGCTCGCCCGGCACCTCCTGCCACACCGGCCGCCCCAGCATGTCGCCGAAGCCAATCTTCCGATCGGGGACCGCGTCCGCCAGGAAGATTCCCCAACGATACTCCGGCATGTGCACGTAGTCGTAGTGCGCCCAGCCGTCGGTCGTGACGGAGATCGCCGTGCGCAGGTAGACATCGTCGCGCTGGAACCCGTCCGGCCCCATGTCCATCCACCACGAGAGGAAGTTGGGCTGCCACTGCTCGAGCGCGCGCTGGAGCTTCTTGTCGTCCGAGAGGTGGACGTTGTTGGGAATCTTCTCGTCGGTGATGACGGTCGACATTTGCAGTGCCTCGCTTACGTGCGGCGGAGATCGAAGTCCGGGCGGGTGCCGGATTTGCCGTAGAGGGTGAGCGCCCCCTTCTCCCCGGTGGCATTGGGCCGGGTGAAGATCCAGTTCTGCCAGGCGCTCAGCCGCCCGAAGATCTTGGTCTCGAGCGTCTCGGGGCCGGCGAAACGCAGGTTGGCCTCCATCCCGGTCAAGGCGTCGGGCGAGATGGCGGCCCGCTCCTCGAGCGCCAGGCGCAGCTCGTCGTCGAAGTCGATGGCGTCGGGAGTGAACGTCACGAGCCCGGCCGTCAGCGCCATCTTCGGATTGAGCGGCGCGCGCAGCTGGCGCAGGGTATCGATGCGCGCCGGCTCGCCCAGAAAGCGCGTCTGCAGCCGCGTCAGCCCATTGGACATCGGGAACGGCCCGAACTGCATGTCGTCGAGCTGTACCGCCGTGGGGTGCTCCTGGTCGTCGAGCATGTAGCTCCGGTCGGCCGCCAGCGCGATCTCGAACAGCGACCCGGCGAAAGCGCTGCCCGGGCCGACCACCGCGAAGAGCGTCTTGGCCGTGAGGTCCAGGCGCTTGAGCGTGCGGCGCAGCTGGCCCAGGATCTCGCGCCCGAGCTGCGTGTTCTGGGCGGCGAGCAACGCGGCGTCGGCCGCCAGCACCGCGGCCGGATCGCCCTCGGCCTTCAAGACCACCTCGGCGATGTTCGGCAGGTTGAATCGCAGGTGCAGCAACGCGTCGTCCAGCTCGCGGAAGGCCCGCAGCGCCCAGCTCTTGGCCGAGACGGCGATGGAGTCCGAGCCAGCGGCAGGCGCTTTGATGGTCAGCGTGGCGAGCCGCTGTTCGGCATCGACCTCGAGCGTGACGAAGCGGTACTGGCGGCCCTTTGCCGAGATCTCCGGTGAAAGCGGCTCGAGCGTGATGCCGGCCTCGGGCGACGCCAGCGGATTGGCGGCCGCCAGCGCCTGGGCGCGCGCCGCGACCACCTGGTCGAACTGGCTGCGAGGCACCGATTGATCCACCAGGCGCCACTCCTGGGCGCGCTTCCCTTTGATGCCTTCGGGCATCGCACAGAAAACGTCCGCCAGGTCGCGCCGGACTTTCCGCTTGTCGACGACGCGCGTGAGGCCGCCCGTCCCCGGCAGCACCGCCAGCAAGGCCACCTCGGGAAGGCTCACCGCGCTCGAAGCATCGTCGACGAGCAGGATCTCGTCGCAGGCCAGCGCCAGCTCGTAGCCGCCGCCGGAAGCCGTGCCGTTGAGCGCCGCCAGGAACTTGGGGCCCTGGTGGGCCGAGGCGTCCTCCATCGCGAGCCGCGTCTCGTTCGTGAACTTGCAGAAGTTCACTTTGAAGGGATGGCTGCTCTGGGCCAGCATGTAGATGTTGGCGCCGGCGCTGAAGATGCGCGGCGAGGCCGAGGTCACCACCACCGTCCGCACTTCCGGATGGCTGAAGCGAATCCGCGAGATCGCGTCGGCGAGCTCGATGTCGACCGAGAGATCGTAGCTGTTGAGCTTCAGCGAGTACCCGGGGCGCAGCCCCTCGGCCTCCTTCACCCCCAGCTCCAGCTTGGCGATGGGGCCGTCGAAGCTCAGGCGCCAGTGGCGGTAGCGGTCGGGCGCGGTCTCGAAATCGACCTGGGGTTCGGCTGCGGTTTCCGTCATGCGGCGCAAGCTATCCTTGAACGGCCGCGCGGATCAAACAGCCAAGTCCAGGAACTCCACGACCCCCGTCTTGAGGTCGTAGACCGCGGCGACCACCACCACGCGCCGGTCGGGGACCAGCTCCTCAAGGAGCGGGCTCGCCTTGACCAGCGCCTTCGCCGACGCCCGGGCGTTGGTGCGCACCGCCGCCAAGTAGCGCTCCGGATCCTCCTTCGGCGGGAGGTCGGTCAGATTGGGGACGATGCGGTCCACGATCGAGCGGAGGTTCTTCGACTCCGGCACACCGCCGTGGTCGATGGCGTGCAGCGAGGCCGCGATCGCCCCGCATTCCGAGTGGCCCATCACGACCACCAGTCGCGTGCCGAAGCTGCTGGCCGCGAACTCGACCGACCCCGCCAGCGAGGGCGCGACGATGTTGCCCGCCACCCGGATCACGAACAGGTCGCCCAGCCCCTGGTCGAACACGTACTCCGCCGGCGCGCGCGAATCCGAGCAGCCCAGGACCACCGCGAAGGGACGCTGGCCCTCGGCCAGTCCCGGGCGCCAGCCGCGCAGGGCTGTCTCCTGGCCCGCTACAAAGCGCCGATTGCCATCGCGCAGGCGCGTGAGGGCCAGGTCAGGGTCGAGCGAGTCGAGCGCCAGGGTCCGCGGCATTGGGGCCGAGGAGATACCACGAACCGTGCCCCACCTCCCCCGCTTGTGCGGAGGAGGGTAGGGGGGCACGGGGTTGGCCAGAGGCGTCAGCCGGCGTCCGGCTCCATATAGCAGGCACCCGTGACCGTGGAGTACTCGCCAGCCGCAAGGTTGATCGGCTGGCAGGCTGCCCCGCCCGGGCACTTTGTCCCGAGCATGCAGATCCGGGTGCAGATGTTGCCCCCCGCTGGCGGGTTCAGGCACAAGGCCCCCGCGACGCAAGGCGAGGGAGTGATGGTTCCGTTGACGTACGGCGTGCAGGGCGCCCCGATCGGAAGCGGATTCACAATTCCGGCGCCGCAGATGCCACCATCGTCGTCCGTGCCGAAGATGAGGTCCGGGAGGCAAACTTGCGGAACGCCGCCGTCGGGCGGAACGCAGCCGCCGCCGCCGTCCGACAAGAAATCGCAGTTGGTGACGCAGAATCCCATGTCGGCGCTGTCCGTATCGCGTGCGTAGGCATCGACGCACCGCTGTCCGGCCGGACAGACCGGATTGGGCACCGGTGGAAATGGCTTCGAAGTGCCCGCGTTGCAGACGGGCACGCAGAGGCCGCCGTTGCAAAAGTCCGCGGTGTCGCAAAAGGCTGGGTTCTCGCGGTTGGCCCAGATCGAGCACGCGCTGCCAGGCCCGCCCCCGTCGAGGGTCCGCTGCACGCACAGCGGCCCCCCGCTATAGTTGAGCTCGCAGAGGCCATCCGCCGATCCCGCCGAGTCGCAGGCCTGGAAGGGTTTCGTACAAGTGGCGCTAGTGGAGTCACTCGGCTGGCAGGCGGGTGGGCTGAATTGATCCGGATCGCAAGCATCTCCGGGCAGGAGGCAATCCTTCGTCGACTGGCAGAGCTCGAGGCAAAGCGGTCCCAAATTGCCATACCTGCCCGCGTCGGGAACGCAGACGATCTTGACGTTCGAGTTGGTGAGCTCGGTGGGACCGCCGCAGGCGGGGCCGCCGGGAAGGCAGGGCTCGCCGATGAAGGACCCGAGCGAGGGTCTCGCGCAGACATTCAGGTCCGCATCGCACACCAGACCGGCGGCCGCGCAGGGGTCAACCGGCATGCCGGGCGTCCCACCGAGCGAGCACGGCGACCCAAGCTCGCACTCCGATGGTCCACGTACGCTGCAGTAGGGCATGCACGAAACCAGGTTCGCGAATGAGTAGATGTTGTTGCACTCGTAGGGGGCTCCAGCATCCAGTCCATAGCCCTGACAGGTGAAGCCGAGTCCAATGCAGCAATCGCCGCTCCCATGGGCCGGGTCACAGGCCGCATTCTCTTGACCACAGGTCGGCTGGCAGCTCCCATCGACACAGGCAAGATCCAAGCAGCAGTCGGAAGCGCCGGTGCAGGACGCGCCTGGGGTGCTGGCGCAGGGCACCTGGTCGAGGTCCTTGCACTGGCCGCCCACGCAGAAACCGCAACACGGCGCGTCGCCCACCAAGCCGCAGGCCGCGCCGCTACTGGAGCAGGCCACGATCGTCGGAATGCTCGGAGCAACGCAGCTTCCGCCGTCGTAGGCTTGCGAGCAGACGAGACTGTCCTCGCAGTCGACGGAAGTGATGCACCGACCGCCGTCTCCTGAGAGCGGCGCGCAGTTGCCCGCCGCTTGTCCGGAGTCGGCCGCGCCCGGGGAGCAGGCACCGAAATTGGCGAAGACTTCGTCGCAATACGATCCGGCCGGGCAGGCCGGATAGTCACCAACGTTCTGCCCGGCAGCATTCACGTCGCACGTCACCTGGCAGATGCCCTCGGAACCGCTGTACGGGTCGCAGATGGCCCCCACCGGGCACAGCCTGTCGATGTCGGTCCGAGGCACGGGATCCACGGCGCATGCGCCGTCGATGAGGGCATGTCCGCTCTTGTAGCAAATCCCGAAGTTGCCACCGTCCGGTAGGTCGAGCTGCGCTTGACCCTCGAGCACGAAGAAGGGGGTGCACGTGCCGTCCTGGCTGCCGGAGCCTGAGGAGTCGCAGACGGTTCCGAAACCGAGGTGGGCGTCGCATGTCGTGAAGAGGCATGTACCCCCCTGACAGGACTGGGCCGCGTCGTCGCAGCTCTGGCCGACCCCGCAGGTCGGGAAGCAGAACTGGCCAATCACTGGATCGGAAGCGCAGGTCAGAGAGCAACCGCAGTCCGCGTCGGCGGTGCAGGCAGATCCCGAAGGCAAGCCTTGAGAACAGGGGGCCCCTGTCGAGCTGCCTCCGGTGCTTGCTGGCTTGCCGCCACTGCTTGTTGCACCGCCCCCGCTGCTTGTCGCCGTCCCCCCAGTGCTTGTCCCAGGGCCTGTCGTTCCGCCTGAAGTCGCTCCGGTCCCGATTGGTGGGCTGCTACATGCAGCGAACGCCACACAGGAGAGAACCGGCACCAGCTTCGAGATAGCAGCGCGCATCGTTGCCTTTCTTCCG
>Ga0302324_100004943_pt1 | contig 29347 bp, 29 predicted proteins | sample Palsa_T0_1_FD_201949 | JGI IMG/M metagenome (GOLD analysis project Ga0302324, IMG submission 201949) | Peat permafrost microbial communities from Stordalen Mire near Abisko, Sweden - Palsa_T0_1 | ecosystem: Environmental > Terrestrial > Soil > Palsa > Peat permafrost | place: Sweden: Abisko...
GCCATGTCATAGCGCACCAGTTGGTCGTGCTCCCCGCGGACCAGCCCGTTCCGCTCCGAACTCCCCACCACGGTCAGGTACCGGTGCGGACGACCCACCAGACGGTCGTCGATCCGAGGAAATTCCGTACCTCGTTCCTCGACGTGGGCCAGATCGATCGTTCCCCTTCCCGGGTCAATCGTCGCCCGGGCCAGTGAACCTCGCAGCGGCTCGGACTGATCGACGGCGAACCCGAGCGAACTCCACCACGGGAAATCGATGAGTATGCGCCGGTCATCGGGCTCCCCGGTTTCGTATGCGTTGGCGAAGTGCCACACCCAGAAGGCGTCGGTCTTGATCCAGCGGGGATCGCCGGACCCGTCCCTCCGGATCACGGCCACCCGGGTGCCAAGTTCGGGACGCCATTGGAGCGCGGCGCCGCCGGACATCATCGCCTCAACGTCGAGGACACCGGGCCCGATGACCAGGATCACGTAGCGCTCGGTGATGGCGAAGTCGTGGATCATGAATCCCCTGTCCACCCCGGCCACCGGCGTCGGTCCCGAGGTAACGGCACCGTCCGGAGGAAGGGCTCTTCGACGTCGTAGCAGAACAGCACCATCTCGCCGGTGACCGGGTCGAGCTTGGGGTGGGCGCACATGCCCGGCAGCACTCCGCCGAAGTCGTAGAGGCCGACAGTCGCCAGCTCGGAGGTGATCTCATAGGGCGGGGTGCCCTCTTCGAGTGCGAGATAGCGCCCGGCGTGACAGACGACGTTGATGAAGGGATCGAGCCGGAACGGCCAGCCCGGGTCGGGATCCGGGCCGAGCCGGTCCACGTCGACGAAGGCCGGGGTGAGCAGACCTCCATAGAGAGCCCGGCCAGCTCGCTCCTCGGCGGCCATTCCCCGAGTACGGACCCACCGGTTGGCGTAGCGGGCATGCCCGTTTTCGAGCCAGAGCCCGTGGACCATCCCGTCACCCTCCAGGGGGTATGTGTAGCTGCCGAGTGGGGTGAACCTTTGGTTGGGGCCGTTGCGCAGATAGGCGCCGACGAGGTCCCCGGGCAGCTCGCCTTGGACCGGGAGGTCCTTGGCCTCAGTCTCGTCCGGAGAGCGCCGGGATGGTCTAGGGGTCGACCAGTTGAAGGGGCTGCCTCATCGGGGTCGCTCCTTTCCTCGTTCCGCGGCATTGCCCTCGGAGGATACCAAGGAGCGTTGGCAGTAGTGGCCTGCCGGCACCTTGCGTTGGTCCAGATCTTTAGCGCCTCATGAATGGGTCGACCAAAACTGGGCATAGCGGCTAAGCATGCACGACGCTACGCTCGACACTTTCAGAGGAGGTCGCATGGCTGACAACGTCTACTCGATATCGGAGATCGTCGGCACGTCCAAAGAAGGCGTCGATGATGCTATCCGGGGGGCGATCGCTCGGGCGTCCAAGACATTGCGCAATCTTGACTGGTTCACGGTCAGCGAGATCCGCGGCCACATAGACAATGAGCAGGTCTGTCACTACCAGGTCACGATGAAGGTCGGCTTTCGGCTCGAGGAATCTACGTAAGGATCCCGACTGACCGTCCGATGTCGCCTTCAAGGCTTTTGGTTGGAGATGGGAGACGCTCTAGTTCGGCTGTATGACGGTGCGGACGACGTCGGGATCGGGCGCGCGCAACTCAGCGGACAGCGGTCCCGGCATGAGAGGGACGAACTTCGATACCAGGCTGGTGAGGTCAAGCCTCTCTGCCTCGGCGAGATCGACGAGGCGCGGGATATCTCGGCGCACGTCCCCCGACCCGTAGACGCTGCTCACAAAGACCCGTTCACCGGCACCGGGCGGGATCCTGACCTGCTCGCCGGGACGCGGTGTGCCGACCTGAATGCAGATGCCGCCTCTGCCGGTCGCCGCGAGCGCTTGCTCGGTGGTTGCCGCGCTCCCGTAGGCCTCGACGGCGACGTCGACTCCCCTGCCGGCCGTGAGGTCCAAGACCTGCGCGGCTGCCGGCGCAAGCGCAGGGTCGACGAAGTCGGTGGCACCCAGCTTGGCGGCCAAAACCCGCTTGTGCTCGGAGGGGTCGACGGCCACAATGCGCACCGCACCCGAGATGCGGGCCGCCTGCAGGGCGGCAAGGCCGACGCCGCCACAACCGATGACCGCCACAGTCGACCCGGGGGCGACCCGAGCGTGGTTGAAGACTGCGCCGGCACCGCTGACCACCGCGCAGCCCTCGACCTCTTCGACCACGACGTCCACTCGGCCGGGGAGGGCGACTGCCGCCCGGAATCGGAGCGGGCTCCTCATCGGGACACACCTGGTTCGGACAGGTTGGTCCCGGAGATCATCGGGTGGCCGTCGGCCATGGGTAGATCTCTCGCCCGGGCACGGGGAGACCCTCCCAGGCGACGAGCTGACCCGGGATGCCGTCCGTGGCGAACAGGGTCCGGCCGTCCTCGCCACCAAAGCAGCAGTTCGTCACGATCCCCCCGCCGGCGCCGCCATCGGAGATGGGGAGGAAGTCAATCACGACTCCTTCAGAGTCGAGGATCAGGACACCGTGGTCTGCGGCCGTCGCGACGTAGAAATTGCCGTCCACGTCGAGGCAGAACCCGTCGCCGGAAGCACCGGGGAGCTTGCAAACCCATTCTTTCGAGCCGTCTAGCCCCACCCGCATCAGACCGTTTCCCTCCACGACCACCACCGTGGAATCCGGCTCAAGCGCGATGCCATTGCAGTACGCAAACCCGTCGGCCAGCGTGCGCAGTTGCCCGTCCCGGTAGGCATGCACCCGACCCATCGACTCGGGGGGCGGCGGATGATGTGGAGGATCCGTGAAAAACAACGTTCCGTCAGTGGCAACCACCAGGTCATTTGGCGCCAGGAACCCGCCCTCGAGGAGGTAACTTACCGAACCGTCACTCTCGACCCGCTGCACACCCGGCGTCGCCGGACGATACGGCGGCGGGTCCTCGTAGAGGCCGATCGCACCGAAGTCGATCCCGCCGTTCTGTGTCACCAAGAATCCGCCATCGTCTGCTGGAGCGGCCGCGTTGGCTCCGCCCCCGACCTCTGCAATCCTCTCCTTGCGGCTCTCCCTCGGCCACACGCGATACAGCGCCCCCTCGGCGACCGACGTGCACACGACAGTCCCATCCGCGCACCACACCGGACCTTCCGGGAAGAGAAGGCCGCCCACGACCACCTCCGGTCTCCGGCTCATCGTGGCGCGACCATCCTCGACAACATGACGGTGTAAGCCGGCCGCCCCGGTTCCCCCGACAGTGAGCCCATGACTACGCCCCCGCCCCATCCTGCACTCACGGGCACCGACCCTACTCCGATCGGCCTGTCCTGACCCCGGCCAGCTACCTGCACGGTGCTTGCTTCTCGAGGCTTGGCCAGTTCGGCAGATGGGAGCGGCTCGAAAGGTCACGCCGGGTCGGTCGGAGCGATCTCGGGTTTTGACGCCACTGTCAATGAGACGTAGTTTCGCGAATCAGCAGGTGCGAATAGGTGCGACCTGTAATGCTGCTGTCATGTGACCGTAAGGAGACCGCGTGTCCCACATTCTCAACTATCCAGTGTTCGACGCAGACAACCACATGTACGAGACGACGGACGCATTCACCAAGTACTTGCCCAGGGAGTACGAAGGCCTCGTCAAGTACGTGCAAGTGAATGGTCGGACGAAGATCGCTCTTCGAGGTGTGATCAGCGAGTACATCCCGAACCCGACCTTCAACAAGGTGGCACCTCCCGGGCGCCAAGAGATGGAGTTCCGTCTCAAGAATCCGTCGTCGAAGCACTCGGTTGGTACCGGTGGCTTCGACATAGGGAGCGCCGAGAAGGCGGACCCCCGGCTGGCTTCGATACCGCGCTACATCGAGTCGCCGCCTGGGTTCTTCAATCCCGAGGAGCGGATCGTCATAATGGACGAGCAGCAAGTAGACCGGGCGATGATGTGGCCCACCCTGGCCAGCCTGCTCGAAGAGCGGCTCGCCGACGATCCGAAGGCCACGGCGGTGGTCGTACACGCCCTCAATGAGTGGATGCACGAGCACTGGACCTTCAATTTCGAGAACCGGATCTTCGCGACCCCTGTGATCAACCTCTCGATCGTCGAGGAGGCCATCCGGGAGCTGGAGTACGTAGCAGAGCGCGGCGCCCGGGCGATTCTCGTACGCCCCGCCCCGGTTCCCGGATACGGCCTCCGGCGCCGGTCGATGGCGCTGCCGGAGTTCGACCCGTTCTGGAAGCTGGTCCAAGAGGCCGGCATCCTCGTCGGTATGCACGCCTCGGACGACGGTTATCAGCGGTTCCTCAACGAGTGGGACGGACGCACGTCCGAGCACCAGCCCTTCACCAAGCCGAGCCCATTTTCACTACTGGTCAGCAGCGAGTACCGGTCGATCCGCGACACCGTCTACTCGATCATCGGTCACGGCTTGGCGACCCGCTTCCCGGATCTGAGGTTCATGCCCGTGGAGAACGGGAGCCAGTGGGTCCCGACCGCTCTGAAGCAGTTCGCCAAGGTGTACGAGCGATCACCGGGTGCATTCGACGAGAATCCGCTGGAGGCGTTCCAGCGGTCGATCGTGATCCACCCCTTCTTCGAGGAGGACGTCCTCAACATCGTTGAGCTGGTCGGAACGGACAATGTCGTGTTCGGCTCGGACTTCCCGCATCCGGAGGGTCTCGGCGATCCTCTCTCGTTCGTCGATGAGATCGAACCCCTCTCCGAGGACGACAAAGCGAAGATCATGGGCGGCACCCTGTCCAAGCTGATGCAGTGTGACCCGACTGAAAAGGTTGTAAAGGCAGCCTGACAACCGGTAGGCCCCAGAAACTGAATGGCGCCGGGAGGCGCGAGCAGGACAGTCACGTGGTGCTGCCCAAGCCAGCGTGCACCGATGGCTGCCCGGCTGACGCGTGCACAATGCCGAGCACCGTTCGCGAAGGCCCGTGGCTTTAGGGGGGCGTGCGCGAGAACCATTGAGCTCGTTGGAGGCCACCGGCGTAGCCCTGTGTGCCACTGGTTTTCGCTTCCGGTATCAAAGAGGGCGTCAAGGTAGTGGCCGGGATCAAGGTGGCTCTTTGGCACAAACGAGAAGTCTTCCGACCCCAGCCCCTCTATGTCAGCCACGCGGCAGGACTGGGCAATGCCGGGTGCTCTACCGTCGGAACCTGATGTTCCGATGAGTCTTCGCTAGCTTGGTTGTGGGTAATGTGACCTGGACCGCACATCGGACGAAAGGCAAGAAACAAACATGTCACGTGTCACGAAGTTCGAAGAATATCAAGATCGCTATTCCGACTGCTACGTACTGGAGAAGACCGACGATGGGATCCTTCTGATGAGGATGCATACCGATGGAGGCCCCGTCAATTGGAACAAAGCAGCCTCATCGACTCCGAACCTGTTAGGCGATATCGCGGGAGATCGCGATGTGCGCGTCATTATTTTCACTGGCACGGGCGAGAACTTCAACGCGGACTTTCGCCCGAAGGGCGAGGAACTGAAAGCCTACGCGGCGAAATTGCAGGCGGCGCCTCAGCGCCCGGCGGAGGACGTCGAGGCGTCGGGCTGGTCCGGCAGGAACCGACACAACAATATGCTGGATATCGACGCAATTATGATCGCGGCAGTGAACGGTCCGGTAACGATCCACTCCGAATTGCCACTTATGTGTGACATCGTTCTAGCCTCCGACACAGCCTATTTTCAGGATCTCGCCCATTTCGTCTCCAACCTGGCACCCGGCGACGGGGTCCAGAACATTTGGCCGCGGGCAATTGGCATGAACCGATTCCGATACTGGCAGTTGATGGGCCAGAAGATCACGGCACAGCAGGCCTATGATTGGGGGGCGGTCAACGAGGTGGTACCTAACGACAAGCTGCTTGATCGGGCGTGGGAGATCGCACACTATCTAGTGAGGTTTTCCCCGGTCACCTTGCGGAATACCCGCCGCATATTTGTACAGGAGCTCAAGCGAGCAGCCGTCAACGACCTGGCACTCGGACAGAACATGGAACTCCTCGGTATGACTTCCATCCACCCGGATCCGCTGCTCTGGGACGGGGGCGTCCTCCCGGACTGAGTCAAATGGGTCTGGGGCGGCAGTCTTTTGGCTTCCTCAAGAGCGGTCCGTCCGGGACCTACCCATGACATATCGTGCAGTGACAGCCACAGTGATCTGCGAGGGCACAAGTGGACCAACATCAAATGCGGGTGCTGATGACCGGGGTAGACGATGACGGCAGGAGTTGTGTCATCGGCGCTGAGACCATAGCAATGGACCTGGCACCGGGCAGGCGGATCTGGCATGGAACTCCGTACACAGCCCCCTCCGTGCCCCCACCGGCGCGTCCTCTCGGTCATTCACCCTTCATGGACCTACAGATCCCGCCCAGCAGCGCCCGATGGCTGGTCATGGACTATGAGCCCGGCGAGGAGCAGGAAATGCATCAGACCGACAGTGTCGACCTGGACATCGTTTTGCGAGGATCGATCGAACTGATACTCGACGACGGAATCCATGTCCTGCACACTGGAGATGGAGCGATCGTTGGCGGTGTAGACCATGCCTGGAAAGCGGGCATCAATGGGTGCCGGCTGAGCGCCATCTTCATCGGAACTCCACCCCCCTGAGCCCCCCAATGCTTGCCCGCGGCATGATTGCGATGACAAGGGGGGATGGTGCGGAAACGGGGCTCACCGACGCCCAAGCACCACACAGCAGTCACGCGCCAATGCTGACTTCGATCAACGAACGGCCGGGGGTCCTTCAGGACGACCCCGTCTGTCGTCCGGCCGCATCCCGCCCGGCAACGAGTCATCAGGCATGAAGTCGCAAAAGCCGACGCTGAATACGTCGTCCGGTGGGACTTCGATCCTCTACCCTGGGTGACCATGGCGGACCCCGGAACCCGAGGTGCGATTCTGTCGCCGGTCACGGGCATGGTCGAGTCCGGGCAGGACAAAGGGGCGCTTCCCCGGTGGCTATGGCTCACCGTGGCGACAGCTTTCGCGATCCAGTTCATCGTGATTGCCGTCTTCAGTGCCCACGAATACGCACGATTTGATCTCAGCATCGACTTCGGTAACTCATATCAGGCGGTCTGGCTCATAACTCATGGCGACTTCAATCCGTGGTCCACGCTCCACGGGTATCGGTTTCTCGACGACCATTTTGCTCTCATCATCTATCCCATAGCCCTGCTCTATTGGATCTACCCGCACGGCACTCTTCTCTTGTGGCTTCAGGATGTCGCCGGCGTCGCAGCCGAGCTCGTGGCCGCTCGCTGGATACTCGAGATTTGCCGGAAACGACTCCTCTCGAGCCGAAAAGACTGGGTCGGGCCCGCGATCGTCGTGGGAGCTTCGGTGGTAATGCTCGCCAATCCGTGGTTCTACGAAGCGATGCTTTTTGACTTTCACACCCATGTCTTGGCGACGCTCTTCTTGGTGCTCACCGTTCGCGCCGCATGGCACAACCGTTTTGCCTGGGCGGGCGTTTGGACCGTTCTGCTACTATCGTGCGGCGATTTCGGCGGGCTCTATCTGTGTGGGCTCGGCGTGTCATTGCTCATCGTCATGCCACGGCGCTGGTGGTGGGGCGTCGGCGGATTGGTCGTTGGCTTCGGGTGGATCCGGCTGGCTGACATCATGGGGGTGGGCAATAACAGCTTCATGACCGGATACGCCTACCTACAGACCGGCAACGCCGCGGTTGGCGCCAACGTCACGTTTGCGTCGCTGGCACGCGCCATGGTGGCTCATCCTCAGCGGTGGCTACGAGTGCTCTGGGAGCGAAAGGCCGTAATCTATGAGAACCTGATTCCAACTGGTGTCCTCGCCGTGGTCTCGCCGTGGTCGGTCGGAACCACGCTCGTCGTCATCGTGAGCTCGGCGCTCATCTTTCCCCTTGTGTTCTTGCAGTCAGGATTTCAAAATCTCCCGGCCTATATCGTCGGAATCTGCGGTACCGTTCTCGCGCTAAGTTGGCTCGCCCGTTCACGCGATCGGCGCAAGCAACTAGCGGCGCTCTGTCTCGGTCTCGTCATCGTCTCCCAATCGATCATCTATGGGATAGTTCACGTGCCCAAGGTGCCGTCCCAATGGATCACCGTCTCAGCGGTGCAGGCCACTGTCCTCAAGGAGGCACTCGACAAGACTCCATCGAGTGCAGAGGTGGTAGCTGATTGGGGGGTCATCGGCCGATTCTCGGCTCGCCGTTGGGTCTATAACCTTAATCCCATTCCCGGCACCATCCCTCTCAACGCCGCAACGGTCGAGTTCATTGTTATCCCGCACCAATCGACGGGAAATGAGCCGCTACCTGAGCCCGTTGCCGATGGCGTCATTGACTATTTGAGGATCCAGCCAGGGATGAAGCCGTTGGCGATTGGTCACGGCATCTACGTCTACTCGTGGCATCCGCCCAAAGGTCAAAGGGTAATCAACATTCCATAGACGAGTCGCCTGCGCTGGTGTCGTGCTACCCGCTCGCTTCCGGGCCTCACCCGATAACGCGACCAAGAAATTGGCTAGGCACTCAGCGTGTATGGGGTTTCGGCACCAATGGTCCCGTCAACGGCGGTAGGTCGGCATACGTGACGATACCAGGCCGTGCTGCGATCACGGCGTGGATCGCGTTTACCACGGGCATGGCCGTGATGACATGACCGAATCCCGCCATATCCTCGATGGTGAGCGACTCGAGGTCCTCAGGCATGAAGTCAATGCGCAAGGTCACGCAGGGTGTGCCCCGTATCTCCAAGAGGAAGCCCTCCGGGGCCACCCACGCCGGCTCGAGGTTCGGGGTGAGTGTCCATCGGAGGTTGACCTCGACGACATCCACTCCTCCCGAGACACCGATCCACCGGATGTCAATGCCGGCGACGTGCCCGCGCTTGACCGGCCTGCCGGGGATGTCGACGTCGGCCGTGGCATGCGCGAATTCGACGACACACCGCACATCGTCCAGGGGCACGTCCAAGAGCTCAGCGAGAAGGTCCAGGGCGTCGATGTCAACGGCTGTGACGCGCTCGATGTCTTCGGCGTGGCCCGGGTCACCGGCAGGGCGACCCCATCCGAACTCATCCTGGTTGGGCTCGGCCGCCCACAGACTCAGGTCGACGGACTCGAGGACGCGCACGTAATGCACCTCGCGGCAGATGCCCGACGCGACGGCCGCCAGATAGTCGCTGTGTCCGGGGTGGATACCACTTCCGAAAAGGCTCGCGTTGCCCGCACGTGCCGCCTCGTCGAGGGCGGCCCGCGCCGGCTCGCCGAGGGCGCGGCCGGTGACAAATCCAGCGGTGGTCACGATGTTGACGCCGGCGCGGAGCAGACGCGCCATGTGCTCGATCTCGGGGTGAAGCGGCATGTACACGACGCAGTCCGGTCGAAGCGCGACCAGTGCCTCGATGTCATCCGTGGCCCTGATGCCAAGCGGCCGGCCGAGCCCCACGAGGTCGCCTGCATCCTGGCCGACCTTTTCCTTGCTGAACGCGTACACGCCCACCAGTTCAAGGTCCGAGCGTTCAACGATCGCCCGGATGGCTTGCCGGGCGACAAGGCCCGTGGTCCACTGAACGACTCGGGCGGTGGTCATTGACGCTCCTTGCATGTATAACTGCCCAGCACAAGCCGCAGTCCCATCCACCAGCTGGGCATCGCCGGCGGAAGGACAGAAAAACCCCGAAACGGCAGCCTATATCCACCTCACGGCACAATGTGCGCTGGGGCCCCTACGACATCAACATATCCCGGGACCCCTACCCGGGCTTCGGCCGGCTGGGCGAGGAGACCCAGTGTTCGTTCAGCAGACTTGCTTCGTTGGCACAACGACCGGGTCCGCGGCCGCTGTATGTACACGCCGTCGACAAGGGTCACGCTGACTGCATTAGGGAACGAATACGGGAAGGGTCTCCCAACCGCGGACAGTGGAGGTAGGAGCCATCCTGATGTTGTCGTAGTCGATCTCCCAGTCTGGGAACCGGTTCAGTACCTCCTGCAACGCAACGCGGCCCTCCATCCGGGCAAGTGACGCACCAAGGCAGAAGTGGATACCGAAGCCGAAGGTGAGGTGCTGCCCTTCGCTGCGCCGCGGGTTGAATCGATCGGGGTCCGTCCACCGCTTTGCGTCACGGTTCGCCGAGCCGACCAGCAACAGCATCGCACTCCCTTCGGGCACCTTCGTCCCGTAATACTCGACGTCTCGAGCAACGTAGCGGGCGAGATGCGGCCCCGTGGGCTCGAAGCGCAGCATCTCGTCGATGACGTTCGGGATAAGCTCTCGGTTCTTGTTGATGTCGCGACGCTCATCGGGATGTTCGCCCAATACCTTGCCCAGCCAGCCGATCAACCGGCCGGTAGTCTCGTTGCCTGCCCCCGCTACCACCGATACATAGACGAGGACCTCCTCGCGTGTGAGCTTGCGTACCTCGCCCGTGTGGTCCTCGAACTCAATGGTCAGGAGCGCAGTCATCAGATCGTCCGACGGGTGCTTCTCCCGATAGTCGATGTATTCACTGAACATTTTGGCCATGGGGATCGTCGTGCGTTCAGTTATTTCCATGGGCTTGCCGGGCTCGGTGCGCAACTGACGGTCGGCGACGTCACGCACGGCATTCTGATCGGATTCGGGAATGCCGAGCAGCATGCCGATGACTCGCATCGGCATCTCGTTGCCGAGGTCCTTCACGAAGTCGAACTTATCCTCCCCGACGAGTGGGTCGAGGCTCGAGGCGCAGTAGGCGCGGGTCTGTTCCTCCAACGCGTTCATCTTCTTGGGCGTGAACACTCGCGACATGAGCTTTCGGTGCACCGGGTGCATGGGAGGGTCTTCGCCGAGGACATTTCCCGGCGGGCTCACCATGCGCGCCCTTATCATCTCGAGGATGGCTCCGTAACGGTGTGAGAAGGCCGCGTGGTTGGAGACCGCTCCCTCTACATCGGCGTGGCGCGAGAGCGCCCAGAAGTCGTACTTCTCGTTGTAGTAGATCGGCGCCTCCTCCCGGAGGCGCCGATAGACGGGGTAGGGATCGGCGTTGATCTCGAGGTCGTACGGGTCGTAGTTGACACCGCTCTCAATCCCGGTCATGTGGGCTCCAATCAGCGGTTCTCGTGGGCGGATTTCTGCTGGGAAAAATCCATGCTGCTCGTCTTACAGCCATCGGCCGACAGAGGCAATGCGCATGCTCGAAGCATAACGAAAAGGCGGAGGGTCCGGTCAGGATCGCCGGGAGGCCGGCCGGTTCAACCTCGCGCCCGAGCCCGAGCCCGCCGATGTCGCTCCGACCCAGGCCCCGAGAGCCTCGCCAGCTGGGGGCCCCCGTCCACCTGTCAAGCGTCCTTCCCAGGCCAAGGCCCCCGGCACCAGTCCGTCGCCAGCAACCCGGCGCTCCTTCAGCCGTTCTCCCCACCGTTGTGAAACACTGAGCAGATGGAGAACACTCTGCACCCCTTCGTATTCGATGTCGCCGCCCTCCCAGGCCTGACCAACGAAGAAATGCTTGCCGGCGCGCCAGGCGCTGAGGAGCTCTTCGAGCTGTTGGGCCGGGATCTCGTCACCCGCACGCTCGTCCAGACAGACCGGCTCTGCGTCTACCATGAGACGGCCAAACCGGGCGAGCGGGTGAAGCCGCACCGGCACGGCACCTACCAGGTCAACTACGTCGTCCGCGGCGAGTTGCGCTTCGGCAACCAGCGGGTCACTGCCGGAATGGGTTACTTCTCTCCCGATGCTCTGTACTCTTGGACGGCCGGGGATGAGGGAGCCGAGTGGATCGAGATCCACTCGGGACTGGGAGGCATCTACACTGACCGACCCGACACGTGACCCGACACGTGACCCGACACAGCTGACGCTGTTCGCGAACGTCCACCAAAGTAATCAACATCCCACCTCTTCAACAAACAGTCTTTGGTGTTGGTGTAACTCTGGCTGCTCGCTGATCATCTTTGGGAGCCTAAACCCTTAGCACCAGGTCCGAGGCTCTCTCGGCGACCATGAAGATGGTTGCATTCAGCGGGGCGCGGGGGACACTGGGGACGATCGAGGCGTCGACTACCCGGAGGTTGCGCACGCCGTAAACCCGACACTCATCGTCAACCACTGCGAGGGAATCTGTTTCGCGGCCCATCTTGCATGTGCCGCAACTGTGAAACGTACTTCGAATGTTGGCCCTTATGAAGTTATCGAGTGATGAGTCCGAGGCGGCGACCCTCCTCGACGGCCTCACGTCCGATACCAGAGTCGAGATCGGGCTTTGGTGAAGGAGGTCGACAGTATGGCGAACGCCGTCTCGAAACCGAAGAGCATCGTCTCCTTCGGATAGGTACCGGTACCGAATTGCTGTCGGTTGCTGTTGCGCCGCTCGGCCCGGCACAAGCTCGCCCCTGCTGCTCTCGAGGGCCAGATAGCAGGCCATTGACCAACCCAGCGGAACGAGGCTGGTTGTTGAAACCTTCAGATCGCCACCCGGTGGTCGGGGCTGTGATATCTGTACGTCGTTTCGATCAGCAGAACCGCTTGAGGTATACAGCAGCCGCAGGGGAGGCTGGGGCTCCATTTCGCTCAGAGTATGCGTGCTGCGGAAAGTGATCGTGACGGCGGCATGGTCCGAGAGATTCCTCCCTACGCCGGGTAATCCGACGACGGCCCTGATCCCAGCGTCCGATAACTCTCGTTCCGGCCCGACCCCCGAGAGCATCAGGATCTGGGGGGAATTCAGAGCCCCTGCCGCCAGAATCACCTCCGATCCGAGTGCTGTGCGCTCGGATCGGCCGTCGTTGAATGCAACGCCGATAGCCGTTTCTCCGTGGAGCAGCACGTGGTGAACCGTGGCCTCCCCGATGATCGTGAGGTTGGTCCGCCTTCGAGCTCTGGCAAGATATGCGGTGAATCCGCTCGCTCGGATGTCCTGCCCTATGCTCCATGGGAGCGAGCCGATCCCCGTCGCCTCAGGATGATTCAGATCGTCACAGTTCGGATGTCCTAAACGGCCGGCGGCTTCGCCGAAGGCAAGCGACATCGGAGACGTTGCCGCAAATCGCCGAACGTCCAGTGGACCGTCCGATCCGTGATAGGAGTCGTGAAAGTCCCAGTCCGTCTCCATCTTCTTGAAGTAGGGCAGAACCGACTCGAATGACCACAGCTTGGTTCCCCACGAGTCGTAGTCCGCTGGGCATCCTCGCTGAAACACCGATCCATTGATCGAACCGGAGCCGCCGATCACTTTGCCGCGCACGACCGCTACCGTGCGATCGGAATCGCTCATCGGATAACCTTCGTACTGCCATATTTGCGACTGCTCCCAGGCAGTATGCCCGTACGGATCCTTTAGGTGCTCTGGTAAAGCGAGGACGTCGTGGTAATCACGTCCTGCCTCAAGAAGCAGGACGGAGACGCGGTCGTCTTCAGAAAGTCGAGATGCCAGAACACATCCCGCTGTGCCGCCTCCGACAACCACAAAGTCATAGTTGATCACTGAACCTTCCTGTCCCCCACGTCGGCTTCGTCGTCACACTGAACTCGAAGGAAACCGGCTCACCCATTCCTGCGGCGTCCTTCGTGGCACCCGAATCGGGGCAATTATCAAGACCGGATATACTTTGCTGCACATCTATTCACCAACGCTTTGCCGAGCGGAACTGGCACCCGCCTACGTGAGGATCACCACCACCTAACTCACTCGTCGGCTTGCGCGTGTCGTCGCTTCAGGCACCTACCGCCTCGTCTCGATCCTACTGCACGAGCTCGGGGTAGCACTGTTCGACGAGCATGCGACAGCCATCCTGCCACTTGGTCTCGCACCCTCCGAGGACCTCGTTCCTGAGGGTTGTATCCGGGACGAGAGAGCACCATGCCTCGGGGGTGTAGTCGAATATTGGCTCTCTGCCGATCAGCTCGCCCATGAATGTGCAGTACTCCTCCACGGTGACGATGTCATCGCCACACCAGTTGACCACCAGCGGGGGCACGCGGCCTGCTTCAAGGGCTGCCACTCCGAGTTTCGCCGCGTCCGGTTCGAACAGCGGTCGCAAGTAGGTCGGCTTGTCAGGGTGGAGTCGAATGGGCTCGCCTTTCACAATGAGATCGAGTCGGTCGCGCAAGGGCCCGCCGTCCACTCCAGAAGCACTGCCGACCCGGATGATGGTCGTAGGGATGTCCAGGCTCCGTGCCAGGTAGCTGACCACGGCCTCGTTGGCCACCTTGGTGAACGCATAGGAACTGGTGGTATGAAAGCCGAATGGGTGCGTCTCGGGAACAAGTGTGTCACCACCCGGCGGTTCGTACACAGAGATCGAAGAGGCGAAAAGGAACCCCTTCACTCCGCCGAAGCGCGCCATGAGGCGGCCTGTGGCATCGGCGTAGGAGTCGTAGGAGTTCGGCCATGGGCCCAAGGAAGTGACGTAGAGAGCGCTGTACTGGTCCATCGAGATCATTGGAAGCGCCGTGTAGTAGACGTAGTCGAAATCGGTAGGGAGATCGTCGAACGAGTCGAAGAGGTCATGCGTAATACATCGAATTCCGTGAGCTTCTAGCTTCTTGCGGGCCTCAGGATTCGAGAAGCGAGCCATCGCAGAGACCTCGTTGTCCGGGGCGAGTAACCGGGCTGCCGGGGCACTCACCGGGCCCTGCCCACCGACAAACAGTACCTTTTGACCATACATGTTCTACACTCCTCCTCACGGTCCATGAACACCTTGATCACAATCCAGACGTACGAGTCTGGCGCCCCTTAGTCTTGGAGTTGCATCGGCGGTCTACGGATTGTTCTTGATTGAGCACGATACCCGACGACCCTTCCGTCTCGCTGGCGTGACGTCGAAGTCCGGGTAGCTCTCGGTCGGGTCGGTGGAGAACGCGAACGTACAAGGATGAGGACAGCCCGCCGGGCCGGCCGGTATGCCCTCAGGCACGAGGCGAGACGGACCGGGTTCACTCAGGCCGCTGGCCGGGGTGAAAGCAGCGATCAGTCCCTCGGAACCAACCGGTGGATGACTCGGCACCGTGCAGCTGCCTTGCCCGAGGGGAGGACGAGCTCGCCCTCGAGGGTGCAGAATCGGGTGGTCACGGCGATCACCCGGGCAATTGCCCGCATCGGCTCCGGGACCACCATCACGGGGCGCAAGTAGTTGATGTTGAACGAGATAGGGACCTGTTCGACAGTTGCCGGTGAAATGGCGATGGCGGCGTAGTGCATCGCCCGGGTAATCAGCAGTCCGACCGTCCCCCCGTGGAGGGAACCGTAGTTCGAGGACCATCCTGAATCGAGTTGCGAAGTGTAGATCGCTCCTCCCTCGGTCAGCCTGAGACCACCCTTCAGGTACCGATCGATAGGCGCTGGAGCCAAGTCACTCTCCCACGTGAAGGAGAGATGGTTGACCCGGGGCAGCTCGCCGCGATCCTCGATCATGGGTCGGCCTGGTACCGTCACACTGGTGCACTGAGACTGACCGAACGGGCCTTCGTCGTCGAGCATGATGCCCTGCGCGACTCCCATCGCGTCGTTGTATGCCGAGTTGTAGCTGCGGACCTCCACCGTCCCTCGGGCCGGGCGGGTGACCTGGTAGGCGACCTCGATCAGGATCGAGTTGTCACTCCAAAGGGCAGAATTGATATTGGCGATGGCGTTGTTGTTGTCGGCGATTGTCGCCAGATAGCCGAAGGGCACGCTGCCATCGGCCTCGGTCTGATCGGGCGAGCAGCGAAGGGTGGCGCTGGCCTCACCTACCCCCTCCCTCCATGATGCCCGTCCCATTCCAAGGTTGACTGAGAGATCACTCTGCGTTTCCGGAGGGAAGTGCTCTCTCGAACGATCGCTTATCAAACTTTCGCCTTTCAGTCTGGGATCTGCGTGATGACCCGAGAAGTCTTGTTGCCGCACTGCACGGAGCGCCAATTCTCGTCTGTAAAGTGAACGACGCGCTGTCGCTGGCCGCCAACTGGCGCGCCACCGCCCCCTCCACGGATATCCCCTACGGACACGGCGCCAGTTCACCTCGTGTTCACCGGTCTCGAGGAGCCCGTTGGGCCGATCCCCCGAGAGGACACCAAGCGGGATACCGGCCCGGCGCGTTGACGCGTCGGGCGACTACCATCACGCCCAGGAGGCGACTCAGCAAATCCGTCTCGCGCTGTCGGTCAGCGAGATCCGCCTCCCGTTGCACTCAACGCCGATCGGGAGGTGAGGATGTTCGTCAACATATTGGACGGCATCAAGGTTGTGGACGTGACTGCATGGGCATTCGTCCCATCGGCAACTGGCGTGCTCGCCCACTGGGGTGCCGACGTCGTGAAGGTCGAGAGCACGACCGCGCCCGATCCGATGCGGCGGGGCGACCTCGAGCCGGGCCGCAGCGCCCCAGGATTCAAGCACTACAGCCGCGGCAAGAAGTCGGTGGCGATCAACCTGGCATCCCCGGCGGGTCAGGAATTGATCTACCGCCTGGCGGCCGACGCCGACGTGTTCGTGACGAGCTACCTGCCGGCGACCCGGCGCAAGCTGAAGATGGACGTTGAGGACATCAGAGCAGTCAACCCCAACATCATCTACGTGCGTGGCAGCGGGTACGGGCCAAAGGGCCCGGACGCAGAGCGGCCCGGCTACGATCACCTCAGCTGGTGGTACCGCGGGTCACTGGCTCAGTCGGCGATGGACTCGGCCGATGTGAGCTGGCCGCCGAATATGACGGGGCACGGAGACGGGATCTCGGGCTTGGTCTTGGCCGGCGGCATCTGCGCCGCCCTCTTGCAGCGCGAGCGGACCGGCATTGCCTCGGTCGTCGACTCGTCGCTCATGGGAACCGCGGTCTGGTTCCAGGGGATGGCGCTGCTGGGGGCCCAAGCGGGAGAAGCGCCGCCCCGGAAGCTCGGACCCGTCGAGCGGCCCAAAGTGACCGGGGGCTTTCCCGGCGTGAGCCGAGCGCTGATGTCGACGTATCAGACCAAGGACTACCGCTTCTTGAGCCTGTGCTTCCTCGGCGACGCCGACAGGGACTTCGTAGATCTCTGCACGCATCTCGAACGTCCGGACCTAGCCAGCGACGCTCGGTTCGTCCACGTCAACGAGCGGATCGCCAACAGTGACACGCTGCTCGCGATCCTCGAGGAGTGCTTCGCGTCGAGGACGCTCGCCGAATGGAAGGATATCCTCGCCACCGCCCGGGGTGCATGGTGTCCCGCCCTGACCCCCGAGGAGATCCTCGAGGACCCCCAAACCCTGGCGAACGGCTTCGTCCGTTACGTTGACTACCCCGGTGGTGGCGTGAAGCTCCCCATCCCACCGATCCTCTTCGACGAGGAAGGCGGTGACCCTCCCGTCGCGCCGGACTTCGCCCAGCACACGGATCAGGTGCTGTCCGGGCTTGGCTGCACTCGCGAAGAGATCGCTCGGCTGCGAGACGACGGCGTCGTCGTGTGAGCAACGGGCGAGGTCGCTGAGGACACGCCTGGAGTCGAGCCAAGCTCGACGGGCACTCCGAGTACGACATCCGCCGCTAGACCGTGGTTGTCGCCCCGACTACCGGCACGCTGGTGGTCGTCGAGGCCGAAGAGGCCGTGGATGGGGTGGCTGACGGTGAGGGGGCGGATGACGTGCTCGTCGTGGTGTGGACACCTACGGCCTGGTGCCGTGCACTGGAGCAACTGGTTCTCCAGGCCCGAACGGGACGCCCGTTGCATCCAAGGCCGCCTCTATCTCATCTCCCGTTCCGGAGCCGCCGTGGCGGTCGCCAGCTCGTCGCCAGTTGCTCGGCCCGAGGTCGGGCGGAGCCTTCGTAGTACGCTAACCCGTACTGCGTCGACCAAAAATGTCGTCGCTTCGGACGCACGGGGGAGGAGGCCGATGACCAGCCTGATGGGACGCGTTGTGCTCGTGACAGGCGGGGCGCGAGGCATCGGCGGCGCGACCGTCCGTCGCCTCGTCGCTGAAGGGGCGAATGTAGTGGTGGCCGACATCCGCGACGAGCACGGCACGCGGCTGGCCGCCGAGCTGGGAAGCGCCGTCGACTACCAGCACCTCGATGTCGGATCGGAACAAGACTGGACACGAGTAGTCGAGGCTACCGTCGGGAGGTTCGGGAAGCTCGATGGCCTCGCCAACGTCGCCGGCGTCTTTGAGTGGCTCCCGCTACGGGACTACCCACTCGAGAATTTCATGCAGGTCGTACGGGTCAACCAGGTAGGCGTGTTCCTCGGCATGCGCTCGGTCATACCGGCCATGGAGGCGGCCGGCGGCGGGACGATCGTGAATGTGTCGTCCGGCGCGGGGCTCACCGGCATCGCCTACGCGATCGCCTACACGGCGTCGAAGTTCGCCGTCACCGGAATGACAAAGACCGCTGCGTTGGAGCTGCGGCCGCTGAAGATCCGAGTGAACTCGGTTCACCCAGGTGGCGTGCGGACGCCGCTCACAATGGGCGACGCCTACGAGGAGAGCGGCGGCACCATGGACGGCGTCAGCATCGACGGTCGAGACCGTTGGGGGGAGGCGGCGGAGATCGCCAACCTGATCTGGTTCCTTACGTCCGACGAGTCGTCCTTCTGTACTGGGGCCCAATTCGTCGCCGATGACGGAGCGACGTCGGGCGTTGTCCCCGCAATGGATTAGCCGATTTGGGCACTCACGACAACAGGTTACGCATGAAGTGGGCCCGACAGTGCTGCCGGCTGGCGGCGGTGGAGCGGAGCCGCACGGAGCGCACCGCGGGACGCCGGTGAGGTCCCGCGGCGTGGTGGTGACCGTCTCGACGGTTGTGGAGGAGCCGCGCCCGGTGGTGTGGGGCGAGTTGGAGAAGATCGAAGATCACGTCGAGTGGATGCTCGACGCGACAGCCATCACGTTCGTCGGGGACCGCCGGCGAGGGCTGGGCACCACCTTCGAGTGCGCCACCCGCGTGGGGCCGATCCGCCTGACCGACGTCATGGAGATCACCGGCTGGGAGCCCGGGTCACGCATGTCGGTCAGGCACTCGGGTCTCATCGGCGGCTCCGGCGACTTCACCCTGTCGGACGGCCCCGGGGCGGCCACGACGATCACCTGGCAGGAGCGGCTCCGGTTCCCGTGGTGGATGGGAGCGACGATGGGGGCGGTGGTGGCACGGCCGGTCCTCGCCGCACTTTGGCGAGGCAATCTCGACCGACTGCGCAGACGAATAGAGACCACGCCGACATGAAAGTCCTTGTGGCTGGGTCATCGGGATTTGTGGGGCGCCAACTTTGCCCAGCGCTGCAAGAAGCCGGTCATGAAGTGGTCGCGATGACTCGCCGGCCGGAGGATTATCGCGGTGTAGGCGAGCCCGTGCGGGGAGACGTAAGCGATCTGATGTCGCTTGCCAAGGCAATGCGTGGCTGCGCCGCCGCGTATTATCTCGTGCATCGCTTGGGCGAGAGGAACTTCGCCAGGGCCGATGCGGCCGCTGCCACGGCATTCGGCCAGGCTGCCGCACAAGCCGGAGTGAGCCGTATCGTCTACCTCGGCGGCCTGGGTAACAGTGCGGATGACCTCTCCGCGCATTTGCGCAGTCGCCGCGAGGTCGAAGGCTTGCTGGGCAGTGCGGATGTCGCCGTTACGGTGCTACGGGCTGGAATCATCATCGGTCACGGCGGGATATCCTGGGAGATAACCCGCCAGCTCGTCGAGCATCTGCCGGCGATGATCACTCCTCGTTGGGTACACACCAAGACTCAGCCCATTGCGGCCGCGGACGTTATTCGTTACCTCGTCGGTGTGCTCGAAGTCCCAGAGACGGTTGGACGCGTCTTCGATATCGGTGGGCCCGAGGTGTTGGAATACGTTCAGATGCTGCGCCGAGTCGCCGCCATCGAAGGCCGGTTCATGCTGATCTTACCGGTCCCGTTCCTGACTCCGTCGTTGTCCTCGCGATGGTTGGCGCTTGTGACTAACGTCGATTTGAAGACGGGGCGAGCGCTGGTCGACTCAATGAGCAATGAGGTGATTGTGAGCGACGACAGCATCCGCACACTCATCCCCTTCGATCCAATGGACTACGACAGCGCCGTTCTGGCGGCGCTGGGTGAACGAGCAAAGGCGCGCCAACGATGAGGGGGCGAGTATGACCAGCTCGCAGTCGTGGGCGTCGCCCCATGATCCACCGAAACGAACTCTGACGTCGTTGCTGGCCAAGAGAGTGCCTCGTGATCGGGGTGAGAACAGCATGGTGGTCCACCAGCGCCGCCGAAATCTCGCCGCGGTGATGGTGACCGGTGCAGGACTGCTCGGCCTGTCGCTGTCCACTGAACCTGATTCACCAGAGTTCTACGTACTCACCTTCGCGGTCGCTGGCACATGGCTGGCCGGGGGACTCGTTTCGGAACCCGAACATTCGAGTGCGGTTCGTACCGACGACGAACACTCCCTCCGGCATCCGGTGATCACGCCGATCCTCACTGGTACCGCGGCGTTCGGTGCATTCTTCGGTGCCGCACTCATCGCCAGGCGTCTGCCCGTGCTGAACGAGGCGCTCACCTCGATCCTTCATTACGCCGACCGCGGCTCAGATCCGTGGATACTGGCGTCCGCACTCGCCAACGGGGTCGCTGAAGAGGTCTTCTTCCGCGGCGCCTTGTTCGCCGCTGTCGGTTCCCACAATCCAGTCCCGGTGTCGACGGCTTTGTACATGCTGACCACTAGCGCCACCCGCAATCCGGCATTGGTGCTCGCCTCGGGCGTAATGGGTCTCTTGTTCGCAGTGCAGCGTCGCGCCTCGGGCGGTATCCAGGCACCGATCCTGACTCACGTGACCTGGTCGGTGTTGATGTTGCGCTACCTGCCGTCCCTGTTCCGCAACCCCACACCCGCTCGAAACCAGCCTTAGCGTGTGCGGATTCCGTCTATGCGTTGTCTGCACTCCCCTGGGCTGGGGCTCCAGTCTCCAGCGAATCGACTGAATTCGCTCCTCAACGCCAAGACGATACTGCGTTCTGATCAGGAGGTGGCTGGAGTGCGCCACAAGTCGACGTCACCGTCAAGGGCGTAGCGATCAATGGCGGCGAGCTCCTCGGCGGTGAATTCGAGGTGGTCGAGGGCGGCGACGTTCTGTTCAAGTTGAGCCACACTGCTGGCTCCGATCAGGACGGACGTGACCCGAGAGTCCCGCAAGGCCCAGCCGATGGCCATCTGGGCGAGAGATTGGCCCCGCATGTGGGCGATGTCGTTGAGGGCTCGGATACGGGCGAGATTCTCTTCGTTGAGCATGTCATGAGTGAGCGACCCGCCCAGGGATGCCCGTGAGCCTGGAGGGATGCCGTTGAGGTATCGATCGGTAAGGAGACCCTGCGCCAACACAGAGAAGGCGATGCATCCAACTCCTTGGGTCGCCAGGACGTCGAGCAATCGGTCCTCAATCCAGCGGTTGAACATCGAGTACGACGGTTGGTGGATGAGGAGTGGGGTGCCGAGCTGGCGGAGGATGCTGACAGCCTCGGTTGTCCGCTGGTCGGAATACGAGGAGATGCCGACATAGAGCGCCCTACCGGAGATGACTGCGGTGTGTAGGGCGCCGAGGGATTCCTCGAGTGGGGTTTGGGGGTCATAGTGGTGGTGGTAGAAGATGTCGACGTACTCAAGCCCGAGGCGCCGCAGGCTCTGGTCGAGGCTGGCGAGGAGGTATTTCCGAGAGCCCAGGTCACCGTAGGGACCCGGCCACATGTCCCAACCAGCCTTGGTGGAAATTACGAGTTCGTCGCGGTGGTGCCGGAAGTCGTCGTGAAGGATCCGCGCGAAGTTGGCCTCAGCACTGCCGTAAGGGGGGCCGTAGTTGTTGGCCAGATCGAAGTGGGTGATGCCCACGTCGAAGGCTCGACGCACAATGGCGCGTTGAGTGGTGAGCGGCCGGTCCTCACCGAAGTTCTGCCACAGCCCGAGCGACACGGCGGGCAACAGAAGACCGCTGCGCCCACAACGGCGGTAGTTCATGGACCGGTAACGATCTTCGGCCGGGTTATAGCTGGTCATGTCTGCTGCTCCGTCTTGGCACTCGTTATGAATCTATTCGAAAGGGCCGCGAGCGAGGGACCGAACTGACATCGCCTTGGCAATATTTGGAAGAGGGCTTTATCTACCTGCAGTTTCGTAGACACCTGAAGGATGATTGGCGTCTGGCGTCTCGAATGACAGTAGTGAACCGCAGATGACGACAACTGTCGATGTCGCGTGGTTTTCCGTGTAGCACGATGACGGGATCGTTTACCCAATTACCGCCCACCAGAGCGACGGACGACGCCAACGGATTCTTCCCAGTCGGAATTTTGGACCCTTCAGGAGTAGTCTCTCAGGTAATGGTCGAGCCGATAGACGTGCGCGAGCGGCGCGAGCTGTGCGATCTCCTGACGAAGCTTGGCTCGGACGCACCGACCCTGTGCGAGGGGTGGACCACTCTCGATCTCGCCGCGCATCTCGTGTTGCGCGAGCATTTCAAGCGTTGGACCGGTGAGCGAATGTCGAGGGAGAAGGCCAAAGGTCTTCCTGTTCTGATAGATCGGCTGCGCCGCGGCCCTCCATTCGTGCCGTGGCGCTTGCCCCGAATCCGGACCTACATGAACGGCCTCGAGTTCTTCATTCACCACGAAGACGTTCGGCGGGCTAACGGTTGGGACCGCCGGACCGATCGTCCGGACCTTGAGCAAGTCGCTTGGCGAATAATGGTCTTCGTGGGTCGGCGTACCGCCCGCCAGATTCGACCGTACGGATTGGAGTTGCGTCGTTCTGAAGGAGATCATCGACATTTCGGGCCACTGGATGGTGCCGTTCTGAGCGGCGAACCAACTGAACTGCTGCTGTATCTGAGCGGCCGCCGCGACACGGCCCACGTCAACCTCGACGGGAGCACCGCTGCCGTCGCCGCACTACGAGGTGCACGCGCTGGGTTCTAACCTCCGTAGAGGGTGCCGGTATGGCCCTCCCCTCATCATCCCAGAAAACATCGAGGCGAGGAGAATAACCTGGATATCGCCGCTCACGGGACATAGGAGCCTTTCGGTCGTAGGAGCCCCAGGCGACCGAGCTGCGGACCGAGAAGTAGAGTGGCCGCTATGGGCGAATCCACTGCCATCAAGACGTCACTAGGGGGAATGCAATGACTACTGACAAGGTCGCCATCGTTACCGGGGCGGCAGCGGGCATCGGCGCAGCGTGCTCCGTGCAGCTGGCGAGGAAGGGCATCGCGATCGGTGTCCTCGACCTGGACGAGGAGCGCTGCGCGGACACGCTGAAGGCCATCGCCGACGCCGGCGGGCGCGCCGTGGCGTTGCCTGCGGATGTGTCGAACCGCCAGCAGGTCCGGGCCGCCGTAGCGAAGCTGCGCGATACCTTCGGTCCCGTCACGATCGTGGTGAACAATGCAGGCGTCACGGATTTTACGCCATTCGAAGATGTCACCGAGGAGCGCTTCCGTTTTATCTACGATGTCAATGTTCTTGGGTCGATCATCGTCACACAAGAGGTGCTGCCCGATATGAAAGCCGCCAAATGGGGTCGCGTTGTGAACATCTCCTCCTCGAGCGCGCAGACCGGGTCTAGTGGTATGGCGATCTACTCCTCGTCAAAGGGCGCCATCGTCGCACTGACGCGCACCCTGGCGCAGGAGTTGGGGCCGCTCGGGATCACGGTGAACAACATTCCTCCTGGCAGCATAATGGGCACGATCATGTCCGAGGCGAATATCTCGCCCGAGCGGGCCGAGTCCCTGTCGAAGACCCTCCCAGTGCGTCGAATCGGAGCGCCCGATGACATCGCCAACGCCTGCGCGTGGCTATGCGATGAGGCCTCGAGTTACGTCACCGGTCAGACCATCGGCGTCAATGGGGGTCGGGTCGTCAGTTGATCCGAACTGAACTCGTGCGATTCTTCGATGTTCAGCAATCGTCGTGAGGCTGACAAGGGGACCCTTACCCTGAAGTGTGTACGCACATGATGAGGAGGTCATCCAAATGCGATCCATGGCATCGTTCATCTTCATCAGCCTCGATGGCTTCTACGAAGGCCCGAACGGCGAACTCGACTGGCCGAACGTGGACGCGGAGTTCGACGATTTCGCCGTTCGGCAACTCGACGAGGCAGACACGCTCGGCTTCGGTCGTGCAACCTATGAGCACATGGCCGCGTATTGGCCGACCGAGCAGGCCGTGGCGAACGATCCGGCCATCACCTCGCGAATGAACGACAAGGAGAAACTCGTCTTCTCCACGACGCTCACCGAGGCAAACTGGTCAAAGACCACCGTCATGCGCGGCGAGGCAACTGAGCACGTAGCAAGGATAAAGGCTGCTCCGGGCAAGGAGGTGCTGCTGCTCGGGAGTGCGCATCTGACCGCCAACCTTGCGCAGGCCGGTGTCCTCGACGAACTTCGAGTCATGATCTTCCCGATCATGCTCGGCCAGGGGCGATCCCTTTTTGAGGATTTGAAGAACCGCGTCCCGCTCGCTTTGCTCGGCGTAAGGCAGTTCGACTCCGGTAACCTTTTACTCACCTACCGTCCCTCGCCCCCGTCATGACTATATGGAGGATCACATCCGCACATGTCGCGCCAAGACGTTGGGGCATTGAACAGCGAGCGGTTTCTACCAGTTGATCTCCAAAGGCAACGTCACGAGTCGACGAACCATGAGGCTTTTGTGGTGGCGTAGCAGTTCTCCCGCCTCGATGGAGAACGCTGACGTTCGGGCGAGGAGTTCTTCCAGGACAACCCTCGCTTCGAGTCGCGCCAGTGGAGCACCAACACACAAATGGATGCCCCAGCCGAAGCCGAGGTGGTGCCGAGGATTGGTCCGTCCAAGATCCAATTGATCGGGCTTCGCGCACAAGGATTCATCCCGATTGGCGGCCGGCCAAAGCAGGACGAGCCGAGATCTGGCCGGAATATCCACTCCACCCAGAGTTGTGTCGATTGCAACCTGACGGTAATGACCACGAAATGGAGGGTCCAATCGGCAGGCCTCTTCAACAAAGGTTGGAATAAGCTCGGGATCACTCCGTAGTCGGTCCTGGAGCTCAGGCCGTTCAGCAAGAATGCGAACGGTAGTTCCGAGAAGGCTCGTTGTTGACTCGCCTCCTGCAGCCAGAAGGAGGCCAAGAATCCCAAACGCCTCCATGTCATCGAGCTCTCCGTCCGCTACGGCCCTTGCGCATAGCCCAATCACCGTTGACGAATCGGGTATCTCACTGGAACGAGCTTCCGCATATGCTTCGATGACACGTCCCAACTCCATCATCTTTTCCAGCAAAAGGTGACTCCGTTCCTCTGATACGAAGCCGCTTATCTGCTCGACCGACGCATATCCCTGCTCTTTCAATGCTGGAGCCGCGTCATCTGGTACACCGAGTAAACGGGCGACGATCGCCATCGGCAACGGTTCTGCTATGTCAGCCATCCACTCGACGCGACTCGATACGAGTTTGATTTCGAAAGCTCTATTGATGAGCGCTCGAAACTCGTCTTCCCGTGCATTGATCGCTCCCGCCGACAACAGGCTGCTCAGAATCCTTCGCTGGCGGCCGTGGGCAGGCGGATCGGCCGTCGCCAGGACGCCAGGCATTTCGACGTCGCTGCCGCCCGAATGCCCAGGTGAGCGAAGGCCGGGTTGATTGGACTCGTTGAGGTAGAGGAACTCGCTGCTTTGACTGGAATAGATGTGAGGATTCGCAACAACCTCTTGAATAAGGTCCAATCGAGATACGAGGTAGGCATTCGTGCCTTCGACCATGTGCACGGGGTCACATTTCCGTAGCAGCGCATAGTACGAATATGGCTGCTCAAGCACCTCGGAATCGAATAAAGGGTCGGCCGCCGTCTCCGTCATTCGGCACCTCCGCATGCAAACGAGGGCGCAGGTTACGCCTTTTTCGTACAGTACACGGGAGTTGGCTTGCGTGCGTTTCGGTTGCTGAAGCGCCCCAGGTACTACCCGTGATGCGGAAGCGTGGGTGCCAGGTTCAGTTGTACGGCGCCGATCCGATAACCCCTAGGTTTCGGGCGAGCGGCCCGGGATGAAGCCGAATTCGGTAAACGTTGCCCGTACTCCCACTCCCCGAACAACATGGATTCGTTATAGTGAGGAATTACCCTACCGGCAAAAGGACTATGGCTCAAGGGGCTGTGAACGTGATCAGCGGCGGTTCCGCAGGCATCGGCCTGGCGGTAGCTGAGCGACTCGCGATCGGCGGTGGACGGATTGCCATCCTCGGGCGTCAACGTGAAAAACTCGAGCGGGCCAAAGGGGCTATCGAGGCACGCGGAGCGGCTGACGTCTTGGCCATCGCTGCGGACGTGACACAGGACGACCAGGTTGCAGCCGCCTTCGGTCAGATCAAAGCGACATGGGGCCAGGTGCACGCGTTGATCAACGCCGCCGGTCCTTCCGGGGCCGGTCGCTTCGAAGACCTCTCAGACGAGGCGTGGCTGCGCGCATTCGACCAGGGCGTGCTCACGGCTGTCCGCTGCATCCGCCATGCCCTGCCGCTGCTGCGTCAGGCGGAGTGGGGCAGGATCGTGAACATCACGGCGATCTCGGTACAGCACCAGAGCACTGGTCTGATCGGCTATACCGCGGCCAAAGCGGCGCTGGCCAGCATCACGAAGAACCTGGCCCGGAGTTTGGCCGCCGACGGGATCTTGGTGAACGCCGTCGCGCCGGGCCCAATTTTGACGGGCCCGATCCGGGCCGCGGTCGAGGCGGCTCGGGGCGATCCCAACGACCCGCACGACGCTTACCGGGTCATGTCGGAGCAGTACGGCTCGGCGGTCGACCTGGGGAGGATCGGAGAACCGGCCGAGGTCGCCGAGGTAGTGGCGTTCTGCGCCTCGGCGGCGAACACGTACATGACCGGAGCCCATCTCAACGTGGACGGGGGGTCCGATTTCAGCTGAGCGCGGCGGGGGAACCCCGAGAGGTGAATCGGATTGAGGACTCCATGTCATGATGGTGGGAGTCGGCACGGAGTGGCCGCCAGGACGGCCGCTCCCTCGACGCCGATGTCGCGATGTTGCATCCGTCAATCTGGCGCAGATGCCAGGGGGAGGCCGAAAGAGGTGGCACACGCAGCAGAGGCCCGCGACTGGGCGCCGGAAGCATTGCGAGGAATGATCGATTCGCTCTACACCCCCTTCAGCGGTCCCGGCGGCGAGGAGATTGACGAACAGGCGCTGCGGGCCCTCGTGGACCACTGCCTCGGTGCCCTGGACCACGATGGAATCTGGGTGGGTGGGCTCGTCGGGGAGTGTTGGGCCCTTTCGACGTCGGAACGAAAGCGAATCCTGGAAGTAGCGGTCGACGAGGTCCGGGCGATCAAGCCCGGCGCAGTCGTCGAGGCCTGTCCGGCCAGCACAAACGTCCTGGAAACCGTCGACCTCGCTCAGCACGCAGCCGCGACGGGAGCCGATATCTGCTTCTTGATCCCGCCGTACTTCGAAGCCCGTGGCTACGAGTCGACCAGGGAGGTCTTGCGCTACGTCTCGGACCGGACGGACATCGCCCTCGGGCTCTTCAACACTCACGCCGCCGGCTGGATCCTGACACCCGACGAATGTGCCCGCCTGGTCGATGAGTTTCCCGCTATCTGCGCCGTCAAGAACGGGATGTTCCGCCCGAGCCACACGGCCGCTCTGCACCGCCTCGTTCCCGAGCTGGTGATCTGGGAGTGCGACATGCTGGCCTATCGCGGCGGTTTCCTGCGGCGCGGCATCGCGGCCGCCGGGATCCTCGGCGGCTCGGGGTACCTCTACGAGCTGCCCGACAACCGGATCTACAGCACCCAGTGGGACCTGTTGGTCTCCGACAAGCTCTCAGAGGCCATCGACCATTGGTACGAGTCCGGTCTCGATGACCTTGTGGCGCGGCTGCACGGCGCCTTCGGCGCGTCCAATGTCGAAGCCGTGTACACACACTGGGGCTCCGCCTTCAAAGCGGCGGCGCAGGAACTCGGCCTTCCCGTGGGTGGCTACGCCCGCTCCCGCTCGCCCCAGCCCCCATTACCGCAAGCCCAGCGAGCCGCCATTCGAGCTGCCTACGCGGCCATCGGCTTCGTACCCGCCGCGTCGTGACAGCCGGAACAAGATCGGTGAGAGTACCGGGATCGGCACTTCCTCCCGCTGCGCCATGACACCAGAGGTCAGGGTCTACTTCTGGGAAACGAAGCGGGCCGATCGTGATCACCGCGAAGTCCCTTGTCATTGGTGAAATCGTGTCATGCACTCACCAGGGACGAGAGGAAAGGAGGCCCAATGTCCAACACCACGAACCGCTTCGGGCCCGAAGAGACAGTCAAACGAGATTTTCGTGTGAAGATGCTGTACCACCCGAGTCATCACGTCCCTGATCTTGGGGAGGCAGAGCGTTGGTTCGAGCGTGTCTTCGGGCGGCGGAGCACAAGCCTGGCGTCAATGAGCCGTGACAGGCCGCCTCGCCCTGGGTACCCCACGGACTATTCGACGTTCACGCCGATCAGTGACGTGCTGTTCGACACCATCGACCCAAAGCGATATGTGCTCCTCGGCATACAGCGCTACCCGACTGTCGAGCAGCCGCACCTGAGTGGATTCGGTTGGTACCTCCAAGGGACCGCCGAGGTCTACCGTGAGCTCAGGCGGTACGGATTCCAGGTCATCAGCCAACTCGACGAGCTCGCCGGGGGTGACGAGCCCCCGACTGCGGCCGGCTCGGCGATGCCGCTCTACTTCTCGCTGCCCGAGGACGCTGGCCTGCGCTACGAATTCTTCCCCGAGATCCCCTTTCCCCTCGATCCCCGGACTGCGCCGGGCTGGTCGGTGCCGCCGGTGTCGGACGATGACCCCCTAAGGATCGAATGCTGCTCCCACCACACGGTGTTGACCGCTCAAATCGAAAGGGCGTTGCGGCTCGTCGTGGACATTCTTGGTGGCAAGGTCGTCCACGAGGGCCGTGACTCGTTGCGCGGCACGACGGGTGCGTACGTGCAACTCGCCGATTCCATCTTCGAGTACGCCGTGCCCGACCCGGGCACGTCGGCTCATGTCGACTGGGCAAGAAATGACCCCAATGACACGTACCACGCGATTACGTGGAAGGTGGCGGACCTCGAGTCCGCCCAGCGGCACCTCGAGATGCAGGGGGTGCGGATCCAGATGCGGTCAGCGGATACTATCGTCACCGATCCCGTCACGAGCCTCGGCATCCCGTGGGGGTTCACGACCAGGCTGACGCCAGGCGATCCGCGGTCGTACGACTGAGCGGCACCGGAGGGAGGGTCATGGCAACGAGTCTTCGCCGACCGAGCGTGGTTCGAACATGACCAACTACAGCTTCGAAGGGAGGGTCGCCGTCATCACCGGTGCCGGTCGTGGCCTCGGGCGGGCCTACGCT
>Ga0302324_100004948_pt1 | contig 29333 bp, 27 predicted proteins | sample Palsa_T0_1_FD_201949 | JGI IMG/M metagenome (GOLD analysis project Ga0302324, IMG submission 201949) | Peat permafrost microbial communities from Stordalen Mire near Abisko, Sweden - Palsa_T0_1 | ecosystem: Environmental > Terrestrial > Soil > Palsa > Peat permafrost | place: Sweden: Abisko...
AACTGCTCCGCGCTCTCCAACACCATCGCCGGAGCCACCACCAGACGCTCGACGCTTCCTGCCGCCTCACTGGTAAACAAACTCGTCTGCGCCCGGTTCAATTCTCGATGCCCGGCCCGAATCTCCCCGCCATGCTCGATCGCAAACTCCTCCAATGCCGCCCTACGCTCGGCCAGAGGACGCTCCAGCAGCAACTCGCCATTCCGATAGAGCAGATCGAACGCCAGAAAGACGACGGGAATCTCCTCCCGCATCCGATCGCTGACCTTCTTGCGCCCAATCCTGCCCTGTAAGCGAGAAAACGGCAGCGCCCGCCGGTTCACGAAGTCCCACGCCAACACCTCCCCATCCAGGATCGCGGCCGTCCCCACCCCGGCAAAAGCCTCCGCCAATTCGAGGAACGCCGCGGTCATGTCTTCTTTGGAACGAGAAAACAGCGCTACCCTCCCCGGCTGCTCCCGGTCGCCGCAATGCAGCTGCGCCCGAATCCCGTCATATTTGTCCTCAACCTGCGCCGCATTCAAGACTGCCTCAGCATTCTGAAGGGGCTCGGCTTGAGAGTCTTGAACGGGCACAATTCCACCCGCGCCTTCCATTTCCGCAAAGCGTGCGGGCTTCAGCTCCGGAGAGCCAGCATCTTCCACCGCAAACCGCGCCAACACCTCATCCACACTCTCCACCGGGCTCGCCAACATGAACCCCAGGGGATGAAACAGCGCCATCCGAACCTCGTCCAACTGTCCGGCCGCCGCCCGCCGCACCACCAGCGGCAAACTTCCTGCCAACATCGTTGCCCGTCGAACCGTGCCCGCATCGGCACCGAAAGCCAACCCGATCGCCTCCTCCACCAGGCTCTCCTTGACCCCGGTCCGCATGTCGCCCAGCGCCAGCTTGATCAGGTATTTCGCCTCGACCGGACTGGCCAAACCCAGCAATCCCACGGCCAGAGCCAGCTTCGCCGCTGCCCCCTTCGCCGCCGCGAACTGCGCCAGCTGCTCTTCGACCGCCGCCAGCGTCAGTGCCACACCCGTCGGATGCCTCCCCGCCAGGAGTTGCTCGGCCGCCGCCCCCAGGTCGCCATGCTTGAGATAGGCCGCATGTCGAGCCGCTTCGCTCGCTCCGGAAAGCTCCGCCAGCGCCTTGGACAGAATCGCCCCGCCCAGATTCAGCACCCGGGGGTCGGTCTCCGCAAAAGCCTGCCCCGCTAGATAGAGCGAACCCCGCGCCGCGTCTTCAACCGTCAGCTGCTTCAACCACCCGGCAATCAAGGCTCGCTTCTCCAGCTTCTTCGTCGTCCCAGCCAGCGCGTCGCAAAGCCAGGCAAATTCAAGAAAAGTCCCGCTCACAGTCTGAATATAGCCGCCACCAAACCTCACCCCAGCTCCCATCTTTTGACTTGCGCCGCTCCGGCGAACTGAAATACCGTATCTTTGCTGAAGGCGCTAGCCGCCGTTCTCCCCAGAAAAGCGAGGAAGTTGCTGACATGGCCGACCAACCGAACCAATTCGTCTGGCACGAACTGATGACCACCGACGCCAAAGCCGCCGAGTCCTTCTACACGAAGGTTATAGGCTGGGATGCGAAGGATTCCGGATTGCCCGATCGAACCTATACCTTGCTATCGGCGGGGCCAATCTTCGTCGCTGGCCTGATGTCTACTCCGCCGAATGCCGCCGGAGCTCCGCCCACTTGGATGGGGTACATCGGAGTGGACAATGTCGATACCTACACCGACAAAGTCAAAGCAGCCGGGGGCTCAATCTGCCTCGCCCCCCAGGACATCCCCGGCATCGGCCGTTTCGCCGTTGCCCAGGATCCGCACGGCGCCATGTTCACGCTTTTCACCGGATCGAACCTGCAACCACCTTCCGCCGAGCCCGGAACTTACGGCCTGGTCGGCTGGAATGAGCTGCACGCCGCCGATCTCGAGACCGCCTGGGTCTTTTACTCCGGCCTCTTCGGCTGGACCAAGGCCGATGCCGTCGACATGGGCCCGATGGGCATTTATCAACTATTCGCGACCGGAGGAGTGCCGGTGGGCGGCATGATGACCAAAACACCCCAGTCACCCGCCCCTTTCTGGCTCTATTACTTCAACGTCTACTCGATCGATACCGCCCTCGAGCGCGTCAACCTGGCCGGGGGGAAACTCTTGCAAGGCCCGCACCAGGTCCCCGGAGGCAGCTGGATCGTCCAATGCGTTGACCCCCAGGGAGCGCTCTTCGCGCTGGTAGCCACCCAGCGCTGACAACCCAGATTGAACCGCGCATCTCACGCTATCTGAGTGCCAACGTCCATCTCAGCGGTGTTTAAAGTGGATGAGGGGCCAGCATGCCGCGGCCAATCGAGACCTTCGCCGGATGTCTATTCACCGTCATCACTCTAGCCTGGGCGCCGGGTGCCTCCGCCCAGGTAGACAATGCAAATCCGAACCACGCCGCCATCCGCGAATACGGCCGCATCGAACGGCATGGAGCCACCGCCACCCTGGTCGCGGCCGGCAGTCGCCCGCTCGACATAGCCGCCGCAACCCTCTCCGCCTGCCTTGGCATCTCGGTAAGCTCTGAAGACCCGCGCTACCACTATCTCGGCGACCTTCTCGATGTGACCGCTCCGCAATGGTCCGCCGAGCATCCTCTCAGCCACGTCTACGCGGCCCGGCCGGGCAAGGTCGAGATCACTTTTCCCGTGCTCGCCGACGGCTCTCCCGCCGACACCCTCAAACTCCTCGCGGACACCGCGCACCAGGCCAACCAGCGGCAGCCCTATGCCTATAAGGTGTATGCCCGCACCCTTCCGAACAAGACCATCTACAGCTTTGTGCCCACCCGCACCCACGACGAAAACGGGGTTCTGAAAGCTGTGGCCGCCTCTCTGGACACCAGCGTCACCATCCCGCCGCAGACCAACCAGATTGCAAATCTGGCCTCGGAGATGGCGCGCCAGGTCAGCAAATCTTCAGGCCTGCAGTTTTCCTGCTGTCAGTCGCTTGTAGCCGGATGGCCATGGGGAGGCAAGTCGATAACCTACCGCGCCGACCACATCCCCGCTCGCGAGGCGCTTGAGGATCTCATGCTGAAGGATGGATCAGCCGAAATCTACTCGCTCCGCTGCGAGCTGCTCGATCAACGCTTTTGCTTTATCGATGTGTTTCCGGTTACCGACAACCGGCAGGCGCCGAATGGCGAATGCCCTGCGGCCGGCTCCGACCCCCGCTGATGGCAGCCCTCGGGGGGGTTCATCGCCACAATCTCGAATCCAGCCCGCGCCAGATCGCGCGCAGTGTTACTTCGTCGCCAGGATCGTCGTACAGCCGCCCAGGCGGGTGCTCGTGGTTGGACTCTTGAGCCCGCTAACGATCGCCGGCGGCAAACCCTGAGTCCCAAACCGTGCGGTATAAAAGACGAATGGCGCGAAGCTGCCCGGCCCGAAGCTGCTGGTCTCGGTGTCGCTGGTGTAGGGCTTGATGAGGCTGGGGTCGTCGACCGCGCGGCCGAAGAAGACGATCGCGTCGCGCAAGGTGCGTCCGTGGGCCTGGTAACCGTACAGATCGATGCCCTGCCGGGAAGCAAATTGGGCGATGAGCACCAGCGGCTCGAGCGCGAAACCTTGATAGTGCGTGGCGTTCTCGTGGCGCGCCATCTCCTTCGGAAAAGCGCCGTTACCGTCGATCTCCTCGATCGCTTGTTGGTAGGTCTGGACGCCGAATTTGAATAGTCTGTCGTCCCCCGCAGTGACCCCGACCGAGATGGCGGCGAGTCCCCGCCAGTCATGGTGATTGTTGCCCGAGTCAGTAGGCTTCTCCAACGAGATGTCTTTGTGGGCAACCTCGTCAAGCCACGCGACGACCCGCTTCTGCTGGGCCGGATCGAGGGTGGCATCGTTCGCCAGCACCGACTCGGTAATGCCCGCCGAACTGAGCGTCCACTCGACTTGAAACCAGGCCTGCTGGGACTCCTCACGGTCGTAATCGAGCAGCGCGCGGGCCTGGGCCCAGGCGTCGAGTTGGGCGAGCGCACAGGCGGATTCCTTATGACTGCCGCGAGCCAGGTATTGGTTCATGCCGGCAGTGATCCGGACTTCGAAGGTCGCGTAGATCTTCGTAGCGACCGCCTCGGCGGGATTGACCGGCCCATTCGAGCCGGAGATATAGTGATGCGGAATATTCATTCGCCCGCTGGGCGCCGGCACCAAGGGCGTCGCGGCGCACGACGGCAGGCCCTGAATGGCTGCCCGCAAAAGCGGGTCGGCGGTCGACTTCAGCTCCGCCTGGCGCGCGGCAACGTCGAGGACCGAGGCGCGAGGGTTGGCGACCGGCTGGCCCAGCGCTAGAGGAGCCAACCCAAGGGTGAGGAGAAGGATGCTCTGGCGCTTCACCTATCCGCCCAACCCCAGCTTCACCTGATCGACCGGAATCTCGATGGCGCCGATCTGATCCCCTTCAACATCGTGCATTCCCAGCCGCAGAAAGAAGTTCCCTTTCACCGGAATGGCAATCTGCGTTCGGGCAGGCAGGCCGCTTTCCATCAGCTTACGGTATTTCTCGGCGCTGAGATCGAGAGCTACCGCCGAGCGAAGCGTGTTCACCACCCCGCCGGACTGGTCATAGACCACCGCCACCATCTCGACCGAGCCGTGGCGAGTGCCCTCCGGCGTCTGGGTGAGCTTCATCTTGCGCGCGTCGGCGCGAATCAGGACCGTATAGATGCGGAAGGGTTTGTCCTGATAGGGCGGCCGCAGGAAATTGCTCGCCGGCTGGGGCGCGTTCTTGTCCACCTTCATCACCGAGTTGGCGACCGAGAGTTTCGCCGTGAAGATAACCTCGGTGGGCGCAATCGCACCCAGAGCCATCGACTCCGCCAGACCGCCCTTCGACGGGTGGGAGACGAGCGCGCCGCTGTCATCGGCACCGGTTGGGGCAGCAGCAGGCGTCTCTGCGGGCTGATCGCCGCCCGCGGCCTCCGCATCCTGGGGCTGGCCGCCGGTTTGGGCACTGCTCCGCTCTAACGATGCGAGTTGCCGCTGCTCCTGCTGGTCGCGGTTATAGGCGTAATAGCCCGGGCGGTGCCGCAGCGTGAGGCCGGGGCGGTCGACAGTGACCTTGATGTGCCGCAGGTGCCCATTCCATTCCTTGTTGGTAGTTGTATAGGCCAGGGTGTAATAGTTCGAGCCGTGGTTCACAATCTCGGCGATCACGTCTTTGAGGCCGTTGGTATTGTAGTAGGCCTTGCCCCCGGTCGCGGTGGCAACCGTCTCCAGATCGTTGTGGTCGAGGTCCTGCCGCCGGTCGAATCGGATGTTGCTGTTCGGCGAAACCGGCCCCTTGGTCGCGGCATCGAATTGCGGCTCGACCTGCAGCCCCCGAGTGTCGATTGGATACACCGCGACCCGGCTCAGGGTGAGCACCGCCGCCAGGTCGCCAAGATCGTCGATTGATCCCGGCTCAACGCTGAAGCTGTCTCGGAAAGGATTGCCCAGCCCGGTCCCGAAGATGGTGAGCGGGACCCGGCCGGTAAACCAGATCAGGTTCTTGCGGCCGGGAAAGCCGGCCAGATAGCGGCCCATCAGCCGCATGCCATCGCGTAGAATTTGCAGCCGCACCCGGCGATACTCGTCGTTCGGCCCGTTACCGATGGGCAGTTCGTGGGTAGGCATATCGCGCTTGCTCTTGGCGGCCGCCAGCAGCACCTGCTGGTCGGAGGAAAATCCCTGGATCAGGCGCATCTCGGTATCGAGCTGGAAGATCGCGATCGACACTCCGGGCTGCAGCTTGTTCAGGTACTCGATCACCTGTTCGCGCAGGTAGCCCTCTAGCGTGAGCGGCGTATCCAGCGCATCCAGCAGGATCACCGTCGAGGCGTTGGTATTGACCATGGCGACGTAGTTGGTGAAGGTGTTCGGCGCCAGCGCCGGCGCCGACTGCAGTTTGGCGACCTCCGCCGGGGTCATCGGCCGATGTTCCTCCAGGCTCTTGATGGTCTGGGGGGCGCCCTCCTCCGTCAAGCTGAAATCCGAGGCCTTCATGGCGGTGACCGGATGACCAGCCGCGTCCGTCACCAAAACGTCCAACAGCACTTCCCGGGTGGTGACCGAAAGCGTGGCCACCGATGGCCGCGAGGCCGGTGGCGCCTGCCCAATCCCAGGGGAACCAACCGCCAGGCAAAGGAAACCCAGGGCGAACCAACACCCCCTATCCGCTCTGAGCTTGAAAGCCCGCATGCAAACACTCCCGGGAAGCTGGCGTGTTGGACATCAGCTTACACGGACCAGCTTTCCCGCTGGACTCGGATTTTACTCCCGGCTGAACGATCGCATTGGAGACCAGATCAGCGCCGTTTGTTTAGCTGCCATTCCAGGTGAGCGCGCACCGCCGGCCACTCCGAAGCAATCACACTGTAAACACAGGTATCTCGAAAGCTTCCGTTCGGGGACACCTGATGGCAGCGCAGAATGCCATCCAGTTTCGCGCCCAGCCGCTCGATCGCCCGGCGGCTCTGCTGATTCATAAAGTGGGTGCGGAACTCTACCGCGATGCAGCCCAGCCCATCGAATGCATGCCCCAGCAGCAGCAGCTTGGCTTCGGTATTGAGGCCGGTTCGTTGCACCCGCTGCGCATACCATGTCGATCCGATCTCAACCCGGCGGTGGTTCGCATCGATGCTGATATAGGTCGTCATGCCGGCCGCCTGCCCGGTGTTGGGGTCGATGACCACAAAAGGAAGCATCGACCCCGATTCCCATAGCCCCAGCCGCCGCCGGATCTCGGCCTCCATCGTCTCCGGGGATGGCGCCGACGTATACCACAGTCTCCAAAGCTCCCCATCCCGAACGGCGGCGATCAAGCCGGCAAGATGCTCCATCGAGAGCGGCGCAAGCTCGACGTGTTCGCCTTTGAGGGTAACTGGCTGAAGGATGTCCCGATTCACAAGAGCAAGTCTATCTTGGCTGGTGGCCGCCTTGGGGCGAGTGCCCTATCTGGATTGCTCCCAAAGCCGCCCGCAGAACGCCTCCGGTTGCCATAGATTTTTGAAAATTACTACTTGACACCATACACTGTGTTACGTACAGTAGTTGATGTACAGTGTATGAGGCACAGCATGACCCTCACGGAAAACCTCTTCGAGAACCTTCGCCTCGAGCTCCGCCGCGGCTGCCTGAGTCTGGCAGTCCTCGCCCAGCTTCGCCGCGAGCATTACGGTTACACCCTCCGTAAAGCCCTTGCCGAACGCGGCTTGGAGATCGATGAAAGCACGCTTTACCCGCTCTTGCGCCGGCTCGAAGCCCAGGGCCTGCTTACCAGCGAATGGCGCGAGGAAGACAAGCGCAACAAGCGGTTCTACCGCCTCTCGAGCGACGGCCAGCAGATCTTCGCCCAGTTGCTGGAAGAGTGGCAGGCCATTAACGCATCCATAAACAGCCTTTTGTAAACGCCTAAGGAAGACGCCATGGAACTTCTCGATCGTTATCTGCAATCCGTCAAGAAACACCTGCCCTGGCAGCGGCAGGACGACATTCTCGCAGAACTTCGCGCCAACCTCGAATCGCAGCTCGAGGATAAAGAGGCCGAGCTTGGCCGCCAACTCACCCCCGGCGAGGCCGAAGCCTGGCTCAAACAAATCGGACCGCCGATCCAGCTCGCCGCGCGCTATCAGCCGCAGCAATACCTCATCGGGCCAGCCGTCTTCCCGATTTACTGGTATGTTCTCCGCTTCGCCTCGCTCTTGGCGCTCATCGTCTACTCGGTCGTATCCGCTGTGCTTCTCTTCGCCGGCGCCTACCCTACCCTGGGGGCGACTTTCGGAGCGATCCTTCGCATTCCCGGCGTTCTGCTCACCACCGCGACGTGGGTCACCCTGATCTTCGCCTGTATCGAGTTCTCGATTGCCCGCTTCGGTACCGGCTGGCTACCCGCCGACAAGTTCCCCGCCTCTGCCGGCAACGGCTTGAATTGGACACCCAGCAGCCTTCCCCCGATCGAGAAGAATGCCCCCCGAGACAAGAAGCCACCGAGCTACGCCCGGGCGGTCGCCGAGGTCATCTTCGGCTTCCTGCTTATCGTCTGGCTCCTGGCCATCCCGGCATATCCGTTCTTGCTCTTCGGCCCGGGCATCGTCTACCTACGCCTCTCGCCCTTCCAGCTTGAACCGGTGTGGATACTCTTCGGCCTGTGGATCGTCGGTCTGAATGTCTTCCAGGTCAGCTGGAAGCTGATCGACCTTTTGCGCGGCGCATGGCAAAATCCTCAACCCTGGAGGACGATCGCCTTCAAAGCCATTGGCCTCATTCCGATACTGGTGCTGATAAGCCAACCGGTGCTCTTCTCGCTCAAACACCCGCAGCTCGACCAGCAGCGCTACGGAGCAACGCTCGACCTGGTCAACCGCTCCGTCCATCGCGGAATGCTCTGCGTCCTCGCCATCGCCGGCTTGCAACTGATGTGGGAGGTCGGCGTCAGAGTTACCAACAGCTATCGTCAGCGCGCAGCTGCCGCGCGCTGACGTAACCCGACTGCGCTTCGCGGCTCGGGCGGAGGATGACGGCTGGCTTAAAGATGCGAGACGCGGCGAAATGCCGCCATCGCCCTGCCCGCAGGGCACTAAGTCGATTGGCCGTATCGCTTGGGAAGCGCCAAACCCGCTTCCGCATCTTCGACAACCACATGCGAATGGGTTTCCAGAACATCGGCCCATTCCAGCGAAAAGGCATAGATCGCCGCAGGATCATCGGCCTCCACCAGCGAGACTCCTCCACTGAGGTCCGCATAGTGCCATCTGCCCAGCAGCTTGACTCCCTCCCCCGGGACCGCTTTCCCGGACAGAAACCGTGTCGCCGCCTCCTGCCAGCATCCCGGCCGAACCGTCCACGTCGATAAGAACTTCATCTTTTTTCCCCGCGCGCGCTTTCCTTTACAGAAATGCCGGAACCATCGTGCTCCGTCTCCCCAGCGACTATATATGGTGCATTTGGAAATGTCATGGTTCACTCTTGTCCAACGCAAGATGAGCCTGAACGGGGGAGTTGATTCCAACGCAAGATGAGCCTAAAGGAGTCGGAGCGGGCAAGCTGAAGGTGGGATGATCAGCGTGCTTGGAGCAGAGAAGTTGAGTTGGGTTGAGATCGAGGCATTTCTTATGGCCGCGGACAGTGTTCGGTTTGTTGGTTCGAGCCGGGTGGAACTTTATCAATGGGTGAAACGTTTGCTCTGCCATCACGAGTACCCGCTTCAGGCACGGCGGTCGAAAGGGCTGTTGCGGGCTTATATTGAGCGCATGACTGGCTTCAGCCGGGCGAAGTCCACGCGGCTGATTGGCGGCTATGTCAAAGTCGGACGGATCGCTCCCAAGCTCTCGCAACGGCCCCGTTTCCAGCGCCATTACACTGCGGCTGATGTGGAGTTGCTGGCTTCGGGCGACAAGGCTCAGCGGGCCGGCCACGCGAATCGCACCAAGCCCCTCCAGCATCAGATAAAATAGACGTATGCGCCACCTGCTTCCCTTCCGCGCTCTTGTCTAGCGGCTTCCGCCGCCAACCCTGCTGGTCCGCACTCGCTCACCCCTCCAAGACAAGCAACCGCGAAAGGAACTCCTATGTTTGACCGTTTGCAACAACTTGAAGCTCGTTACGAAGAGTTTGGCCGCCAGCTTGGCTCTTTCGAGATCGTCAACGACCACGAGAAATACCAGAAGATCGCCAAGCAGCATCGCGACCTCGAAGCGGTCGTCAACAAGTTCCGCGACTATAAACAGGCGAAGACCGGCATCGCCGACGCCGAGAGCATGTTGGCCGAGCCCGACGAAGAGATTCGCGCCATGGCCGCCGACGAGTTGGCGCAACTGCAGGCGCACCTGCCGAAAATCGAAGACGACCTCAAGGTCATGCTGCTGCCCAAAGACCCCAATGACGAGAAGAACGTCGTACTCGAAATTCGCGCCGGCACCGGCGGCGACGAGGCCTCGCTTTTTGTCGCTGAAGTCTTCAAAATGTACGTCCGCTTCGCCGAGCAGCATCGCTGGAAGGTGGAGATCCTGTCGGAGTCGGAGAGCAGCGTCGGCGGCCTGAAGGAAGTCATCGCCATCATCGAGGGCGACCGCGTCTACTCGCAGATGAAGTACGAGAGCGGAGTCCACCGCGTCCAGCGCGTTCCCGAGACCGAGACCCAGGGCCGCGTGCACACCTCAGCCATCACCGTGGCCGTGCTCCCCGAGGCCGAGGACGTCGACGTTAAGATCGAGGCCAAGGACCTGCGCATTGATACCTTCTGCTCGTCCGGCCCCGGTGGCCAGTCAGTCAACACCACCTATTCGGCGATCCGCATCACCCACCTCCCGACCGGGACCATCGTCAGCTGCCAGGACGAGAAATCCCAGATCAAAAACCGCGAGAAGGCCATGCGCGTCCTGCGGTCGAGGCTCTACGAAGTGGAGATGGAGAAGCAGCACCAGGCGCTTGCCAAAGAGCGCAAGCTGCAGGTCGGCTCGGGCGACCGGAGCGAGAAGATCCGCACCTACAACTTCCCTCAGAACCGCCTCACCGACCACCGCATCGGCCTGACCATCCACCAGTTAAGCGAAGTGATGCTCGGCAAGCTGCAGCCAATTGTCGACGCGCTGACCGCCCACGATCAGGCAGAGCAGTTGAAGGCCGAGACCGCCGCCGCAGCGTAAATCGGGAGGGCGATTCCCGAGCTTTTTGCGCAACTCACTCCAACCACACGAGATAATCAAGTTCAGAAGCGGGCAGAGCGAATGCGGTCAAGGGGATAAAATTGAAGTCGGAAACCAGTGAAGAAGAGCGTAGCGGAGAAGGCTCCGCTGCGCGAAAACCCGCATTGGGCCGCTCAACTCTTCGCTAGGACGAACTTGGTGGTAGGTGGCTTGATTTGACGAATATGGCGTTCGGCGCCGCCCCGAGCCTATGAAAACAAACCAATCGCCTCCAGAAGTGGGGGCAGGGGGACCCCTTCCCGCAGCCAGCGAGGCGTTGGCCTGGGGTGCAGCCGAGCTCGCGCAAACCGGAAATCCCAACCCCCGCCGAGATGCCGAACTCCTGTTGCTGCATATTCTCGGAATCGAGCGGGCCGCGCTGATCGCCCGCCCCCATCAGAGGCTCAAAGCCGGACAAGCGATTCAATTCCGGCAACTGATCACTCGACGCAAACGTTCCGAGCCAATCCAATACCTAACCGGCGAACGCGAATTCTACGGCCTCCGCTTCGCCGTGAACCCTGACGTCCTGATCCCTCGCCCTGAAACCGAACACCTCGTCGAAGCCGCAATCCACCGCATTCCGCCCGGCAAACCGTCCCGAGTCGCCGACATCGGCACCGGATCGGGAGCGATTGCCGTGGCAATCGCCGTCGCCAGGCCGCTTGCCCAGGTCACGGCGGTGGACGTCTCTGCCGCCGCGCTCGAACTAGCCCAGGCAAACGCGGCCAGCCACAAAGTAGCCGGCCGCATCAGCTTCCTGGAATCCGATCTGCTCGACGCGCTGACCGGACCATTCGACATGATCGTCTCCAACCCGCCGTACGTCGCCGACGCCGACCGCCAAACCCTGGCTGCCGAGGTCAAGGACTACGAACCGGCAACCGCCCTGTTCGCCGGCCCAACCGGCCTGGAAATCTACCAAAGACTCATCCCCCAAGCCGCTGAAAGACTGCCGGAAGGCGGATGGCTGCTCCTTGAAATCGGGGCTGGACAGGAATTGTCGCTGCGGCAGTTACTAATTGCTTGGGACCATGTCAGTTTTGCGGATGATTTGCAGGGATTTCCGAGAGTTGCCATCGCCCAGCGACCCTAGAACAGAAAAGCCGGAAGGCAGTTTCTCCTCCCGGCTTCGGTGATGAGATAGGGCGATCTACTTCGCCGCAACCGCTTCCTTTTCCTTGGCAGGAACTGGCTTTCGCTCCACCACCTCGAACAGCAAGCGATTGTTGAGCGGATCGGCATCGATCAAGACGTGGTCTCCGTGCAACACTTCGCCGTCGAGGATCTTTAGCGCCAGCGGATCCTGAATCAACCGCTGCAATGCCCGCTTCAACGGCCGGGCTCCGTAGGCGCGATCGTAACCGGTCAACATTAACTGGTGCCGCGCCGAATCGGTCAGTTCCAGGGTGATCTTGCGTTCCCGGATCAGCTTCTTCAGGTCATCGAGCCGCAGATCGATGATGTGGGCCAACTGCTCTTCGCCCAGCGGACGGAAGAACACGATCTCGTCCACCCGGTTCAGAAACTCCGGACGGAAACTCCGCTGGAGGATCTCCATCACCTCGTCCCGCGCCTGATCAAAGGAGGCTTCACTGGACAGGTTTTCACCCTGCAGCACATGCGCGCCCAGGTTCGAAGTCATGATCAACACCGTGTTCTTGAAGTCGACCGTGCGACCCTTCGAGTCTGTCAGCCGCCCATCGTCCAGCACCTGCAACAGCACATTGAAGACATCCGGATGCGCCTTCTCGATCTCGTCGAACAGCACTACCGAATAAGGACGCCGGCGCACCGCCTCGGTCAACTGACCACCCTCGTCATATCCGACATATCCCGGAGGAGCGCCAATCAGCCGGGAAACGGCATGCCGCTCCATGTACTCCGACATGTCGATGCGCACCATCGCCTGCTCGTCGTCGAACAGGAACTCGGCCAGCGCCCGCGCCGTCTCTGTCTTGCCCACCCCCGTCGGCCCCAGGAAAATGAACGACCCAATCGGCCGCTTGGGGTCGCTCAAACCGGCGCGCGAACGCCGAATCGCATTGGCCACCGTGGTCAGCGCGTCGTCCTGGCCGACCACTCTTTCCCGCAGCCGGCCCTCCATGGCGACCAGTTTCTTGACCTCGCCTTCCAGCATCTTTGAAACCGGAATGCCGGTCCACTTGCTCACGATCCTGGCAATGTCTTCTTCGTCCACTTCTTCCTTCAACATGCGGGTGCCGCCGGCTGCGCCATCCTGAGCTGCGTTCAACTGCTTCAGCTCTGCCTCCAGCTTCGGCAGCTCGCCATATTGGATCTGCGCTGCCCGCTCCAGTTGCCCGGCGCGGGTCTGCTCCTCGGCCTCAAAGCGCTTGGCCTCAACTAATTTCTTCAACTCGCTCAGTCGGGTAATGGCTTCGCGCTCGGTCTGCCATCGGGCCCGCAACCCGGTGGATTTCTCCTTCAGCGCCGCCAGTTCGCGCTCCACCACTTCGCGCCGGTCTTTGGAGTTCTGATCGGTCTCGCGCTTCAGTGCCGCGCGTTCGATCTCGAGGGAAGTCTGCTGCCGCTCCAGCTGATCGATTTCCGTCGGCACCGAGCCTATCTGAATTGCCAGCGATGCCGCCGCTTCGTCGACCAGGTCAATTGCCTTATCGGGAAGAAAGCGGTCGGAAATATAGCGATGGGAGAGCGTCGCCGCGGCTACGATCGCCGAGTCCTTGATGCGCACATTGTGGTGCGCTTCGTAGCGGTCCTTGAGCCCACGCAGAATCGCGATCGTGTCCTCGACGTTCGGTTCACCGACAAAGACGATCTGGAAGCGCCGTTCGAGCGCCGCGTCTTTCTCGATGTACTTGCGGTACTCATGCAGCGTGGTCGCGCCAATCGCGCGCAGTTCGCCGCGCGCCAATGCGGGCTTGAGCATGTTCGAGGCATCCATCGAACCCTCGGATGCGCCCGCTCCTACCAGCGTATGCAGCTCGTCGATAAAGAGAACGATCTGCCCGTGGGCTTCTTCAATGTCCTTGAGCACCGCCTTCAGCCGGTCTTCGAACTCACCGCGATACTTGGCCCCCGCAACCAGCGCTCCCAGGTCAAGCGAAACCACTCGCTTATCGCGCAGCAGCTCGGGCACATCGCCGGAGACGATCCGCCGCGCCAGCCCTTCAACGATGGCGGTTTTGCCCACGCCCGGCTCGCCGATCAACACCGGATTATTCTTGGTGCGCCGCGATAGCACCTGGATTACGCGGCGAATCTCTTCATCCCGCCCGATCACTGGATCGAGCTTGCCGCGCCGGGCGAGCTCGGTCAGGTCCTTGGCATATTTCTCCAGCGCCTGGTACTTGGCTTCGGGATTTTGATCGGTCACCCGTTGCGAGCCGCGGACCGTAGTCAGGCCACGCAGGATCGCTTCATGGGTCGCGCCCACCGAGGCCATCGCGAGTTGCGCTGGATCGTTCTTTTCAAGCGCCAAGGCCAGCAGCAGATGTTCGGTCGAGACGTAATCGTCTTTGAAGTTCTGGGCTTCTTTGAAGGCCCGGTCGATAACCTTTTGCGCCGCGCTCGACAAGCCCGGCTGGGCTCCAGACCCGGAAACCTTCGGCAACGTGTCCAGGGCCTGATTGACCCGGGCGAGCAGCTGCTCGGTCGGCACTCCGACCTTCTGCAGCAAGGGAGTAATGATCCCGTCCTTGTCTTCAAGCAGCACCGAGAGAAGGTGCAGCGGCAGCACCTCGGGATTGCCATTTTCGGCAGCCCGAGTGCCGGCGCCCTGCACCGCTTCCTGCGATTTAACTGTCAGTTTGTCCCAACGAATGGCCATCAATTCCGCCTCTTGATTCAAATCAATTCTTAGCTACATTGCGGTAAAAAGCTACGGGAGGCCTGGTCAGCCTCCCGCGCAGTCGTGAATCGCAGTCGTAAATCCTTGTCCAGCGATTAGGCAGCTGATTTAGGCGCCTCAACCGTGCGGCTTTCCGCTGTGCCATGGTTCACGCCGATCTTGATCTGCTTCGGTTTCGCCTCGGCGCGCTTGTCCAGCTCCAGTTTCAGGATGCCGGAGTCGTAGTTCGCCTTGACACTCTCGGTGTTGACCGTGGTCGGCAGCGTAAACGCACGGAAAAAAGTGCCATAGCGGCGCTCGATACGGTGGAAGTTCTCTTCCTTCTCTTCCTTCTCGAACTTCCGCTCGCCGCGAACCGTTAAGGCGTTGTTTTCAATGCGAACGTCGAGGTCATCCTGCTTGATGCCCGGCACTTCGAGCTTCAGGACGATCTTATGCTCATCTTCATAGACATCCACAGGCGGAACGAAGCCAGTCGTAGTGGGCAGCTCAGACTCGCCTCCCTGAGTGCGGGTAAAGTCCTGAAACAGCGAGTTCATGCGGGTCTGCAATGAAGCTACTTCGCGAAATGGGTCCCAGCGGGTGATAGCCATGTTTTCCTCCAATTGATCAGTTGTTTTGGGATTGAGCGTTTTCACGCTTTACCCCGTCTGATGAAAACTATAGCACGATGGATGCATAAAATATGAGTCTATTACGCTAATATACGAAAAAAAATGATTGCTTCTCCGGTAATCCCAACATTTTGCTTGGTTTATCTTCGGGGGCGGGCTTATTCCACCCGGCAGATCAAGCATTTTAAGTATTCCGTCTCCGGTACGGTGAGCAGAACCGGATGGTCCGCCGCAGCTCCCCGCCTCTCCAGCAGCCGGAGCTGCCGTCTGGCGTCCCCGGCTGCAGCGGCGACAACTGCGGTAAAGTCATCAATACCTACATGATGCGAGCAGGAACAGGTGATCAGCGTCCCCCCTGGACGGAGCATCTTCAGGGCGCGCAAATTCAGCTCCTTATAGCCCCGCATCGCGCCCTCGGCGGCCCGTTTCGATTTCGCGAATGCCGGCGGATCCAGCACAATCGAGTCGAATCTCCGGCTCGAGTTGCTCCAGTCGCGAAGCAGGTCGAAGGCATTCGCTTCAATCCAATCCACCTCGACTTGGCCTATTTGATCTCGATTGAGGGCGAGATTGGCCTCCGCCACTTCGAGCGCCGGGCGGGAGGCATCGACACCGGTCACTGGCCCACACGCGCGCGCCAAATGCAACGCAAAACCGCCCTGGTAGGTGCAGACATCTAACGCCTCTCCGCGGCAATATCGGGCTGCGGCGGCGTAGTTCTCCCGCTGGTCGAGAAATGCCCCCGTCTTCTGGCCCGAATTGCCACGGTAATGAAATCGTAAGCCATTCAGATGGAAGACCGTCGACTCTTCCGGGTCGGTTCCCGGCTGGCAATAGAGCGGCCCGGCCGACGGCACCCTGAGCTGTTCGAGCTCGACCATGCGCGGATCGGCCCGTTCCAGGACCATCCTCGGGCTGGCTTCGGCAATCACGACCTCCAGAAACGACTCCCGGATTGCCGCTGTGTCCATCCCCTGGGCAAGGATTTGAAGCACGACAAAATCGTTATATTGGTCGGCAATCAAGCCGGGAAGAAAGTCGCCTTCGCTGAATACCAGCCGGCAGGCCTCTGTCGGCCCATCGGTTGCATTCTCACGACTCACTCGAAACCGAATCGACGCGCGCAGGCGCTCGCGAAAGAGCGCCATCCAGCCCTCCTGATCCAGGCGGCTGATGCTGATCAGGCGCAGGGCTATTTGCGAACTACTGCTGTAGAGGGCGGTGCCCAGGAATTGTTCGCGCGAATCGTAGACGCTCAGCAGCCTCGAATCGTCCTCGGGAGGAATCAGCCACTCAATGTCGGAGCGATACACCCACAGGTGTCCCGCACGCAGCCGATCGGCGGCCCGTCTGGAAACCAACGCCCCCTGACCGTCTGGCTCCCTGCCCCGGCCTGCCCGTCCTCGGGAAGCGATCGCCTTGCCTCGAGCATCTCTGGCGTCGGCCGATCGAGCTGCTCTGGCGCCCGGCAAAGTTATATCGACCCTCGCTCGTTGCGGTTTTTCTTTAGAAGGCATCAGAATGAAGGAACACTGTGGGCAATCTTCGCACAACCCAATCCCGCTGCGCTTCGGGACGCAACGGACTCCCCTCCTTTGGCTCCAGCCTTGGCAGGCTGACGATCTTGCTGTTGGCATTGGCGGTCTCCGCCCAAGCGCAGGTTGGTAGTCCCACAGGTCAGGCGAACAGTCCCGGCCAGGAAAAGACCGCGCCCCCGAGTGCCCAATCGCCCAAACTGACTACCAGCAAAACGCCCCAGGCCCAGCCCGCCCCGCTGGCGGTTCCGGTCAACACCGAAATCGGCGAACTCCATGGGGTCTCCTTCCGTATCGACGTTCCCCGGCAAAACTGGAACCATGGTCTGGTGATGTACTACCACGGGTACGAGGCAAAACCGCGCGTCTTCTCTCTCGAGGATGGACAACCACGGCCGCCGAGCCGCATACTCCAGCAGATTCTCGACCGAGGATATGCGGTCGCCGAATCGGGTTACTCCGCCGGCGGCTGGGCAGTCGAGTCGGCCTTCAAAGACACCGAAGAACTGCGGCAGTATTTCGGCAAGAAATATGGCAAACCTAAAGAGACGCTGGCCATGGGCCATTCCATGGGCGGCTTGCTTACCGTCATGACCCTGGAGCAGCATCCCGGCAACTATGCCGGAGGCCTGGCGCTCTGTGGGGTTCTAGCGCCAGCCGACTTCGTGATGCAACGCGCCTTCGCCAACCGGGTCGCCTTTGATGCCTTCTTCCCCGGGGTCCTCCCCGAAGTCGACCACATCCCGCCGACTTTCTTGATGAATGATGTCCCGGTCATCACCAAAGTGCAGGCGGCGCTCGATGCCAAGCCGGAGTCAGCGGCATTGATCCGCTCGCTGGCCGACATCCATACCAATCGCGGATTGGCCGACGTGCTGGTCTTCAATACGTTCGTAATTGAAGATCTCCGCCTCAAAACAGGCGGCAATCCCTTCGACAACCGCAACCTCATCTATACCGGGACAACTGACGACTACACCCTCAATACCCAGGTGAAACGCTATGCAGGCGACCGCAAGTCGGTCGAGTATATGAGCGAATACTACACCCCGACCGGCGCGCTCAAGCGCAAGCTCCTGGCGATCCACACCACCTACGATCCGCTGGTTCCGGCCGCGACTGCCGCCTATTACGATGAAGCTACCCGACGCTTGGGAGCGGGCGATCTCTTTGTGCAGAAATATGTCAACCGCGACGGTCACTGCAATATCAGTGCCGATCAGACCGGCGAGGTCTTCGACGAACTGACTGCCTGGGTCCATCAGGACCACCGGCCCCAGCCCGGCATTCTTGCCGAGGCCGCCCAACCCGCCCCGCCGCAGAAGACTCCGGCCCAGCCGCAGCCGAAAGCTCCCCCCAGGAATGTGGGTAAGCCCCAGTAGTTCCCCCGCTTCGTTTCCCCGCTTCGTTGGTTACGAAATGACCGGGCTGTGGTAAAGTGCGAGACACGCTGGTAACCTTCCAGGCAGGACTTTATGCAGCTCGAATCCGAAGTCATCCAGGCGGAAAGCGGCATCATCGTGGTCGCGCTCAAAGGCCGTTTGATCGCCGGCCCGCGGCTCACCATTGCCGAAGCACAAGTGAAGTCCATCGTGAAACAGGGAGCGACCAAGATGGTCCTGGATCTGTCTCAGGTCGAACATGCCGACAGCTCAGGATTTTGTCTTCTGCTGCACGCCTTCACCGCGGTCAGCGCCGTTGGTGGGCAGCTGAGGATCGCCTCGCCCAATAAGCGTCTTCTTGACCTCTTTCATTTGACCGAAACCGATCGCCTGTTGTCCATTCACCCTGATCGTGAAGCGGCCATTGCAAGTTTGAAAAAGAAGGCGTCCAAAGCCATTCCTGCTTCACAAACCATGAAAGCCTGAAATCAGAACGAGGCGGTTACCCAGATGCTCGAATCGGAAGTAATCAAGCTCGAAGGCGATATTGTCATTCTGGATCTGCGGGGCCGTCTCACCCTGGGCAGCCGCCTGAGCCTCCTCGAAGCTGAAATTGCTACTCTCACCGGCAGCGGTTCAACCAAAATCATCCTTGATCTGGAGAAGGTCGAATACGCCGATAGCGCCGCGCTCGGCGTTTTGCTGCATGCCTCCGGGGCGGTGCGCTCCAAAGGCGGTCAGCTGCTGCTGGCATCGCCCAACCAGCGACTCCAGGAACTCTTCGATCTGACCAATACCGCAACGCTCTTACCCAGCCATCCGGATCGCGCGACCTGCATCGCGCGGCTCTCGTAAAGCGAAAAAATAGATTCGGTGATCCATACCCAGGCCGGCCAACCATACTCGCCAGGAATGCTAAACTAAATGCTTCCAGGGAGACGGTTTCACTCTGCTGCACAATCCGCATTGCGGTTGCTGTTCAATCTGCGTTCCATTCTTAAAGAAACACGGTATTTCGCTTGCAAGACGCCCTTCAATCCACGAAACGAGGCCCAAAATCCTCCGGCATTCCGGTCACCTACGCTGATTCTGGTGTGGACATCACCGGGGGCGACCGGGCCAAACAACGAATCAAATATCTGGCGCAACGCACCTTTGGCAAACAGGTCCTTAGCGAGATCGGGGGCTTCGGCGGCCTCTTTCGACTGGATGCCGCCCGCTACTCGACACCCGTGCTCGTCTCCAGCGCCGACGGTGTCGGCACCAAGCTCAAGGTCGCCTTCGATATGGAGATGCATCACACCGTGGGCGCCGATCTGGTCAATCATTGCGTCAACGATATCGCCGTACAGGGCGCCACTCCGCTGTTCTTCCTGGATTATCTTGCCACTGGGGCCCTCGATGAAGGCGTTATTGAAAGAGTCGTAACCGGACTGGCGGATGCCTGCCGCGCCAACGGGTGCGCGCTCCTCGGCGGGGAGACCGCCCAGATGCCGGGCTTCTATGCGGATGGGGAATATGACCTCGCCGGATTCATTGTCGGTGTGGTCGACAAGGAAAAGTTGATCACTGGAGCCAAGATCAAATCCGGCGATGTGCTGATCGGCTTTCCATCGACCGGCTTGCATACGAATGGATATTCACTCGCACGCAAACTATTCTTTGAGGTCGCTGGCTATAAACCCGATTCCTACGTAACCGCCATCAAGGACAAAGCCGGGGCGGCCCTGATGAAAGTCCATCGCAGCTATCTACCCGTCATCAAGAAACTAGCCGCAGGGGACTACACCACCGGCATGGCCCACATCACCGGTGGCGGCATAACGGAAAACCTTCCGCGGATTCTGCCCAAGACCATCTCTGCGGTCGTCGAAATCGGAAGTTGGCCAGTGCTGCCCATCTTCGAACACCTGCGGGATCTCGGAAACGTCGAGATGGACGAGATGCTGCGAACTTTCAACCTCGGGATTGGACTGATCGCCGTCATCCCGGCCGACAAGTTCACCCGCGCCAAGGCCATGCTCGACCGGGCGGGAGAGAAATTCCACGTCATTGGACGCACCACCAAGGGCGACCGCAAAGTGATCTATTCCTGATGGTTTCGGCCCGAAAAAAGCTGGGAATCCTGCTCTCTGGCCGGGGATCGAACTTCCTCGCCATCGCCGACACTATCGACTCGGGAAAGCTTTCGGAAGCGGAGATCGCCGTTGTCATCTCCAATCACGGCGAAGCGCCCGGCATCGCCGCAGCACGCCAGCGCGGTTTCTCTGCCCTCGCCGTTGAAGCCAACGGCCGCAAGCGCGCCGAGCACGACGCCGAGATGGTCGCCGCCCTTCAGCTTCATCAGGTAGACCTGGTCTGCCTGGCCGGGTACATGCGCCTGCTCTCACCCGGGTTTGTCCGCGCCTTTCCCCAACGCATCCTCAACATCCACCCGTCCTTGCTGCCCGCCTTTCCCGGCCTTGACGCGCAGAAACAAGCCCTCGATTATGGCGTCGAATACACCGGCTGTACGGTCCACTTCGTCGACGAGCAACTGGATCACGGGGTCATAGTCCTGCAGCGAGGTGTCCAAGTTCTGCCCGGCGACAATGAACAATCTTTGTCGGCACGGATACTCGAACAAGAGCATCAGGCATATCCGGAAGCCATTGGGCGCGTGCTTTCGGGGAACTACAAAATTGTTGGGCGACGCTACGAGGCGCGATGAACTCCGAGTTGCGAATCCATTTGGTTCTGGGCTCCATTCTTGCGATGGCCCTGCTTGTGACCGTCGGATGCAGAGCGCCGCTGCCGCCCTCCAAACCGCTGGCCGAACTCACCCCGCAGGAGAGCAGCGGCTACCGAGTCTACCAATCTCACTGTGCCAGGTGCCACTATGCCAACTCTGAGGATGGCTTTCACGGCCCAGGCCTGCAAGGGCTCTACAAAAAACCTTACCTGTCCAGCGGAGCGCCGGCCAACGACGACCGGGTTAGCTCAGCTATCCTGCAAGGGCGCGGCATGATGCCCGGTTTCCGCAACAGCCTTGACGACCAGCAACTCGCCGACCTGATCGCTTACCTGCACACCCTATGACAGAACCTGGCCTGAACCGACCCGGCATTCCAACCCCTCCAGCCAGCCAGCCGCTGCCGCTCCCTGGAATGGCCGGCATCGCGCTCTATATGCTGGCGATTTCTGGAGTGATCGCCTTCGGAGTCCTCGGTCACCATATTCCGGCAACCTTCCTGGTCGCGAGCCTGCTCACCGGTTGCGCGAGTTTCGGACTTCTGCGCCAGAAACGCTGGGGATGGGCGCTCTCGTTGGCCGCGACCTTGCTGCTGATGCTCTATCAGTTCTACGTCCTGTTCCGGTTGCATCAGGCCCCGGCAGGGGTGATGGGCGCCTTGAATCTGGTTCTGTTTCTCTACCTGGTGCGGCCCGAAGTGATCGAACGACTTAGGTAGTTCGAAGCTTCCAAACGCTACAATAATGAGGTGGCAGCATTCACCGAACTCATCCAGATTGAACCCGCCCGCAAAACCCCGGCTCCCAAGCCCGAGTGGCTCAAGGCCCGCGCCCCAGTCGGCGACAACTACCACAGTCTCAAGAAGCTTGCGCGGTCGCTGAACCTGCACACCGTGTGCGAATCGGCGCATTGCCCCAACATTGGCGAATGCTGGCACCACAAGACCGCGACCTTCATGATGCTGGGCAACACCTGCACCCGCCGTTGCGGATTCTGTGCTGTCCCCAAGGGCCGTCCCGATCCAATTGACTTTGACGAGCCCCGCCGCGTGGCCGAAGCCGTAGCCACCCTGGGCCTGAAACACGCGGTCATCACCAGTGTCAACCGCGATGACGATATCGTCGGAGGCGCGCGCGCCTTCGCCATGGTCATCCAAGAGATTCGCCGCCAGGCCCCGGGCTGCCAGGTTGAAGTCCTCATTCCTGACTTTCAGGGCAAGGAAGAGGCCATCCGCATGGTTGTCGAGGCGCGCCCTGAGATGCTCAACCACAACACCGAATCGGTGCCTCGCCTCTATCGCGTGGTTCGCTCCGGAGCCCGCTATGAGCGGACTTTGCGGCTTCTCGAATATGCAAAGGAGGTCGATCCCAAGGCGGTCACCAAGTCTGGAGTTATGGTCGGCCTGGGCGAAGAGATGCACGAAGTTCTGCAGGTCTACCGTGACCTGGCCGCCGTCGGCACCGACGTGCTCACCATCGGGCAGTATCTGCGGCCATCGAAGGACCACCTTCCCATGACCCGCTACTACACCCCGGAAGAGTTCGCCTTTATGAAGGAAGCGGCCTTGGCCATGGGCTTTCGCCACGTTGAATCGGGGCCTCTGGTGAGGTCCTCGTATCACGCACATGAGCAAGCAGCGAGCACCGGTGTGACGCTGATCACCTAAGGATGGTCTCTCGGCTCTATCGAACGCTCAAATCTGAGGTGCCAAACATCGTCCGCGGCGAGGGGGACCTCTCGAGGTACCAGCCCTCAGCAGACGATGCGGTCGCAAAATGGTTATGCCGCAGTAGCCCGCTCGGCAGCCTCGCGCGCGCCAGCGTCTCAGGGACACCTCCATTTACAATCAAACCAGTCATGTCAGTTTCCACCAACAGCGAAGAAGCCGCCGCAACGGTCGCCTCCGAATCCGCTCCCGAGCGCGAGCAGCGCTATAACCCGGCCGAGATCGAGCCGCGCTGGCAGCAACGCTGGGCCGAGCAGGCCAGCCTTTATGCTGCGGAGCCGCACTCCAGCGCCAAGCCAAAGTATTACGTCCTCGAAATGCTGCCGTACCCCTCCGGGAAGCTGCACATCGGCCATGTGCGTAACTACTCGATCGGCGACGCGCTGGCGCGTTATATGTGGATGCGCGGCTACAACGTTCTTCACCCGATGGGCTGGGACGCCTTCGGCCTGCCCGCAGAAAATGCCGCGCTCAAAAACAACACGCCGCCCCGCGAATGGACGCTCGGCAACATCGCCGCCATGCGCCTCCAGTTTCAGAGGCTGGGTTTCAGCTACGACTGGAACACCGAAATCACCACCTGTTTGCCGGAATATTACCGCTGGAATCAGTGGTTTTTTCTCCGCATGTATGAACGCGGCCTCGCCTATCGCAAGAAGAGCAAGGTGAACTGGTGTCCGCAATGCGCGACCGTGCTCGCCAACGAACAGGTCGTCGACGGCTGTTGCTGGCGACATGAAGACCAACTCGTCGAGCAGCGCGATCTGGAGCAATGGTTTCTTCGCACCACGGCTTACGCTCAGGAGCTACTCGACGGCCTCGACAAGCTCCCTGAATGGCCGGAAAAGGTCCGGCTCATGCAGCGCAACTGGATCGGCCGCAGCGAGGGCGCGACGGTTGAGTTCACTGTGGACGAATCGACCCTTGAGGAGAGCAACGCCGCCGAAGCCGCTCAAGAACGCATTGAGCATCGCCCCGGGCACTCGATTTTGCCTCCGCTCGAGTCGCCCGCGCCGTCTCCCGGGTCGGGCAAGAGAGTCGCTGTCTTCACCACCCGCATCGACACCATCTTCGGGGCGACCAGCCTCCAACTCGCGCCGGAGCATCCGTTGGTAACCGAGTTCGCCGCCAGCGATGGCAAGCTCGCCGAGCAGGTCGCTGCGCTCATCGAGCAACAGGCCAAGGCTCGCGAGGCCGGAGACATCGGCGCGATCGAGAAGCATGGCGCCTTCACCGGCCACTATGCCATCAACCCCTTCAGCGGCGAGCGGGTGCCGATCTGGGTCGCCAACTACGTGCTCTCCGGCTACGGCACCGGCGCCATCATGTCGGTGCCCGCTCATGATGAGCGCGATTTTGAATTCGCCAAGAAGTACGACCTCGAAGTACGCATCGTCATACTTCCGCGCCGCACCATGGATCCGGCGGCCGCCGGCCAGCCCGAGGAGGCGATGCTGCCTTACACGGCCGAGGACAGCCTGCTGATCAACTCCGGCGACTACAACACTCTCGGTTGCCAGGAGGCGCAACACACGATGGCCGCCTACGCCGAAGAGCACGGATTCGGCAAGGCCACCATTACCTATCGGCTGAGAGATTGGGGCGTTAGCCGCCAGCGCTACTGGGGCACACCCATTCCGATGCTCTACTGCGAAAAAGACGGCATCGTTGCGGTTCCGGACGAGCAGCTTCCGGTTCTCCTGCCCGATCATGTCGCCATTACCCTGGAGGGAGGCTCGCCGCTTGCGCGCGTGCCGGAGTTCGTCCATGCCACGTGCCCGAAATGCGGCGGCGCCGCTCGCCGCGAGACGGATACGATGGACACCTTTGTCGATTCGTCCTGGTATTTTTATCGGTATACCAGCGCGAAATACGACCAGGGTCCATTCGACAGCGAAGCTGTTGCGTATTGGTTCCCCATCGACCAATACATCGGCGGGGTCGAGCACGCCATCCTGCATTTGATCTATTCCCGCTTCTGGACCAAGGTCATGCTCGACCTGGGATTGATCAACAACGACGAGCCGGCAACCCGCCAATTTTCTCAGGGAATGGTGATCAAGGACGGCGCAAAAATGTCGAAATCCAAGGGGAATGTAGTCTCTCCCGACGACATGATCGGCCGTTTTGGCGCGGACGCCACGCGGATGTACGCGCTTTTTGCCGCGCCACCGGATCGCGATCTCGACTGGCAGGAGGACGGGGTCGCCGGCGTCAGCCGCTTTCTCTCCAAAGTCTACCGCTTCGTCAATCGCCATGCGGAGGCAGCCGGCGATGTGGATACATCCGGGGCCGGAGCGCCGCTCTCGAAAACGTCGCAGCATTTGTTACGAAAGCTTCACCAAACGATCCGCAAAATCACTTTGGACTTCGACGAGCGCTGGCATTTCAACACCTGCATCGCTGCGTTGATGAAGCTCATGAACGAACTGGTTCTGGCGGAAGCTCAGATCGAGGCCGGAGACGTGCCCGGCGCCGTGCTCGCGCAGATTCTCAATCCCATGGTATTGATGCTCGCCCCGTTCGCCCCTTACCTTGCCGCCGAACTCTGGGAGCGACTCGGTAACCGGCGGGCGATCCTGCGTCATCCGTGGCCAGCCTTCGATGAAGCTCTGGCCCGCGAAGACAACATAGAAATCCCAGTGCAGATCAACGGCAAGCTGCGCGCAGTCATCAGCATGCCTGTCGATATAGTCGACGAGGTGCTGCGTGACGCGGCAATGGCCGACGAAAAAGTGAAGTATTTCCTCGAAGGCAAACAGGTCTTTAAGGTGATCATCGTTCCTGGCAAGCTCGTGAACTTGCTGGCGAAGTGAGCTGGGAGACCGCTTGCCGTCTGCCCCGATCAGCGATTTATCCTCTCGACCGGACCCTGAGCGAGCGAAGCGAGTCGAAGGGGAAGTGGAGAGATCCGCGGTTTCCTCCGCTCCCCCGGCAGTCGCCACCCCGCCAGCTGGAGTGCGCGGCACGCAATCGCTGGTTCACATCTTCGGCTACTGCTGGTCGCATCCCTCCCTGCTGCTGATTGAGCTGGCCTGGCGCTGGCTCTATGGTATTCCGGCGCTTGCCCTGATCTACTTCGAAGGCTCGCGCCTGCTGAACTCTATTCCGCTGGCTTCTACCGGGGTGTACGAGTTTTCGCTCGAAGACACGGATCGCGCTACGGTAATCATCGCGAATGTCTGGGAGATCCTGACACCGCCCTTGTTCCACATCCTACGGTGGCTGGCGCCGTTGCTCGGTCTTGGATGGGCGCTGGCTTCCGGCCTCGGCCGCAGCCAGGTCCTGCGGTGCTACGATCCAACCCTGCCCTTCCGGCCGGGAACGCTCACCCTCCTGCAACTGCTCCGCGTCTTCGCCCTGGGCGCAAGCTTCGTCATGTGGTTCGGAGCGATCCAGTGGTCGGCCAACACGACGCTCGCTGGCGAAGTCCCCAATCTGGTCCTCTACTTCGCCCTGGTTATTTGCATCTCGCTGGGAATCTTCACCTTCTGGGCGCTCATCAGCTGGGTATTTTCAGTCGCCCCGCTGCTAGCCCTGCTCGAAGATGAGAGCGCGGTCACCAGCCTCGCACGCAGCCTTCGCCTCGGTTCGCTCACCGGTCAACTGGTTGAGGTCAATCTTGTTCTCGGCATCGTCAAACTTGCATTGGTGGTTCTGGCGATGGTCTTCTCGGCGACTCCACTTCCCTTCTCATCGGTCATGATCGGCCCCCCCCTCTACCTCTGGTGGGCGGGCGTGACGCTGGCTTACTTCGCCGCCTCGGATTTCTTCCAGGTTGCGCGACTGGTGGTCTTCATCCGCTTCTGGCGGATTTACAACGAGGCGGCATGAGAAATTCCAGAGACATGCTCGGAATCTTGCTGATCGTCGCGGGAATTCTGGTGATGGCCCTCGGCCGTATCCGCTTGCCGCTCGGCCGCCTCCCCGGAGACATCGCCTACCGGGGCAAGAACTTCTCCTTCTACTTCCCGGTGGCGACTTCTCTGCTGCTAAGCCTGCTCGTGAGCGTGATCTTCTACTTGATCTCCCGCTTCCGTCGCTAGGGTCCCCGCACGCAGATCGGGATGGGCTAAGGCTTCCGCAACTCTTGCACGTCGAGTGAGACCTGCAGCGTACCGAGACGGCCGTTCGCCATATCCCAGACCGCCAGGTAGAGATAGTTGTCGCCGTTCTTGAGGTTGATCTGTTGATTGACTGTGAGCGGGGCAGTCGGATTTTTTTTCAAAACCTCTTCGTTCAGGGTCATCGTCACCCGTTCTCCTTTGCGAACCATGGCGCGACCATTCTCATTGAATGCCATTGCGGCAATCCCAAAGGTGACGCTCTTCTTTCCTCCTGTATCTTGAAGGGTGAGGGTATCGGCCGGGACCAAGTAGCGGACGATATAGGTCACCTCACCTCGGTTCGGCGGCGACGAAGGTATGACGGCGAACTGATCTGGCACAGCGCTCAGCGCCGGATCCGAGGCAGCCAGCACCCGGGCCTGAAAGATGATAGGAACGCTGCTCAGCTGCGGAGTTACCTGGGACCTCTCCCCACCGGCGTTGATCAGGGTTCTCGGCTTTGTGGGCTGCTCCGGGGAACCAGTGGCCTGGTCTGCAAAATAGCCACTTCGATAGCTGAGCTGGTAAGGGCCGCCGTCGACGTTGATGCGCACGTTGTGCCACTTGTGGTCGCTGCGAAAGTTTCGCGGCGAATAAGTGAGCGTATAGAAACTCTCATCGGTGTTGAGCACCACGTTGGCGGCCTCTGACATACCGTTTGTATTGTAGAAAGCATGGCCGCCGGTTGCATGGGCCACGTTTTCCATCACCGCCTGCTGCGCCAACACGCTCAAACGGCCGCCGGAGATTGTAAGGCCTCGAGCGTCCACTGGATAAACCGCGATCCGCTCCCGCTCCAGTTTGTCGTAGAGCTCGCGCCAGTTAGGGTTGTTCTCAACGATACCCGCATCCGCCCGGAGATAGAGCGTCGAGCCACCGGTAAACCAGATGATGTTTTTTCGGCCCGGGAGCTGGCTCAGATAGACGGCCAGCTGGTCGAGCGTATCGACGTCGCTAAGGTATTCGCGCCCATACGGCGGAAACCGAGGAATCGCCTTGTGAAGCGCTGCCAGCAAGAGGTTTCGGTCCGAGGTGAAATTCTGCATCAGAAGGGCTTGATCGCCGCCGCGCAAATAGATGGCCAGTTGCTGCCCGTTCGGCAAGTTGTTCAAGAACTTGGTCAGCTGGATATTCAGATACATCTGATCGGGGATTTCCAGATTCGTGGTGTCGAGGACAACGATGTTCAGCACCGAGGGCAGATGCTGAAGGTAGTCATTCGTGTATATGCCAGGTTTCGACGGCATGGTCGTAGCGGCAGCGTGAACGACTCCGGAATGCTCTTCGAATGATCCAATGGCCTGCGGCTGCTTCTTGTCGAAGATATGAAACGCGGACTGGGGTAGACCGTGAACCGGGTTTCCCTTGGCATCCTTGACGGTAACGTCGGTCAGCACCACTCGCGAGTTGGCCTTGAACGTATATCCAGTCTGGCCCGGTGCCGAAGCACCCGCCACCACGGAAGATGGAGGATTCGCCGGGGTTTGCCCCTGAGAGAGATTCAAAGCATTCAGTAGAATCACGGCGCCCGCCACCGCTTGAACACGATTCCGACCCACAGCTCACCCTCGACACTTCGTAATAAGGGACGGATAGGAGAATCGCTAAGTTCCCTTCGACTCCCGGCTGACGCATCGATCCCTGTAAACTGAGCGTTGCCTCTTCCCTAGCCCTTCGACCATGAAACTCTCCCTCATCCTCGGGACCTTCGCCGCGCTGGCTGACATCTTTGGCGGCCTGGTGCTGGTTCGCCGCGACTGGGAGAAGCGCTATCTCCGCTACTTCGTCGCCCTCGGTGCGGGCTTCATGATGTCGGCCGCCTTTCTCGAAATGCTTCCCGAAAGCTTCAGGCTTTCCTTGCAATGGGCACCGGTGCTGGTCCTCGCTGGCTACTGCGCGATCCACTTGCTCGAACACACCATCACGCCCCACTTTCACTTCGGCGAACAGACTCATGCCGACGAATTTCTGACCCGACAAACCGGAAATTCTGTGCTTCTCGGCCTCGCCGTCCATGCGTTATTTGACGGGGTCGCCATCGGCTCCGGCTTTGCGCTCTCGAACTGGCTAGGCTGGATCATCTTCCTGGCCATTTTCCTGCACAAAATCCCGGAGGGATTTACCGTGGCCTCGGTAATGATGGCCAGCGGACGCAGCCGAACCAATGCCTTGTATTCCGCCGTCATTCTCGCCATTGCCACCCTCGCCGGGGTCCTGGTCATCGGCCTGCTCCCGGGCTGGGTGAGGTTCGGTCTCCCCATCTCCGCTGGGGTCGCCATCTACGTAGCTGCCACGGACCTCGTCCCCGAGGTGAATCGCGAACCCGGCGTCCTGATGGCTCTGGTCTTCTTTCTCGGGGTCGTGATCTTCTTCCTGCTACGATTGCTCGCGCCTTCGATCTGAGCTGGCGTGGAACTTCGTTCCAGCCTGGGACTCTACCCTCATGTATCGCCGGGGTTTCGCTCTTGCTATGATCGATTCATGACCACCGTCGATATGCTCTTTCGCTACGAACGCCACCCTTCCGAGTCAGCAATGGTTGCTTTGGGAAACATGGGGGAAATCTATGGCATTCGCAAAGTGACGGTCAATGAAGCGTGGCAGACGATTCGTGTCGAATATGATGCGACCAGGCTGAGTGCACCGATCGTCGGCCAGCTCTTGCGTCGGGCCGGCATCGACATCAGCGAAGAACTACCCCCCATGC
>Ga0302324_100004949_pt1 | contig 29326 bp, 27 predicted proteins | sample Palsa_T0_1_FD_201949 | JGI IMG/M metagenome (GOLD analysis project Ga0302324, IMG submission 201949) | Peat permafrost microbial communities from Stordalen Mire near Abisko, Sweden - Palsa_T0_1 | ecosystem: Environmental > Terrestrial > Soil > Palsa > Peat permafrost | place: Sweden: Abisko...
TGGAGAGGCCCACAAGGTTCGCAGCCCATGGTCCATCAGGAATGATTGTCCATCGGTTGCGGCGAGCGATAGTCCGTGCCGCTTCGTCAATATCGGGGCTCAGTTCGCCGCCAAGATCGCGATTCACGATCGGGAGATCATAGAGACCGCGTCGAATCCGCCGGATCTTCCCGGCGTTTGTTAAGCTGGCGAGCGCGACGTCAATGCTCCCTCGGTTGGCGATGTCCAGGAAGTCTTTCGCCATGAATGCCTTCCCCAGGCCGAGGCCCTCGATGCGCGTCCAAATCCGATCTTTCATTGTGAGAGGCATCACAGCCAGGCCATTTAGAAATAGTATACCATTTTTTCTAAATTTCTTCGGCCTGATCCGTGCCGATAAACCTGATCAACGGTACTCTCAGCAATCCCTCTTCCGCACGGACCTTGGCTTACCTCCAAAATCCCCGTTTTCCTCCTGACGCTTTCACTCCAAGCGCACACCCGCAGTGGCCAAAATTGCGGCTGAGTCGCTCAACCACGACCACGCCGTCGTCGGGTTAACCCTTCGGCGATTGCTGGATCGGTCACGGAGCGTGGAGGTCAGCTATTTTCGATAAGTACACCGAAGGGCTTAAGGGCCAGAACTGTAGGGATACTCCTTCACAAAAGGTCACAATTTCTGCACAATTGAGCGTTTTCGGTCACTCCGTCATATTCCACGACGCTTGATTCCGAGCAACTTCGATCAATCGGTAGCATTCGTGCAACCGACGGAGTCTGAGCTGTGAACATAACTGTTGATGCGCCGCTTCAAACGCTGTGCTTCGGCACTGTCAATGTAACCTTCGCGTCGGGCGTCAGATATCGCCTGGCGGACGATGCCGACTTGGCCCGTGGAGGCCAAGATATCATCCACGGTTCGACCCACAGTGGTAAGGGGTAATCCCTCCTGGACCGTCACGTCGGCACTTCGAAGATCTGCGTGATATATCTCCACCCACTTCGGGCGCACCCGGCGCAGCCGGGCATTCCGGGGAATAGTGATGTGGACGAAAGCCGGGTTGGCGTCGGAAATCCCGTAAACGGCGAGAGCTGTGGCGTGCGAAAGTGCGATATTCTGCGGACCGTCGTCAGCCTTGGCCCAGAGCACAGCCTCCCGGTATTGGGAGAATCGATTCGAAGGAAAATGGGAGATGCGGTAGACACCGCGAGCGGCCCGCTCTAGACGCCCGCGCCGGGTAAGGCGTGCCAGCACTGAGTCCGCAATTCCGGCGTCTCGCGCTTGCTTTGCTGTCAGGAGCCCGTCATGCTCCTCCGCGAGTGCAACCAGCTCATCGAATCGAGTCCGTGGCACATCTTGATTGTCCCAAACAAACGAACCTTCCGTCAATATAGTTCCATTATGGAACTATATTGACAGATAGCTAAAACGATCAAACCCTTAAAGAGGGCCTCCGGGTTCGTTACCTTGATTACCTCAATAAGGTGGCTCCTGAAAACCCGTCGTTGAAAACAGAAGACTTTCCTGACCAGAAAAGAGCGCCTTCAACGCCTAAGTCCTTTATTTACAATCGAGATCCGTTTTCCCAAGCTGGACGTCGCGGGTTCGACCCCCGTCTCCCGCTCCAAGAAATTCAACAGTTTGTCGATCTGCACGATCATTCGGAAATGATCGAGTACGTCATTCAACAAAATGACCCGGCTTCCGCTCCGCCGAAGCAGCGGAATTAGCGCGCGTCACTTGCGGGTGTCGAAATGGTCGGTACCCTGCTCCCGTGTTTTGCTAACCAAAACATGTTTGATCCTCCCCACCAATTCGACCGGCATGAACGGTTTTTGAATGAAGTGCCAACCGTAATTGAGAACCAGCAATGCTCCGTCTGGGTAAGCAGACATCAGTATGATGCGCATTTTCGGTCGCTGCTTTTTCAATGTTTTTGCAAGGTCGGGTCCGGACATACCCGGCATCATCACATCACTCAGCAGCAGGTCAATAGTTCCCGAGAACTCTGCTTCGACCCGAATCGCCTTTTTCGCGCTACTGGCAGAGAGCACGGTGAAATGGGCGTCCTCGAGTATTTTCGTGACGAGCTTGAGAAGGAGCGGATGATCTTCCACCAGGAGAATTGTCTGCGGTGCTCCTTTGCCGTTTAAACTCACGAACTCACCTTGCGAAGGTAAAATTCGCTCTCCCGGCCGCGGAGCAGGTGCCGATCGAAATTGCATGGCATGGTTCTGATTTTTGAAAGTTACATCGAGCATAGACCGAAAGACCCTTCTTGCCTGAGCTATAGTGCTCACTTAGCCTTAGGGGCGTCACGCTCTGCCGCCGCCGGAACAAGATCGGGCCGCTATTTCGCCCGCTTCACCGCGGCTACCAGGCCAAGATAGGGGTCAATGGCCTTCCCCCTCCACCACAGCCTTTCCGGCCCAATTCGAAAATCGCGAAATGCAAATGCGGCGTGCGCGCATCCGCATTGCCCGTCGATCCCACAAAACCGATGATATCCCCGCGCTCCACCGCATTCCCTCACGCAACCCCTCCGCGTACGCATCCAAGTGAGCGTAGTAGTAGCAATACACTCCCATTTCGTCGAACTCATATATCGTGTTACCGCCGGGTTTGCTGAGGAAGAGCTATCGACGTTTCCAGAGACCACCGCATGCACGGGCGTCCCTTTCGGCTCGAGAATATCGATTGCCTCATGGGCGTGTCCGTTGTGAACCTCCTGGAACATATTACGCAGATCCGCAAGCGCAGCCAGTTGATCCACTTCTCGGGCCTGGCGGTGCGCTCGCTTCCAATTTCCAATCGGCAGCGGATTTTCGAAGCCCAGCCATTTCATCTTCGCCTTTTCCATCTTTCTGGACACCGGCGATCACACCCAAGTCGGCACCGCGAAAATGCGCGCCACGCGCCCCGCAAAATGGTCAAGCAAGCGATCGCGGCTCCCGAAGGCCAAGCTCGGTAAACAGATGTATCGCAAGTTGAAGGCTTTGCCGGCGACCAGCATCCCCACCCAAAAGCCGGTGGAAATGTCGGTACCATAGTGCCCGCGACGGCCACCCCTGGAACGATCGAATCTCGTCTATGATCGTCCGGTAAGCGCCCAGGCGGTTCAGTGCGTCGTACTTGCAGAGGCCAACAAGCTCTTCGTCGAAGCTTTCTGCCGGCCCACATATTCGTTTCCCTCGGGAAAGCCTCGCCAAAGCTCCGCCAAACTTTGATAGCACGCGCGCGCTTCATCCACGCGGCCGCGCTGCGCATAAAAATCCCCTAATGCCTCCTCCGAGTGGGCTGACGGAATCAAGCTGGTGAGCTCACCACCTTTAGCGATCCGTTGCGCTTCGTCACGGGCTTCCCGCAGCCGGCTTTCGGCCAGCTTGTCGTTTCCAGAAGCCGCGCCGATCTTCCCGGCCAAAATCAACAAGGGCACCAGTTTGTTACGCTCGTCCGAGATCGCGGGGTTTTTCGCTATAATCGTCCGCTGCCCGGCCAGCGCCTCCTCAGCCGAGCGCGACGCTTCCGTCAACCGGTCGGCCTTGAGTTGTGCTTCTCCCAACCGCTGCAAAGCCTGGATGTGCCGCGATTCATTCAGGTAGCTGGCGTGCCCGGAAGCAATCAGCTCGTCGAACATTCTTACCGAGTCGCTGGCCAGGCCGATGGCGGCATTGGGATCGAACTCGCGCAACACAAACGACACCCGATACGTGGCGACAGCCTGGCTGAACTTCGCCGACGCGTTGTGCGGATCGCTCTTCGCCATTTCCTGCGCCACTTCCAGGTAACGCTTCGCACTGATGAGAGAGCGCGCGGGATCGGCCAGATTCGGATACCGATCGTCGTAATACACCGTCGAGCGGAACTGATGGAGAACCGCCAGCCGCCGATGCATCAGCGGATCGAGCGGCGCGGCCGCGAGCATTTCCCCAAGCATGGACTCGTCTTCGTCCAAGGCCCGCAAGGCTTCCGCCAGAAGGCCCAGATCTCGAGCCGCTGTCGCTATCCGTTCGTCGGCCTGCGATACGGCAGTTAAAGTCCTGTGGTCCCTCTGCTGGGTAAGTTGCATGCGCGACTCTAGAAGCCGCCGGTAAACTCTTCGGCCGGCCGGGCTTGCGGTGCCGTGATCCTACTTCCGCCAGCCGGTAAGTTTGCCCGCCCATTGCATGCCCGCCGCCGATAGACAGCTGTCGCCTTTGCTGGCAAGCTCGCGAACAGTCCGAAGGCTTTCTCCCATGCCGGGCTGCGGCTCTCGGATCTTCGCTGCAACAGCGTTCGGATTTCCTGAAGTTTGACACCCCCCAGCGCGATTCGGTAATCTGAAGTGACCGCAAGTCTCCCAGGGAGAAGGTCTGTCTTTATGAAAACTCTTATTCCGTCCGAAGGGGAAATCGTGCGCCAGTGGCACGTTGTGGACGCCGCCGACCAGGTTCTCGGCCGGATTGCCAGCGCCGCGGCGATGATCCTGATGGGCAAGCACAAGCCCACCTACACCACCTTTTTGGACACGGGCGATCACGTGATCGTAATCAACGCGGCCAAGGTCAAGCTCACCGGCCGCAAGGAAAGTCAGAAAGTTTATCGCCGCCACTCGGGCTATCCGGGCGGACTCACCGAAGTGGGGGCCGCGAAAATGCGGGCCACGCATCCCACCAGAATCATCGAGCACGCCATCGCGGGAATGCTCCCGAAGAATAAGCTCGGTAAACAGATGTATCGCAAGTTGAAGGTCTATGCAGGCGACAAGCATCCCCACCAGGCGCAACAGCCGGTGGCTTTGTCGGTATCGTAGTGCTCGGAATGTCTTTCCCCGCCCGGCCGTCAACCCCCCAACAACAGTTCAAGGAAGGTATCTGAGTGGCAGGATTAGTTCAACATTTGGGAACCGGGCGCCGCAAAACCGCGGTCGCTCGTATTTTTTTGCGATCGGGTAAAGGCGAGATTACGGTCAATGGGCGGCCCTTCGATCAGTACTTCGTCAACGAAGCAGCGCGCGCTTTGGTACGCCAGCCTCTGCTGGCGGCCGAGGTGGCGGACAAGTTCGACATCATTATTTTGGCGGATGGCGGCGGACCCAACGGGCAGGCCGGCGCGGCTCGGATGGGTATTGCCCGCGCGTTGCTCGAATTTAATCTGGAGCTGCGTCCGAAGTTGAAGCAGCTTGGACTGCTGACGCGCGATCCGCGCTCTCGCGAGCGCAAGAAGTACGGTCAAAAGGGCGCGAGAAAGCGGTTCCAGTTCTCGAAACGCTAAGTTGTTCCGCTCGGTTCTGAGTCGCGACCGTAAGGAAGCGGTTTTAGAGTTCACGAGACGAACGGCCGATTTCATTCGGTGCACACAAATTCCGCTTTGGGCCGTGTGCAAGGATGCGATCGGGCGAAACCAGCAACCCAGTAACAAAGGAGGCAGTTTGCCATCAATTTCCATGAAGGAATTGCTCGAAGCCGGCGTTCACTTCGGGCACCAGACCAAGCGCTGGAATCCAAAGATGAAAGAGTACATCTTTGGCGAACGAAACGGAATCTACATCATCGATCTCCAAAAGACCCTGAAGCTGTTCAAAGACGCCATGCGCTATGTGGCTGAAGCGGCCGCGCAAGGCAAGACCGTTTTGTTCGTCGGAACCAAGCGGCAGGCGCAGGAGGCTATTTCGGAAGAAGCCACGCGCTGCGGCCAATACTACGTGAACCAGCGCTGGCTGGGCGGCCTGCTCACCAACATGCTGACCGTGCAAAAGTCCATCAAGCGGCTCAAAGAACTGGACGTCATGGCGGCCGAAGGCGCGGGCTACGAGGGCCGGGTCAAGAAAGAGGCCAGCCGGCTGGAGCGGGAGCGCAAACATCTGCAGCAGAACCTGGCGGGCATCAAGGATATGTCGGGCCTGCCCGATGTGCTGTTCGTGGTGGATTCCAACAAGGAAGCCATCGCGGTGAAGGAAGCCCGGAGGCTGGGAATCCCGGTGGTGGCGGTGGTGGATACCAATTGCGATCCCGATGAAGTGGATCACGTGATTCCCGGCAACGACGACGCTCTGCGCGCCATCCGGCTGTTTACCACCAAGGTGGCCGACGCGGTGATCGAGGGCCGTGCGCTCGCCACCGAACAGGATTTCGCGGCCGAGAAGATCGTCACCGACGAAACTCCAACGGAAGAGAATCTGGAGTACGCGCAGTTCGATCCGCAGCAACTGGATCAGCTCATGTCGGAAGGTTTGTCCGACGAAGATCTGCCTTCCATGTCCCTGCCCCGTAAGGGCCCGGGAACGGAATCGGGCGAAGCCGTCAGCAGCACCCCGCAGACGGTGGAATAATCGGGCGACAGGCGGCGGGCCCCGGGCCGGTAACCCGCCCGCTGCCTGCCCGCGAAGGCGTTACCGAGCCACGACCGTGAGGGAGTGGAATACAGATTAGAATCGACAGGAAGCCATGGAAATTAGCGCGAAATTAGTGAAGGAACTCCGCGACCGGACCGGCGCGGGAATGATGGAGTGCAAGAAGGCCCTGACGGAAGCCAAGGGCAATCTGCCCGAAGCCGAGATCATTCTGCGCAAAGCGGGCATTACCAAGGCCTCCAGCAAGGCCACCCGCACCACGCGGCAAGGTATTATCGGCAGTTACATTCACCCCGGCTCGCAACTGGGCGTGCTGGTAGAGGTGAACTGCGAGTCCGATTTCGTGGCGCGCACCGACGACTTTCAGCAACTGGTGAAGGACCTGGCCATGCAAGTGGCCGCCGCCGACCCGCAATTTATCCGCAAGGAAGACGTTACCGCCGCCGCTTTGGACAAAGAGCGCGACATCCAGCGCGCCCGGGCCTTGCAGGAAGGCAAGCCCGAAAAGATGGTGGACAAGATCGTGGAAGGCCGCCTGGCCAAGTTTTACGAAGAGATCTGCCTTTACGAGCAGCCCTTTATCCGCGACAACGCATCCACGGTCGGCGACCTGATCAAGTCCGCTATTGCCAAGCTGGGCGAGAATCTTTCCGTTTCCCGCTTCGTCCGATTTAAAGTAGGAGAGGCGGCGCTCATCGAAGAGACCGCGGAGCAGACTCCGCCAAAGGATTAACCGCTTGCACACTCGCGCGCGAACTTCGGAGCGGCGACCGTGAGGAAGCGGTCTTCCCGTCATGCCTAAATACCAGCGCATCGTTCTCAAGCTCAGCGGTGAGGTTCTGGCCGGTGGAAGTTCTTTCGGCATCGATTCCGACCGGGTGAAAAGCCTGGCGGAGGAGATCGCCGAAGTAGCCCGGACGGGCGTCCAGATCGGGCTGGTAGTGGGGGGCGGCAACTTCTTTCGCGGCGTCTCGGCGGCGGCCATGCAGATGGACCGTGTCGCGGCGGACCACATGGGCATGCTGGCCACCGTGATCAACGCTCTGGCTTTGCAGGATGCGCTGGAGAAGACCGGCGTTCCAACCCGGGTGATGACGGCCATCCAGATTCACCAGGTGGCCGAGCCGTATATCCGCCGCCGGGCCATCCGTCATTTGGAAAAAGGCCGCATCGTCATTTTCGCGGCGGGCACTTCCAATCCATACTTTTCCACCGATACCGCTGCCACGCTGCGGGCGCTGGAGATCCACGCCGACGTCATCGCCAAGGGCACGCGCGTCAACGGCGTCTACGATAAAGATCCATTGCGCCACAACGACGCCGTGCTGTATCCGGAGATCAGCTATCACGACGTGCTGGCGAAAGCTCTGAAGGTGCTGGATGCCTCCGCCGTGGCGATGTGCCGCGACAATCAGCTTCCGATCCTGGTTTTCAATTTGAACGTGTTCGGCAATATAATGCGTATGAGCATGGGCGAACCGATCGGGACTTTAATTCACTAGGTTCCACCCGGCTCCTTTAGGCTACTCCATGAAAAACGAACCTCACACTGCAACTCAGACCGCTCACAGCTTTCAGAGCGCCAAGGAAGTGGACACCCAAGCCCGGTCCCGGATGGACAAGGTGCTTTCGGATCTGCAGCACGAAATGGCCGGAGTGCGCACGGGACGCGCTTCCGTGGGCCTGCTCGACAACGTGCGTGCCGAGGCCTACGGGACGCCCATGCCGCTGAACCAGTTGGCGACACTGCACGTGCCCGACGCTACCCTGATCACGGTGCAGCCCTTTGATGTCTCGCAAATCGGGGCCATCGAGAAAGCCATCCGCGCATCCGACCTGGGATTGAATCCTTCCAACGACGGCAAGCTGATTCGAGTGCCCATCCCCTCGCTCACCGAAGAGCGGCGCAAAGATCTGGTGAAGAAGGTGCATCACATCGCCGAGGACCATCGGGTGGCGCTGCGCAATATTCGCCGCGACAGCAACGAGCACATCAAAAAGCTTCTGAAAGACAAGCTCATCAGCGAGGATGAGGAACGCCGCGCGCTGGATGAGACCCAGAAGCTGACCGATCAGTACATCCAGAGGCTGGATCAGGCCGTCAAGAACAAAGAAAAAGAAGTATTAGAGATTAAGTAGCCGCGTTCATTCGTGGACGCGGACGCCGGCGGTGCGGCCCGGCGGGTATTCGAGGACGAAGGTTCCGGCGCGGTCGGTAGAGACCTCGAGCATTTCTTCGTCGTCGGTTTCCACCAGATATTTCTGGCCCGGCTTCAGCCCGATTACCAGAACGGTTCCCCCCTCCATTGAAAATCGAAACGGAACGCGCCCGAAGACCACGCCGGCATCGCCCAGCTGCAGGGGCTTGGGGGCCGCGGAACCGGATGCGTCCTGGTTCACCACCGTGACCTGGCCATCGTGAAATATTTCGGCCACGCCTGCGTACAGACCGAACCAGTCGGCGTCTTCATCCCAGCCGGATCGCACGAAGAGCGCACCGGAATTGGCGTCGTGAAACACCAGAGGAAGCTGATAATAGCTGAGGCCGGGTTGATAGGGATTGGCCCACAGAAATTCGTAGGGTGCGCCGAACGTAGTCATCATCAGGAAGCGGTCCTGGATGAGCCAGCCTTGCAGAAATTGATTGTCAAGGTTGTTGTTGTCGAAGGCCACCATGCTCAAGCCGGCCGCACGAGCGAGCGCGGCGCGGTTCAGGTCGGGCTGGCCGTTGTCCAGGTAGGCCGGAATGCGGAATTCGTTTTCGGGCGCGCGATACGGGGCCGGATAGTTCGCGGCGATGAGATAAACCGGCCAATGCGCGAAGTAATCCAAAGCGTCGTCGCGCAGGTCGATCTTCAGGTTGTCGCGCACGGCGTGCAGAATCTCGAGCAGCGCATACAGGTCGGGGAGCGGAGGCGCACTGCGGCCTTGGGCCAGCGCCGGAGCGAATCCGGCGCGCCACCACTTCTCCACTATTTCGCTCAGCGGCGCTTCTTCGGAATGCTGGGGATCGCCGGCGGCCGCAATCAGAGCCAGTATCCGATCGCGATGGGCTGCGATGCTGTCGCCGCTGCGCTTTTGAATCAGCTGCCGAATTTTCGCGGCCAGAGCGGAGGACTGCTGGGCGGTCAAAACCGGCTGGCACCAGTCGTAGACCAAGGCCAGTTGGCGCAGGTCGTCGGCTTGGCCCAAGGCCCATTCGACGGCCCGTTTGCCGGCGGCGTTATCGTCGGCGACGGCGTAGTAGAGCGCGAGCGCAAAGCCGGGCTCGGGAAGGGCGGCGCCGCCTTTCACCAGAAGATCGAACTGCCGCCAGCGCTGGGACTCGCGTTCCCGCTCGCGCTTGAGCAGGCGGAGCCGCTGGGCGGTGAGAATCAACCGGGGATGGTCGGTATAAACCCGGTACTCCTCGTCCTGGGCCAGAAGGTTCGCGCATGTCGCAACGGCGAAAGCGACCACGGCAAAGCCTGCAACCCAATCCCTACTTGCCAATCGCTAGTCCCCAATCCCCAGCCCCCAATTGTGTCACACTGACACAGGACTAGCAGCCAGCCGCCTCAAAGAACGCCCGGAGCATTCTGAAAACAAAGCGCAAACGCCTGGCGCGCCACGTGCATGGTAGGTGACGAATTGATGAAGTGACCTTTAAAACCTGCCCTCTGCTTGCAATGAGCGGGACGGGGTCATGAGCGGGCTGGTGAACGGCGTGCTTGCGGGAACCGGTGCTTTCGATATTTGCAACCGCTTTGACTCTGAACGGCGAGTTGCAACAGAGGGATTTTTTTGGGGCCGCTTCGTTGAATGAAACCGATCCGACTCGCAGCTTGGAATGGTTTCGGCGGCGTTTGGCATTCTTGGGCGGGGATAGCAGGACGCGGGCCTCGCTCGTGAAGGAACTGAAAGTTAGTATCCGGTCAGACGTGCCGGCGCTAGATCCTGACCGCACCGGAACCGGCGGCTTCGATGAGTCCTCACCAGCCGGTCCCCGGTGCGGGTTTTGTTCAAACCCTACCAGTGTAATCGAAGAGTCTTAACGTTACAAGCGAGTTATAAGGTTCACCAAGTTACCGGATCGCTCTCTTCACAGGTGCACCTACGCGCGGATAGAACATTGGCGAGAAATAGGGCGGCTGTTCGTCCAACGCAGGCGGCAAGGAAACCACCAGGTTTTGCTCCCCGGACGAGAGGTTCTGTGGAAGTTGAATATTCAGCTGATAGACTCCTAGTTCGCCCGGCGCAAGGCCGGCGTAAAGCACATTGGCCGACTGCCCGGCTACGGTGACGCTCACCTGCTGAGATGTCATATCGAGCGGTAAGGTCGGGGCGAGCTGATCTGTCGCAATCGGCGTGGCTACCGGCCCGAGACCGGTTGCATAGACGATAACCACTTCACCGGGCTGGGCCGGATTTGATGCAGAGACCAACGAATAGTCTGCATGTTGAATCGCCCCATCGGTTCCGTTGATGGTGAAGACACCGGGCGCGCTGCTCAGGAAATCCGACTGCGTTATCCACGCTGCAACGTCTCCTTGGCTGAGCTCGATATCGGCTACCTAGGACAAGAATGGGATATCCCAAGGCACCTGCAGATCGATTTGCTGGTAGCTGCCGAAATTGGCGAGCGCGACAATCGGCGCCGGCGTTCCGCCAATCGTGACGGTCACGCCTTCGAGTATCAGAGGAAACGGAAAGCCCGGTGCGTCCAGGCTTTGAATACCCGTGAGCCCGGAGCAAAAGATCGTAGCGAGCGAGCCCGGCGGTGGAAGGCCGGTGACGAAACTGGCGGCATTCGTCACCCCGGCTGAAAGCAGCAGCGGCGGCGTCAAATTGACGTTTAAGTCCACCAAGAACGCGGCGCCCGCGGTTAGGGCCGCCTGCGCTCCTGCGAAAGTCAAGACTCCGCTCCCGCCCACGAACGCATTTCCTTTGCCATCGCTCACGACAGCATTGGCTGTTGCACCTTCGAGGCCGCCGTATCCGTTGAGGTACGTGGAAAGCAGGAGCTCGCCGGATGGATCCAACTGGTCCACGAATCCCTGATTGCACTCCTCCTGGCCTTGAATCCCGCCGTCGGGAGAAAAGACCGCGCAGGGAACGGCAAAGAATTCAGGCAATACCGCGCGAACAGTAGTCAACTGCCCCGGCGAGATTCCAGCCAGATAGGTCAGATTGTTCGCGTCCACGAAGACGCCGTTTACTTGCACAGCGCCGCCTACGAGCTCGCTATATACCTGGGTGCTGAGGCTGTTGTTCAATCTGGCGACAAAGCCGGCGCTAGCTCCGTCGGGGGGAGCGTTTCCTGCAATCGTGACCGGAAAGCTCGCCCCGGCCAATCCTGCGGCGGTGATGGAGCCATCCGGACCGGCGGCGAGCGCGAGAATATTCGAATTCCCATCGGCGCCCGCCAGGTAGGTGGAGGCAAGCAGCTTTGTCCCGTCGGAGCTAAGCTCGGAGATAAATCCTCCGCCCACGCCGGTTGTTTCGAGCGCGCTGGAGGTGACAGGAAAATCGCTCGATCCGGTGGTGCCCGCGACGTACACGGAGCCGGCGGGCCCAAGCGCGATGGCTCCGGGAGTGTCGTAGGCACTGCCGCCCAGGTAGGTGGACCAGAGCAGTTCGGAGCCCGAGGCCGCGACCACGGCGACGAAGCCCGTCCCATTCGCAGCGCGATTGACGGATTGAAACGCGCCTGGAGTCACGGGCCAATCCGCGGAATCGGTGTAACCCGTCACAAAGGCGTTGCCGCCCTGGTCGACGGCAAGCCCGGTTGCGCCATTCTGTCCACCGCCTCCAATGAACACCTGCCACAGAACGTTTGCAAGCGACGGGTCCAGCTTGGTTACGACCACGTCGTATGTACCACCGGGTCCGAAGAGAGTGGAACCAGATGGAGGGATGGCAGATCCAGCGAAATACACGTTGCCCGCCGAGTCCGCCGCAATGGCGGGAACGTTCGTAGTATCGGGCATCTGCACCGCATCGTAGCCGGTGCCGGAAGCATTCAGGCGCGCAACAAAAGGAGTTACCCCATTTCGGGCGTAATGGACTGCGCTAGCGGGAACAAAGAAGAGTTCGTTCGGCCAGCCACGTAGAGAGTCCCGCCCGGTGATTGGACGATGCTGGCAATGGCGTCGAACACTGGGGGACTGGTGAAGATCGGAACACCGCTCGGCGTCTGGCCGGCCTGTAGGCCGGTGATAATCGTCGGGGCGGCGGCTCGAAGACTCGGCGCGCCCGATAAAACCAAAACCAATAGAATTTGTGGCTTTTCCATGTGGCGCCCGTCAACAGCACCATGCTAGCGCGGACGGCTCGGCACCCGCTGCGATGCGATGGCTACCCGCCCTTACGCTTCTGCTCTATAATCAGAGCAAGGCCAAACATGTACCTGCGGTTAGCGCTTCTTCTGGTGCTCGCTATTTCCTTGGTTGGGCAATCCCCGGCGCCAGTAGCCCAGAAACCGGACGTAGCCCCGAGCCCCCACTCCCCGGCTCCGCCCCCCATCCAGGTCCAGGTCAACGAAGTTATCGTTCCCGTGACGGTGACGGATGACAAAGGCCGTTTTGTTTCGGATCTGGATCAGAAAGACTTCACCATTTTCGACGAGGGCAAGGAGCAGCAGATCCAGTTTTTCACGCGCGAGCGCAGCCAGCCGGTGGTGGTGGGTTTTTTGATCGATCTGAGCAACTCCAGCCGCCTGCATTGGAAGAATTACCAGGAAGCGGCGGTGGAGATGGTACAGAATCTGATCCCGGGCGACAACCCGAAATTCAGCGGCTATCTGATCGGTTATTCGAACACCGCGGACCTGCTGCTGGACACCGGCACGGACCCGGAGCCGATGGTGCAGAAAATCGAGAAGCTGAAGCCGAGCGGCGGAGCGGCGCTCTACGACTCCATTTATATGGCGTGCACCAGCCGGAAGCTGATTCAGGGCGAGCCGATTGAGCCGCGGCGTATCCTGGTGATCGTCGGCGACGGGCACGACAACTCGAGCAAGAAGACGCTGGACGAAGCTCTGGAGATTGCGCAACGGAATCTGGTGACCATCTATGGCGTGAGCACCGTGGCTTTCGGTTTCGACAATGAGGATGCTAAGAACCTGGTTCGGCTGGCGGAGGAGACCGGTGGCCGCGTGGAATACCCGCTGGAAGGCGTGTTCAAGGACATATCCGGGTATATTTCGACGCCCACCGACGAAGGCAATTACCCGCTGAAGGTGGGCACCGGCCAATACGCCGCGGAGATCGCGAACGGGATGTACCGTGCGGTGGAAGCGGTGGTGGGCGAAGTGACCACGCAGTACATCATCCGCTACATTCCCAACGCGACCGACGCCAGGAAGGCGTTCCGGAACATCGAAGTCCGGGTGAATCTGACGAGCGTGAAGGTGCGCGCGAGGAAGGGCTACTATCCCAATGCCGTTCCCTGATTACTCCGCACACCGTTATTTACTCCGCACAATATGCTCTGGGCGGGACAGCGGCAGCCGATAAGCGTACTTGAGCGTTAATGGGAATGCCGGCCACGACCATTCAGTCCCGCTTGGGCAAGTACTCGGTGGTTCAGGCTGAGACGCCGCGGCAGGGTTTGGTGAACCTGGGGGTTCTTTTGGAAGACCCGGACACCGATTCGCTGCGCGTGCGCTTCCGCAGAGACCTGGAGTCGCTGGCAGACGACGAAGAAGACCGGGAGGTTCTGGAAGCCCTGGCTGACGATCTGGCGCGTAAGGGCCGCGAGATGGGCGCGGGCAAGCTGTTCGAGTATCTAGAATCGAATGTCTCGAATGCGATTCGCGTGACGGATCGCAGAGAGGTTCTAGTAGAAGACTTCGGACGTGCTTTGGACCGCTTGTATTTGAAGAACGTCCCCAGCAACGTGCTCGAATTCCGCACGCATCTGCCGCGCTATACATTACAGGCGGCGGCCGGAAAATTTCTGGAGAACCGGGAGATTTCTGAAGACGGCTGGGTGGAGGCGCCGGAAGATCTGCGCCTGGCCACGGACATGTTTGTGGCCCAAATCGCAGGCCACTCCATGGAGCCGCGCATTCCCGACGGGTCGCTGTGCGTGTTCCGGCACGGCGTGGCGGGGTCGCGGCAGGGCCGGCTGGTGCTGGTGGAGAATCTCGAAACAACGGGCGACAATCGCTATACCGTGAAGCGCTATGACAGCGTCAAGACCGGCGCCGGAGGGGCTGATCCAGGAGACAGCTGGCGGCATGAGCGCATCCGCCTGGAATCGCTCAATCCCGAGTATCCGTCGTGGGACCTGAATCCCGACGAGGACAAATATCGCATCCTGGCCGAGTTCGTGCGCGTGCTGGCTTGATTAAATGGCCACAGATGAACTCAGATGAACACGGATTCAAACAATGCGCTATCGGTGTTTATCTGTGGCCAATTTTTTTGCGGGCCAATTGCTCACGCGCGTTCAGTTTTTGGCCGCGAGTTGCCGCACCACGTACGGTAAGATGCCGCCGTTGCGATAGTATTCGGCTTCCTGCGGCGTATCGATGCGAACCACAACTTCGAAGGTTTTCTCGCCGCTCTCCGATGTGGCCCAGACGCGCACCCGAGCGCCGGTTGCGACGGCTTCCGGGATGCCGACGATCGAGTAATCTTCGAAGCCGGTCAAACCCAGCGACTCGCGATTGTCACCGGGCAGAAACTGCATGGGCAGCACGCCCATGCCGACCAGGTTGGAGCGATGGATGCGCTCGAAGCTTTCCGCAATCACCGCGCGAACGCCCAGCAGCAGCGTGCCCTTGGCGGCCCAATCGCGCGAGGAGCCCGATCCGTATTCTTTGCCCGCGACGATCAGCAGCGGCGTGCGTTCCTTCTGATATCGGACCGAAGCGTCGTAGATGGACATCTTCTCGCCCGTCGGAACGTACGTGGTCCAGCCGCCTTCGGTGCCGGGGGCGAGCAGGTTGCGCAACCGGATGTTGGCGAGTGTTCCGCGCACCATCACTTCATGATTGCCGCGGCGCGCGCCGTAGGAATTGAAATCGCCCGGCTGGACGCCGTGCTCGATCAGGAATTTTCCAGCCGGGCTGTCGGCGGGAATGTTGCCGGCGGGCGAAATGTGGTCGGTAGTGACCGAATCGCCCAGCATCGCGAGCATGCGGACTCCGCTGAGATCCTGGACCGACGTCTCGGGGTCCACCATATTTTCAAAATACGGAGGCTTGCGAATGTAGGTGGATTTTTCGGACCAATCATATTGATCGCCGGTCGGCACTTTCACCGAGTTCCAGCGCGCGTCGCCCTGGAAGACTTCCGAGTACTGTTTTTGGAACATCTCGGCGCGCACCGAGCGCTTCACCACGGCCTGCACTTCTTCGGTGGTGGGCCAGATGTCCTTCAGGAAAACGCCGTTGCCATTTTGATCCGAACCGAGGGGCTCCGTTTGCATATCGATGTCTACGCGGCCGGCCAGAGCGTAGGCCACCACCAAAGGCGGCGATGCGAGATAGTTCGCGCGCACTAGCGCATTGATGCGGCCCTCGAAATTACGGTTGCCGCTCAGCACGGCGGCGACTGTCAGCTTGCCTTTTTGCACCGCGTCGGCCACCGGTTCCGGCAGCGGGCCGCTGTTACCGATACAGGTGGTGCAGCCGTAGCCCACCAGATTGAATTGCAATTTTTCAAGATACGGAGTGAGACCTGCGTCGTCCAAATAGTCGGTCACAACTTTGGAGCCGGGCGCCAGACTCGACTTCACCCAGGGCTTGGTTTTCAGGCCTTTTTCGACGGCTTTCTTGGCGAGCAGACCGGCGGCGATCATCACCGATGGATTCGAAGTGTTGGTGCAGCTGGTGATGGCGGCGATGACCACTGAGCCGTCTTGAATGGTGGACTTCGATCCGTTGGTCGCGATTTCGGCGGTCTTCTGCGCGGCGTTTAAGGTATCGAGAAAATTCTTCTTTACATCCGGAAGGTTGATGCGATCCTGCGGCCGCTTGGGGCCGGCCATGGAAGGAACGACCGCGGCGAGGTCGAGTTCGAGAGAATCCGAATATTCCGGATCGGCCGCCTCGGGAGTGAGGAACAGCCCCTGGGCCTTGGCGTAAGCTTCGACCAGAGCGATTTGTTGCGGCGAACGATTGGAAAGCCGCAGATAATCGAGCGTCTGACGATCGATGGGGAAGAAGCCGATGGTGGCGCCGTATTCGGGCGCCATATTGCCGATGGTGGCCCTGTCTGCAAGAGGCAGCGCGGCCACGCCGGGGCCGTGGAACTCGACAAACTTGCCCACCACGCCCTTTTTGCGCAGCATCTGGGTGACGGTGAGAACGAGATCGGTGGCGGTGCAACCTTCTGCGAGCCGGCCCTTCAGCTTGAATCCGACCACTTCGGGCAACAGCATCGAGATGGGCTGGCCGAGCATGCACGCTTCGGCCTCGATTCCGCCGACGCCCCAGCCGACCACGCCCAGACCGTTGATCATGGTGGTATGCGAATCTGTGCCGACCAGCGTGTCGGGATAAGCGAGTACCGGCGACTGATTGCGATCGGTGAACACCACCGGCGCCAGATATTCGAGATTCACCTGGTGCACGATGCCCGTGTCGGGCGGGACCACGCGAAAATCCTGAAATGCTTTTTGACCCCAGCGCAGAAACGCATAGCGCTCCTGATTGCGCTGGAATTCGAGCAGCGCGTTAAATTCGAATGCGCCACTGGAGCCGAACTGATCCACCTGCACTGAGTGATCGATGACGAGATCGGCCGGGATGAGCGGGTTGGCGCGCTTGGGATCGGCGCCCATCGCGCGGAGCGCATCTCGCATTGCCGCCAGATCGACCACGCAAGGGACTCCCGTAAAATCCTGAAGAAGAACGCGCGCCGGGCTGAAGTTGATCTCTTTGGCCGGCGCGCCGATTTTCCATGCGCTGACGTAATCGATATCGGACGCTTTGACGCTGGCGCCGTTTTCGGTGCGCAACAGGTTTTCGAGCAGAATCTTGATGGAATATGGAATGCGAGAGACGTTCGCGCCGCGTTTTTCGAGCGCTTCAAGCGCATAGTAGCGGTACTGGCTGCCGCCGACTGTGAGAGTGGAAGCAGCACCAAAGCTATTCGATTGTGGCATTTGATTTCATTGTAGACGCTGGGGAGAGGAGAGGCAGTCGAGTCAGGTAATGGAGTTCCACGAGTTGCGGCAACGCAGCCAAGTGGATTCGTGGAGCCGGAACAGTCACAGCATGAAACGCTGCGCGAACCTGTGGGGCGGAGTTTTGCCACAGCGCCGACGTTTGTGAACAATGCCAAGTTTACGGCTCAAAAAACTCTTCATCAATTTTCTTGATGTGAAAGGTATCTTCGATCCTACATCCGATATTCTGTTGAACCATTAAAGCTGTTTATCCCCGTTCCAGTTGTTCCCGGAGCTCACTGGGGTATAGAGATTTCAGCTCGGGATAGGCCTCGGCGAGCCGGATCAGGTCAAGTTCGTCCTTTTTGCGTTTGCTCAGCCGCCGCTCGGGATCGCCATACGCCCAGAGCTTGCCCTGCGTCACATCCTCTCGGCAAGCCACCTTCACCCGGATCCCCAGGACGTTAGCATCCACCGATCTGGCTGGGAATGCTTGGTACCGTTCGCCGGTGGTGAACTGAATCCGAAGTTCGCTCCCGGGCGCCAGTGCATTCACCGAGTGCTTGTGTACCTCGGTTTCGAAGCCTTGCGCTTCGAGGTGCGCCGTCAGATCGGGCAGGCTCGCCGCGATCACGACAAGGTCGGCATCCAGCGTATACACTGGCTCGACGTAACAATTGACCGCCACACCATCGATTAGGCAATAGGGTCCGAACGATTCGCACGCGCCGATCAGCCGTGCAAAGTCGGTGGAACCGCCCTGAGTTGTCAATTCGTACGCTTCCACTGCAGTCACAACTCCACTCTATCCGCAGGAAGCGCCGCAGGCAAGCTCGAACACGGCCGCGGCGAGACGATAACAACGCCACTTGACGGGAAACGGCTAGGCCCTTGATATAGCCCGATCCGATAGCCGACCGGATCTCTTGCTCAATGGCGTCCGCAGCTTTTGGATTGCTCTTGTAATGTGCAGCCAGATAGCGCCCAGATCTTCAATGGCTTCCCGGATGAGCCGGAAGGAAGCCATCAGCGTTGCGTGCGATGCTGGTCATGCCGCTGGCGCAGTCGGCGAAATGCTTCCTCGCCATCCACCAGTTCACCGCGTTCGGCTTGCGCAAAGCCATGCTCAATTTTCGCGGCAATATCGGCGCGATTATCTGCCAGCCATCGCTCGTGTTCATGCAGCATCTGAACCGCCTGGGCGAGCTAACTGCGAAGCGACGGCGTGTCAACCTGCGCCGGCAAGCCGCGCCGGCAAGCCTGTACCTGGGGCTCTTGGCGCACAAAGTTGCGGCGAAGTGAGGCTGCTGACGCAATACTCGTTTCTCAAGTTGACTGTGGGGAATCCGTAAGGGGAATTCCGGGCGCTGTCGGGCAAACTATCGGCACGCCATTTTGGTTTGCAGCGTGCTACGTACACGGGTGTATCGCCGAAAAAGGAGGATATAAGCCGTGTTCTCGATCGTCGAATTGAAAACTGCAGCTCTCGATTATGGCATCCCAGGCGTTTCGCCCGCACATATGTTGTTACTTTTTCTGGTGGCGTACGCCATCCCGATGATCCCGTACCTGTTTCTGTACCTTTCGCTTCGGGACGGAAAGAGGGGGGCTTCGTTAAAGGCGTCACCCGTGCTCGAATCTACTGAGAAGCCTTTTGGGAAGATCACGACGTTGCTGCATGCGCACCGCCATTCTGAACCCCTCCATCACTAGAGGACACGCCGGGATCTTTACATGTAGTCCGGCACCGTGATGCCGAGCACGGCGAGCGTGCGCTCCAGTTGCCAGCGCACGTAATCGGTGATCCAGAGAAGAAAGAGACGCTTCTCGGGATTCTCCTCGCTCAGCACCTGATAGCCGTGATAAAAATTATTGAACGCCTGCGCGAGCCCGAATGCGTACTTGGCGACGTGAGCGGGTTCGCCGGATGCGATGGCGCGCTCGATGGCGGAGTCGGATTTGGACGCCGTCAGAAGCAACTGCCAAAAATCTTCGGAGGCGAGTTGGCGTGAGAGGGCAGGCTGATCGAGTTTGTGCGTGAAATCGGGTAGCGCCTCACCGCGTTCGGCCAACTTGCGTAAGATATTGCCCGCACGCACCGCCGTGTATTGCACATAAGGCCCGGTGTCGCCTTCAAAGCTGAGCGCCTCTTGAAGATCGAAGGCGATCACCGAATTGCGCGTGAACTTGAGCATGAAGTAGCGCAGCGCTCCGACGGCGATCTGAGTGGCGATTTGGAGACGCTGGGCAAGCGGCGCTTCGGGATGCCGCGAGTCCACTTCTTCCAGCGCCTTTTCGATCAGCTTGTCGATCAGGTCGTCCGCCTTTACGCCCAGCCCTTTGCGGCCAGACACCTCGACATAGGTCCGCTTCTTGTCTTCTTCAGAAAGCTCGATGCCCAGTTCGACACAGGTGCCGGGCGTGAGCGCAACCATTTCGTAAGAGAAATGATTAGAGCTGTCGGCCTGCCGATTGTAGCCGAGGGCGCGCAGGCCAGCGACCACGACATCCTGCAAATAGGATTGACGGGAATCGATGACGTTATAGACGGATTGCGCATGGCCGAACTGCGGGGCTGGGGGTTGGGGGTTGGCGGTCGTGATATACACGTTCTTGTCGGCCCACCATTGATAGTAGAAATCCCGGGCGAGGAGGCCGAACTTCCAGAGCTGATAGGCGATGTCCTTGCCAACATAAGTGACCGTGTTGTTTGAACGCACGATCACTTTGCTGTCGTCGGTGTCTTCCCCAGTCTGCTCTTTGAAGGCGCTGGCGGGCATTACCCAGCAGCCTTTGTTTTTACCTTCGGTCTCCAGGTAAATCGCCTTACGTTCCTTCAGCTGCTCGAAGGCGGTTTCCCAGAACTTGAGATAGAGAACTTCGCTTTCGCGCGGAAGAAGGTCATAGTGAACGTCGAGCCTGGCCATGGTGTTGAGGTGGTAACCGACAATGACCTCGCTCACACGCGATGCCAGGCGCACTAGCTCGTCCGCTCGTTCTCGATGCTCAATAGAGTGCAGCGTTTCCTTCCGCCATTCTTTTAGGTTGGGGTGTGAAGAAACCTCGGCGTACAAATTCCAGCAGTAATAGTCGAACCGAACGTTCGGGTCTCGTATCAGCTTCTCAACGGCGTCGTAGGACTTCCCCTCGATGAAATGAAAACCCGCCACGACGTCTGCCACTTGCACGCCGGTGTTGTCGATGTAGTTTTGTACCTCCACCGTCCGGCCGCTCGAGCGCAGCATCCGCACGAAGGTGTCGCCCAGCACCGCGTTGCGCAGATGACCGATGTGCGCGGCCTTGTTGGGGTTGATGTTGGTGTGCTCGACGATGATCTTGCCGGGGACCGGCTCGGGCTTCTCACTCACGCCATGCAACACCCCGTAGCCATACGCGCCGCGATCCAAACGCACATTAATGTACCCGTTACCCGCGACTTCGAGCGCGGCCACGCCGTCGATAGGTCCAAGGTCGGCGACGATTTCCCTGGCGATGCTCACCGGAGCTCGCTTCAGCTGGCGAGCCAAATGAAACGGGGCGGTGATGGAAAGTTCCCCGAACGAAGGCTGCCTTGGCTCCTCCAACACGGTAGGGACGGAGGCGCCGTAGTGGCCCTCGAGGAACGCGGCCACGCGGGAAAAGATATTCTTCTCGATGGAATGAAACACTGATTATTAGTATGCAGTACAGGCTTTGCGGCGCGCTCACGATATAATGGGACGTGCCCAAGGTAACCATTGACGGCAAGACCGTCGAGTTCGAGTCTGGAAAACTGCCCTACCATGAGCACGGGAAGCGCGAGTCGCTGCTGGATGTCTGCCTGAACGCCGGAATTCATCTGGAGCATGCCTGCGGCGGAAACTGCGCCTGCACCACCTGCCACGTCATCGTGCGAAAGGGCATGGACAACCTTTCTGAGATGGACGACGACGAAGCGGATCGATTGCAAATGGCGCCCGGCCTCACGCTGCGATCGCGGCTGGGTTGCCAATGCGTCATCGAAGGCGACGTGGAGGTTGAGATCCCGACGTGGAATATCAACTACGTGAGCGAAGGCGGCGGGTCTATGAATTTGGGCGACGCGATTCCCGCGCCCGTCGGCAAGAAGTAGCAATCATTTCTTCAGCCACAAATCGATAAACTTATCCGTGAGCTCTTGCGGCACATTCGCGGTCGCTTTCGTCTGGGCCTGCTGCTGGGTCACCTGGATCGAGTCGTAGAGCTTCAGCAGATTGGGCTGGTTGTCCGGCGTGTTCAGGCGGCCGAATCCCACCAGTCCGCGCACCAGGTCGTGAACGAACTTTGCGTCGCGCTCGGTACTGCAATTCACCACGGCGATCGCGTCCATGCCTTTGCTCAAGTCCATGCCGAGCGCGGCGCTGTTCACCGATCGCAGCGCCTGCATGATATTGCCGAGGTTTCCTTCGCGCGGCAGGGGAAAATTCAAATTTTCGACGCCGCCGGTGAGCGCGCCATAAACCTGATCGCCCGCGGGCAGCGTGCGCAGCAGATCGCGAAGCGGCAGGGGAAGGCCGCGTCCGGCGCCGTTGGGCTGATCGAGCAGGTTGTGGATCTCCGGGACCGTCCCGGCGGCAGCGGTGGAATCGTCCAGAAAAGTGATGTCCCAGCGCGTGTCGCCGCCTCCCCCATCGCCGAACAAGAGGTGACCTTTGTAGTTCGACGGCGGAATGTTGTGGGACTTGAAGCGCGCTTCGATATCGGCCGGTCGAAACATCCCGCGCACCAGAAGCAGACCAGTTTTGCCGCTGGAGCAGAGGAGGATTTCGGAAAGATCCTTGCGAGGGTCGAGTCCGGTTTGTTGCGCGAAGCTTTCGAGTTGAGGCAGCGGAACGCGAGTCAGCAGTTTTTGAAAGACCGGCGTGTCGCGAATGGTGGCGAGATTCACGCCCAAGACGACTACCGTATCTGAAGGGACCAGCGCTTCGAGCGCGGGGCTGATGTGCAGAGAAGCGGATTGTTTGGGCTGGCAGGAGGCGAGAGCAAGGCAGAGCAATAAGACCGGCTCCCTGAGGGTCGCGGCTCGATAAGACACTTAAAAATCTCTCCGGGCAAAGATCGCCAGGGCCGCCGCCAGCATCGCCGCGCCGAAGAGGGCGGAAGTCCAGATGGGCGTGAATCCGCCGAACGTGCGGCTTTGTATCGCGTCCAGCGTCATCTTGCCCACCTCGTAGACCTTGGGGAGCGAATAATAGAGCACGCGCCACAGGTTGCGCGACCACTCCGACGACAGCAGGCGCATCATCAGACTGGTCTGCGCCAGAATCGGGCTGATGATCATCAGAGCCACAGTGATCATGGTGGCGGCCGCGGCGCTTTCCAGCCACACTCCGATGAGCACAACCACTGCCAGCAGCACGGCGAACATGAACGTTGTGGTGGCAATGGCGATCAGGAAGGTGGGCGACCAAATGCCCGTCTTCACGCCCAGGATGGTCCACACACCCAGCACCAGAAAAGCGCTGTTGAACAATACCACCAGAACGTTGCCGGCATAACGGCCGAGCAAAATATGCGTTCGCGAAAGGGGCTTGGAAAGCAGCAACTCAATGCGGCCGGGCTCGAGGACGCTGGGAACCAAGCCGGACGAGGCAAACACCGCGAGAAACATGCCCCAGGTGTAGAGGAACGTCGCGATTCCACCGTAGACGCCGCGCACCAGGCGGTCCACGTCCGGGTTCGCGCCGGTCTGGCGGCCAAACAGCGACACCGTCGCGGTGGCGCCCGAGACGATATCGATGCGGAGCAGAAACAGGAAAAACAGGATCAGCAGAGTGGAAAGACCGAACAGCACCCAGAATATTTTTCGCGCCAGAGCTTCACGGAAAGTATCGCGGATGAGGGCGAAGGTTACCATCAGGCATTCCTCACTTGGGCGTTCTCACCTCCCACCGTCCGCACGAAAACGTCTTCGAGTGTGCTGGTGGTGGGTGCCAGAGCCTCAATCTCGCAGTGCCCGGCGCGCAGAAGATCGACGGCGCCGTTGGCCGATTCGCGGCTCGGAAACTGGAAATCCACCATGCCGTCGCGCACCGCCATCGACGTCGCGCGGGCGCGCAGTTCTTCGGCCAGCACATCGGACGGTTGCGCCACGGTGAGCCGGTAGCCCTTGCCGGCGGTAAGATCGTGCATCTTCCCTGTGAGCGCCACTTTGCCTTTGTGGAGAATCGCGACTTCGCGGCAAAACGTTTCCACTTCCGCCAGCAAATGCGAGTTTACGAAAATGGTGACGCCGCGCTGTCCGAAGCCTTCGAGAAGATCGCGGATCTGGCGGCGGCCCACGGGATCGACGCCATCGGTGGGTTCATCCAGAATCAGAATGGATGGCGAGTGAATAAGAGCTTGCGCCAATCCCAATCGTTGCAGCATGCCTTTGGAATATTTGCCGATCCGCATGGCGCCCCATTGGCTGAGGCCCACCAGTTCCAGTTGTTCCGGGATCAACTTCTTTCTGCGGGAGGCGTCCACGCCGGAGAGCGACGCGTAGAAATCGAGCATGCCGGCTCCGGTGAAATAGGTGGGGAAGCGGTGATTCTCAGGCAGGTACCCGATGGGACGGCGCGCCTCCGGCTGGCTGGCGTTCCGCCCAAAAATCAGGGCCGTGCCGTGTGTTGGCCGCACCGCCGAGAGCAGCGTTTTGACGAAGGTGGTCTTCCCCGCCCCATTGGGGCCGAGCAGCCCGAAGATGGTGCCGCGGCGAACCTGCAGCGAAACCCCGTCAATGGCGCGGACTTCCCGCCGCTTCCAGCGGGAAATGTAGACTTTGGTGAGGTCGTGAGTCTGGATGGCGTATTCGGAGTCCACTCACACCAGGATACGCAGGAACGCCCTTACTTTGTTCCCGGCCCGCCGCAATGCCCCGGGGCCCGCGTACAAGGCCAAATTCCCCTGAACTTCTGTGTGACGATATCATAAAATATAAATTCGAATGAGGCCCACCACTGTCGCCAACCCACTGCTTGAAATTCACTTTCGAATCCCCTTCGATCAAATTCGCGCGGAGAACGTGGAGCCTGCCATCGATCAGCTCCTACAGGCTGCGCGCGCGGAGCTGGATGCACTGACTTCGGAGACGGGTGCGCGGACATTCGCCAACACGTTGCAGAGGCTGGACCGGCTGACGGAGCGCGTGGACTACGCCATGCAAATCGTACGCAATCTGGAGGCCGTGGTTACAACGCCGGAACTGCGCGCGGCTTACAATGCGGTGCAGCCCAAGGTGAGTGAGTTCTACTCCTCGTTGCCGCTCAATGAAGCTTTGTGGCAGGCGGTGTTGAGCTATTCGCGAACCGACGAGGCCGGCGCTTTAACCGGCGTACGCAAACGCTTCCTTGAAAAAACCATGGACACTTTCCGGCGCCATGGAGCTGAATTGAGCGGGGAGGGCAAGAAGCGCATCGCCGAGATCGATGTGGAGCTGACCAGACAGACCATTCGATTCGCCGAAAACGTTTTGGATTCCACCAATGAATACGAGTGGGTGATCACCGACGAGCGCCAGCTGGCGGGGCTGCCGGAAAGCGCGCGAGCCATGGCGCGGGCCAGCGCGGCGTCCAAGGGATTGCCGGAGCCTGCCTGGCGTTTCACACTGCAAGCGCCCAGCTACCTGGCGGTGATAACGTACCTGGATGACGAAGCCATGCGGCGGCAGGTTTACGAGGCCTTCGTCAACCGCGCTACCGAGGAAAAGTACGACAACCGGCCGATTATGCGGAGCATTCTGGAACTGCGGGGCGAGAAGGCCCGGCTGCTGGGCTATCGCGACTTCGCCGATCTGGTGCTGGAGGACCGGATGGCGCACGCCGGAGACCGAGCGCAGAAGTTCCTGGAGGATTTAAGGCGTAAGACGGAGGCGCATTTCAAAACAGAAAATACGGATTTACTAGCTTTCTCTGGAAAACCAGAGTTGGAGCCTTGGGATATCGCATATTACGCGGAAAAGCAGCGCAGCGCGCTTTACGATTTCGACGAGGAGGCGCTGCGGCCATATTTTCCGCTGGACCGCGTGGTGGCCGGAATGTTTGAGATCGTTCACCGGCTTTACGGAATTTCCGTGCTGGAAAAGACCGGCGTGCCGACTTGGGATTCGCAGGTTAAGTACTACGAAATCTACGAGGCCCAATCAAGTGTGGATGACGCCGGCCGGCCTCAGGGCAATGAACTGGTGGGCGCCTTTTATGCGGACTGGTTTCCGCGCGAAAACAAGCGCGGCGGCGCCTGGATGGATACCTTGATCACGGGGGACGCTCACGGCGACCGGCAGGACCCCCATGCCGGTCTGATCTGCGGCAACTTGACGCCGCCCGGACCGGACCGTCCCGCTTTGCTGACCCATCGCGAGGTCCAGACTATTTTTCACGAGTTCGGCCATCTGCTGCACCATTGTTTGACGCGCGTAGAACTGCGCGGCTTCGCCGGAGTGAACGTGGCTTGGGACTTCGTGGAGCTGCCGTCGCAAATCATGGAGAACTGGTCCTGGGAGCGCGAGGCGCTGGATCTGTTTGCGCGGCACTACCAGACCGGCGCGCCGGTTCCGGACGAGCTTTTAGAGAAAATGCACAAAGCCCGCAATTTCCGGGCGGCTAACGCCCAGATGCGCCAGCTTGGATTCGGAATCCTGGATTTGGCGCTACATCGCGATATCCCGCCGGGTTCCAATATCGACCTGATGGGCTTCGCGCGAAACATTCTGCAGGCGTTTACGCCGGCGAAATTGCCGGAGCATTACGCGATGATTGTCAGCTTTACGCACTTGTTTTCAAGCCCGGTAGGTTACGGCGCAGGCTATTATTCCTATAAGTGGGCTGAAGTGCTGGATGCGGACGCCTTTACGCGCTTTCAGAACGGCGGCATCTTCAGCCGTGAAGTAGGCAGCCGCTTTCGGGATCGAATCCTTGCGCGCGGCGACAGCGAAGATCCGGCTGAGTTGTATCGCAGCTTCATGGGGCGCGATCCGGATCCGAACGCGCTGCTGGAGCGGTCGGGATTGCTCGTGCAACAGTAGAAGCACTCCGGGCGTCTCATGTTTGTCATCCCGAACGTGGTGGAATGAAGACAGAGGCTGATCCATGAGATCTTCCATTCGGCTCGGCAAGCTCTTCGGCATTGAAATCGGGCTGCACTACAGTTGGTTTCTCATCGCCCTGCTCATCACCATGTCTTTGGGCTCGCAGTTTCAGACGAGCCACGCGGAATGGGGATCCACCGTCATTTGGGCGCTCTCGGTACTAACCGCACTGCTGTTTTTCGTCACGCTGCTGGCGCATGAGATGTCACATGCGCTGGTGGCGCGGGCCCGCGGACTGACCACCAAGGCAATCACGCTGTTCGCACTGGGCGGCGTGGCCCAGATAGAGAAAGAACCGGAGGACGCGAAGACGGAGTTCCTGGTGGGCATCGTGGGACCGTTTTCCAGCGCGGTGATCGGCCTGGCTTCGCTCGGAATCGCATGGGCGGTGGGATGGCGCATAGGAGCCTCGCCCGCTACGCCGTTGAGCGCGATGTTCGTTTGGCTGGGATACATCAACCTTACGCTGGCGGCGTTCAACATGATTCCCGGCTATCCGCTGGATGGCGGGCGGATCCTGCGATCCATTCTCTGGATGACGTCGCGCAACGTGGTGAAAGCCACCGAGTGGGCGGCCAACGCCGGAAAAGGGATCGCGCTGCTGTTCATTGCGTTCGGGATCTTCCGTTTCTTCGGAGGCGCGGGCTTCGGCGGATTGTGGATCGCCTTCATCGGCTGGTTCTTGCTGCAAGCGGCCACGGCCAGCGCCAGTTCCGTGGCGCTGACGGCGGGTTTGAAAGGCGTCCGGGTGGCCGATGTCATGACGGCGGATTGCGTCATGCTGGACGGCAACATGAACGTCGAACAGTTTGTAGAAAATTATATGCTTCGGTCCGGGAAGCGCTGTTTCGTGGTTGAGGAGAATGGCCAAGTGGCGGGATTAGTAACCGCACACGAGATCAAAGCGCTGGAACGGCCGCGCTGGCCTTACACCACGCTTTCCGATGTTATGCGGCCGCTGGATCAACTGCACACGGTTGCTCCCACCACCCCGGTGATGGAGGCGCTCGAAACCATGGGCCGCGACGACGTGAATCAGCTTCCTGTGGTCAGCGGCAACCACCTGGACGGAATCATCACGCGCGCCAACGTCATTCAGTTCTTACAGACGCGCGCCGAACTGGGGCGCTGAAACTCGCCGGACCTGCGTAAACTTTGGTAAAGTAAGCGCAGTGCGATCTGTTTTCGTCGCAGCGCTGGCTTTTTGCTGCCTCGGCGCCTCCATTGACGATCAGGACTTCAACGGCCGGTGGGATATCACCGTCGGTGGCGCGTCGTCCCCGCGCGGATGGTGGTTGGAGGTGTCGGGCGCGGGCACCGATAACCTCAAAGGCCGCTTCCTGGGCGCTCCGGTGGGTCTGTTGGACGATATCCCCAAGCTGTCTGTTTCAGAGGGCGAGCTTCGCTTTGCGTTGGAAGCCAAATTTCGAAAGGACCATCCTTTTGAAAAGGGCCTGTACTGGGCCCGGTTTGAGGACGGGAAACTCAAGGGGACCTTTGAAATCGAGGGCGACCCTTCCACCTATCTGGAGTGGACCGGCGTTCGCGCTCCAGCTCTGGCGGAGAAAGACGACGGCTCCTGGAAGCGCGGCGACCCGGTGGTTTTGTTTAACGGACGCGATCTGACCGGCTGGCAGGCCGTTCCGCCCGGGCATCTGGCGGGCTGGGTGGTCAGAGACGGAGCACTCACCGCGCTGGCGGGAGCGCCCGATCTGATTTCCGAAAAGAAATTCACCAATTTCGTGGTGGACGCCGAATACAGGATGGAGCCGCACAGCAACAGCGGCATTGGATTGCGGGGGCGCTACGAGGTCCAGATCGCCGACGATGCCGACAGGCCGTCTTCGAATCGGGGAACGGGCGCAATTCTGGGGCGCATCGCGCCGACGCTCAACGCCGAAAAACAGGCCGGAGAATGGCAGATGCTGGGGATTCGCCTGGTGGGGCGCGAGGTCACCGTGGTGTTGAACGGCATACGCGTGATTAACCGGCAAAGCATCGACGGGCCCACCGGCATTGCTCTGGACACCAATGAGGGCGAGCCCGGACCGATTCTGCTGCAGGGCAATCGCGGATCGGTGGAGTTCCGCCGGATGGTGGTGTACCCGCTCGTCAAAAAACCTTGAGCGGACGCCTTGGGCGGAAACCTTGAGAAACCAGAAACAGGCGAAATTGTATCGGGTGCGTGGCCGCGTGCAAGGCGTCGGATTTCGTTATTTTGTGGAGCATTCTGCTAAGGCGCTCGCCATCAGAGGGTGGGTGCGCAATGTGGACGACGGCAGCGTGGAGGTGTACGCAGCTGGAACACCGGCGCAGCTTTCCGATCTAGCCGGATTGTTGTGGAAAGGGCCGCGCTGGGCCGAAGTCCGGGGAGTGGATGAGAGCGACGCGGCGGTGGAAGATCACGCGGGGTTTTTGGTACGTCAATAAATGGGTAATACCCTCCGCCGGGCTTGTAAAAGACTGCATTCCGCGTCTGGTGGAGCATGGCCTCCAGGGAATTAATCGAAAGACGGTTCGCTACCGGACTTACTATCCACTGAAGTGAAGCTGGAATTTCGCGCGTCAAGGCGATGGCTTCAATTTCGAGATACACTACTCCATCGCGTTCTTCGTACCTCACAATGCTATGGAGCCGCCAGATAAAGGCGCTCCCCGTGTCTGGTGGCAGAAGCCGCACTTCGGCATCGCCCAGCCTGGTACCGGCCTTCGATGGCCCCATTCACAAAAAGATTCGTCAGAAGAATTCGTGGGTCATAGTAGGCTCTGGCAGCTTGGCAAGTGAGTGATACAAGGCGAGTTCGAGGACGCGAAAAGTGCGAAAGCCGTA